>Ga0210069_1000009_pt1 | contig 37188 bp, 35 predicted proteins | sample RushSE_TuleB_D2_FD_185568 | JGI IMG/M metagenome (GOLD analysis project Ga0210069, IMG submission 185568) | Wetland microbial communities from San Francisco Bay, California, USA, that impact long-term carbon sequestration - RushSE_TuleB_D2... | ecosystem: Environmental > Aquatic > Marine >... | reverse complement strand
AATTCCACTGCCGCACGGCGTAGGTCGGGCTGCCGGGGCCAACGAGGACAAAATCCGCCTGCTTCAGGGTCAGAAACGCTTTTTCGGATTCAATCCCGGCGGAGGAAGCCATTGCCTTGAAAGAGGCCACCGTCATGGGCTGTCGGACCTTGTCGCGGAAATACTCGACGGCTTTGGCTGAGATCTGATCGGCGTTCAACTGGAACCCGGCCGGGGTGTCCAGGAACACTGCGCGCGCGCTCGACCCCAGTCGAGCCAGCATATCTTTGTGGACCTCCACCATGGTGCCGGTGAGTTCGCCCGAGCCCATGAGGACAATGGTTCCCTTCGCGGACATGTTGATGAACACCCTTCGTAATTCGTTCCGGAATCGACTGCCTTCAGGGATGATCCTTGACTTCAACTTGCAAAACGAGTCGCTCTCCATGATGGAACACGGCCTGGCCGTCAGGTTCGTAGACGGTCACGGCTCCTTTGCCGTAAACCGTCCACTGGCCGTTGGGGCCGTCATTCAGCAGGCCGGTCTCTTCATCGATTCCGATCAGAAGCGTCTCCGGCAACAGCCTGTTCAGGCGGGGCGCCCAGTCTTTGGCGAAAGTGTCATGATGGGGCAGCACGCACACCTTCGATAAAAGATTAAGACCCTGCAACACCTTGCCGGAGGCCTGGTCATAATAGAATTCGCACAGCACCATCGCCCCCGCGCTGCTGCCGCCGATGACGGCGCCGGCCCGGTGGGCGCTTTTCATCGCTTCCCAGGCCCGGCTGCCCAAGAGGGTTTCCGCAAGGTAGCGGGTGAAGCCGCCCAGCATGAAGACGACCCTGGCTGCTTCCAGCTCCCCCACGAGTTCAGGCCTCCCGGCCGAGGCGCGGTCAACGACGGGAAGCGCTCGAACATCGGTCGCCCCGATGGCTTTAAACCAGGCCTCCCCGTTCGCACCGGCGCGCAGATCGTTGCTGTCCGGTGCGGCCGCGGCGGGGATGATGCGGATCGGGACAGCACATCCGCCGCCGACAGCGATGGCGCGCTTGTCGACAGTCGCCATCCCGGCCTTGAACTCGCAGCCGCCTTCGAGCAGGACAAACCCCACATTGCCACCATAACTTCCTTATTCGATTGGAAATCAAATTAACACCGGAGCCCTGGTTGTCAACACCGCACCTTAAGTTAAAGGTGGTTTTGGCGGTTTGACAAATCCCCCGGCCCCCTTTTGCAAAAGGGAGTTGGGGCGTGAAATCGACTTCCTCGGAAGCTGTGACGGATAAATCCGGTCTTTCAACTGCAGGCGGAACTCTCTTGTTTTCGGTGCACTTCCGGCCTTTTCCTTGACACCGTACGACCTCTATCATAGAATGCGGGCTCTTATAGGAACCGGCTCTGTGGCAGGCAGAATGGACATTCGGTGAGTTAACAACCACAAACAATGTAAGGAGGTGCTCGATGAAAAGACTGTTCGGTGTGTGCATGGCGGTTCTGTTTCTGATCGGTGCGGTGGCCTCGGTGCAGGCGGCCGACAACTTGGTGCTCGCCACCGGCGGCACCGCCGGGACCTACTATCCCTTCGGCGGCGCCATGGCCAAAATCTGGAACTCCAAGATCAAGGACATGAACGTTACCGCCCAGACCAGCGGCGCTTCGGGTGAGAACGTGCGGCTGATAAACAAGAAAGAGGTCGAGCTCGCCCTGGTTCAGAGCGACACCTTGGATTTCGCTTACAATGCCAAAGAAGCTTTCAAGGAGCCCCTGAAGGGCATGAGCGTCATCGCGACGCTCTATCCTGAAATCGTCCAGGTGGTCGTGGCCGCCGACAGCCCGATCAAATCCTTTGCCGACCTGAAGGGCAAGAAGGTGGGCGTGGGCGCCCCGGGCAGCGGCACCGAGGCCAACTTCCGTCAGCTAATGGACGTCTACGGGTTGAAGAAGGAAGATTTTGACATGCGCTACCTGTCCTTCTCCGAGAGCGCCGAAGCGTTTAAAGACAAACACATCGACGGCTTCATCGTGACGGCCGGGATTCCCAATTCAGGCATCATGGACGTCTCCACCCAGAACGAGATCCGGATTCTGGCCATCCCGCCGGACGTTGCGGCCAAGCTGACTCAGAAATACCCCTTCCTGGCAGCGGTGAAGGTCCCGGCCAACACTTACAAAGGACTGACCGCGGACGTGTCCACCGTGGCGGTGAACGCGGTTCTGATTGTCGGCAACCAGCTGAAGCCGGAGATGGTCTACAACCTGACCAAGGCCCTGTTCGAGAACCAGGCCGACCTGGCCTCGGCCCATGCCAAGGGTAAAGAGCTGAGCGCCAAATACGCCGTTCAGGGCGTGTCCATTCCCTTCCACCCGGGTGCGGTGAAGTACTACAAGGAAAAAGGCCTCATGAAGTAAAAATTCATTCCGCCGGGAAGGGCGGGATGAATACGAGAGGTTGAGAATCAAAGGGGTCGAGGGATCTTCTGAGATGCTTTCATGTCGCATGTCATGGCCCCCTCGGCCCCTTGGCACTTGTTTTCATGCAAGAAAGGGCGGCTGTAAGCGATTTCCAACCAAGTCGTTTGACCTGCCCCCTTCGCAAAAAGGGGTGAGAGGGTTTTGGGTTCAACGTGAATTGCCGCAGCGCGCCATAAAATGTTTTTTTTGAACCGCCGATGGATCGCAGGCTTGGTCGTTGCCGGCGTAGGACTGGCCGGGCTTTTGCTCTGGCCGTTCGGCCGCACGCTTGAAATCGTCGACGGCCGTGTCGGGCGCGTCGTGCTGTGCGCCCGGGTCCAGCCCGGCGAAGAGTTTGTGCTTTCTTTTACTCACTCCGTCAATCGGCGGCCCGTTTATGACACATTGAGGGTAGAGGGCGATTACTTGGTCATTGTCAAGTCGCGGTTCGACGCTTTCGGCGCGGGCATGCCGGAAGCGTCTACGGACGAAGGAACCCTCTCCGTAACCGATGGCAGTTGGCTGGAATGGGTCGTAAATCGCCCCATTCCGGAGGTCACCGTGCGGGTGGGGCGGGTGGCCGATCACACATTGCATCTCAAAGGCCGGGAGATTCATCTTTCGGCTCTATCGGAACCAGGAAGTCCGTTGACCCTGCGCGTTCGAAAATTTCGATTGCTCGACATCATGAAAGGCAGGTGCATCCCGTGAGCGAGAAACAAAAAGACCAGGCCCGACCCGGAGTTCTGACCACCTCGATGGATGATGTCGAGGTCGTGTCCAAGGAAGAGATCGAAAAAATCCTGAAGACGGTCGACAAGGAAGCCTCGGCCCGTAAACTGACAGGTATCCCGCACTGGATTGTGTATGTCATCGGCATTTCGTGGTCGATCTTTCAAGTGTACACGGCGGCTTTCGGGCTTTTCCCCGCCCAGTTACAGCGCTCCATCCATCTGGCGTACGCTTTCGTGTTGACCTACCTGCTTTTTCCGGCCCGCTCCAGCGATGACTCCAATCGCTTGAGCTGGTACAACTGGGTGCTGGCTATTTTCGCCGTTTACATCGGGTTGTACATGGCGTTGAACTACATGCGCATCATGGAGGCCGGCGGAGACTACTCGCGGATGGATTACATTGCCGGCGGGTTCGGCATTCTCCTGACACTGGAGGCCGCCCGGCGGGTGGTGGGGCTGCCGATCGTCTGCCTCTCGGCATTTTTCCTCCTCTATACCTATTTCGGAGCTTATTTCCCGGGGTTCATGGCGCACCGCGGGTATTCACTGGAACGCATCACTTCGCACATGTACCTGACCACCGAGGGCATCCTCGGCATTCCCCTGGGTGTGGCTGCGACGTTCATCTACCTGTTCATCCTTTTCGGCTCGTTCCGTGAAAAATCGGGGTTGGGACAGCTCTTCATAGACATCTCCAACGCCATCGCCGGCTGGGCCTCCGGCGGTCCGGCCAAGATGGCCATCGTGACGAGCGCGCTGGAGGGTACGGTGTCCGGGAGTTCGGTGGCCAACACCGTGGAATCCGGCAGCCTCACCATCCCCATGATGAAGCGCCTGGGCTACCGGCCCGAGTTCGCCGCGGCGGTGGAAGCCTCATCTTCTACGGGCGGTCAGATCATGCCGCCCATCATGGGCGCGGCGGCCTTCATCATGGCCGAGTTCCTCAATATTCCCTACCTCGACATCGCCAAGGCGGCGGCCATCCCGGCCTGTCTTTATTTTTTCGGCGTGTTCATGGAGGTGCACTTCGAGGCCAAGCGCTGTAACCTGCGGGGCCTGAGCCGCGACGAACTGCCCAGGTTCACGGACGTCATGAAGGAGCGGGGGCATCTCTTCGTTCCCCTGTTTGCGATCATCATATTTCTTTCGATCGGGTTTACACCCCTTTACGCCGCCCTCATGGGTTTGGTGACCTGCATCATCGCGGGCGCTTTGAAGAAGGAAACCCGCATGAGCCCCCGGCAAATCGCCGACGGGTTCGAGCTCGGTGCCCGCAATGCCATCGGTGTGGCGCTCGCCTGCGCCTCGGCCGGCATCATCATCGGTGCGATCACCCTGACGGGATTGGGTCTCAAGCTGGGGAACGGCCTGGTGGAGCTGGCCGGCGGCAACCTCCCGTTGACCCTCATTTTCACCATGATCACCTCGATCATTCTCGGCATGGGTGTTCCGACCACGGCCAACTACATCATCACCTCCACCATCGCCGCCCCGGCCCTCATCCAGCTGGGGGTGCACCCGCTCGCGGCTCACATGTTCGTTTTTTACTTCGGCATCGTGGCCGACATCACCCCGCCGGTGGCGCTGGCTGCCTACGCCGGTGCCGGCATCGCCAAATCCAACCCCTTCTGGACGGGGGTCACCTCCACCAAGCTTGCCATCGGGGCGTTTTTGACGCCCTACATCTTCGTCTACAACACGTCCATGCTCTGGATCGGTGCGACGTTGTACACGATGATTCAGACGCTGATCACGTCCTGCGCTGGAATGACGGCGATCGGTGCGGCCATGATCGGCTTTTTCGTCGCACCCATGAACTGGATCGAGCGGATTTTGTTTATCACCGGTGGGCTGATGATGGTACACCCCGGAACGCTGACGGACTTGGCCGGTGTCGGCCTGCTGGCCGCGTGCGTGGTCAACCAGTACCGAAAGAAAAGAGGAGGGGCCGTCAGCACGGCCACCGCTGCGGACGCGTGAACGAAAATCAGTGATGCACGCGCTCCAGTGAGGGGCTTGCTGGAGGTGCTGGAAAAATAAGGGGGTTCAACATGGATGGCATGTTGAACCCCTTTGATTTTTGGGGCTCTGGGTTGGGAAGGAATCCGATGGAATCAAATCAAAACCCGACGGAGGAGGAGCCTGTTGCGGCGGCTATCTTCCCCCGCTTTTTTTAATGGCGTCAAAAATGTTTTGGAGGGTGCCGAGCACGGCACAAGCCAGCACGCCGAAGATTGCAGTTCGGATGATCCAATCGGATATGTCCATGTTTGAAAAATCCACGAGGTCGCCTCCTTTTCAAGCCGAGGTCGCGTTCCCTTGCCCCGGGGGGTGAAACCGGTTCCCCCATCCTTCGCCATCGGTGATAGAACGTTTTCTCATTCCCTGCCCGAGTTTATAGTATGGTTCGTATCAATATTCAACTGGTTCCTAAAATCCCCCTGGCCTCGTCGGGAGTCGCCACCTCGTGGCCCAGCAAACGGACGAGCTGGGCGAGCTTTTGCACCAGCTCCACATTGCGCTTGACCGCCTGTCCGGGCGCCCAAAAGATGCTGTCCTCGAAGCCCACACGCACGAGGGATGCCCCCAATCCGATAGCGGTGGCGAGCAGCGTGAAATCGGTCATGCCGTCGTGGACGACCCCCCAGGGGACTTCCGCGCCCATCATGGAGGTCATGAAGAAAAGACTCTTGGGGTCGGGGGCAAGGGTCCAGTGGAAGCCTATGCAAAAGCAGATGGAATATGGCGGTTTGATGGCGCCTTCCGCCACCAGCGCGCGCGCGGCCGGCAGCATGCCGGAATCGAAGATTTCCATCTCCGGCACGGTTTTGGTCCGGCGCATGCGCTTGGCCCAGTAGCGGATGTCCGACAGGCGGTTGATGTAGACGTCCTCTCCGAAGTTGACCGAGCCCATGTTGAGCGAGGCCACTTCTGTGCGCCGGTCGTTCAGCGCGACACAGCGCTGCTCGAGGGTGAGCGTGGTCAAGCCGCCCGTGGAGCCCTGGATGATGATGTCCGAAGACTTGCGGATTCGATCGAGCGTCTCCGAATACACCCGGATGTCCTCGGTCTGGACACCCTTGGCGTCGCGCACGTGCAGGTGCACCATTCCGGCTCCGGCCCGGGCGCAGCGGATGACTTCGTCGGCCACCTGCTTCGGCGTCAGGGGATTGATGGCCGGAGGCTGCGTGCTGCGGCCCACCGGTGCCACGGCGATGATGATTTTGCGAGTTTTTTTGGGTTTCATCCGGCGTCCCTTTCTATTTTTCAACAACCTTGGTGGTCCGCACGATAGCCTTGTCGGTGAACTGATCCATGACATCGCGGGCGATAGTGGAGAAGCTGTACATCACGACCCCCTCGTTGCGAGCCTGGAACCAGTGTTTGACCCCCGGGGCAAGCGTGACTTGGTCTCCCGGCCGCATCACGAGCTCGTGGCGCATGGTGTAACAGTGCTCCTTGCCCTTGACGAGGAAGCCCTCTTTGAACGTGTTTTCCCCCGGCAGGTAGAAATACATGGTCCCGGAGATGACGCGGACGGTCTCCTCCTTTCCGGGATCGGACCCCACCGGCGGGTGCCAGTGTTCGGGCTCGGTCTGGTTGGGGAAGAGCGCCAGCACTTTGACGCTGATCCGGTCCGTCTGCACCAGCGTCAGCACCTGCACCCCTTCTTTTTCCAGCCGGCTCAGCCCGAAGTCGACAACTTCAATGCCGTCGGCTTCCTTGTCGGTGATATGGATGCCGGCCTCGCGGATCATGCCCGCCGCTTGTCTGCGGGCATGCAGCAGTTCCTGTGTGGTAATCATGCGATAGATCTCTTTTCGGTTGAAGGTTCATCGAGATGATGTTGAAGGCTGAGGTTCTAAGTTAACAGGGCTTGCCCTGTCAACAGAATGATTTTGCCGTTCCCCGCGGAACCGGTTTTATCGAAGAGTTTTCATCTCGTGGGCCACGGTCTTTACATCTTTCACGCCGTCGGATAATCAATTACCTCCATGATGAAGCTGCTTTTTACTCTCGGCGTGATAACCTTGGGGCTGGCGCTCTTCGGGGTGCTTCCGATCATGTATGGGCTGATTCAACATCTGTGAAGGGCGAGCGAAACGATGCTGAAAGACGACTGGTTTCTGGGTTTGGACCTGAGCACACAGAGCCTGACAGCCGTAATCATCTCAACCACGGCCGGACTGGTACGGCAGTTTTCGATCAACTTCGACAACTCCTACCCGGGGTACGGCACTCACGGCGGTGTTCCGGCCTCGCACGATCCCTTGCGGGTGCACGTCGACCCTATGATGTGGGTGGACGCCTTGGACGACATGCTGCGCCTGCTGCAGAAGGAGGCCCTGACAGGACGGATTGCCGCCGTGGCGGTTTCGGCCCAGCAGCATGGGACGGTGTATCTCAACAATCAGACTGAAACCGCCCTGGCCGGCCTGGATCCTGCAGATGGCCTATCTTCTGGAATAGGAGGCATTTTTTCTCGCAGGACCTGCCCGATATGGATGGACTCGAGTACCGGCCGGGAATGCCGCGAGATAACGGCCGCCCTCGGCGGAGACGCGGCCGTGGCGCGGTTGACCGGGTCGGTGGCAACCGAGCGGTTCGCCGGGCCACAGATCCGCAAATTTTGGAAAGAAGAGCCTGAGGCCTATGCCCGTACGGTCCACATCGCACTGATCAGTTCGTTTGTGACCACCCTTTTAGCCGGCCGAATTGCGCCGGTGGATGCGGGCGACGGCTACGGCACCCATCTGGCCGATATCCGCTCCGGCACGTGGAGCCAAGCGGCGATGGACGCGGCGGCGCCCGGGTTGCAGCAGCGGCTGCCCTGCCTGGTCGCCAAAGATGACAGGGTCGGCCGTGTCTCCGCATACATGGTCAAGCGCTTCGGGTTCAACCCTGAAACCGAGGTGATTGTCGGCTCAGGGGACAACCCTTGCAGCCTGGTCGGACTGGGCCTGATCGGGAATCCGAATCTGCACGCTATAAGCTTGGGCACCAGCGACACGTGCTTCGGTTATATGGCGGAGATGCCGGACGGGGCGCGCACAGAGGGCCACATTTTCGGCACTGCCGACGGGCATGCGATGTTCCTGGTCTGTTTCAAAAACGGGAGCCCGGCGCGCGCGCGGGTCAAAGACGATTACGGCCTTGGGTGGGGGGATTTTTCACGGATCCTCATGGAGACCCCTCCCGGGAACCGCGGCCGGGTGATGCTGCCGTACTTTATGCCTGAAATAACTCCGCTGGTTTTAAACCCCGGCGTGCGGCGTTTCGGCGGACTTGCCGCCGCCGATGCCGCCGGGAACATCCGCGCCGTGGCCGAGGCGCAGGCCATGGCCATGTACCTTCATTCCGCCTGGGTGGGCAAACGTCCGGACCGGATTTTGGTTACGGCCGGAGGGTCGGGGAACCACGGACTGCTCACGGTGATGGCCGATGTGTTCCGAGCCGAGGTGCAAACCATGGAGGTCAAGGAAAGCGCCGCACTGGGGGCGGCCCTCCGCGCAGCCCATGCTTGGCTGAAGGGCCATGGATCTGCCGCCGGATGGAACGAACTTTGTAACGCGGTCGTCAAGCCAGGTGCGGACCGGGTTGTGAAACCTTCAGCCGACGCATCGCGGCGCTACCATGCCCCGAACGGACTGCTGGCGGTTTATGAGGCCTGTGAACGATTCGCACTGGGCGCGGGGCCCGATCCGGAAGAAAAAATACGGGCTTTTCGGGGGGCCTTCCCTGCAGCCTGACGATTTATCGAATTGGCTGACAGCCGAATGCTTGTTTTGCAGCACCTTTCTATAGTGGGGCAGTGTCAAGACGTGGGGACTCGTTTATCAGGCTCTCGGTGCGATTCCGGCCTTTTTCTTTGGCGAGATAGAGGGCCTGGTCGGCATGCTGGATCAGGTCGGATACCATGGTGTCCGGGTCATCGCCCTCTATTTTTTTAAAGTGAAAGCCGATCGAGGCCGTTATGCCGATGGGCGCCGAGTCGAAACTGAACTTGAAATCCTCGAGCGCGTGCCGAATGCGTTCGCAATAGGCATACATTGTTTCCTGGCTGATCTCACCGCGCGGCAATATGATGAATTCATCCCCGCCATAACGCGCCACCAGATCCTCCGTCCGCTTGTTTTCAATCACAATGTTGGCGAACTTGGACAGTACAAAATCGCCCCATTGGTGGCCGTAGGTGTCATTCACCGATTTGAAATCGTCGATATCCGCCATGATGATGCCGACCGGCAGCATGTGCCGGCTGGCATACGCCAGTTCCATCGATGCCAGTTTGGTAAAGTGATAACGGTTGAAAATCCCCGTCAAGGTGTCGAAGGTGGCGGAATACAGCAGGCTTTCTTCCAGCCGGATCTCGGCTTCGGTCTTGAACTCGATTTTCATCATGGAATGACCCAGCTGAAAAATCACACCGGGGGATAGGATGGCGCGGCTGACGCGGCAGGAATCCACGAAGGTTCCATTGGTGGATGCCTTGTCTTCGATCGTAATCGTGTCGCCCATCCACTCGATGATGCAGTGAACGCGGGACACCCGATCGTCGTTTAGGCTGATATCGGTGGTGGGCGAACGCCCGATGGTCGTGATGCCGCGCTTCAGCTTGTGCCGCCGGCCGCTGTTGATCCCTGAAAAAATGATCAAATGCGGATGGTGATGGTCGGCCGGGACATAGGACCCGCCGTCGATGATGGTGGTTTGATCGAGATTGGCTGGCTCAATGTTTCGCATGGCAGATTTGGGAAGAAAGGTTTCTGTCAAAATCCTCGACCGGTATCAACACCCTTGTTAGATTGAGATCCGCTCAGCTTCGGACCGAACGTTGGAAGGCCTATCATTTACCTTATCGGTAGTTCTCGGCTGCGCTTTAAGGGAAAATGCACGGGCCGAACAACTGCAGGTCACAATCGCCTTGCACTTTGTTGTTGACACGCCGGCCGAGATCCGATATTCAATTTTGCATTCAAAATGCAAAATTCAAAATGGATGGCATCCATGGATCGGCCGGACTATGTACATCTGCCAAAAGGCGCTCTCCCGAAGACACCCTCCCGAAGCCATCTCGTCAACCTCGGGGCCGAACACGAAAACCTCGACCAGAAAGCGTACCAGATCCTCAAGGGAATGATCACCGAGCGGCAGTTGCTGCCCGGCGACAAGATCCCCCAGGAAAAACTGGCGGAGGATCTGGGGATCAGCCGCACCCCGCTCGTCAATGCTCTCAAGCTTCTCGAACAAGACAAACTCGTCCAATCCATTCCCCGTCGCGGCTTCTTCGTCCGTCATTTCAACAAGCGCGAGATGATATCCATCTTTGAGCTGCGCGAAGTCCTGGAGGGCCTGGCCGCCAGACGGGCGGCCGAAAACATCACCGACAAGCAGATCGAACAGCTCAAAGGATTTTTCATGCAGTTCGATGCGAACCAAAAAATAACCGACATCCGGGCATATGCCAAAGAGGACCGGCTGTTTCACACTTTTTTGCTCGAGGTTGGCGCCAAGGAATTTCTGAAAAGCATCCTCGAAACTTACAATCTCATCAGCTACAGCTATCAATCAGTCTCATCAGAGGGGTTGATCCAATCACCGGACGACACCATTCAAAACCATCGGGACATTATCAACGCTGTCAGCCACCGGGATGCGGAAGCTGCGGAAAGTTTTATGCGCCGCCACCTAAAAAGGTCTGTCACCATCCTTAAAAGAGAGTTGGAAGCGGAAGGGGAATGACGCGGATGGACCAGACGGAAATGGATTCCAATTCGGTCAGATTGACCGGCAAGGAACTCGATTTTTGCAATGCGTGGGTGCCGTCTGGCCTCGACGAGTCGGAAAACTTCAACACGTAGGGGGGATGTGAAACGGAACCGATTCGGGGCGCATTCATTCCAGGAAATGCGTGAAGCCAGGCGCCTGAACGCAACTACCATGAAAGGAGGGGCAGAGCGGGAAACAATCAGAAGCGGGCTGCAGCCCATTAACCCCAATCATTCTTGCAAGGAGGGATTGTCATGAAAAAGCTGCTGGTATTTTGCCTCATTGTGCTGGTGGCCGCAACCGGCGTGTATGCCGCCGGGAAGGCTTACCCGAAACGCGACATCACGAACGTCGTGGTCTGGTCCGCCGGCGGCGGCACCGACGTGTGCAACCGCATCATCAGCGCCGAAATGGCCAAGATTCTGAAAGTCAACATCAACGTGGTCAACAAGACCGGCGGCGTTGGCGGTTCCGTCGGCATGGCCTATGCCTTCAGTCAGCCGGCGGACGGCTACACCCTCTGCGGGCTTTCCGAATCCTGCGTGACCGCCGGGGTGCAGGGCGGCTGGGACCAACGGATGGACGTTTGGGATTTTTTCATCGTGGGCGGTTCGCCGGATTTAATCTCCGTGACACCCGACACCCCCTACAAGACCCTCAAGGATCTCATCGAGGCGGCCAAGAAGGCTCCCGGATCCATCAAGGCCGGCGCCAGCGCCTCCGGCTCGATTCACCACCTGAACCTGCTGGCTCTCGAAAAGGGTTCCGGCGCCAAGTTCAACTACATTCCCTATCCGGGGTCGGCCCCGGCGCAGAACGCCGCCATGACCGGTGAAGTCTCGATGGTCGTCACATCGCTGGCCGAGCAGCAGCAGTTGATCCGCGGCGGCAAGCTGCGGCCGCTCGCCATGCTTATTCCGAATGCTTTTGACGTAGCCGACGTCGGCAAAATTCCTTCCGCCTTCCCTGATTATCCCGGCTTGAAGCAATACCTGCCGATTTCCCAGGCCATCGGTTTCGGGGTTCCCGCCAAAACCCCGAAAGACGTGAAAGCCGTTCTCGAAGATGCCTTCAAGAAGGCCATGGCCTCCGACGCCATGAAGAAATGGGGCAAGGAAAACTACTACCTCCTCTCGGGTAAGACCGGGGCCGAAGCCAAGAAGGAATTCAACCAGCTGGAATCCCTGTTCGGATGGACCTTGTGGGATCTAAAAGCCGCGAAGGTTGATCCGGCGACCCTCAAGATTCCCAAACCGGCCAAGTAAATTACTCCGATGCCAACGGGGTGGGTACCGTCGGGTGCCCGCCCCTGAACGGCTCCGGTGCGAGGTGCAATCATCATGCTGGACAAAGAAAAACTCAGAAAAGCGGATGTCTTTTCCGGGGCCGCATTTTTTCTCTTCGGCCTGTGGGTGGTGAGCCAGGCATTCCGGATGCCCATGAGAGACAGCTGGGGGGGCGTCATGAACGTCTGGTACGTGTCCCCCGCCCTCATGCCCCTGTTTATCGGCGGCGTGATGATGCTGCTGGGGGCCATGCTATGCCGTATCGGCCTGAAGACCGTCGGGTTCGAGATTTTCAAGGGCACGTTGCGATGGCTGGCAAGTCCGGATCTGCTGCGAGTCTTGAAAAGCGATGTCAGCGTGCGATTTTACGCGATTGCCGTTCTTTTTTTGACCCTTGTCTTCGTGAACCTGCCGCGGGTCGATTTTTTCCTGTGCGCTGTCCTTTTCCTCAGCGTGTTCATCACCATGTTTTACTTTCTGAACGATTCGCTGCTGCAGAAATTCCTTCGCTTCTACTTGGCCGGGGAGGCGGTTTTCATCGTTTTTTTCGCCTTCGGGCTGCACTCCCCCACCGACGAAACGCCTTCGTATGCGGCGGACGTGCTGGCCTTGGCGTTCATCATCGCCTACCTGGTCTACGTATGGATGAAAACGCGCTCACAGGCCGAGCTCAGAAAGAAATTCCGGATCGGGCTGATCGTCGCCCTGACAACGCCCTTCGTGATCGGGCCGATCTTTAAATACTTCCTGATGGTGCCGCTGCCCAAAGAAGGGCTGGTGGTAGCGGCACTGGATTACGTCTGGTACCTCGAGTTTCTGTGATCCGAATCTCCGGAGCGAGGTGGACTCCCAATGTCATTTTTCGACTCTCTCGTTGTTTACGGTCAAAGTTTGATGGAGGTCGTCAGCGACCCCGTGCATGTCTTGATACTCTTCGGCTCGGTGCTGCTGGGGATCATTTTCGGGGCACTACCGGGCCTGACATCGACGCTGGGGGTTGCGCTGCTCACGGCCGTCACCTACAGCATGGACGCACCGACCGCCATGGTCTGCCTGCTGAGCATTTACGTGGGCGGAACCTACGGCGGGTCGTATTCATCCATTCTGATCAATATTCCCGGCACGGCCGCCTCCGCCGCGACCGCACTGGACGGCTACCCACTCGCGTTGAAGGGCCAAGCCGGCCGGACGATCGGCTTGAGCACCTCTGCATCGGCCGTCGGCACCATCATCAGCATGCTCTTCCTGGTGACGGTCTCGCCGATCATCCTGCATTTCGCGTTGCAGTTCACCTCATTTGAATTTTTTCTTTTAGCGTTCTTCGGGATTCTCATCAGCGGCACCCTGACCACGCCGGACTTGGTGATCAAGGGCTGGATTTCCGGGTTCCTGGGGCTGTTCCTGGCGATGGTAGGCAGGGATCGGCTTCAGTTTTTCCCGCGATTCACCTTCGGGTTCCCTGATTTGGACGGCGGCATCGAGGTGGTACCGGTTCTGATCGGCGCCTTCGGCATCCCCCAGATCATCCAGGTGCTAAAGGACCGGGTCGAGGTCGGGGAAATGCAGAAGCTGCAGCGCATCATCCCGGAGTTCGGGACCATTGTGCGCAACATCCCCAAGATCATCCGCTCGGCCCTGATCGGAGTCGGCGTGGGGGTCGTTCCCGGCATCGGCGAGGACATCGCCGCCTGGGTATCCTACGGTGCCGCCAAGAATACTTCCAAGAACCCCGAGAATTTCGGAAAGGGAGAGATCACGGCCGTGCTTTCCACCGAGGTGGCCAACAACGCCTGCGTGGGCGGGGCCATCATCCCGCTGCTCAATCTGGGAATACCGGGGAGCCCGCCGGCGGCCATGCTGCTCGGGGCCTTGATGCTGCACGGGGTGAACCCAGGGCCGATGATCACCTTTGAGCACCCGAAATTCATCATCGAGTGCGCCGCCATCCTGTTGCTCGCCTCAATGGCCATGTGGGTGGTGGGGATGACGCTGGCCAAGCAGGTCGTCAAGGTGCTGCGGATTCCGGCCCCCTTGTTCATGCCCATCGTCGGGCTTCTTTGCATCATCGGGTCCTATTCCCTGGGGCTCGATATCACGAATCTCTATCTCATGATTCCGGTGGGGATCATCTGCTACTTTCTGACGGAAATGGGGTATCCGATCGCTCCGCTGGTCATCGGGGTCATCCTGGGCCCCATGGCCGATGAGAACCTGCGAAGGGCGTTGATGGTGTCTCAGGGCACTTTCTGGCCGGTCTTTACGCGGCCGGTTTCGCTGAGCCTGGTTTTAATCATCATATGGCTGGTGCTGGTGCAGGTTCCGGCGGTCAAGACGTTCAAGAACCGCATGGTAGACCGGATTTTCAGCGCACTGAGGAAAAAATCAAAATCGACGCCCAACCGGCCCGAGGCCTAAAGGGGAGTTTCCCGCCATGAGCGGAGTTTCGCCGGCATACTTCATTTCCCGGTTCGGAAACGGCTTTACGCCCCAGCAGGTAGCCGGAGACCTGAAGACCTTGGCCAAAATGGGTTTCGAGGGCTTCCAGCTTGAGGTCTTTCATGGCGAAACGCTGATGGAATGGGAGTCGGAAGGCGCGTTCACGGTCCGTGATCGGTCCCGCGACCTCGGGCTGCGGGCAAGCCAGTTCGTCGCTCATTTTATGCTGCAGGACTTTGCTGATCCGCAACGCCTTGTTTCAAATGAGGCGATCGAACATATGAAGACGGTGCTCGACATCGTGGACCATTTCGACGAGTGCCGCGTCGTCACGGTGCCGCTGCCGGCCTTCGAATGCCGGACACCTTCTTTTGTGGGCGATTACAAAGACCTTTTTGAACGCTGTGCTGCGAAAGTGAGTCGGTTGCTGGCAATGGTCGAAGATGCGGGCCGCCGCATGGCCCTGGAAATTCTTCCGGGAGCTATCGTGGGCGGGATCGATGGGTTCCTGCGGCTGTGCGAGCACTTGAGTTCCGACACCCTCGGCTTCAATTTTGACACAGGTCATGCCTGGGCCTGCAAGGAGAATCTTTATCTGATCCCCGCCAAGATAGGGCCGCGGATTCTCGGCACCCACCTCTGCGACAACTTCGGAAACGAGAACCTCTCGCTCCGGCCGGGAGCCGGGTCCATCGACTGGCTTCCGCTCCTTACCGGGTTGAAAAACTGCGGGTACACCGGGCCTTGGGACATCGAAATCATTTGCAAACCGGGGGACGCAGAGATCGAATACGGCAGCGGCCGCAACTTTATCGAGAACTTATTGAACCAATCCTGACCAGCGCAAAGGAGACACGCATGCTCAAAATGGCCATCATCACCGGGTTCCTGTCCAAAACCAAGGACCGGTTCCACGAATACAACCAACCCCTCGATTTAGACGGCAAGTTCAAGCTGATGTCCGAGATGGAGGGCTTCGACGGGGTGGAGATCGTCTATCCCTACGAGGTCAACGATGTTGCCGAAACGCGGGCGGCGCTCAAGAAACACAAAATGAAAGTGGCGGCCGTCAACGTGAACGTCAAGGCCGAGCCCGAGTTCCGAAACGGCGGGCTGACATCGCTCGACAGGAAAATTCGCAACAAAGCCGTGCGTTTCATCAAGGAGGCCAAGGACTTTGCCGAGGCGGTCGGCGCCGACAAGGTCACCTGCTGCCCGCTCGGCGACGGCTACGAGTTCGCTTTTCAGCACGACTATGCCCTGGCCTGGAAGCATTTGATCGAGACCTTCGGGGCGGCCGGAAGCTACAAGACGAAAATCCCGCTGTTCATCGAGTACAAACCGAGCGAGACCCGCGGTCGCTGCTTCCTGGACACGGCCGCCAAGACGCTTTGCCTGCTGAACGATATCGGGATCAAGCAGATGGGGGTGACGCTTGATTTCGGGCATTCCACCTACGGCAACGAGAACCCGGCCGAAGCCCTCGTGCTGCTGGCGGAGAGCGGGTACAAGTATTACATCCACATCAACGACAACGACGGCAAATGGGACTGGGATTACTTCTGCGGCACCAAACACTTCCTGGAATATGTCGAGTTTCTTTACTATCTCAAGAAGTACAAGTACAAGGACTACCTCACCTCCGACACTTCGCCCACGCGCTGGGACATCAAGAAGGTCTTCGAGGCCAACAGCCGCATGTCCAACCGGATCTGGAGCAAACTGGACAAAATAGACGGGGGCAAGATCGCCCGCCTGATGGGCAAGGGCGACTACATGGAAACCTGGAAGTTCATCGAAAAGGAAATTTTTGGATTGAAGTAGGGATACAGGGTTCGAGGGGCCAAGGGTTCGAGTGGTGCGGGTTACAACCACCGCCTTCCTTTCGCTTGAACCCTCGAACACTTGGAATCTTCATCAAGGAGAACACCCCACATGACTCAAACTCCCATGACCATCGAAGAGCTCAAGCGCATGGCCGGAATCATCCGCTGTGACATCATCGAGATGATCTGTACCGCAGGCGCCGGTCACCCGGGCGGGTCACTTTCGGCGACCGACGTGGTGACGGCGCTCTATTTCAGAGTTATGCGCGTCGACCCCAAGAACCCCGGCTGGCCGGAGCGTGACCGCTTCATCCTCTCCAAGGGTCACGCCTGCCCGGTGTGGTACGCAGCGCTGGCCGAGCGCGGCTACTTCGACAAAGCCCATCTGTCGACCCTGCGCCGGCTGAACAGCATCCTGCAAGGCCATCCCGATATGCACAAGACCCCGGGCGTGGATATGACCGTCGGTTCGCTGGGCCATGGCATGTCCGCCGGGCTCGGCATGGCGATGAGTGCCAGGATGCGCAAAAAAGACTACCACACGTGGGTGGTCGTCGGCGACGGCGAGTCCCAGGAAGGATCCATCTGGGAGTGCGCCATGGCGACAGCCAAGTGGAAGCTCGACAACTTTACGGTTATCCTCGACCGCAACCATCTGCAGAACGACTTCTGCGTTGACGACGAGATGCCCATCGAGCCCGTGGCCGACAAGTGGCGGGCCTTCGGCTGGTACGTGGATGCCATCGACGGGCACAGCATGGAGCAGGTGGTGGCGGCGCTCGAGGCCGCCCGGGAGCGCAAGGGGATCCCGACCCTCATTCTGGCGGAGACCGTCAAGGGCAAGGGGGTTTCCTTCATGGAAAACGTGGCCGACTGGCACGGCAAGGCCCCTTGCCAGGCAGAGGCCGACAAGGCTCTGGATGAGATCAGGAGGTGCTATTGTGAAATCTAAATACCGATATGTTCTACCCGAGATCCAGACGCTGCTGACCTCCAAGGATCTCTTCGCCAAGGCCAAGTCGGAGCCCACCCGCTATTCGTATGCCGATGCGCTGCTTGCGCTGGGCGAGCAGAACCCGGACGTAGTCTCGCTCGACGCGGACGTCTCCAAATCCATGAAGACGACCCTGTTTGCCGCCAAGTTTCCGGAGCGCTCCTTCAACTTCGGGATCGCCGAGCAGAACATGATGGCGGCCGCAGCCGGCATGGCGACCACGGGGCTCATCCCCTTCGCCAACACCTATGCCGTGTTCGCCAGCATGCGGGCGCTCGACATGGTGCGCAACAGCATCCACTACCCGCGCCTGAACGTGAAGATCGCCGCGAGCCACAGCGGGATCACGCCGGGGCCGGACGGGGTGACCCACCAGGCCCAGGAGGATTTGTCCATCATGCGGGCGCTGGCCGGCTCCACCGTGATCGCGCCGGCCGACCCGACGTCAACCCGGATGGCCGTGCATGCCGCCGCCGCCTACAACGGGCCGGTTTATCTCAGTTTCACCCGCGACCCCGTTCCGGTGCTCTACGACGAGAGCTTCCCCTTCAAGATCGGCAAGGCGGTTGTGGTGCGGGAGGGAAAGGATGCCGCGATCTTCGCCAACCGTGACCTGGTGGTGCAGGCGTTGATGGCGGCGGAGTTGTTGGCGAAGAAGGGGATCGATGTCCGCGTCATCGACTGCCACACCCTCAAGCCGCTCGACGAGCCGATGGTCCTCAAGGCGGCCCGCGACACCGGGGCTCTCGTTACGGCCGAGAACAACATCATTTACGGCGGCCTCGGCAGCGCGGTGGCCGAGCTGCTGGTGGAAAAATTCCCCATCCCGATGAAACGCGTGGGCGTGGGCAACACCTTCGCCGAGTCCGGGCCTTATCTGGAGGTGATCGACAAGTACGGCCTGACCGCGCGGCACATCGTCAAGGCCGTAAACGATGTGCTCAGGCGCAAGCCGGCGGTTCAGGGAAAGCTGCCAGCCAAGCCGCCGGCTCAGCCCAAATCCAAGGCGACGTCGTCGAAAGTGAAGGCCAAATTACGCAGAAGGCGCTGAAAAGAGCCATTTCATGCGGCAGGCGCTCCCCCTGGCGCTCAGCATGTTTTTACACGGCCTCTACGACTTTTTCCTGCTGGGCTATGATGCCACCCTCAGCGCCAGCGCCGTTGTGCTGGTGTTGTGGGGCGCTATCATTTATGTCGCCCAGCGTATGGAGAATGAATCCCGGCGGATCCGCTTAAAAAGATAAAGCCCTCTCTCCGGCAAGCCGGAGGAGGGCTTTATGCCGCTTTTCAGGTCCGGTGTTACTTGCCGCTGTCGGTCTTGGCAGTCTCGACCGCCACGGCCGCAGCGTCACTGTGAGCAGCTACCGGTTCGCATTTCGTCTTCTGCCGGTTGAGAATCCATTTGCTCAGCCCGCAGACGAAGACCACGAAGAAGGCCATCGATGCATACTCCACCCAGTGGGGCAGATTGAAAAGTCCGACGACAAACGGGTCGGTGGCCATCATCTCGCCGCCGACCTTGCCGAGCAGCGCCGCCCCGATCCACAGAATGACCGGGTAGCGGTCCATCAGCTTGGCGAGAATCGTGCTCATGAAGACCACAAAGGGGATGGACAGGATCAGGCCGAAGAGCAGGAGGAACAGGTTGCCGTGGCTGGCAGCACCCACGGCGAGCATGTTGTCGATGCCCATGCTCATGTCGGCCACGATGATGATCCAGAGCGCCTGCCAGATGGTTTGAGCTTCCTTGCCATGGCATTCCTCCTCGGCGCCTTCGGTGAGCAGCTTGACGGCGATCCAGATGATGACCGCGCCGCCGATCAGCTTGACGTACTGCATGGTCAGCAGCTGAGCCACCAGGAAGGTGCACGCCACGCGCACGACGACCGCACCGCCGGCGCCTAGAATGATCCCCAGCGTCCGCTTTTTCCCGTGCAAATTCTTGACCGCCATGGCGATGACCACGGCGTTGTCGCCGGCCAGCACCAGGTCGATGAGAACGATGCTCCCGACGGCCAGGAAAAACTTCCACGAGAATTCGATGTAGCCGAGCCAACCGAGATCGATCATGGTTTCACTCCTTAGATGAGAGGCTTTTTCGGAAAATTCGTGTCCGCCGCTTGCTCACCACGTTGAACCGCGACCAGGCGTTGACGATCATGGTGTTGGTCTCAAGCTCCCGGTTGGTTTCGATGTAGCGTACGTTTTTTGCTCGGGTCGACCGGTACATGCCGAGGATCATCATGGGCAGGATCCGCTGAGGGTTGGCGCCCGGCCGGACGCCCGCAAAATAGAAGTCGACCGTGTCGTACTGCCTGAACCCCCTCAGAATGTGGAAAAAACCAAGTGGCCACAGACGGCCGCGCGCTTTTTGAAAAGCACGGCTCAAAGACGGCAGCCCGAGAAAAAAACCCTGCAGCCGGTCCTGCCGGTCCACGACCATCTGCATGAATCGCGGGTCGACGTAGCCGAAGTATTTTTTGGTGTAATACGCCTTTTGCTCGTCGGTGAGCGGCGTGACGCCGTAGAGTTTCTCAAAAGCGGCCTCCAGCACCTCCCAGAACTGGCCCACATACCCTTGCAGTCCTTTTTTTGTAAGGCTTGGCACGAGGCGATAGCCCTCGGCTTCGGCGGCCGGCAGGGCCTTTTTCTCCATCATTTTAAAAAGCGCCGGCGGCTCCTGGGGGACCTCGACGCGCTGCTCGATGTAATCGACTTCTTTCTCGAAACCGAACCCCTCGAGCAAGCCGGGGTAGTAGGGCTTGTTGTAACTGCCGGCAATGGTCGGCAGGGCGTCGAACCCCTCCACCAGCATCCCCTCCGGGTCCAGGTCGGTAAAACCGTGCGGCCCAGTCATCTCGCGGCAGCCTTCGTGGACGAACCATTTTTCCAGTTCCCGCAACATGGCTCCCGACACCTCGGGGTCTTCGACACTCTCGAACCACCCGAGCCGGCCTCGCTTGTATCCAAGCTTCTGAGTTTCGAGGCGGTGGATGGCGCCGAACACACGGCCCACCAGTTCGCCGTTGCGGCGTGCCAGGAGCAGTTTCACTTCTGCCACTCTGAACGACGGATTTTTGTCGGGCGAGAAGAAATCGAGTTCGTCCCGGATGAACTGCGGGATGTGGTTGGGGTCGTCCCGGTATAAATCAAGCGGAAATGCGACCCATTGTTTGAGGTCCGAGCGGTTCTGAACTGCGGAGATGGAGATCGTCATGTAAGGCCGTCCTGTGCAGCCGGCGAGGCCGTATGGCCTTCGGCCATCCGGGTCCAACCGAATAGGATGATAAAGCAATCGGCTCGTCGAGCGGACCAAGGCATTCCTAACACACCGTCGTTCAAAAGGCTACTGTGTCCGCGAAAATTAATTGCGTTTTTTTCAAGAACCGGATACATAAATCAACTTTATAAAAACATAGCTGCATTTCAAATAGGACTCTTGACGTGAAACCACTGGGACCGATGCCCACAGCGATTTAGGATTATAAACACGCATGACAAATTCCATCATCACCAGAACCGGTAATTATATTCCGGACAACCGCATACCGAACACCCGGTTCCTCGGCAAGACATTTTTCGATGCCCATGGCAAGCGCGTGCAGCGCTCCAACCCGGAGATCATCAAGAAACTCCACGAGATCACCGGCATCGAGGAGCGGCGCTACGCGTCCGACGACATGTGCACCTCCGACATGGCGCTCAAGGCGGCTGAGTCGGCCTTGGATGGGCTCGACCGGGAAAATCTGGACTACATCATCGTGGCGCACAATTTCGGGGACGTGCAGGCCGGCAGCCTGAGGTGCGACACGGTGCCCACCATTGCTTCAAGGGTCAAGCACGGTCTGAGAATCAAGAACCCCTACACTGTCGCTTTTGACCTGCCCTTCGGCTGCCCGGGTTGGCTGCAAGGGGTGATTTTGGCCGACTACTTCATCAAGTCGGGGGATGCCAAGCGGGCGCTGGTGATCGGAGCCGAGACGCTGGGCCGGATAGCAGACCCGCATGACATCGACAGCATGATCTACTCGGACGGTGCCGGGGCGACGCTGGTGGAGGCCACGGCCGAGGACGCAGGCATCTTGTCCCACCTGACGCGCACGGACACTTACGACCATGCGTACCTTTTGAGGATGGCCGGCTCCTACAACCCGGAGCGCGACCCCAGAGAGATTTTCATCAAAATGGACGGCCACGACATCTACAAGTATGCCGTGAAGACGGTGCCGCTCGTGGTGAAGCAAAACTTGGAAAAGAGCGGGCTGGGATTGCATGACGTGAATAAGATTCTCGTGCACCAGGCCAATGAAAAACTGGATGCGGCCATCATCAAGCGGCTGTTCGAACTTTACAAGGTCAAGGAGATCCCCGCCGACATCATGCCCATGATCATCTCCTGGACCGGCAACAGTTCGGTGGCCACCCTGCCGACCATGTTCGACCTGATTTTGAAAGGCAAACTGGACGACCACCGCCTGAATCCCGGGGATACCGTCGTCTTCGCTTCCGTGGGCGCCGGGATGAATGTCAACTCGATGATCTACAAAATGCCTTAGCCGCCGGCTTCAGCCGGCGGCTAAGGCATTTTTCATGTTTCAATTTTTAGCGGGTCGACCGGTTTGGAATAGTCGATTCCCGGCATGCCGAAGCCGTGGTGGCGCAGGAATTCTTCGCGGAAACCTTTCAAATCGGCGTACCGATCCAGGTTCTCGGTGGTGACCTTCTTCCACGCCTCCGCAACGGCCTGCTGTACATCAGGCCGCATTTCGCGGTCGTCGAGCCGGATTCTGCCCTCGCTGTCCAGCGGAGGTTCTTTGCCTGAAAACAGAAAATTCCGGTAAAGTCGATCCATCTGTTGGATGCAGCCCTCGTGCAGGCCGCGCTCTTTCATGGCCTTGTAGAGCAGCGAGGTATAAAGCGAAACTCCGGGGATTACGGCGCTGGCGCGGGTCACCAGGGCCTTGTTCACACTGATGAGCGCTCGGCCCTGGTAGGGCTTGAGAAGGGCATCGAGCTGTTTCGCGGTTCGTTCGAGGTCCGCCTTGGCCCGGCCGATGGTCCCGTCGCGGTAGATCGCACGGGTCATCTCCGGGCCGATGTAGGAAAGGGCGATGGTCAGGGCCCCGGTTGCCAAGGCTCTTTCCCGCAGAAGCCGCATGATCCACAGCTGCCAATCCTCGCCCCCCATCACCTTCACGGTATGCGTCACCTCTTCCTCCGTGGCGGGCTCAGCGGTCATTTCCGCGAGGTTGCCCGTGAGGAAATCGATGCCTCTGCCGGTGAAAGGCCGGCCGATCGGCTTGATGACAGAGGAATAGAGGTCGCCCGTTGCCGGGTCGATGCGGCGTGGCGCGGCGATGCTGTAGACAACGAAATCGACCTCCCCCAGATCGGCTTTGATCCGCTTCACCGTCTCAGCCTTGATCTCTTCGGTGAAGGCATCGCCGTTGATATCCCAGGCCTGGATGCCGGCCCTCTCAGCCTCTTTTTGAAAGGCTTCGCTGTTGTACCACCCGGCGGTCGCCGACCGGTGAGGTGCCCCCGGCCGTTCATAGGCGACGCCGACGGTGGCCGCACCGGACCCGAAGGCCGAGACGATGCGCGCTGCCAGGCCGTAGCCGTTGGATGCCCCGATGACGAGCACTCTTGCCGGGCTTTTCAGCGAGCCTCGGGATGTCACATAATGGATCTGAGCCCGGACCTGGGCCGCACATCCCTGCGGGTGGGCCGTGATGCATACGTTGTTCCGGATTCTGGGTTCGATGACGATCATGGGTAGGCCACTTCCTATAGGCATCGGTGAATGTCTCGAATTTAACGCCGGTCGCCGTTGCGGTCAACTATAGTTGCTGCCGCCGGTATCGGCAACGCCGGAAAAATTTCACAAGAATGAAGCGGCCGACATGAAACACAGCATGGGACAAAGACCTTGACACCCATAGCGGGGTATAATATCGTTTTTGGGCTTGATTTCATGCCCTCTGGCGACGCGGAGGGCTTACCCAATCACTCTACAGGAGGGGCACAATGAAGAAAGTGTTCGGATTGTTGGTAGTTCTCGCAGTCGTCGTTGCATGGTCTGTTCCCCTGGCGGTTCAAGCCCAGAATTACAAGCCTGAGTACAAGCTTTCGACGGTGGTCGGCAAGCCGTTCCCGTGGGGCATCGCGGGCGAGCGCTGGGCCGAACTGGTCAAGGAAAAGACCAATGGCCGCATCAACATCAAGTGCTACCCGGGCACCAGCCTGGTGGGCGGCGACCAGACCAAGGAATACACCGCCATCCGGCAGGGCTCAATCGACATGGCCATCGGCTCCACCATCAACTGGTCGCCCCAGGTGAAGGAGCTGAACATCTTCTCCATGCCTTTTTTGATGCCCGACTACAAGGCCATCGATGCCCTCACCGGCGGCGAGGTCGGCAAAGAGATTTTCAAGATCCTGGAGAGCAAGGACACCGTTCCCTTGGCCTGGGGCGAGAACGGTTTCCGCGAACTCAGCAACTCCAAGCGGCCGATCCGCAAGCCGGAGGACCTCCAGGGGCTGAAAATTCGTGTGGTCGGCTCTCCGCTGTTCCTGGAAACGTTTACCGCGCTCGGCGCCAACCCTACCCAGATGAGCTGGGCCGACGCGGTGCCGGCGCTCTCCAGCGGTGCGGTAGACGGGCAGGAGAACCCGCTTACCATCTTTACCGTGGCCAAGCTGCACAGTGCGGCCAACCAGAAGTACCTGCTTCTCTGGGGGTATGTGGCCGACCCGTTGATCTTCGTCGTCAACAAGGACGTCTGGAAGAGCTGGAAGCCCGAAGACCAGAAGGCCGTGCGTGAAGCCGCGCTCCAGGCGGCCAAGGAAAACATCACAGCCGCCCGCAAGGGGCTGGTGCCGCCGGATGACTCCGGGGTCAAGGAAGTGGAGGCGTTGGGTGTCAACGTGATACGGCTGACCGACGCTGAGAAGGCCGAGTTCAGAAAGGCGACCAAGCCGGTTTACGACAAATGGGCCAAGCAGATCGGGTCCGAGCTGGTCAAAAAAGCCGAGACCGCCGTCGCCAATCGCAAGTAGTCGGTGGTTCCAATCCATGAACTGAAGAAAGCAAAGCAGGCGCGCACCGGTCTTTGAACAGAGTGCGCGCCTGCTTTTTTGAGAACCTGACGTACCCTTCATCCTGGAGGTCGACACCCATGGAAGGCGAACCGAGTTCGGACGCAAGCCGGCCCAAGACCCGAATCCCGCTCCAGATCGAGGAATACCTGGCCGGCATCGCTATCGGCATCCTGGGCCTCATTACTTTTGCCAACGTGGTCGTGCGTTACCTGACCAACTTCTCATTCGCCTTTACCGAAGAGTTTTCGATTTTTCTCATGGTCTTCATGGCCCTGGTCGGCGGTTCGAGCGTCATGGCCAAGCAGGGGCACCTGAACATCCGGTACCTGGTGGACAAGCTGCCGACGAGAGCTCGGCAAGGGACGTTGATCGTCGCCACCATGCTGACGGCGTTGACGTTTTTGCTGCTGGCGGTTTTCGGAACGCGCATGGCCTGGGATGAATACCGCTTCGAGGTCACCTCGCCGGGGCTGGGTCTGCCGACCTGGATTTACACCATGTGGCTGCCGTTCCTTTCACTGGCGATTTTCGGCCGCGCGGTCGGAGTGTTGATCCGCATGTGGAGGAGGCAGGGCTGATGAATTACGCCTATTTAATGTTCGGCTGCTTTTTCCTCCTGATGTTCGGCGGGGTGCCCATCGCCGCGGCTTTGGGGCTTTCAGGCACGCTGGCCATCGCGCTGGCCCAACTCGGCATCATGGCGGTGCCGACGAACGTTTATGCCGGCATCGCCAAGTATCCCCTGCTTGCCATCCCGATGTTCGTTCTGGCCGGGGCGATTTTCGACAAGGCCGGTGTCGCCGGGCGTCTGCTGCGGTTCACGGAGGCCATCGTCGGCCGCGGCCGCGGGGCGCTGGCGGCGATCACCATCCTGGTGGCCATGATCATCGGCGGGATTTCCGGATCGGGGCCGGCATGCACGGCCGCCGTGGGGGGCGTCATGCTCAACGCCATGCTGCGCGCCGGCTATCCTCCGGGCTTTGCAGCCAGCGTTACGGCGGCGGCCGGGTCGACCGACATCCTGATCCCGCCTTCGGTCGCTTTCATCGTCTACAGCGTGCTCGTGCCCTCGGCCACCGTGCCGGCCCTTTTTGTGGGGGGCATCATTCCCGGCCTCCTGGCCTGCGTGATGCTGATCATCCCGGCGGTTTTTCTCAGCCGTCACTACAATTTCGGTGGGAGTGAGAGCGGCGAGCCCAGACCCAAGTTCTGGGGGTCTTTCAAGGACGCCGCCTGGGCCCTGGCCGCACCGGTCCTCATCCTGGGCGGGCTGCGCACCGGATGGTTCACCCCGACGGAGGCCGCCGTGATGGCGGTGGTCTTCGGCCTCTTCGTCGGGTTTGCGATCTACCGCTCTCTCACCCTGCGCGCCCTGTTCGAACTGCTGGTCGAATCCGCCGAGACCTCCGCCGTCATCCTGGTGGTGGTCGGGCTGGCAAGCGTCTTTGCCTGGGCGTGCAGCACCCTCGGCATCGTCGATCCCATTGCCGAAGGCCTGGTGAACCTGGGCGGGGGCCACCCGCTGGGCGTCATGTTCATCCTGATGGTGTTTCTAGTCATCGTTGGCATGTTCCTCGACGGCATCTCCATCTTCCTGATCTTCTGCCCGCTGTTCGTGCCGGTCGCCCAGACCTTCGAATGGGACCTGGTGTGGTTCGGGGTGCTGATGACCTACAACGTCGCTTTGGGCCAGTTCACGCCGCCCATGGCAGTCAACCTCATGGTGAGCTGCCGGATGAGCGGCGCCAAGATGGAAGACACTGTGCGTTGGGACATCTGGCTGCTTTTTTTCATGTTCCTCGGGCTGCTGCTGATGATTTTCTTCCCGGAGATTGTTCTCTGGCTGCCTGAAGCGACGGGGTTCATGTGAACCTTCTGTTTTAAGGTGCGCATTGGCGTTCGTGCTCCGGTGCCGAGAGACTCTCGCACCGGAGCAGTTTTTTTGCGGTTGTTACAATGCTGTGCGGGCGCGGGTATCGCCAAAAAAATATATTTTTTGATATTTATTTATTGACGCCTGCGAAACCGGCTGCTAAAGGGTCACCATCAATTTGAGCTTCACCTGTATACAGCCTTTCCCGGGAGCTGAATTTTGCTCAAGCCATCCCTCACCGACAAAGCCTACCGACAAACCAAGGAGTGGATCCTCCGCTACCACCTCAAGCCCGGTGTGCGCCTGCACGTCAGCGACTTGGCGCATGCGCTGCAGATGAGCCAGACGCCCGTGCGCGAAGCCCTGAGCATGCTCGAAAAAGAGCGCCTGATCGAACGCCAGCCCCAGAAGGGTTACCGGGTCGGCACCTTTAGCTTGCAGGAGATCGAAGATTTGTACGATTTGCGGATTGCTCTAGAGGTGCTCGCGGCTCGCCAGGCGGCTAAGCGGATGAGCGCAAGCGCCCGCAAGCGCTTAGCCGATATCGTATCCGAGTTCGGCCGGTTCCTGAAAGCTGACCGCAAGCAGCACATCCTTCAGCGGGGGCAGGATTTTCACGTGGTGATCCTGGAGGCTAGCGGGAACCGGTCCCTGGCTGAAATGGGGCGCGCCATCCTCGACCGGATCTGGGTCATCCAGAACATCAATCTTCTCACCACGGACCATCTTTCTGAAGCCCACCCCCAACACCTGCAAATCCTGGAGGCGTTGGAACGGGCAGACGCCAAGAGGGCGGCGTCCCTGATGGAAAAGCATCTCACTCAGGCCAAGGAATTTGTGCTTTCACGGCTTAAGAACGGCGATGACATCCTGTCCCGCATGATGCAGGCATCGCCCTTGGAGCAGAAATGACGCGGAATGCGTAACCGATGATTTTCGATATTATAAGGGAGGATAGCGAATGACTGCTGACAAAAAAGACTTGTTGGCGATGTACCGCACCATGGTCACCATCCGCCAGTTCGAGACCATGGCGGGCGAGTATTTCGCGGCCGGGCAGATCCCCGGATTCATCCATCTGTCGATCGGCCAGGAGGGTTCCAGTACGGGCGTCTGCTCCTGCCTGCGGCCGGACGATTATGTTGCCACCACCCACCGCGGCCACGGCCACATGATCGCCAAGGGCGCGGACTTGAAGCGCATGGTGGCTGAGCTCTTCGGCAAGGCGACCGGCTACTGCAAGGGCAAGGGCGGCTCCATGCACATCGCCGATTTTTCGATCGGTATCCTCGGGGCCAATGGGGTCGTGGCGGGAGGGTTGCCGCTGATCTGCGGGGCCGGCCTTTCTATCAAGCTGCGCAAGACCGACCAGGTGGCGGTAGTCTTCTTCGGCGACGGCGCCTCCAACCGCGGGCCGGTGCACGAGGCCATGAACATGGCTTCCATCTGGAAGCTGCCGGTGCTTTTCGTCGTGGAAAACAACCAGTGGGCCTCCACCACCCCGCAGGGTTCTGCCTGCGCCCTGGGTGATCTGTGCCGGCGGGCCGCCGGCTACAACATGCCCGGCTACTCCGTGGACGGCAACGACGTGCTGGCCGTACGCGAGACGACGCTCAAGGCCGTGGCCGAGGCCCGCAAGGGTGAAGGCCCGAGCATGATCGAGAACAAAACTTACCGCGTGCGCGGCCACTTCGAAGGCGACCCCCAGAAATACCGCGACCAGGCCGAGGTGCTGACCTGGCAGGAGAAGAATGATCCGGTCAAGCGTTTCGAAGAGTTGCTTTTAAAAGACCAAGTCCTCACCAAGAAAAAATCCAAAACAGTGTGGGACGAGGTGAAAGGCGAACTGGATGCAGCCATCGAGTTCGCTAAGAACAGCCCGTTTCCCAAGCCCGAAGATGCTCTTGAAGATCTCTTCGTGAACGCCTAAAGGAGGCCTGTTATGTCTGATCGCATTATGAGCGCGTCCGCGGCGTTGGCTGAAGCCCTCCACGAGGAGATGGCCCGCGACGAAACCATTTTCATCCTGGGCGAGGACCTGACCGCCCACGCCGGCATTTTCGGCCAGTTCAAGGGGATCCCGGAGAAGTTCCCCGGCCGCATCCTCGACACCCCCATCAGCGAGGCCTGCATCGCGGGCTGCGGGGTCGGTTCGGCCCTGACCGGCATGCGCCCCATCGTGGACTTTCATTTTTCCGACTTCGTCACCTGCGGCATGGATGAATTCTGCAACCAGGCGGCCAAGATCCGCTACATGTTCGGCGGACAGGTCAAGCTGCCCATGGTGGTCTGGTGCCCGGACGGGGCGGGCCTGCGCGCCGCAGCCCAGCACAGCCAGTCGCTCGAGGCGTGGTTCGTGCACACCCCGGGGCTCAAGGTGGTGGTGCCCTCCGAAGCGGCGGATGTAAAGGGCCTGATGAAAGCATCCATCCGCGACGACAACCCGGTGATGTTTTTCCAGCACAAGCGTCTTTTCAGCAAAGAGGGGCATGTGCCGGCCGATCCCGAGTTCATAATTCCTTTGGGCCGGGCGGCGGTGAAACGCGAAGGCAGGGATGTGTCCCTTCTGACTTACGGATCGGGTTTCTTCCTCTGCATGACGGCCGCGCAGGAGCTGGCCAAGGAGGGGATCGAGGCCGAAGTGGTGGACCTGCGGACCCTGAGCCCGCTCGACATGGACACCGTCGCCGCCTCCGTCAAGAAAACCTTCCGCGCGGTGATCGTGCACGAGGCCTGTGTGACCGGCGGTTTCGGCGGCGAGCTCGCGGCTCGCATTCAGGCGGAGTTGTTCGACCACCTGGATGCACCGGTCCTGAGGGTGGGGGCCAAGGACGTGCCCATCCCCTTCTCACCGCCCATGGAAGACTTCGTGCTGCCCAAGCCGGCCGACGTGATTCAGGCCGTCAAGGCCGTCTGCTATCGCTGATGGTCGCGCCTGAAGCCCTTCTTCCGCGTTGCGCTTTCCTTCCGTTGGCGAAACGTGCTTTGAACGTTGGGGCTTTTGGCGCTGCCATCATTGTATACGTTACGGTCAGGCGACCGACAGGTTGAGAGCTCATTCTCGTTGGGAAAGGGAAACGCAGATGGCGATTGAAATTTCGGTACCCAAGCTGGGCCTCACCATGGAGGAGGCTACCCTGGTCGGCTGGAAAGCAGCCGCCGGGGAAATGGTCAAAAAAGAGCAGATCGTGCTGGTGCTGGAAACCGACAAGGTCACCTTCGAGATGCCGTCGCCGGGCGACGGGCTGCTGCACCCGGTGGCTTCGCCGGGCAGCCGGATAGAGGTGAGCCAGGTGGTGGGGTATCTCGCCGCCGACAAGGCCGAGCTCGCTAAACTGGCGGCCAGACATCCGGCCGCGGAAACGGGCGGCCCGGCGGCAGCCACCGCTGCCGCCACCCAGCCGGCTGCCGCAGCCGCTGGGCCGCCGGCCGCACCTGCCGCCGGGGGCGGCCGGGTCAAGGCGTCCCCCGTGGCGCGGGTCATGGCGCAAGCCCATGGCATCGATCTCAGTCTCATTGCCGGAACCGGACCCGGCGGCCGCGTCGTGCGGGCCGATGTCCTCAAGGCGATCGAGAAAAGGGTTTCCGCCAAGGCCGCACCCGGACCCGGCGCAGCTGCCGGCGAACTGCTCAGCACGGCCCAGGAAATCCCGATTGCGGGAGTGCGCAAGGTGATCTTCAAGAACATGCACCTGAGCCTTGCGACCCAGGCCCAGCTCACCCTGCACACCGAGGCATCGGCCGAAGCCATGATGCGGCTGCGCAATCGACTAAACGCCGCCGGTGCCAAGGTCTCATACAACGCCGTTCTGGTGAAGGTCATCGCGCAGGCCCTGAAGCAGCATCCCTTGGTCAACGCCGGCGTGGAGGGCGAGGTGATCAAAGTCTGGCGGCAGGTGCACGTGGGGGTGGCCATGGATCTGGGCCGCGGGCTCATCGTGCCCAAGGTGCGCAACGCCGAGAGCAAATCCATCCGCGAAATTTCCGCCGACATCGACCGGCTGGTCGAGGCGGCCAAGGCCGGCAACCTTGCGCTGGATGACCTGACCCTCGGCACCTTCACGTTGACCAACCTCGGTGCGTGGGACATCGATGATTTCACGCCGATCGTCAACCATCCGGAAAGCGCTATCCTGGGAGCTGGCCGCATCGTGGAAAAACCGGTGGCCAGAGACGGGCAGGTGGTCATCGAGTCGCGCGTGGCGCTGTCATTGTCCTTCGACCACCGCATCATCGACGGCGCGCCCGGGGCGGCGTTTCTGAAGACGATCAAGGATCTTGTCGAAGAGCCCGCGCTGATGCTCTGACAGGCTGGCGATAAACGCCCATCTGCGGCGTTGCGCTGCGACTCGCGGCCCCTGCGGCGTACTTCGGTACGCCTCGCCCGAAGAGCTCGCGCGCCTTGCATCCGGGGCGTTCTCGCCAGTTTGTTGATTTTTTCAATTGTTGTCGGATAGCTTGCGAGGAAATCATGTCGGACAATTTTGATATCATCGTCATCGGCGGGGGGCCGGGCGGGGTGGCGGCCGCGATCCGCGGCGTGCAACTCGGGGCCAAGGCGGCCCTCGTGGAAAGCACGCACTGGGGTGGACTTTGCCTCAACCGGGCCTGCGTACCCACCAAACTTTTTGCGGCCACCGTGGACCGAATCAAGACCTTCCAGACCGCGGCCAGGATGGGCTTCTCCAAGGCGGAAGCCATGGTGGACCCCGGTGCCATCTTCAAAATGAAAGATGAGCTGGTGGGCTACTTTTCGATGGGGACCGAGGGCCTCGTGAAGGCCAAGGGCGTGACCCCGATCACGGGCAAGGGCCGCCTGGCAGGCCCGGGCCGCGTGGCGGTCGGAGAGAAGGTCCACCAGGCCAAGGCCGTCATCGTCGCCGTGGGCGCGCAGTGGGTTCGGCCGTCGTTTCCCGGTGCGGACCTTGAAGGTGTCGTGAACTCCAGCCGGTTCCTGGAGGAAGGCAAGATCCCGGCGCGCAGCCTCGTCCTGGGGGCCGGGCCATGGGCAATGGAACTGGCCCAGTTCTTGGGCGTCTGCGGCAGCCAGGTGGTGGTCGCCGCCCGCGAGCGCGGCATTCTGGCCGATTTCGACCAGGAAATCGGCCAGCGCCTGCGCGGCGCCCTCAAGAACGACCCGCTGACAATTCTCAACTCCTGCCAGGTGGTCTCAATCGCCAAGGACAAGGACGGCTTGTGCGCCGTTCTCTCCGTCAAAGGCAAGGAGGAAACCCGACGGTTTGACCGGGTGATCTATTTCGATCGTCAACCGGCACTTGCAGAGTTGGGCCTGGACACGGTCGGTCTCAAGGACCTCGGCGTGGACGAGCACCTGGCCACCAAGGTGTCCGGGATCTGGGCCGTGGGCGATGCCGTCGGGAGGCCGCCTTTCCTCTCCCATCGCGCTTCCGCCATGGGCATCCTTGCGGCTGAAAACGCCCTGGGCGCCAAACGGACCTTCAGCCCCAGCACCGTTCCGCGCGTGGCCTACACGAACCCGCAGGCAGCCTCTGTGGGGTTGAGCGAAGACCAAGCCGAGGAGGCCGGCTACGAGGTCCTCGCCGGCACCGCGGCCATCGCAGCGAGCCCCATGGCGATGATCCAGGGTGTGAGCAGCGGGGTGGTCAAGGTGGTGGGTGAAAAGAAATACGGTGAACTGCTCGGGGTGCACATCGTCGCGCCGTTTGCAACCGAGATCATCGGTGCAGGTGCGCTGGCGATTCAGATGGAGGCCACCCTGGAGGATCTGGCGCGCGCGGCCCTGCCGCATCCGACCATTGCCGAGTCTTTGTCTGATGCCGCTCGGGAGGCATTGGGCTGGGCCATCTATACCCCCTGACATGGCGGCGTAGGAAGACCACCTTCTGCGTCGCGCTTCGTCGCGCAGTCGCTGCGGCGTAATTTAGTACGCCTCGCTCTGCGCGACTCGCGCGCCTTGAATCCGGCTCTTCCTGCACCGCCATGGACATGAATGAGTCAACTGTTAATTTCCATGAATGGGTTCTCGAAAGTTGTTGGTGCTGTTTTCTTCGTAATTTGCTTGGGCATACCTGCCCACGCAAACTGGCTGGTGGAAGAGGCACGGTGGCATGTCTCGGCGCACGGGCAGATCATGTGCCTGGACTGCCACGGCGATGTCGGCAAAGGGACGCTGCACCCGGATCCTGCCAACGTCAATCGCCTCCCCGGCAGTTCCTTCCGCTTGGAGCAGTGCTCTGGCTGCCACGATTCGGCCCTCTCCGAGTTGGAGGCCGGGCGGCATGGCGGCAAGCCGTTGCAGACCGGCCAGGACTATCGGCGCTGCTGCGACTGTCACGACCCCCACACGCAGCTGCGCATATCCAATCCAGGGTCGTTTGACCGCGCCCGGCCCGCCCAGGGGCAGTGCGGCAGCTGCCATGAATACCGCGATCGCCTGCCGCCGCTGTCTCCGGCTGACGAGGCCTGCATGGCCTGCCACCGCTGGCTGGACCTGAAGGCATTTGGTGCGTCAGCGAATTCCAGAACGTTATGCCTTGCCTGCCACGGGCCGGAGAACCCTTCCGTCCGCACCGGCAAGGCTGCGAGCTTTCCCATCCTCGACATGAGACCGGAAGGATTCCGGCCGCACGGGGATGTGGCGTGCTTGGCGTGTCACCCTCAAGCGGCCCGATACGAGCATTCGCGCCAGAAGCCGGGCGACTGCCGCCGGTGCCACGCGCGCCACGACGAGGCGGTTGCCCATGACGCCCATCTGTCGGTCGCCTGCGGGGCCTGTCATCTCAGGCAGGTGTTGCCCTGCAAGGACAAAGAAAGCGGCCTCATCGGCTGGGTGCGGCAGGCGGGCAACCCCAGCCGGCTGCATGACATGAGGCTGACGGATGACGAGGGCTCCTGCCGCCGCTGCCACCACAGCTTGAACCCGGTGGGCGCGGCGGCAATGGTGCTGCCCGCAAAGAGCATCCTGTGCATGCCTTGCCACACCGCTACGTTTTCGGTATCCGACACGACTTCGAAGATATCGTTGACGGTGTTGGCCATCGGACTGGTGGGAAGCCTTTCCTACTGGTTGTCCGGCACCCTCCCTGGTGTTGTCGCAGAAAGCCCATTGCGCAAAGTAATCTGGGTTATGCGCGAGATAATTAAAGCTGTCTTTTCATCTAAAGTTTTTCGTATTTTAAAAATTTTAGTGCTGGATGGATTGCTGCAGCGCACATTTTATCGGCGGTCCCCTTCACGGTGGTTGATCCACGGCTTGATGGTGTGGCCGTTCGTTCTCCGGTTCCTCTGGGGAATTGTGGCGCTCATGGCATCCCTGTGGGCACCCGGGAGGGACTGGCCGTGGGCGATGCTGGACAAGAACCACCCGGTGCACGGTATGTTCTTTGATGCAACCGGCCTGATGATCATCATCGGCACGGCCGTCGCCGTCCTGCGCCGCGCTTCCGGTCTGTCCGCAAAACTGCCGGCGATGCCGCGGCAGGATCGCCTGGCGCCCGGTCTTTTGGGGGCCATCGTGGTATGTGGTTTTGTGCTCGAGGGAATGCGCATCGCAATGACGGGGTATCCGCCAGGATCGGCCTATGCCTTTGTCGGCGACGCCCTCAGCCGGTTCTTTTTCGGCGTAACCGGCCTCGAAGACATCTACGGATACGTGTGGTACACTCACGCCGTGCTGACGGGCGCCTTCGTGGCCTACCTGCCGTTCAGCCGCATGTTCCACATGGTGCTGGCCCCGGTGCTGCTGGCCGTGAACGCAGCGGGCGGTGGCAAATTATAGATGGCTCACAATCGGAGGGAAAGTTATGGATGTTGAAGGCTACAACATGCCGGAAGAGCTTTACTACGAGGAGAACCACTATTGGGTCAAAGAAGACGGGGACCTGCTGGTGATGGGGATGGACGACTTCGCCCAGAAGCTCGCCGGAAATATCGTCTTCGTGCAGTTGCCGGAGCCGGGCAAGGCGCTGGAGGCCGGCAAGCGCTTCGCGAAAGTCGAGTCCGGCAAATGGCTCGGAAAGGTCAATGCGCCGGTCGACGGCGAGCTGGCCGACGTCAATGAGGAGCTGGAAGAAAACCCCGGCCTGATCAACGAGGACTGCTACGGCAAGGGCTGGATGTACAAAATCAAGCCGGCGAACAATGCCGACCTGGCCGGGCTGATCCACGGCACCGAAGCCATCCGCAAATGGGTCGTCGAGGACATCGCCAAGTTCGGGAAGAAGTAAGCATGCCGCCATCGAAATACTCCATCCGCCAGTTGATAGAGATGGATGCGTGCACCAACTGCCGGCTCTGCGCCGATGTGTGCCCGGCGGCCGGCGCCGCCATGAACGGCGAGCTTTCGGCCGTCTACCGCATGCAGGGGCTCAAGCGTCATCTCAAAAGCAAGGCCGGCGTGTTTTCAAAGCTCCTCGGCCGCCGTCCGCCGTCCGCCGAGGAACTGAAGCACTATGCCGACACGGTGTTCCGGTGCACCCTTTGCAGCAACTGCGAGGAGGTCTGCCCACTGGGGATCCGGCTCAAGGAGCTGTGGCTGTCGCTGCGCGGTGACCTGGTGCGGGAGGAAGCCTATCCATCCAAGATCGACATGATCCGCACCAACCTCGCCAAGCGCCGCAACGTTTTCGGCGAGGACAATGCCGAGCGCGGGGAGTGGGTCGAGGACATGCGCAAGCCCCCGGCGGACCGCTATGTAAGACCGCGGGCCGAGGTGGTCTACATCACCGGCTGCGTGTCGGCTTATTTCCCTCTGGCCCAGAAGATCCCCATCGCACTGGCCGAGATCATGGACGCGAGCGGAGTCGATTTCACGCTGCTCGGCGAAGAGGAGTGGTGCTGCGGCTTCCCGCTGCTGGGCGCCGGCCTGATGGAGATGTTCGAGGATTTCCGGGCCCAGAACCTGGCGGCGGTTAAGGCCAAGCGGGCGGCGACTGTGGTCTTCGCCTGCCCGTCCTGCTACCAGATGTGGCGCGAGCACTACCGGACGGACCTTGAGCTGTTATCCGCTCCGGAGTTTCTGCTCCAGCTGGTGCGTACAGGCAAGGTTCCGCTGGCCGAGCTGCCGCTGACGGTCACCTACCACGACCCCTGCGACCTGGGGCGCGGGGCGCGTGTCTTCGAGGAACCGCGTGAGGTCATCCGCGCCGTCCCCGGGGTCAAACTGGTCGAGCTGCCGCGCAGCCGGGAAAACTGCATGTGCTGCGGCGGCGGGGGCAACCTCGAGATGGTGGACCCCGACCTCGCCGCGAAGATCGCCAAGGCCAAGGTCGACGAGGTTCTGGCTACCGGCGCCCCGGCGGTGGTCACCTCCTGTCAGCAGTGCGTGCGCACGATGCTGAGCTACGTCAAGCGCAACAAGATTCAGCTCGAGGTGCTGGATATCGTGCAACTCGTGCGGAAAGCGTTGAAGTCTTCTCCATAACCGAAAGGCTATGCATTGCCCCGCCCGGACAAGCCAGATCCGAATTCAAACTTAAAGGACCATGCTATCGACTTTCAAATTTTGGCTTTAGGTTGCTTCTGATGGACCTATACAACCTCGGCAAAACACCCTGGGAAGACTCGCAGCTGATCTACCATGCCATGGCGGAACTCGGCCGCGAAGGCCTGATCCTGCTTTCTCCGGCGACACCCTATGTCTGCATCGGCTTTCATCAGGATGCCGAGCGGGAGGTGGATGTGGACTTCTGCCGGACGAACGGCATTCCCGTATTCCGCCGCGATGTGGGCGGCGGCGCGGTCTATCTGGACGGCGGGCAGCTCTTTTTCCAATTGGTCCTAAAACGCGGCGATCCGTGCATCCCCGCTTCCAGGGAATCCTTCTACCGCAGATTTCTGCAGCCGGTGATCAACGTGTACCGCCGCGCGGGCGTCCGCGCGGAGTATAAGCCCATCAACGACGTCATCGCCGGCGCCCGCAAAGTCAGCGGCAGTGGAGTGGGGGAGATCGGCGGCTGCATCGTTTTCGTCGGCAACGTCCTCCTCGATTTCAACTTCGAGATGATGGCCCGCGTCCTGAAGGTGCCGGATGAAAAGTTTCGCGACAAGACCTACAAAACTCTGACCGATAACCTGTCGACGATCCGCAGGGAGCTGGGTGAAGAAAGGGCTGCGGCGTGGACCGAGGAGCGCCTGAACGCTCTGATGATCGAGGAGTTCGGCAAGCTTCTGGGGCCGTTTGAGGCGAAGGCGGTGGATGGCGCGCTGTCCGCCAAAATGGGTGAGCTGCGGCCGCTCATGCTGAGCGAGGCGTGGCTGTTTCAGCGACGGGGCCGGGGCGCGGCGCGCAACATTAAGATCCGCTCCGGCGTGCACGTGATCCAAAAAGTGCACAAATCCAGGGGTGGGCTGCTCCGGGCGGACTTCGAGATCATCGAAGGCAGACTCGCCGGAGTTTCCATTTCCGGTGATTTCTTTTGCTATCCTGCCGACGGGGTCCGGCGGTTGGAAGCCGAGCTCGAGGGGCGGATGATCCAAAAAATCCGAGAGGTGATCGAGGCTCTTTATTCCGGAAGCGCCTTAGACATACCGGGCGTCGAGGTGGAAGACTGGCTTGCGGTACTCAGCGGGTGAGCGATCCGGAGAAACCTTGGAGAGGTGAATGGACAATTCCAGACGTGTGTATTCCACTGACTCGGGGCGCATCTGCCCCTCCTGCAAAACGCCGCTGGCGGCCTGCGCGTGCAAAAAGCAGCAGGCGCCAGCCGCGTCGGCCGACGGGGCAATTCGCATCCGGCGTGAGGTCAAGGGCCGGGG
>Ga0210069_1000008_pt1 | contig 39177 bp, 35 predicted proteins | sample RushSE_TuleB_D2_FD_185568 | JGI IMG/M metagenome (GOLD analysis project Ga0210069, IMG submission 185568) | Wetland microbial communities from San Francisco Bay, California, USA, that impact long-term carbon sequestration - RushSE_TuleB_D2... | ecosystem: Environmental > Aquatic > Marine >... | reverse complement strand
CACGATGCAGCCGTCGAAGCGGAACGTGTCGTAGAGCACGCGCGGCGAGCAAGCGCCGATAATGAGGCTGTTGACCCCTGCGGCGACGTCCGTCTTCAGCAGTTCAATCCCTTCCTTGCCGCAGAGGGCCGGGCACGTCTTGACCGCGTAGCCCTCGTCGGAGGCCACCTCACCTAATTTTTCGACGTTGAGGGATTCGCCGATCCCGCAACCGTGGCAGATATAGACTCCATATTTTTTATTCATGGTCGGCCTCCTACCTCCTCACCAGGGTTTGAATCGCCTTGAGGGCCATGCCGGTGGCGTTTTGGTTGGACGAAACGACATCCGCCGGTTTGTTGGCGCAGCCGGCCGCGAACATCCCGCCGGCGGCGTAGTCGTTTAGAATGAAACCGTCCGGCGTGGTCTTGACCGCTCCCGGCAGTTTGTTGACCGCCGCCGTGGGCTGCATGCCGGTCGCGAGCACCACCATCTCGACCGCCTGATGGATCTTCTCGCCCGTCACGGCGTTTTCCGCGACCACGGTGATGCTGCCGGTGGCCTTGTCCTCGCTGACGTCCGCAACCTTGCCCTTGATGAAAAAAACGTTGGGGTCCTTTTTGATGTTCTCGTAGAACTTCTCATAGCGATACCCCGGTGCCCGCAAGTCGATGTAGAAGATGTAGATTTTGGCCTCGGGATACTGGGCACGGACATAGGTGGCCTGCTTGAGGGAGGCCATGCAGCAGATGTAAGAGCAGTATGGCAGGTAGTTCTCGTCCCGGGAGCCGGCGCACTGCACGAAGGCGATGCTCGCCGGCGCCTTGCCGTCGGAGGGGCGGATGACCTTGCCCTGGGTCGGCCCGTTCGGCGCCGCCAGGCGCTCCATCATCATGTTGGTGATAATGTTCTTGTGCTTGCCGAAGCCGAGGTTGTCCATTTTCTTGGCGTCGTAAGGCACCCAGCCGGTGGCCCAGACGACGGCGCCCACATTGAGGTTGAGCGTTTTCGGCTGCATCTCGAGGTCGACCGCGTCGTATTTGCAGGCCTCTTTGGCCCGCTGGGCATCCTCGGTCCCGACGATCCGCGGATCGATCACGTAGCGGGCCGGGAAGGCCATGGCAAACGGCAGATAAGCACCCTTGATCTGCTTCATACCGAAATCGAAATCGCTGGCGATCTCGGTCTGGCAGGCCTCGGTGCAGGCCCCGCAGCAGGTGCAGTTCTCGTTCACATAGCGCGGCCGGACCTTGACGGCGACCGCATAGTTCCCGGGTCCGCCTTCGACCTTCTCCACCTCGGCCATGGTCAGGACCTTGATGCGGGGGTTGTCCTTGATGCGTTTGAAGTTGATCTCCAGCCCGCAGGTCGGCGGGCAGAGCTTCGGAAAATACTGGTTCAGCTGGGCGACCCGCCCGCCCAGGTAGGGGTTCTTCTCGACCAGAAACACCTCGTAGCCGACTTCGGCCGCCTCAAGGGCCGTGGTGAGCCCGCTGATGCCCCCTCCGACCACCATGATGCTTCCACTCACAGGGGCTGCTTTTTCGTCCGTCATGCCTTCCCTCCGTGCTGTGTCTGGATGTTGAACAACGGTTGTAATTTACCTTCGCGCCACCGGCGATATCCTTTGTTGTCTGAATCGGAAAACGCTCTCTGTTGCGACAGAGCCCTTTCCCATTGAGATAACCCCACCATATCGACCTGAGCACGTAAACGCTATCTTAAAAAAAACCTCCAGGTGCCTTCCGGCACCTGGAGGTTTTGAGCGTTACCTACTGATTCTCTGACTCACGGTACAATCCATCATTACGGGATGAGCTTGATGTAGTCTTTCTTGAACACATCCCACTTCGCGGCCTTGGGATCGTACTTGGAGTTCACGAAGCAGAACCAGTTCTTGTCGTCCTGGCCCGGATGGTCCGCCTGATAGTAAAAGCCCGGGTAGCGGGTTTCCTTCCGGAACTGGATGTGCCGCAGGTGCGATTCGACCGTCCAGATGCGGTGGATGATCTCCCAGCAGCGCATCAGCTCGTGCAGGTCGCCGGCCGCCAGCTTTTCGCAGTCCTCGCGCATCAAGGCCAGCATCTCCATGACGATCTCGAGGTTCTTGCTCGAGGTCTGGTAGAAGGTGGACGTGCCGGCCCCGTACTCATGGGTGGCCTTCATCATCCGGTACATCATCCCGTTCGGCTTCATGTAGTTCGGGTTGATGTCGTCCGCCGTGGTGTAAGCGGCGAACTGCAGGTAGGTGCGCACCGGCTTGTAGACCAGATCGACGATCTGGTCTTTGCTCAGGGCCAGCTCGGGCTTGAAGCTCGCGTTGTCCTTGGCATAGCGCACCAGCTGCTTGGCGGCCATGCGGCCCTCGGCATGCGACCCGGAGGAGAACTTGTGGCCGGAGCAGCCCACACCGTCGCCGGCGGTGAACAGGCCGTCGACCGTGGTCATGCGGTTGTAAACCTTGCCATTGGCGGCCTTGATCTTGTAGGCATCCGGGATCCAGTCGAAGTCCGGGCCGGAGACCCAGAAACCGCAGCAGCCGGAGTGCGAGCCGAGCAGGTAGGGCTCGGTCGGCATGACTTCGGAGTTTTTCTTCTCGGGCTCGGTGTTGGTGGCGCACCACAGGTTGGCCTGACCGCAGGTCATGTCGAGGAAGTCTTCCCACGCCTCGGACTCGAGGTGCTTGAGTTCCTTCTTGTCCATGGTCTTGCCGAGCTCGGCCAACGCCGTCACGGTGTCCATCATGATCGGCCCGCGGCCTTCCTTCATCTCGAAGAGCATCAGGTGGTTGCGCAGGCAGGTCGGGGTAACGGCGGCGGTGCCGTACGGAGCGTACTTCTGCAGCTCTTTCTTGGCCGCTTCGCTCGCGGCAAAGTTCTCGCCCAGGCCGTTGAGGGTCTTGGCCTTGAACAGCAGGAACCAGGCGCCGACCGGGCCGTAGCCGTCCTTGAACCGGGCCGGGGTGAAACGGTTTTCCATCATGGAGAGTTCAGCGCCGACCTTGGCACCCAGGTAGTAGGTGGAACCCGAGTTCCACACCGGGTACCAGGCCCGGCCCTTGCCCTCGCCGACCGACCGCGGCTGGTAGATGTTGACCGCGCCGCCGCAGGCGATCATGGCGGTCTTGCATTTGATGATGTAGACCTTGTTTTCGCGCACCGAGAACCCGGCCGCGCCGGCGATCTGGTTGGGCTTGTTCTTGTCCAGGAACATCTCGACGATGAAGACGCGCTCGACGATGTTGGTGTCTCCGATGGCTTTCTTGGCGGCTTCGGCGACGATCCGTTTGTAGGATTCGCCGTTGATCATGATCTGCCACTTGCCGGTGCGGACCGGCTTGCCGCCGGCCTTCAGGGTCCCCATCTTCTTACCCTTGATACCGTCCAGGGTCTTGCCGGCTTCGTCCTTCTTCCAGATCGGCAGGCCCCATTCCTCGAACAGCCACACCGAGTCGTCGACGTGGCAGCCCAGGTCGAAGATCAGGTCTTCGCGGACGAGACCCATCAGGTCGTTTCGGACCATGCGGACGTAATCGTCCGGGGAGTTTTCGCCGATGTAGGTGTTGATGGCCGACAGGCCCTGGGCCACTGCGCCGGAGCGCTCGAGAGCGGCCTTGTCCACCAGCAGGACGGTCTGATCCGGCTGGAGCCATTTCTTGACTTCAAAGGCCGCGCCGCAGGCAGCCATGCCGCCGCCAACGATGAGGATGTCCACTTCCTTCTCGACAACTTCGGGGTCCTTGACGGCCTTGAGTTCACCCTTGGGTTTATTGGGCAATGCCATATTGATTCCTCCTTAATCAGAATTAGATCGTAAGTGATCGGTAAATGATCGCTGAGAATCGTGCCGCCTACTTCACGAGTTCCTTGGGCTTCGGAAACTGCCGGCCTTCGGCCTCTTCCGTGCTCAGGAGCTGGCTTTCGATGTCCTTGCCCTTCAGGCTCTCGTATGCATTGGCCTGGCCTTCCGGGGTAGTCCGGATGGGGAACTTGAACCGTTTGATGACGCCGTTGCGGAACTTGCAGGTCCACATGACATCCTCGGTGCCCAGCATCGGCATGATGCTGCTTCCCAACGGCACGAAATCCGCATACCCGCGCACTTCGATGGCCTGGGTGGGGCAGATTTTCACGCAGGAGAAGCACTCCCAGCACTGATCGGGCTCCTGGTTGTAGGCTTTCATCACCGTGGGGTCCAAGACCATCAGGTCATTGGGGCAGATGTACATGCATGCGGTCTTCTCGCCGCCCTTGCAGCCGTCGCACTTTTCATTGATGACAAAACTTGGCATTGAGGTACCTCCTAAATGGTTTTAGGGTGATTGAAGATGGTGGCTCGAGATACAACAGTTGATTGGATTAGCTGGGTGATTCTGCACCTCCCTTCCTTCGTTGACGTTAAATCAGCAGGGCTGATGGCCAAGACGTTTCGGATATGACAATACGCCGGCAGGTTCCAAGGCCGAACGCACGACGTATCAAAAAAACTAAAATTTGTCATTGAAATCAGAGAGATAAATGATTAGAAGGCGATGGACCATACCATTCCCCATATGCCTTGTCAAGGGTTTTTGAGCGCACAAAACGCACATAAACCCCGAAATTCCTGGTATGAAAAAGGTGTGCCACAGGTTGATCGCAAACAACGCTTGAACACAAAATATGGACCGAAACTCGCGCAAAAGTTTATGCGCAAAAGGGCGTGGATGCGATCAGCCTTCAAAGGACAGAAAGATTTGAAATGACAAATTCGCAAAATTGCAGTAGCACGAAAACGCGTGCCGCGTTTTCCTATCAGGGGTCGGGTCTCTTTTTGGTTGGGGGCGACATCCTGCCGCAATCGCTGCACTGGGGAGGCCGTCTCACCGGAAAGCGCACCTCCCGGCACCATTTGATAAACGCGAGGCGCTTTGCCTGGTTTCCCGGGAAGCCATCGTTCGGGGACACGTTATTCAGCAGCCATGGAAAGCCCGCTTGACTCAATCGATCCGGATACACCCTTTCGGTTTGCTTGCAACCCCGGGGTCGCATGTTTCAACGAATGCTGCCGGGATCTGAACCAGTTTCTGACGCCCTACGACGTGCTGCGCCTGAAGCGGGGGCTGGGGCTGTCGTCGCGGCAGTTTCTTGAGCAATACACCCGGCGCCACACGGGACCCGGTTCAGGACTGCCGGTCGTCACGCTGAAACCCGGCGACCCCGAGCGGCTGACCTGTCCCCTGGTCACCCCCGACGGTTGCAGGGTCTACCGAGACCGCCCCTCTTCCTGCCGCACCTATCCCCTGGTGCGTGTCCTGCGCCGCTCACGGGAAAGCGGCGACGTGCTGGAAGAATACCGGCTGCTGCGGGAACCTCACTGCCGGGGGTTCGATGCCGGGGGACAACAGACGGTACATGAATGGGCAGCGGACCAGGAACTCAGACAATACAATGCCGAAAACGACCGCTTGCTGGAGCTGATCGGTCTCAAGGCACGCCTCAGCTCGAAAGCGCTTCCGCCGTCGCTGGCCGAGCAGGTGTTCACGGCGCTGTATGATTTGGACCTTTTCCACACGCGACTCACCGACGGCCGCCTGACGAAGACGGGCGCGGAGCCGATGGAAGAGGCCCGGCCGGATGAGGTTGCCATGCTGCGCTTCGGCCTGGAATGGGTGAAGCGCCTGCTCGAAACGACCTTTGCCCGTTAGCCGACGCTTAAATACGGCAACGCCCCGGAACGGGATTTTTCATGTAGCAGCGGCTTTCCAGCGCAATCGTGGAGGCGATTCATGGATCTTAATGGAAAAGCGGCGCTCGTTTTAGGCGGCATCAAGGGCATCGGCAAGGCCGTCGCTCTGGCGCTGGCGAACGCCGGCGCCGCGGTTGCGGTAAATTACTTCGACTGGCAGGAAGCGCTGGACCCCCTCCGAAGCGACCTGGCTGCTGCCGGCCGGGATCACCTTATAATCAAAACGGACCTGAGGCAGACCGACGATATCGCCCTGATGGTGCAGGCCGTGGTCGAACGCCTCGAACGACTCGACATCCTGATCAACAACATCGAGCGGGGAGGCTGGCCGGTCGTACACGGGCCTTATGTCCGCGAGCAGTGGGACCTGGAAATGGAGACCAGCCTGCGCGCCAAGCGCTGGGTGTTTGCCGCCGCCCTGCCCTATCTGAAAGCCTCGGGCGAAGGAGCCGTGATCAACTTCTCCTCGATCGCCGGTCTGGTCGGCCGCGCAGGCCCGGCCGCTCCGGTATTCAACGACGGCTACGCCGCCGCCAACCGCGCAGTCTCGCTGCTCACCGAGTCCTGGGCGCGCGAGGCCGCGCCCGAGGTGCGCGTGAACGAGATCATGCTCGGCTTCGTCGAAACCCGCCACGGACCCGGCACCCGCGGCTGGGGCCTTCTGAGCGACGCCGAAAAAAAGGCCATTTGCGACCACACCCTGCTCGGCCGTACCGGCAGCATAGAGGACGTGGTCAAGACCGTATTGTTCATCCTCCGCGAGGCCCCCTTCATGACCGGCAGCGTGCTCCGGCTGGACGGCGGCTACGTGCTGGGCGGGGAAAAAATGTCGCCGATGCCCAAGGGAGTGCTGTAAATTGGGGCGAGCCGGCCAGCCGGTCGGCCGGGAAAGTTGCCAAGTCTGGCAAAGCTGGAGCCGGAAAAACCTGCCGGGGCCCATGTTGTCTATGCAAATGAACGAAACGCATCCCCCGCAATCGGCCTTCCTGAAGGGAAAACCTCCGACTCGGAAGATCGCGGCCGGAAGACGCTATAGCGGATTTGTCGGGTTAGCGTGTCCTCTTTTTTATTTTCTGGCTCTTGATGCCCCAAAGGAAAAGCTTGATCCAGTCGAAGCCGAGCAGCATCAACTGGGTGTCGTCTTTCCTGATTTTAGCCAGAAGCTCCGGCCTGAGCTTGAAGCGGTTGAGGAAGCTGCTGCCGAAGACGAACTCGCGGAAGCGGTCGACGTTGTAGGCGGCCATGAAGGTCATCTTTGCGCGCGTCCCCGTCGGGCCCTCCGCGCCCCAGGGGTCGTTCAGGAACAACCGCCGCATCTCGGCCCAGTGAATGGTCATGCGGTGGTAAACCTCGGCCTCCTGGTCCTGCACCCACTCCGGGACCGTCCACTGCTTTTTCTCGTGCCGCCCCAGGCAGAAATCGGGCGGCCGGAAGAAGAAGACCGGCTCGTCAGAATCGGTTTCGGCATCATGCCGCAGCCCCTGCTCCAACGGAAAGGTGCGGCAGGTGTCGGGACGGTCGGGGTAGACGCTGCAGCCCTCGGACGTGAGAAACGGGCAGGTCTTTTCCTCGTTTTCCGCCATGCGCAGCAGGACCTCCGGAAAGTGACTCCCGGGGCGCAGCACCGCGTCCACGTGGCGGTCGAGGAATTCATCCGACGTGAGGCCCAGGCGGGCCCTGAGACGAATCACGTCATACGGGTAGAGGAACAGATTGAGGTGGCGACAGCAGCGGTTAAAGCAGCCGATCCCTGGGTGGCAGCGGAATTGGAACGCTTCGCCCTCCCGGATGCGGATGCCCGGCAGCCGGTCGAGGTCCGCGGCATCCAGCTGTTTCACGAAAACCCCCCATCGTCCAGCAGCATCTCGGCGATGGTCATCCGTATTTTCCGCCGCAGCCCCAGGGCCCGGCGGCACTCCGCCTCGAGCCGCGCCAACTCGGTGTAAAGCGGCGTCCGGTCGAGGAGAGGCCGGTCCTGCCGGCCGCACCGCCGGTGAAACTCTTCGCAGCCGGGGCTCTGCTGCGCAGTGCGGCCGGCAGGTCGCAGCTCGTGCGGGATTCCGTGCAAGCGGCAGATCATCGGGCGGTGAGCGTAGAGCACACAGCGCCCCTCGGCGTTGAGCGGGCACATGGGCCGCGCGTCCGCCCCGAGGACCGTCGCCTGCTTCTGTTGAGCGGCCACGGCGGCGGCATTCGCCCGGATGCACTCCCGCCAGCCGGCCGGCAACCGGCTGAAACCGTCTCTCAGATACAGATACTCCAGCAGCGTGTGGTGGTGAAAGCGCGTCCGGCAGCAGCTGTTTTCGCAGCCCGAGCAGACAAAGCCGTGCGCGGCGGCAGCCCGCTCGTAAGCCGCGTCCATGTCGTGCAACACGCGGTGCAGCCGCTCCAGCAGCGATGCCGGCAGCCGGGGGTCCATCAGTTGACCTTCTGGTTGAACGGCGAGGGGAAAAACAGATTGGCGTATAGATTCATGGCGTAGCGGTCGGTCATACTGGCGATGAAGTCGCACACCAACCGCTCCCGCGGCTCTCCATCGTGATTGCCGCCGCCCATCTGCAGGTCGGCCATGCCCTGGCGGAGCAGGTCCTCGTGTTCGAGAAAATGGGAGTAAAGTTCGGAGAGGATTTTTTTCGACTTTTCAAAATCCTTCTGGACCCGGGGTGATCGGTAGACGTTTTCGTACATGAACCGCCGCAATTCGAGCATGGCGGCGCGGACATCGTCGCTGGGCCTGAGGCGGAACACGCCGTCTTCAGCCTTGGAAGAAGAGATGAGGTCTTTGATCATGGTGGTGGCCCGCTCCGAATGGGTCGCTCCCAGCAAGCGGCGGCAGGACTCCGGCACCTGCTCGTCCCGTATGACCCCGCTGCGGACGGCGTCGTCCAAATCGTGGTTCAAGTAGGCCATGAAATCGGCGATCCGGACCACGCGGCCTTCGTTGGTGCAGGCCAGCTCCTCGGGGTCGTCCGGCAGCACCTTGCCGTAGCCCTTGGAGTGCTTGAGGATGCCGTCAAGCACTTCGGATGTCAGGTTCAGGCCCAGACCCCCGTTTTCCAACACTTCGACCACGCGGATGCTCTGCTCGCTGTGGGTGAAATCCGGGGAATAGATTTCCTTCAGCACCGTCTCACCGCTGTGGCCGAAGGGGGTGTGGCCCAGGTCATGCCCCAAAGCGATGGCCTCGGTCAGGTCCTCGTTGAGATAAAGCGCCCGGGCGATGGCCCGTGCCATCTGCGCCACCTCCAGGGTATGGGTCAGGCGCGTACGGTAGTCGTCGATCGTGGGTGCCAGAAACACCTGGGTCTTGTGCTTGAGACGCCGGAAGGCGTTGCAATAGACGATCCGGTCCCGGTCGAGCTGAAAGGCGGTGCGCACCTCGCACGGCTTTTCCGCGACCCTCCGTCCCCTGGACTGGGAGCTGGGGCAGGCGAACGGCGACATGAATGACCGTTCGCGCTTTTCGAATTCCTCACGGATGGACATGGGCATCCTTGGCCCGTTCTCTTTGGGTGCTTTCGAGAAACCAGGTTTTTCAGAAATTACATAAAATTGTAGGCGCATGAATTCAATTTGTAAAGCGCAATCTGCAGCGGACCCTTCGAGCGGCGGCATAGGGCAGCAGGGCATTTTCCGAGACGCCGCAGCCATGTCCGACAACCACGGAATCGCGGCTGAAAGCCGCTCCCACACGATCTCCAAATGCTCCAGTTGCCGGACCTGCAGAGATGCTGTAGAATTACAGTTATAATGACCGGCCATCATTTAATACTCGGCAAGCTCTCGGATGTCCTCACGGGGGAAACCCTCGACGACACTTTGGACGAACGCTACCGTCAGAAAATCGCCCGCCTGCTCGTGGAACGCGGGGGCTATCTGCCGGATGAGATCGAGCCCCGGCGGGAGTTGCTGCTTCAGGCGGGTGAGCGCCGCGCCGCCATCAAAGTGGACTTTGTGGTGCGCATCGCAGGGAAGGCCGCGATGGTGATCCGCTTCGGCCCCGGTTCCATCGTTTCCCGCGAGCGGTCGACATTGGCCGTGTCACGGCTCGTCGAGGCCTACCAGGTCCCGGTCGCTGTGGTCACCAACGGCGAGGATGCCGAAATCCTGGACGGCGGCTCCGGTAAGGTTGTCGGCCGCGGACTAGAGGCGATTCCGGCCAAAGCAGATCTGGCGGAAAAGCTCCGGAACTATTCGTTCCCGGCGGTCCCCCGCGCAAGAGCGCTGATGGAATCACGGGTCGCCTACTGTTACGAGGTCGACGGCGCTTGCCCGTGCGACGACACGATATGCCGGCTCTGAACCGGCAGAAGGACAGTATGGATTACGACCGCTTCATGGGCGCAGCGCTGAGGGAGGCCCAGAAGGCCCTTGCGCGGCGAGATTTCCCCGTGGGATGCGTCATGGTGCACGAGGGACGGATTGTCGCGCGAGGCTCGCGCAAAAGGACCTGCGGCGACGGACGCAACGAGCTGGACCATGCCGAGATAGTGGCGTTGCGGAGACTTGCCGCGCACACGGATCCGCTGGACCCATCCGCCATCACCGTCTTCAGCACCATGGAGCCCTGTCTCATGTGCTTCAGCGCCCTGATGCTGCACGGCATCGGCAAGATCGTTTACAGCTATGAGGACGCCATGGGCGGGGGCACCGCCTGCGACCGCTCGCGGCTGAGCCCGCTCTACCGCGACAGTCTCATCCGGGTGCGCGGCGGTGTTCGCCGCGGGGAGAGCCTCGCGCTGTTCAAGGCCTTTTTCGCCGACCCCCGCCACTCCTATTGGCGCGGCAGCCACCTCGCGGAATACACCCTAAATCAGTAAGCGAGGCCGCCGCCCAAGGGGGCGGAAAACCGGTGGGTGCATTTTTTTCTTGCATTCCTTGATGTTGTAGATTATTCATAGCGGTCAAAATTTAAAAATCTTACACAATTGGATTTGCAAGCCAAGCAAATTCATTGGGTTATGGAAACCAAAGGGCCGGGCGGTCCTTTGGGCGACCTTTTAAGAGGGGAGGTGTCGGCATAGCACTCACGACGCGACCGATGCGGCCAACCCGCTCGGCAGACCGAACAAACATCAACCAGGACATCCGGGCCAGACAGGTCCGGGCCATCGACCCGGAAGGCAATCAGCTCGGAGTTATCCCCACGGAGCAGGCCTTGGCCGCCGCCGCAGAATTCGGACTTGATCTGGTGGAGGTGTCGCCGAACGCGGACCCGCCGGTATGCAAGATCATGGACTACGGCCGGTACCGATACGAGCAGACCAAGAAGAAGCATGAGGCTAAAAAGAAGCAGGCGTCGTTCAAGCTCAAGGAAATAAAGGTCCGACCCAAGACCGGCCAGCATGACCTGCAGGTGAAGATCGGCCGCATCAAAGAGTTCATCGTCAAAAAAGACAAGGTCAAGGTGACCGTGATGTTCCGCGGACGTGAAATCGCCCTTTCCCACATGGGAATGGAGCTGCTTCAAAAAATAGCAGCCGAGGTACAGGACATCACGGTCGTCGAGCAGACGCCCAAGTTCGACAACCGCACACTTTTCCTGGTATTGGCCCCGAAATGACGGCAAGCGCATCTGCCGAACGCCGGGATGGGAGGACGATGTAAGCCGTTCGCCTGCCGCACAATGGAAGGTTTCATCCGGGTGGCGTGGGCCGGTGGTGGCAGTGCTCACGCCATCTGTTTTGGATGTTGTGGATAATCTTAAGGAAGATCTACTCGTAAGGAGAAGCGGACATGCCCAAGATCAAAACCAACCGTTCGGCCGCCAAGCGGTTCAAAAAAACCGGCACCGGCAAGATCGTCTATCACAAGGCCTTCGGCAGCCACATTTTGAGCACGAAGTCGCGCAAACGCAAACGCTCCCTGCGCAAGAGCCCGATCGTGCACCTGAGCAACATGCGAACCCTGAAGCTGCTGCTGCCCAACGGGTGAAGATTTCGTCGCTTTTGTCCAAGAATTTTCTGAACTTTTTTTAGAGGTGAAACGCCATGCGTGTCAAACGTGGATTCAAAGCCAGACATCGACGCCAAAAAGTGCTCAAGCTCGCCAGGGGGTTTCGCGGCGGCCGCAGCAAGCTCTTTCGAACGGCCGCCGGAACACTCGACCGCGCCCTTCGCTATGCCTACCGGGACCGCAAGGCCCGCAAACGCGATTTCCGAGCGCTCTGGATCACCCGCATCAACGCCGCCGTGCGCATGAACAACTTGTCCTACAGCAAGTTCATCCACGGACTGAAACAGGCCAACGTAGAGCTGGACCGCAAGGTCCTGGCCGAATTGGCGGTTTCGGATCCCACGGGGTTCGCCCACATCGCCAAACTGGTCTCACGGCCGGCCTAAGCCCGGAGATCCGCCGCCGCAGCCTTCGACCCGGTTTTGGAAGGTGACGGGAAGGCGGGTTCTTTACGGTGGGGGGTTGTGGAGTGGAACTGAATCTGGACCAGATTGATGCGGATGCGCGCGCCGAGCTGAAAGCGGCCGGATCCGAACCCGAGGCCATCCAGGCGCTGAACGTCAAGTACCTCGGCCGCAAGGGGATTCTCACCCAGTTTCTGAGGTCCATCGCCAGCCTGCCGCCCGAGCAGCGTCCGGCCGCCGGCCAAAAGGCCAACGAGATCAAACTGGGTTTGGGTGCGGCTATCGGCGCGGCCCTGCAGGCCATCGAACAGGCCTCCCAGTCCAAGGGGGATCGCATCGACGTGTCCCTGCCGGGACGGATGGAGCCTTGGGGAGCCCTGCACCCCATCACCCGGGTCAGCGGTGAGATCTGCGACATCTTGACCAAGATGGGCTTCGACATCGTGGAAGGGCCCGAGGTCGAAAAGGATTACTACAACTTCGAAGCCCTGAACATCCCCCAAAACCATCCGGCGCGTGACATGCAGGATACGTTTTTCGTGTCTGCGGACGTCGTCCTGCGCACGCACACCTCACCGCTCCAGATCCGGACGATGGAGCGCCAGCCGCCGCCCGTGCGGGTCATTGCGCCGGGCAAAGTCTTCCGCTGCGACTCGGATCAGACGCACACCCCCATGTTTCACCAGGTCGAAGGCCTGCTGGTGGACGAAAACGTGTCCTTTGGGGACTTGAAGGGAACCCTCACTGCTTTCGTGCACCAGATGTTCGACGAACAGACCCGCCTGCGTTTCCGGCCCAGTTTTTTCCCGTTCACCGAGCCGAGCGCCGAGGTGGACATCCTGTGCGTCATCTGCCGGGGCAAGGGCTGCCGGGTCTGCAAGCACACCGGCTGGTTGGAAATCCTCGGCTCGGGCATGGTGCACCCGGCCGTCTTCGAAAATGTGGGCTATGACTCCCAGCGGTACACCGGCTTCGCTTTCGGCATGGGGGTCGAGCGGGTTGCCATGCTGAAATACGGGATCGACGACCTTCGGAAGTTTTTTGAAAACGACTTGCGGTTCCTGAGTCAATTCTGATGAAATAGGGTGTTTGGGTATTCGGGTATTTTGCGGTTTAGCAACAAACCTCCTGAAAACCCGTGAATGCGTCAGTTTCCCCCAAACGCCTGAATGACCAAAAACCAAACACCCAAATACCTGAACTACTTGAAAACCAATTCGCCATGAAAGTTAGTTTAAGCTGGCTTGCCGAGTACACACCGATCAAACTGAGCGCCTCCGAACTGGCCGAAGCCCTCACCTTGGTGGGACTGGCGGTCGATGCGGCGGATGACCGTTTTCGCTTCCTTGACACGGTGCGAGTCGGGCGCATCCACAGCGTGGATCCGCACCCTGCCGCAGAGCGACTCACGGTCTGCCGGGTCGACACCGGCGAGGGCATCCTCCCCATCGTCTGCGGCGCACCCAATGTCGAGGCCGACGTGCTGGCGGCGGTGGCCCTGCCGGGCACTGTGATGCCGGACGGAGCCGTATTGAACGCGGGCGTCATCCGCGGCCAGCGATCCGAAGGGATGCTGTGCAGCGCGGCGGAGCTGAGCCTCGGCACGGAAGCAGACGGCATCCTGATCCTGGAAGGCCCCCTGACGGTCGGCACCCCGCTCAATCTGGCGCTCGGCCTCTCGGACCCCGTGCTGGAAATCGACCTGACCCCGAACCGGGCCGACTGCCTGAGCATCATCGGCGTGGCTCGGGAAGTGGCGGCCATTCAACGCACTCGCCTGACATACCCCCGGGTGAACCTTGCAGACGCGGACGACCGCGTCACCCGCCTATCCTCGGTGCGGATCGAGGCGCCGGATCACTGCCGGCGCTACGCCGCCCGAGTGCTTGAAGATGTCGTCGTGAAACCTTCGCCCTTCTGGCTGCAAGACCGTCTGCTTTCGGTGGGTCTGCGGCCCATCAACAACATCGTGGACGTCACCAATTTCGTGATGATGGAGTGCGGCCAGCCGTTGCACGCCTTCGATCTCGACCGCCTGGCAGAAAACCGCATTGTCGTGCGCACGGCCGGGCAGGGAGAGACGTTCGTCACTCTGGATCAGAAAGAGCGCGTGCTCGACTCCGAAATGCTCATGATCTGCGACGGTGCGAAGCCCGTGGCGGTCGCCGGTGTCATGGGCGGCCTCAACTCGGAGATCAGCAGCGAGACCACTCGTGTCCTGATCGAAAGTGCCTGCTTCGACCCGGTGAGTGTCCGCAAAACCTCAAAGAAGCTCGGTCTTGGCACCGACGCCTCGCGACGCTTCGAAAGAGGAGTCGACCCGGCGGGAACCGTCCTCGCCGCCACCCGCGCCGCCCAGCTGATGGCGCAAGTAAGCGGTGCCAGGATCGCGGGGGGCGTGATCGACGCCCATCCGCGCCCATGGGCACCTAATCCGATCCGGCTTAGCGTCAGCCGTACCGCTCGGTTGCTGGGGGTCAAGGTCGATAAGAAAAAAATCCGCCGGCTGCTGTCGGCCATCGAATTCAAGGTCGCCGCCACCCCTGCACGCGACGAACTCGAAATAACGGCGCCCTCCTTCCGCGTGGACGTCGCCCGCCCGGAAGACCTGATGGAGGAAGTGGCGCGGTTGTCCGGCTTCGAGACCATCCCGGTCACCTTTCCCGCCATGCCGGCCGGCCAGCGGCCGCCGGCTCACCGGCTCGAGCTACGGAAACGGACGAAGACCATTTTGAACAGCCTCGGCTTCGCGGAGGTAATCACTTACAGCTTCATTCATCCGATGTCCTGCGACCGGTTGCAGTTGGCTTTGGACGACCCGCGGCGGGCCACCGTGGCCGTGTTGAACCCGCTGGCCGAAGACCAGGCCGTGATGCGCTCCTCGCTCATCCCGGGGCTGCTCGAAACCATGCGCTTCAACCTCGCCCAGCAGACCAAACGTCTCAAGATCTTCGAAATCGGCAAGGTTTTTCTGCAGACCCCCGGGGCCGAACTGCCGGAGGAGCCTGAAATCATCGCCGGTCTGTGGACCGGCTCCCGGCAAGCGCTCTCCTGGCACGGCCGGGAAATCCCGTGCGATTTTTACGACCTCAAAGGAGCGATCGAAAGCCTGCTCGACGCCCTCGCGTTGGAGGGTGTCCGCTTCGTGCGCATGTCGGAAGCTGACTGCAATTACACCCGGCCGGGCCATTCGGCCCGACTGATGGCTGCCAACCGCGTGGTGGGCCTCATCGGCGAGATTCACCCGCGCGTGCGCGCCGCCTACGATCTCAAGCAGACCGGCTTTGTCTTCGAGCTGGACGCCGGTGCAGTCGAGGCGTTGCTGTCTGAAACCCGCTACCGCATGCGCATTCCGAAATTCCCGGCCATCACCCGGGACATCACCCTTGTCCTTGATCAGGGCATCGAGGCTCAGCAGGTGCTCGATGCCGTCGGGACCATGCGCCTCCCGCTGCTGGAGAACGTCCAGCTGTTCGACGTGTTTGCGGGCGAGCCGATCCCGGAGGGCAAGCGCAGCCTGTCGTTCCGGTTCACCTATCGCTCACCGGAAAAAACCTTGGAGGACGCCGAGGTCAACCGCCTGCACCAGGATCTCATGGACCGGTTGCTGAAAGAATTTCAGGCGGCGCTCCCCTGCTGACCAACGCAGCGGCGGGCGCCGTAGAAAGGGATTGGGGTGACGGCAGATGAAAGCACCACCACCCGCGCCTGCAGCGGCCATCCCCGACAAGCTGTACTATAAAATTGGGGAAGTCGGCCGAATCGCGGAGGTGCCGACCCACGTGCTGCGCTTTTGGGAGTCGGAGTTTCCGAAGATCTCCCCCAAGCGGACCGCCTCGGGCCAGCGCCTCTATACTCGCAAGGAGGTCGAGCTGGTGTTGGCGATCAAGGACCTCCTCTACCGGCGCCGGTTCACGATCGAGGGCGCGCGCCAGCACCTGAAGACCGGCACCCGTGACGAGACGACCGATCCCCGCCAGTTGCTTGAGGAGGTTCGCGCCGAGCTGGCGCAGCTGCGCCGGCAGCTCGACTGACCCGCCGGCATGGCCGGCGGCAGCAGCGCCGAGAAATCACCGAGATTGCTGGTGAAATGTATTGACAAGGCGCTGCCGTTGTCGTAAATAGTCAATTTGAGATGAGCGGGCATAGCTCAGCTGGTAGAGTACAAGCTTCCCAAGCTTGGTGTCGCGAGTTCGAATCTCGTTGCCCGCTCCATTCATGTTTTTCCGTTTTGCTCGGTAGGTTTGGGTAGGGCGTTATGTGACGTGGAATGCACGCAACCATGATTATCCAATGAGCGGATAACCCCTTCGGATCCACCGCAGAAGTTCTACCTGGACGTGAGGAAACGGGCTTAAAGCCCGTTTTTTATTTGTCAGCAAAAACGGGAGGCTCGTCCGTGGGCAAGGTCAAGCGACCCGATAAAGACAGACGAGATCGCGTGAAACAGCAGCCGGCGGCACCGGTTGCCGAAACGTGGATCGTAAGCCAGGCGCGGCCGCTGGCTGAGTTGCTGTGCGACGCCGCGGGGCTGGAACTGGTGCACCTCGAGTACCTGCGCGAGCGCGGCGGTCGGGTCATGCGCCTCAGCATCGACAAGCCGGGCGGAGTGACGCTGGAGGACTGCGCGGCCGTTAGCCGCGAACTGGGGGATATCCTCGATGTGCACCTGCCCGACGTCGGGCGGTATCACCTGGAGGTGTCTTCCCCGGGGCCGCGCCGGCGGATTTCACGGGAGGCGGATTTCGAGCGCTTCCGCGGGCATCGGGCGAAAATCAGGACCTTGAACCCGATCAACGGACAGAAGAATTTCAGCGGCGTCCTGGAGGGTCTGGCCGCTGGCAGCGTGACGCTGAACACGGGCCAGACGACGGTCGCCATAGCGATCGACGCCATTTCGAAAGCGTATCTGACAGACGCGTGACCTCCCGCCTCCGCGGGTGGAGGCGGGTCTGTCGCATTCTGCAACCAGATGGAGAAGCCCCATGTTGATTTCGGAGATCAAACGGGTCATCGAACAAGTCAGCCGTGACAAGGGCATCGAGCGGCACGTGCTCGTCAAAGCGCTCGAGGAGGCGCTGAAATCGGCCGCACGCAAGAAATACGGCCCCAAGATCGACATCGAGGTCCAGTACGGCGAGGAAACAGGCGAACTCGAGGTCTTCCAGTTCAAAGAAGTGGCCGAGGTGGTTGAGGACCCCATGCTGCAGATCAGCATCGAGGAAGGCCGCACGCTGGACGCGGAGTGCGAGGTCGGAGACAGCCTCGGCACCAAGATGGACACTGCCACCTTCGGCCGCATTGCGGCCCAGTCCGCCAAGCAGGTGATCATCCAGAAGCTCAAGGACGCGGAAAAGGACGCAGTCTACACCAGCTTCATCGAGCGCAGGGGAGAGATCATCAACGGCATCGTGCAGCGCATCGACCGGGGAGACATCATCGTCAACCTCGGCCAGACCGAGGGCGTCCTACCCGTGCGCGAGCAGGTGCCCAAGGAGAGCTACCGCCGTGGGGACCGCATCCGCGCCATGATCATGGAAGTGCTGCATGAGTCGCGCGGCCCCCAGGTCGTGCTGTCACGAACCCACCCCAGCTTCTTGATCACGCTCTTCCGCACCGAAGTTCCCGAGATCAGCGAGGGCATCGTCTCGATCATGGGGGCCTCCCGCGAACCTGGGGTGCGCGCCAAGATCGCTGTCGCCTCGAGCAATTCCGACATCGACCCGGTCGGCGCCTGCGTCGGCATGAAGGGCAGCCGCGTGCAGAACGTCGTCCAGGAACTGCGCGGCGAAAAAATCGACATCATTCCCTGGCACGTGGACACCGCCAAGTTCGTCTGCAATTCGCTGGCCCCGGCGGAGATCTCGCGGGTGATCATCGACGAGGACAACAAGTCGATGGAGGTCATCGTCCCGGACGAGTTCCTATCGATCGCCATCGGCAAGAAGGGGCAGAATGTCCGGCTGGCCTCCAAGCTGACGGGGTGGCACCTGGACGTGAAAAGCGAGAGCATTTACAACCAGACCATGCAAAGCGGCTACAACTCGCTCATGGCGCTTCCCGGCGTGGGCATCAGCCTGGCGGATGCGCTCTACGAGAAGGGGTATTATTCTGCCGAGGAAATCGGCAAAGCTTCGGTCGAGGACCTGTTGCAGATCCGGGGCATCGACGAAACGCTCGCCGGCAGCCTGATCGAGGCGGCCAAAACCGCCGCCGAGCAGGCTGCGCTATCGGAAACCGCTGAAAACCCACCGGCCGGCGAGCCGGATGAGGCGGCGGAAACCGTCGAAAATCCTCCGGCGGGCGAGTCGGATGAGGCCCGCGAGGCTGAAGGGGAGCCGGCCGATGAGGCCTGAGGAGTTGGTTGCTCACCGGTTTGGTACCATAGGAGCGCAACGAGGGGGAGTTCATGTCGAAAATCCGGGTCTATGAACTGGCCAGGGAACTCAATCTGACCAACAAAGTGCTGATGGACAAGCTCCTGAACATGGGCATCACCGTCGGCAGCCATATGAGTTCTCTCGACGACGAAGCGGTGACCCGCGCCAAAGCCGTTATTTTCGGCAAGAAAGCGCGCGCCGTTGAAGAAACGCGGGTCAAGCCTACGGTCATCCGCAGGAGACGCAAGGTGGCCGAAGCCGAGCCGACCGCCGCGGCTGAAACAGAGCAGGCGAAGGAGGATCCGGAGGCCGGGGCCGTCGCTGAATCGGAGCAAGCCCCATCCGCAGAGGCCTTGGCCGAAAGCGACGATGCGGCGGCGATGGCGGAGAGCGCGCCGGAGCAAGCGGCTGAACACCCGGCGGTGAGCGAGCCCGCCGAGAGCCCCGCAGCCGCCGCGCCGCTCGAGGCCGAAACCGCCCCGGAGCAAGAGCCGACGTCTCCCCCGTCGGAGCCGGCCGCAGCCGCCGACCGGTTGAAAAAAGTCGTCAAGAAAATCAAACGCGATGAACCCGCCCGCATCATCAAGATGCCGATGGCGGCACCGGAAGGGCCTGCAGAACGGGCCAAGGGTCAGCCGGCGGTCATCGAACCCAGGGGCGCCAAGGTGGCGCCTCGTCCCGGAGAGACACCGGAGGCCGCACCCGGCACGGCGGATGCCCTCGATCGCGACGGCAAGCGCAAAAAAAAGAAGGGCAAGGCCGAAGAACCTGAAGCTGAGAAGAAGTTCATTAAAAAGAAGATCTCTTTCCGCAAGAAAGCGGTGGTCGAAGCCGAAGAGTTGTACGACGACGCCCGCACCCGCAAGCCCCGCAAGGGCGCCAAGGGCAGGAAAGAGCTGGCCGCCCAAAAACCTGCGGCCACCGTTGCCAAGGCCATCAAGCGAAGGATCAAAATCGACGACGCGATCCTGCTCGGGGAGCTGGCCAAGCGGCTGGGCGTCAAGGCCGGGGAAATCATCAAGGTGCTCATGGGCATGGGGATGATGGCGACCGTCAACCAATCCATCGATTTTGACACCGCGGTCCTCATCGCCGCGGAGTTCAGCTACGAGGTCGAGCGCGCAGCCTTTGAGGAGGACACCATCTTGAAGCCGGTCGTGGACGAACCCGAAAAACTGGCCACGCGGGCGCCGGTGGTCACCATCATGGGCCACGTCGATCACGGCAAGACCTCGTTGCTTGACGTCATCCGCAAGACCCGCATCACCGAAACCGAGGCCGGCGGCATTACCCAGCATATCGGCGCCTATCACGTCAAGACCCACCGCGGCGCCATCGCCTTTTTGGACACACCGGGCCATGAGGCCTTCACGGCCATGCGCGCCCGCGGCGCCAAGGTCACCGACCTGGTCGTGCTGGTCGTTGCGGCCGACGATGGTGTCATGCCCCAGACCGTGGAGGCCATCAACCATGCCCGTGCGGCCAATGTGCCGATCATCGTGGCCGTCAACAAGATCGACAAGCCGGGCGCCGACCCGGACCGCGTTAAACGATCTTTGATCGAACGGGGGCTGACTCCGGAGGAATGGGGCGGCGACGCCATCTTCGTCAACGTCTCCGCCAAGCAGGACGTCGGCATCGACCAGTTGCTCGAGATGATTTTGCTGCAGGCCGAGGTCATGGAGCTCAGGGCCAACCCGGACAAGCTGGCCCGCGGCCATGTGGTCGAGGCGAAAATCGACTCCGGACGCGGGCCGGTGGCCACGGTGCTGGTCAGCGAGGGCACCCTGCACAACGGCGATCCGGTCGTTTGCGGCGTGCACTTCGGCAAGATCCGGGCCATGTTGGACGATCAGGGCCAGCCGATAGAGGCGGCCGGTCCCTCCATCCCCGTTGAGATCATCGGGTTGTCCGGCGTGCCCATGGCCGGCGACGAGTTCGTGGCGGTGGCCGATGAAAAGGCCGCCAAGCAGATCAGCCTGCACCGCATGCAAAAGCAGCGTGCCCGGGATTTGGCCCAAACCAGCCGACCCAGCCTGGAGAGCCTGTTCGAGCGCATGAAGCAAGGCGAGGTCAAGGACCTCAATCTGATCCTCAAAGCCGACGTGCACGGTTCGATCGAGGCCCTGTCGGACGCCTTGACCCAACTGTCCAACGAGGAAGTCAAGGTCAACGTGGTGCACGCGGCTACCGGCACCATCAGTGAGTCCGATGTTTCGCTCGCGACCGTGTCGCAGGCCATCATCATCGGCTTCAACGTTCGGCCCACACCGAAAATCCAAGCCTTGGCCGTCGAAGAAAACGTGGACATGCGCTTCTACAATGTCATTTACGACGTCATAAACGACGTCAAGGGCGCCATGACCGGCTTGATGGCCTCCCGCTTCGAAGAGCGCACTCTCGGCTCGGCCGACGTCCGCGAGGTGTTCGTGATCCCGAAGGTGGGCGCCATCGCCGGCTGCTACGTCACCGACGGCCGGGTCGAACGCGGCCGCAGCCTGCGTCTGGTCCGAGACGGCGTGGTCGTCTACCAAGGTAAAAACTCCTCCCTGCGACGTTTCAAGGATGACGTCAAAGAGGTCCAGAGCGGCTACGAGTGCGGCATCGGCATCGAGAATTTCAACGATATCAAGGCCGGCGATCGCATCGAGTTCTACTACCTGGAGGAGATCAAGCCTGTAATGGCATAGCACCCTGTCTGAGGTCCGATCCCTGCGTGGCCGGCGGTTTGAATCGCCCGCGGACCGCCGGGGTCACTCTGGTTTCAACCCAACGGACGCCTTGACCTCGGCTTTGTTCCAGGGCGTTGAACGGCTTTGCACAAAGCAGCAGGCGGGGGCAACGAAAAATGGTGGTCGGAGTCGGGTTGATCACGTTCAGGCTGCACGAGTGCCATTCGCTCAAGGAGAAACGGCGCGTCGTCAAGGCGGTGATTGCCCAGTTGCGCAACCACTTCAACGCTTCGGTGGCCGAGGTGGAGGACAACGACGTGCACCAGCGGGCGGTGGTCGGCTTTTCGCTGGTCGGCAACGATAAGGCCCTGATCAACTCCAAGATCGACAAAATGTTCAACCTGGCCGAAGAACTGGGCCTGGCCGAGGTCATCGACTCGGAGATGGAACTGATCACTTTATGACGAGCTACGCACGCGCCGATCGCGTCGGAGGTCTCATTCAGCAGATCCTGTCGGACCTGCTGCGACGGGACATCAGCGACCCGCGCGTGCAGATGGTCACCATCACCATGGTGAAGGTGACCAAGGATTTGCGGCTGGCCCGGGTTTACTTTGCCTCCGCCGGCGGAAAAGCCGGCGCCGCCGATGCCGTTCAGGGGTTCCGCAGCGCGGCCGGCTTCATCAAACGCCGCCTCGGCCCGCAGCTCGGGCTTCGCTACATGCCGGAGCTGGAATTTTTTTACGACGAGTCCTTCGATCATGGAGCCCGGATCGACCAATTGCTGAAATCGATTGCCACACGCACGGATGAACCCGATCATTCAAACGATTAAAGCGGCCGAGCGCATCCTGGTGACCACGCACGCCGACCCGGACGGAGACGCCGTCGGCTCGTTGCTGGCCATGGGACTGGCATTGGAGCAGCTGGGCAAACAGACGATGCTGTACAACGAAAGCCCCATCCCGGCGGTATACCAGTTCCTGCCGGCCGTGGGCCGCATCGGTCGGCGCCTGGATGCGGTTGCCGTCTACGACGCAGCGGTGGTCCTCGACTGCGGGGACCTCCCGCGGATCGGCGGCGCCGGGTGCACCGTGGTGAGCCGGGCGGCGTCCGTCATCAACATCGACCACCATGTCTCAAACACCGGTTTCGGGTCCCACCGCCTGATCGACGGGCGGGCCTGCGCCACGGCGGAGATCGTCTACCGCCTGATCCGGGCGCTGGGGGTCTCGCTGGACAAGGACATCGCCACCTGCATCTACACCGGGATCCTGACCGACACGGGATCGTTCCGGTTTTCGAACACCAACGCGTCCGCCTTCGCCATCAGCCGAGAGATGATGGAGGCCGGGGTCGATCCCTTCGAGGTCGCCCAGCACGTCTTCGGGTCCTATTCGCTCGGCCGGATCAAACTGCTGAATCTGGCGTTGAACTCCATCGAGATCTCGCCCAACGGCAAGCTGTCGCTGATGACCGTCACCCGCGGCATGCTTGAAGAGACCCGGACCCAGCAGGAGGATGTCGACGGCCTGATCAACTACGCCCGGCGTATCGAAGACGTCCGGGTGGCCGCCCTGATCCAGGAGCAGATCAATGGCCAGGCCACCGCGGCCGACCGCGTTCGCTTGCATGTCAGTCTGCGCTCCGACGGCAGCGTAGATGTCGCCGCCATCGCCGGCGCCTTCGGCGGCGGCGGGCATCACAGCGCCGCCGGCTTTCAGATCGAATCGACCTTGGCAAACATCAAGTCGGAGCTGCTGGCGTGGGCCGAGCGAGTGTAGGAAGCAAAGGGCATGGGGCAACGGGCTGAGAAAAAGCGACCCTCGTTTGTTACCCTGTGCGCGCGGCGACAGGCCCTATACCGATCAGCCCCGAGGGGTGACGGGCCAGCCGCCCCATGAACGGAATCGTCGTCATTAACAAGCCCGCCGGCTTGTCATCGGCCCGGGTGGTGGCCCGCGTCAAGCGGCTGCTGCAGGCCCGCAAGGTCGGGCACACCGGAACGCTGGATCCCTTTGCCCGGGGAGTGCTGGTGTGCTGCCTTGATCAGGCCACCCGGCTGGCGCGCTTCCTGCTGGAGAGTCCAAAGACCTATGATGGCGTGCTGACGCTGGGCGTCGAAACCGACACCCAGGACGCCACCGGCAGAGTCACTGCGGAACGCCACGGGACAGCGGTTGCCGAGGAGGACCTGTACCGGGTCTTGCAACGCTATGCAGGCGCTTATCGCCAGGCACCTCCGACATACTCGGCCCTCAAACATGAGGGGGTGCCGCTTTACACCCTGGCCCGGCGCGGCCGACCGGTCCAGAAGCCGGCCCGGGAGGTTTTCATCCACCACCTGCGACTGGTAGCGGCAGAGCTGCCCCGGGTGCGATTTGAGGTGCGCTGCTCCGCCGGGACCTACATCCGAACCCTGTGTGCGGACATCGGACGCGACCTGGGATGCGGCGGCCACCTGAGCGAATTAACCCGTCTGGAAAGCGGCGGGTTTACCTTGGACGGGGCGCTGACGCTCGAGGACCTGGAGGACCTGGCCCGCAGCGGCGCATGGCGCCACGCCGTCATTCCCATGGCCCGGGCGCTGCCGGCGCTGGCCGAAATCTCGGCCGGCCCGCCGCTGCTTGAAAAGGTGCGGCACGGGCGGGCGCTGTCTCTGGCGGATGTCGGCTTGGAGGGGGCCCCGGAGGACGGACAGCTGCTGAAACTCATCGATCCCCGAGGCGAGCTGCTGGCGCTGCTGCAGCGCACCCCGGGCACGAGCGCCATCCAATACTGCTGCGTGTTCGCACGGCCGGAGCGCAGATGACCCGTTATTTTTATTGCACTCTGCGTCAGCTTGCTTTAAGTAGATTATGGGGATCACTCAACTCAAGCCATTCATGAAAGGATAAGGAGGATAGAACGTCGTGACTCTGTCAACTCAGGACAAGAAAAATTTGATTGAAAAGTTCAAGGTGCACGATTCCGACACCGGGTCCCCTGAGGTCCAGGTCGGCCTGCTCACCAACCGCATCGAATACCTGACCGAGCATTTGAAGGTCCACAAAAAGGACCACCACTCGCGCCGCGGGCTGCTGATGCTGGTCGGCCGACGTCGCCGCCTGCTGAACTACGTCAAGTTCAAAGACGTCAACCGCTACCGGGCCATCATCGAGACGCTCGGTCTAAAAAAATAACTTTACAGCATGTGAAACGACGCCCGGCCTTTCCGAAAAAGTCCGGCGCCTTCGGCGGAAAAGCCGGACGGCGGCCGAGACCTGCCGGCGGGCTCAGGGCGTCCGGCTTTGCATGAGGAGACATGTATGGAATTTCTATTGAAGGAAGAGATTGATGGCAAAACCATGAGCATCCAGACCGGCAAGGTGGCCAAACAGGCCTCCGGTTCGGTCGTGGTTCAGTATGGTGACACCATCGTCCTGGTCACCGTGGTGTCCACCCAAGAGGAGCGGCCCGGGGACTTCGTGCCGCTGACGGTGGAGTACATGGAGAAGATATACGCGGCCGGGCGGATCCCGGGCAACTATTTCCGCCGTGAGATCGGCCGCCCCAGTGAAAAGGAAACCTTGACCTCGCGGTTGATCGATCGCCCCATCCGGCCGCTGCTCCCAAAGGGATACCGCTGCGAAACCCAGGTAATCGCCACCGTGCTGTCGATGGACCAGGAAAACGACGCGGACACCCTCGCCATGGTCGGGGCCTCGGCGGCCATTCACCTCTCCGACATCCCGTTTGCCGGTCCGATCGCCGCCGTGCGGGTGGGCCGAGTCGACGGGGAGCTCAAGGTCAACCCCGCCATCCAGGACTGGGAGCGCTGCGACATCAACATCATCGTGGCCGGGTCGAAGACAGGGGTCGTGATGGTGGAAGGTGGCGCCAATATCGTCAGCGAAGCCGATATGCTCGAAGCCATTTTTTTCGGCCACCGCGCCATGCAGCCGCTGATCGACATGCAGGTCAAGCTCCGCGAATTGGCCGGCGCGCCGAAACGGCCCTATGCCGCTAAGCCGAAAGACCCTGAACTGGTCGCCAAAGTGGAAGCCACGGCGGCCACCGCCCTGCGGGAGGCCCTGCTGACCCCCGAAAAGATTCAACGCCAGCAGGCGACGCGGGCGGTGAGAAAAGCGCTCCTTGAAACCCTCGGCGAGGCCTACTCCGAGCGCCGCGAGGAAGTGCTAGATGCGCTGGACGACCTCAAGCGCCGCCTGCTGCGCGGCCTTATCCTCACGGAGGGCCGCCGTGTGGACGGACGGCGCTTGGACCAAGTCCGGCCCATCACCTGCGAAGTGGGGATCCTGCCCCGGACCCACGGCAGCGCGTTGTTCACCCGGGGCGAGACCCAGGTGCTCGGCGTCCTGACGCTCGGCTCCGGAAGGGACGAGCAGCGCGTGGAGACTCTGTCCGGCGAGGAGATGCGTCCCTTCCTGCTGCACTACAACTTCCCGCCCTATTCCGTGGGCGAGGCCAAACGCATCTCCGGCCCCAGCCGCCGAGACATCGGCCACGGCGGCCTGTCCACCCGGGCCGTCGAAAAGATCCTGCCGGCCAAGGGGGATTTCGACTATACCATCCGGCTGGTGTCCGAAGTGCTGGAGTCCAACGGCTCCTCCTCCATGGGCACCGTCTGCTCCTGCTGTCTGGCTCTGATGGACGGGGGGGTTCCCATCAAGACCCCGGTGGCCGGGATCGCCATGGGGCTTGTCAGCGAAGGTGAGAAGACGGTGGTGCTGTCGGACATCCTCGGCGACGAGGACCACTGCGGGGACATGGACTTCAAGGTGACGGGCACCCACGAGGGGGTCACGGCCCTGCAGATGGACATCAAGATCCACGAGCTGTCGCGGGCGGTTTTGGAGCAGGCGCTGGAGCAGGCTCGCCAGGGCCGGGTGTTCATCCTCGGCAAAATGCTGGAAGCCCTCGCCGCGCCGCGCAAGGAGATCTCGCCGTATGCACCCACCATCACCACGCTCACCATCAATCCGGACAAGATCCGGGAGGTGATCGGCCCGGGCGGCAAGGTGATCCGCGCCATCCAGAGTGAAACCAACACGACCGTCGAGATCGACGACTCGGGGGTTGTGAAAATCGCCGCCTTCTCCAAGCAGGAGGCCGACCAAGCCGTGAAGCTGGTCCAACAGATCGTGGCCGACCCCGAAGTGGGAGCCATCTACGAGGGCACGGTGGTGAAGATCACGGACTTCGGTGCTTTCGTCAACATCATGCCGGGCACCGACGGCCTGGTTCACATTTCCCAGCTGGCCAACCGCAGGGTCACCAAGGTCTCGGACGTCGTCAAGGAAGGCGAAAAGCTGAAAGTCAAGGTGCTCGAAATCGGCCGCGACGGCAAGATCCGGCTGAGCCACAAGGCGGTCCTCGAAGAGGAACATGGACGCCCCAACAGTTAAAACGGAGCTGGCCAACGGTGTGCGGCTGGTGAGTCAATACATGCCGCACACCCGATCCGTTTCCATGGGGGTGTGGGTGAATGTGGGGGCCCGGGACGAAGCCGATCCCGAAAACGGTCTTTCGCATTTCATCGAGCACATGATCTTCAAGGGCACGGCCAAGCGCAACGCCTTCCAAATCGCCAAGGAATTCGACGCCATCGGCGGGCACACCAACGCCTTCACCGCCATGGAGCATACCTGCTACCATGCCAAGGTGCTCGACAGCCAGGTCGAGACCATGGTGGACATCCTTTCGGACATTTTTCTCAACTCGACCTTCGACCCCCGGGAAGTGGAACGCGAGCGGCCGGTCATCCTGCAGGAGATCGGCATGGTGGAGGACAGCCCGGATGAGTACATCCATTATCTTTCCGGGCACCATTTCTGGGGCGAACACCCGCTGGGCCGTTCGATCCTCGGCACGCGCGAAACGATTGCAAACTTCGGCTCCGAGGCGATTCGCCGGTTCTTTCACCGCCTCTACCAGCCCGAGCGCATCGTGATCGCCGCCGCCGGCCACCTGGAACACCGCCGGCTGGAGGACCTCGTCGGGCCGGCGTTCGAGACCGTGGGCCCCGGAAACGGCTTCCCGGAACGGGCGACCCCCTCCACCGGCTGCCGAGTCGACCTGTACCCGCGGGATCTCGAACAGGTCCATATCTGTCTGGGAACGGCCGGGCTTTCGGTGGTCGACCCGCGGCGGTATGCCTTCTCGTTACTGAACACCATCCTGGGAGGCAACATGAGCTCCCGGCTGTTCCAGGAAGTGCGCGAAAAACGGGGGCTGGCCTACGCGGTCTACTCTTTCATCGCCGCCCACGTCGACACGGGAATGTTCGGCGTCTATCTCGCCGTCAGCCCCGGGCAGGCTCTGGAGGCGGTCGAGCTCGTGGTGGCGGAGCTTTCGAAGCTGACCCGTGAACCGGTCGATACGACGGAGCTCAAAGGCGCCGTCGAGTACACCAAGGGCAGCCTGCTGCTCGCCTCCGAAAGCGCCGACACCCAGATGGTGCGCGCCGCACAGAACGAAATATATTTCGGAACCGACATCCCGCTGGCGACCGTCATCGAGCGCATCGAATCCGCGACCCGCGAGGACCTCCTGCAGCTGGCGAACGACCTGTTCCGCAGGGACCGGATGGTGCTGACCCTGCTCGGGCCGGTCGACGCCCCGAAAGAAGCGTTTGAAACGTGTCTGACGTCAAACGCATGAACACGCCGGAACCCGTCATCCGGATCATGCGCCTCAGGCCGGAGCAGGACGCCGACCTCCCGCTGCCGCGATACATGACGCCGGAGGCCGCGGGCATGGACATCTGTGCCGCCGTGCGCCAGGACACCCTCCTGGAGACGGGGCGGATCACGCTGCTTCCAACCGGCTTCGCCATGGCGCTGCCCCCGGGCTACGAAGCCCAGATCCGTCCCCGCAGCGGTCTGGCCGTCAAACACGGCATCGGAATGATCAACTCGCCCGGGACCATCGACGCCGATTACCGCGGGGAGGTGATGATCGCCGTCATCAATCTCGGTCCCGCCGCCTACACCGTCCGCCGCGGCGACCGCATTGCCCAGATGGTCATCCAGCGCGTCCACCAGGCACGGCTGGAAGAGGTGGGCCGGCTCGAGCCGACCGACCGCAGCACCGGCGGGTTCGGGCATACGGGGAGGTAAGGAAGTTGAAAGGGATGGAGATTCGGCCTGTCTTTTTTACTCTTATCTTGCAACTTTCAACTTTGAACTTGCACCATGTCTGCCGTCTGAGGCGAAATGAATTCTGAACCGACGGCCCCTGGCGAATGCGATGGCGGCGTTTTGTCCGTCTGCGTCCTCGGCAGCGGCAGCCGGGGCAATTCGATTTACGTTTCCGACGGGTCCACTTCCATCCTGGTCGATGCCGGTTTTTCCGCCCGGGAGATCGATCGCCGCATGCGCAGCCAAGGCTTCGATCCTGCCCGCTTGAACGCCATCCTGATCACGCATGAGCATACGGATCATGTGCGGGGGGTCGAGCGCCTGGTGCGCCGCCACCACCTGCCGGTCTACCTGACCGCCGGCACCCACCGGCAGGCGGCTTCGCTGCAATGCCTGCCGGAGATCCACCCGTTCGTCTGCGGCAGCGAACTTCGGATCAACACCCTCACGGTAAGGCCGTTTTCGATTTCGCACGACGCCCAGGACCCGGCGGGGTTCACCATCGGCGCCAACGGCAGCCGCATCGGAATCGCCACCGACCTGGGCCACGTCACGGCGTTGGTCCGGGAGCATCTGCGCGGCTGCCGCTTGCTGATCCTGGAAGCCAACCACGACCCCGAGATGCTGATGGGCGGCCCCTACCCCTGGTTCCTGAAGCAGCGCATCCGGAGCCGCAATGGCCACCTCTCGAACCAGGAATCCTGCCGGCTGCTGGAGGACATCCTCCACCCGGCGCTCGAACAGGTGGTTCTCGCCCATCTGAGTGAAACCAACAACACGCCTGCAAAAGCGCTGGCCGAGATGTCCACCCTCCTTTCCGGGACCTGCGTACGCCTATCGGCTGCTTCCCAAACCGCCCCTTCGCCGCTGCTTCGCCTGCAGTGATCCCGGCGGACGCATCCTCTCCGGCGTGCTGAAATGGCTGCGGTGATATTTGTCAGTCTACCATCGCCGGCAGCCTTGCGGCTGCCGGCGGTCCTTTCCGAACGGCCCCGCGTCCGCCCCAGCCCGCGGGGGGTTTTTAGTGCGTGGCAGCGCAGTTTTTATTCCGTTGGGCAGACCTCGTCGATCCAGAATTCCTGACCGCCGACGGTGAACCCGTTGATGGGGCCCTGCAGCACCATCTCGCCACGTATGCTGCTGACATTCTGCACGGCGGTTACGGTCACATTCACCCCGCCGATCGTGGTGTTGTTCAGACCGAGGAAATTCGACACGTTGCGGAAGTCGTTGTTCACCTTGATGTTTTCATTGCCTCCGTAATCCGCAAACTTGAAGGTGAGCTTCGAAAGCGGGTAGTCCAGCTGAAAATTGAAGTTGACATTGTTGGCCCTGAGCTCGGAGCCCGAGCCTCCTGCATAGCCGACCGAGTCGACCTTGGCATGACCCGTCGACGACCAAGTCCCGTTCGCCCACTGGAACTGCTCGACCTTCACCGTTTTTCCTCCCGTGGCGATGGTGCTGCCAACGTTGTAGGTCGTGTCTGGGGCCAGATCGTTGAACTTCAGGCAGCATCCCGACAGGAAAATTGCGACCGCAGCTACCATTGACAGGGGTTTCGTCGCGTTCATAATTCGTTTCCTCCTCTCTGCGTTGGCTGGTTTGAAACTTCCGATGCGCTTGAAGCCCTGACCCGCATCGAGATGGAAAAAAGGGACGCGGGCAAGGTCGCACCGGGATGCGCCCTCCCGGTCGTGCGTGGCAAAAAATAAGGCCAACGGGACCGATGGCAAGATGGGTGGAAAGGCGGCTATCCAGCGATGATCGGGCGGTGGGCTTTCCTGAACCTGCAGGCGGCCCAGACGGCCCCGGACCCGCCTAAACCCAGGATACTGAAGGCCCAGCCCCAGTCGGTGTAAAGCACTTGGCCGCCGGCCGAGGGGTTGGTCCAATCCAGAATCAGACCGAAAACCATTGGTGCCAGAGCGGCGGCGCCGAAGCCCAGCAACGACCTGAGGCCCAAAGCGGCGCCCAGGTAGGCGCTGTCCACCGTCTCGGTCAGGGCGGCCGACAGGATGGGAGAGTCGCCCAACGAGGAAAAGGCATAGATCACTCCGATGCCCATCACCCATGCCAGGGGCCAATTCACGGTCCATCCGAAAACAAACGAACAACTCATGCTGGTGGCAGCCAATGCCAGCATGAGGACGGTGCGGTCGACGCGGTCCGACAGTGCGCCCATCGAGAACGACGCAAGCAACCCCATGCCATGAAAAAGCGCCGTTACGAACGCACCCGAGCCGGCCGCGTCCGTATGGGTGGCGCCGGCCAGAGCAAGACAGGCTGTCAGGAAGGCCGGCGTCCAGGCCCACATGCCCAGAAGCTCCCAGTTGTGAAAGACGTAACCCCAGATCAGCAGCATCGTGGGTCGATGGGTCAGCACCTCACGCGTAAACCGCTGGCCTTTTCGGCGGCGGGCGGCGGGTACCACGGTGGACCGCAGGGTCCATCCAGCGATCGCCCAGCCCAGCAGCGGGCCGAGGCAGGTCAGAAGAAATGAGAGTCGGTACCCCCCGACGGGCAGGGCGGCACCGCTGATGAGCAGCGACAACGCATATCCGCAGGAGGTGCTCGCGATGAAAACCCCGACCGCCATCCCCCGGCTGCGGGCATCGTACTGCTCGGCGAGAATCATCACCCCGGTCGTGTACGTCCCGCCCAATGACACTCCCAGCGCCGTGTGAAAAGCCAAGGCCGAGGCGAAGTCGCGGGCGAAAAAGGCGAAGCCGAGCGCCGACAGCCCGGCGGCAAACATGGACCACAGGTAGATGCGCTTGGGGCTGACGCGGTCCGCGAGGCTCGAGAAGAACACCAGGGAAACCGCATAGCCGATCTGAAACCCACCGGCAACGGCCCCCGCCTGAGCACCCGACATCGACCACTCCCGCTGCAGCACCGGGAGCGCCGCGGCGTAGCTCATGAAGACCAGCCCGTTGAACACCCGCGAGAGGCAGATCCCAGCCAGCCAGCCGTCGAAGCGGGTCCTCTTTGCCGGTGTCGCATTCACCGCAGTTGCATCCTGGGGCGGGACATTCAGCTCGCTTCGATGCCCGCGGCGCTGATGCCACGAATGAAGTAGCGGGGGTCGTTGAGAAAGCCCTGGAAGATGACGATGAAGGCAATGCAGGTCTGGATCATCAGCGGCTTGTTCTGGTAAAGACCGTCGAGTTGCTGATTCAGGACGCGGTTGTCGGCGGGAGCAAAGTAGGTTGAAAACAGACCGTCCAGCATCCGCTGGCCGTCCGGTTTGGTGACCAGGTCGCTGCGGCCGCTGAAACAATAGTCCATGGCATCCAGGATCAGGCGGCGCAGAGCCTGCTGGTCCTTGAAGTGATACCCCAGCAGGTGCATGAAGGTCCGCTGGGCTTCCTTGAGGCTCGCCTCGGCCACGGCGTTGAACAGCGTCCGGCGCGCCGGCGTCTCGGGGGTGAAGGTCAACTGGCGGATGAGCGAAAGCAGCACTGCGTTTTTGTACAGTTGATTGAGGCGCCGGGCACCGTTCATGGCCGAAGGCGGCTGGTGCTCGGCCTGCGGCACGTAGCCGGGGTAATTGTTCAAGAACAGCACCTGAAAAATGTTCTGGAAACAATCGATGCCGGTCAGCGGGTCCTCGAGGTCGATGCGCATGTCCAGCGTGTTGTCGAGCCGGTCCGCCAGCTTTACCTCCACCACATCGGGAAAAGCGGCCGCGCATTCCAGCATCCGGCCGATGTAGCGGTAGTAGGACTCGGACTTGATGCGGGTGAGGCATTTCAGGCGCTGGATGAGTCGGGATTCCTCATCCGGCTGCATGTGCTCCAGCATCTCGAAGAGCCGCTGCTCCATGTCCCGCCACTCCTGGCCCTCGAAATCCACGGATTTCACGTCCTCCAGGATGTCGTGAAAGAGCACGGTCAGAAGGCTGCCCAGCTCCGGGACCTCTTTGGCGCGGGTCATAAGGGCGGCGGCCCTGAGCGGATGCAGGACCGCCATGGGGCCGAGACGCCTGCGTTTGTGGCTGTAAGCGCTGAACAGATACCCAAGGGCCTCCATCATGAGGCTCTTTTTTTCGCGGTCCACCGGGTCGCGCGGGGCCAGGCGCTTGCCGGCCAGGATGTATGTCAGCACGTTGTAACGGTTCAGCGACGCGGCGCTCAGATTGTAATTCAATACCGAGGACAGCTTGAAGAACTCGGTCAGGTCAAATGCGGGCATGGGCCACCTCAGTGCAACGCCTCTTCCAGACGCTCCAGCTCCTGGATCATGTGATGCTGCAGCTCATCCACCTCCGCCGGCTGAAGCGCCAGGAACTCCAGAACCCCGTCTTCGAGAACCGGCGCTGCATTCGCGGAACAGCCAAAACCCGCGCGCTGGGACAGGACATGGCCGAGATGCGCGACATACGCCAGCGCGCTTTGGGAGGATTGCGCGGGATGGTGATGAAACCGGATGCCCTTCACCTGGGGTTCCGGAAAGCGCCAGAAACGGCAGGCCAGGGCCATGATTTCGGCGTGGTCGACCCCCAGCAGCTCGATTTCATGCGTTTCGGTCAGCCACCCCTGCGCGGGAAAAGCGTCCGGTTTATCTTCTCTCCGGCTGCAAACAAAGGGATCCAGAATCATTTTACCGGCATCGTGCAGCAAACCGACGATGAACGCGTCTGCTTCGGTTCCCGGAAATCGGCGCTCGGCGATCTCCCGCGCGGCGAGAGCGCTGCTGAGCGAATGCCGCCATATCGCCTGCGGAGCCAGGTGATAGCCTTTCAGCTCGCGGTTCAGGAGCACTGAGGAGGCCGACATGGTGATCAGGGTCCCGAGGGTTTTAAGCCCCAGCAGAACCGAGGCGTGCTGGATCGAGGACACTTGACCGCTGATGCCGTAGTATGCCGAGTTGGCCAGCGACAGCACTTTGGCCACCAGCGCCTGATCGTTTTCGATGATCCGGGCCAGGTCCCGCAAGCCGGCGTTCGGATTGGCCATCGTTTCTCTGGCTTTCAGGATGATCTGCGGCATCGGCGGCAACTTGACCAGGCTTCTCAGGATGTCGCTCTTCAGATGGGAGGGTTGGGTCGTTTCGTCAGCGCTGTTCATCAATCCCCAAGTTATCCTTGAAACCGCGATCCGCTCTCTGCCGCGCAAGCGGTGAGAGGCAACACGGCCAGGGTCATTTTTAAAAATTTTATTATGCCAGACCTCCCCGATATGTCAACGACCGTCCGGCAGGCGAATTGCGCAACGGGTTGATTATTCTGCGGCAGATCTCAAGGACGGAGCAGGTTCAGCGTTGCGCCTGCAACCCTGAACGGTGGGCACACGGCCATGTCAGGGCATCAGGGCCTCTGTTCCGGCCCTCCGGAAATAGGCCGCCATGCCACGCACCGCTTGACTCTGCGCCTGGAACATTCCATAAGGGAGGCCGCCGCCCGACTCTAAGGAGAAACCCGGATCATGAACGCCGACATCCGCCGCACACTGGAAATATTCGAGCAGATCAGCCGCATCCCGCGGTGTTCAAAAAACGAGGAGGCCGCCGCCCGCTGGTTCGAGGCGTGGGCCGGTGCGCACAGCTGGCCGTCCAAACGCGACCCGGTCGGGAACCTGTTGATCCGTGTACCGGCCACGTCCGGCTGCGAACGCGCGCCGGCCGTCGTCATCCAGGGGCACCTCGACATGGTGTGCGAAAAGACCCCGGAATCCCCGCACGATTTCTCCCGCGACCCGATCAGGCTCATCCGCGAGGGAGACTGGATCCGCGCGGATGCAACCACTCTGGGCGCCGACAACGGGGTAGCGCTGGCGCTGGGAGCGGCGATGGCCGAGGATCCTGGCGCGAAGCACCCGCCCCTCGAACTGCTCTTCACGGTGGACGAGGAAACCGGCCTGACCGGGGCCAAGAAGCTCGAGCCGGGATTCGTCGAGGGCCGCATACTGATCAACCTGGATTCGGAAACCGAGGGCGTGTTCACCGTCGGATGTGCGGGCGGAAGGGACGTCCAGATTCAACGGGAGACCCGCTTCACGCCCGTTTCCGAAGGATACCGCCGGATGAAGATCGTAGTGGGTGGACTGACCGGCGGCCACTCCGGCATCGACATCCACCGGCCGCGCGCCAACGCCATCAAGCTCCTGGCCCGGCTGCTCGACTCTCTGCTTCAGGACGGCGCGGTGCGCCTGATGGCGGCGGCCGGCGGCACGCGACGCAACGCCATCCCGCGGGATGCCTGGGGGCACGTCGCCTGTCAGGCCGAGCGCGTGCCGGCGCTTCATGGGCACGTCGCGGAATGGGATGCGGCGTTTCGCGCGGAGTTTCCCTGCGAAACCGCCCTCCGCCTGTCCATTGCAGACGCGCCGGCCATGCCCTCAAGCCCGGCGGCCATGTCCCAGGAAGATGGCCGTACGATCGTCAACTTGCTGCTGGCCCTGCCGCACGGCGTAGCCCAGATGGATCCCGATTTCAGCGACCTGGTGCAGACGTCAAGCAATTTGGCCGTCACCGAAACGACCGCCGCCGGCCAGACGGTCGTCACCAGCCAGCGCAGCCTTTCGCAGCCGGGGCTTAACGCCATGTCCGGCCAAGTGCGCGCGGCCGCCGCCCTGGCCGGCGGCCGCGCGCACACCGAATCCGAATATCCCCCCTGGACGCCGAATCCCGACTCGCCGCTGCTGGCGCGCTGCCGGGACATCTACCGCCGCCTGTACCGCAAAGAGCCGGAGGTCCGCGGCCTCCATGCCGGTCTCGAGTGCGCACTGATCGGCGGCATCTACCCGGGCATGGACATGATCTCCCTCGGCCCCACCACGGAAAACGCCCACTCGCCGACCGAGCGGCTGCACGTGCCGTCCCTGGCCAACCTGAGGAATTTTCTGGCGGCGTTGCTCAAATCGATGGCGGAGACCTGACCGCTGAAGCTGGATGCTGCCACAGGCAGGATCGTCAGAGGCGAAACGGGTGGTTTGGCATGCGGCGGTTGAGGCGACTGATTTTTTTGCAGAGGGATTGGAAAACAAGCATCAGCCCTGTGCCGCACCGTTCGTCCCTTCCGGGCGGCCGTTTGCGGGGCTGACGTTGTGCAGGAACTTCAGGTCCTGTCGGCTGCGCTCCGCCATGCGGGCTTCGACCTGCTCCCGGTTCACGCCCATCAGGATCTGATACACGCTGTACTTCGTCTTGCAGAAATAGATGTCGAAGGGCTCCGCCCGTCCTTCCCTGCGGTAGATGCGGATACCGGGGATCTCGCCGTGCTGAATATACTCGGCCTCGGCGTTGACCAGCAGGGGCTCGATATCGTGCTTGTTCAACCAGGGGATGCAGGCCCCCTCCATGCCCAGTTCGGGATCCATGATCGAGCGGATCTTCTCGGTCACGCCGCCCACCGCCAGGATGATGTCGCCGGTGAGGGAGCCCGTCACACCGAAGCGCTGGTTGACCGGCTGCTTGATGAAATCCGAAATCAGCGCGATGTCCATGGCCACGGAGGCGCTGTCGCCCTCCACGCCGCCATGGGCCTGAATGTACTCCACGTGCATCTCGTAGCCCACGTTCGGTGCGCCGATGTTCTTCAGCACCTTCTTGATGGAAGCCCGCACGTTCTGCGCCGCCGCCTTGGCGATTTCACCCATCTTGCCCGGGGCGGCCACCTTGTCGGCGCTGCCCACGTTGATCTGGCAGTGAATCGGCAGCGGCTGGCCGTACATCTGGCCGCTCGACTTGGAGTGGATGACCGCAAGCCCGACGACATAGCCGATCGAGTCGGTCATCGAGGTGATGTATTTCTTGAGGTATTTCTTGTGCTCCCCGATGTCCCGGGAAAGGCTGCCTTCCAGGCTGAGATGCTCCTCCAGGGCCTTGCGGACGTGCGCCGGCTCCACCAGCGCCGAGTTCTCGAGAATGGCCTCGAACTCCGCGGATTTGATGATGCCGTTGATCGGCCGCAGGATGCTGCTGAGCTTGCCGTCGGCCGCCCGACAGCGCAGCTCCTTGACGATCTCCATGACCGCGTTGCGGGCGAACTCGCGCTCCTGCAGCCGGAAATCCGCTGGCAGGCCCCGGCCGAAAATCTGCTCACTCCTTTGGCGCACGCTCTCGTAACCCTCCCGGGTGATCACTTCTCCCCAGGACCGGCGCAGGTCCTTACCGAAATTGACGATCTCCTGCTTGACGTACTGGGCCACGTGCCGCATGCTCTCGGGAGTCTCCCCCACAGCGCTTTCCATGTGCACGATCTCGCCCTTGTCCTCGATGCGTGAGAGAAAGGCGCCGTCGCCCTCCTCCTGCAGGTAGGCGAGCGTGTCGTGGTTGCAGCAGGCCACGATGATGTTTTCCGCGCGCAGAGGGTTTTCGGAGCGGTCGGCGGCGCCGCTGCCGGCGTTTTTGCCGCCTTCCAGGATGTATTTCTTGTTCTGCATGATCTCCAGCAGGTCCGCCATGTAGCCCATCTTCACCAGCGTCTTCAACTCGTCGATGTAGATGATGGGGGCCGTCGCGTGGGCGCCGAGGTACGCGCGCTTGTGGCAGGGGGTGTGAAGGTTGCCGGACTGGTAGGGGTCGTGGCGGAACCCGCCCTTCATGTTGCGTGCGCTCGGCTCGGAGATGCGCGCCATGAGTTCTTTTTCCTGGCGTGGGTCGTACAGCACCTCCGGGAGCATGTCGTGCAGGTGCTTGACGTCGTTGCGCAGACCGCCGCCGGCCTCCCGCTGGATCTTCTCCTGGACCCGGTGGTTGTTCTCCTGGATGTAGAGGAAAATGGCGCCCATGCCGGCCAGCCCCGTGGCGACAAAGGCCGGGGCGAACAGCAGCCCGGCGGCCGCCGTGGCCGCGGTGACCGCCAGCAACCAGCGCTTGACCCTGCACACGGAACGAATTTGCTCCTCCAGGCTGAACTCCTCGCTGCTGTTCTGGGCGGTGTCGAGAGCCTTGCGGATCTCATCCAGGGCCCGGCCGATCTTCTCCGGGGACTCGTAGGCGACGCGGATGTGGTTCTTGTCCTTGCCCGGGAAGACCACGATGGCGTCCTGCGGCCGCAGGTAGTCGCCGATGGACCGGTCCAGGACCTCCTTGAACATGTCGGCCAGCAGGGACTTGCCCGTGCCGGGGCGTCCGACCATCAGCATGTGGCCGCGGTTCTGGGCCACCTTGCGGATCGCCATCTTGGCCCGGTCCTGGAAAATGACCCGCTCGATCGGGTCCGCGGGGATGCTGATCTGGGAGGTGTCGTCGAAAAAGGAGAGCCGCTCCTCGAGGATGCGTGGGTAATCCAGGAGCTCCCGGATCCAGCCGTGGTCCGTCTCTTTGTAGTCAGTCGGCATGGGCGGCTCCCGTGATCGAATCCAAAACGTAGAACCGGCCGGCCTCGGTGCTGAAGGCCCGCCGGTTCATCTCGGCATACACGGCCGGCAGGCTCTTGCGCAGCGGCTCGAGAGCGCGCACGTCGTGCAGGATGCAGATGTGCGTCAGCAGACGCTCGTCGCTGCTGTCGGGGGACGGCAGATAGCTCAGCGAGACCGCCGTCTGCATGTAGTTCAACACCGGTTTCACCAGGTTGCGTTGGGTGGCGGCCGTCTCGGACGCCCGAAAGGCGTCGCGGTAGATCTCCGGAAAGCTCGCCTTGGAGTAGTCCACCTCGAGCTGCCGGTTGAAAAACAGCCGCACCGGCCGCGCCTCCCCGGCAAAACAGGTCTCAAAGGCCTTGCGGAAGCCCGCACAGAAATTCAGGGAGTTCTCAATCAGGCTCGCGTACTTGACGGCCTGGGGGTCCGGCAGGCGGAAGTCCAGGTTGCCGAGAGAGGTGAGCACGCAGGCCGCCGGTTGGCCGTCGCGGGTGTAGGCATACAGCTTATAGGCATGGGCCGGGGTGAAGCCGGCCGCCGGGAAGGCGCGCAGCTCGAAGAGCCCCTCGCTCACGTGCGCCCGGTGAATCGTCACGCGAACGTCCCGGCCCACGTGGCTGTTGAGATACCGGATCTTGTCCTCGGTGGACCCTTGGAGCTTCAGATAGGAATAGCCGCCGCCGGCGTCTTCGCAGATGCCTACCAGATGCGATATCTGCCGCGTATCCAGGCGCGCCAGCTTCTTCCCGAAAGGGTCGAAGACCCGCAGCTCATCGACCATCCGCCGGAGGTGCACCTCGAGGTCCGCATCCTTCAGGGAGGGAAGTTTCAGCTTCAGCCCGGAGAGGATGACCTCCGTCTTGCGGCGCCGGTCGGCCGATCGCCGCAGCAGCCGCGGCATCACCCGTCCCAGCCCGGTGCGCGCCGGATGCACCTCGCAGCCGACGAGTCGTTTGCGAATCTCGACCGGGCCGGGATTCAGCAAGTAGCGCCCGATCTCCGACAGGCGGTATTCCTTGACGACCCCCCGCTCGGCCTCCGGATCGAATTCGGTGGGATCCAGACGCACGAGTCTGCCCTCCGAGATGACCCAGGTGCCGGGGTTGATTCGTTCCATTCCGGATGGCGCGTCCATCAATTCTTAATCCCCAACGTCTGCGTGTCCTCCAGCATGATCTCCATCTTGGCGATGTCGACTTCGGACAGGTGCAGTTCGTTTGCCTCCGGGGTCGCCATCAGCACCATGCCGGAGTCCTGCCGCAGGCCGATGCCCATCTTGTTGCAAGTCTTGTTCGCCAGCCGCACCGTGAGGGCGAGGTAGTTTTCGGAATCCAGGGGTTCATCATGATGATGGCGCGCCACCTCGGCGTATTTTTCCGGCAGGTTCCAGTGGTGCATGAGCGTGTGGCCGTGCCCGGTGTGGAGATGATCCATGGCCTCCATCAGGAGGGCCGTGGAGGGGTGGGTCGTGTGCCGCCCGGAATGCATGAGATCGTCGATCACCGTGAGAATGAAGAGTTTGCCGACGTCGTGGAGCAGCCCGGCAAAGAAGGCCTCGTGGGCAATTCCGTGCAGGCCGCAATGCCGACAGAGCCAATGGGCGGCGACGGCGG
>Ga0210069_1000007_pt1 | contig 39675 bp, 35 predicted proteins | sample RushSE_TuleB_D2_FD_185568 | JGI IMG/M metagenome (GOLD analysis project Ga0210069, IMG submission 185568) | Wetland microbial communities from San Francisco Bay, California, USA, that impact long-term carbon sequestration - RushSE_TuleB_D2... | ecosystem: Environmental > Aquatic > Marine >... | reverse complement strand
GCCGTCGGCGCCCACCTCCAGGGCGATGTCCACCCGGTCGTTCACGATCAGCACCGCGTTTTCGAAAGACCTCACACACGCCAGCATTTCCCTCGCGACGGTTGCGAAGGCGGTATCATCTGCCGTTTTATGGCGAAACTGGATAACCCGGGCCCCGGCCTGGAGAAGGGCCCGGCAGCGTTCGACGGTCTCGGCAAAGCAATAGATCCGGGTGGGGTTGCGATAGAAAATGTTCTTGGGGTTCTGTGGCGTCATCGGCAAAAGGCGTTCCGCATGCGTTGATTCGGCGCTCAAAATCCAGCACCTGATACCTGACAGACGCCGACGCCGGCTATAACCCGCACAACTTGCGCACTTCCTCGTTGTCCACCAGCTCCGCAACCGGGCCCTCGCAGCGGATGCGGCCGTTGTCGATGATGTAGCCGTAGTCGCTCAGCCCGAGGGTGAACTTCAGGTTCTGCTCGGCGAGCAGCACCGTCAAGCCGAGTTCCTTCAACCGGCGGATGCGCTCCTCGAAGATCTTCACCATGATCGGGGCCAAACCCTCGGTGGGCTCATCCAGCAGCAGCAATTGCGGGTTGGTCATCAGCGCGCGGGCGATGGCGAGCAGCTTCTGTTCGCCGCCGCTGAGCAGCCCGCCCCTGCGGGAGTCCATGACTTTGAGCGGCGGGAATAGGTCATAGACCCTGGCTTTGGTCCACGCCTCGGGACCCGGCACCGGGCGAGCGGCGATCTCGAGGTTTTCCCCCACGGTGAGGTCCGCGAAGATCCGCCGGTCGTCGGGGACATAGCCGATGCCCTTGCGCGCGAGCAGATACGGCGCGCAGCCGGTGACGTCTTCGCCGTTCAGCCGGACCCGCCCCCGGGCCGGAGGTGTCAGCCCCATAATGCTTCTGAGGGTCGTGGTTTTCCCGGCGCCGTTGCGGCCCAGCAGGCAAACCACCTGTCCCTTTTTGACCTTCAAGGAAACATTGAACAGAATGTGGCTTATCCCGTAATATGTATGGATGCCTTTGACCTCCAGCATCTTCAGGCACCTCCCAGGTAGGCTTCCTGCACGGTGATGTTCTGCCGCACCTCTTCCGGCGCTGCCTGGAGGATCGTCTTTCCCTGCTGCATCACCATGATGCTGGTGGCGACGTTGAAAACCACGTCCATGTCGTGTTCGCAGAAGAGGATGGTGAGGCCCTGCTCCCGGGCCAGTCGTTGCACCAGGGCCATGGTAGCGGCGGTTTCATCCGGAGACATCCCGGCCGTGGGCTCATCAAGGATCAGCAGCTCGGGCTCGTTGCCCAGCGCAATCGCGATTTCAAGGATGCGCTTGTCGCCGTGGGATAGGGAGCCGGCCACATCCAGCTTCTTTTCCAGCAGGCCAACGCTTTCAAGGATGTGGAGGGTCTCGTCTACCACCAGTCCCTGCGCCGGCCGGAAGAGTATGTTGCTCATCCGTTTCTGCGAGAGCACCGAAACCTGGACGTTGCGAAAGACCGACAACCGCTGGAAGACGTTGGCAATCTGAAACGAGCGGGCGATGCCCTTGCGGCAGATCTCGTGGGCCGCCAGGCGGGTGATGTCCTCGTCTTTGAATAAGACCCGGCCCTGGTTGGGCTTGAGGTGGCCGGTGATCAGGTTGAACAGGGTGGTCTTTCCGGCACCGTTCGGGCCGATGACCGCCACCAGCTCGCCCCGTTCCACCCGCAGGCCGGCACCGTTGACCGCATTGAAGTCATCGAAGGACTTGTGAAGATTTTCGACCCTCAGCATCGCTTGCCCCTACTCGGCGTTTCTGGCGTCCGCGCGCCGCGAACGCGTCCGGGCCCATCGGCGGAAGTTGAACCCCATGATGCCTTCCGGCAGGAAAAAGATCAACAAAATGAGAACGATCCCCAGGATCAACGTCCAGTACTCGGTGTAGCTCCCGGCGAAGGTCCGGAGCGCCACCATGACGGCCGCGCCGACCACCGGGCCGAAGAAGGTGAACCAGCCGCCGAGGAGACACATGATGAAAACTTCAAGCGACAGCACCCAGAAGAGCATATCGGGGAACACGGACCCCTCCAGCACAACAAAAAGCACGCCGGCCACTCCCGCGAAGAAGGTGGCGATGACGATCGCCAGCAACTGGTGCCGGCGCACGTTGATCCCCACCGCCTCGCAGCGCTGAGGGTTGTCCCGGATCGCACGCAGGGTCGCACCGAAGGGGGACTTGTAGATCAGAAACATGAGGATCAGGCACACAGTCACGACGGTCAGAAGGAAGTAGTAAACGGGCGTCGTACCCGTGAGCATCTCCGGCAGGGGGATGCCGTGGATGCCGTCGTCGCCGCCGGTCAGATCGTACCAGCGCAGAGCGATGATCCAGACCAGGGAGCCCAGCGAGATCTGCAGCATGCCGAAGTACAGCTTGTTCAGTCGCACACAGATGAGCCCGATGACCAGCCCCGTCGCCGCGGCCGCCAGCGGACCGGCAGCAAAGGCGACCCAGGCCGGAACCGCCGTCTTGGACAGGAGCAGCCCGGCTGTGTAAGCGCCCACCCCATAGAACACCGCGTGATGAAACTGGTACAACCCCCCGTGCCCCACCAGCAGGTTCAGGCTCATCGCCAGCAGGGCGGTCACAAAAATAACGGCCAGGATGTAAACGTTGAACCGCCCGGTAAAAAAGGGCACCAGCAACAGCACTATGAAAAGAAGGGTGCTCCACCGAAACGATCGTGAGCGGATGAAGTCCTGGTTCATGGCGAGCTCTTTTTTACCAGACCGATTTCAGCAGCCCGGTGGGCTTGAGGGACAATATGACGACCACGGCCAGGTAGGGGAAAACGATGGCGAACTGGGGCCACAGCAGCACGCCGAGGGATTGGGACACCCCGAAGATCAGAGACCCCACCATGGCGCCCCACAAGTTGCCGAGCCCGCCGATGGTGACGATGAGAAACGCCTCGATGATGATGGCGTGATCCATGCCCAGGGTGATGCTGATGGTCGGCGACACCAGGGTGCCGCCCAGTCCGGCCAGAGAACACCCGAGAACGAAAGCCAGGGCGAACACCCAGCTCACGTTGATGCCGATGGCCCCCACCATTTCGCGGTCCACCGCCGCCGCCCGTGCGATCTTGCCGAACTTGGTCTTGGTGGATAACAGCCAGAGCCCGACGGCCACGAAAGGGCCGATGATCAGCAGAAACAGGTTGTATTTGGGAACGGCCGTCCCCAGCACCGGCACCGACCCCTGCAGGAAGGGCGGGGCGGTGAGCGAGCGGTAGTCCGCGCCCCAGGTCATCTTCGTCAGATCACCGAGGATCAGCATGAGCGCGAAGGTGAACAGCAGCAGCATGAGGTGCTCGCGCTCATAGAGGTGGCAGAACAGCAGCCGTTCCGCGATCAGGCTGATCACCGCCACAATCAACGGGGCGCAAAGCATGGCGAGCCAGAAACCCCAGATTCCGCCGCCGGTGGCCACCGCGATGCTGTGGGCGCTGAAGGCGCCGATCATGTAAAGCGAGCCGTGGGCCACGTTGGGGACCCGCAGCACGCCCAGGATGAAGCTCAACCCCGAGGATACGATGAACAGGATCATGGCGCGGCTCAGTCCAACCAGGACTTGGCTGACCAGGCCCGCCAGCGAAATGCCGATGTCCATAAAGGGATGTGCCCTTCGACCTCCGAAACGTCATTCGCCCGCCTCACCGCAGCCGGGAAGGCGGGCGAATGGACTCAGAGAAGATTACTTCGCCTTGCGGGCGGCCTCTATCTCCTCGCAGGAGGGCATGACCTCCGCTCCCCGCAGCGTGATGATGTCGGTGGCAATGGCGGTACCGTATTCCTTTGAAATTTTGGTTGTCCCGAGAAACATCGGGTAGACGGCCTGGTGGTCGCACGCCCGCATTTCCACCTTGCCCACCGGGGTGTCCACTTTGATGCCCTCGATGGCGTCGATAAATTTTTCCTTGTCGATCTTGCCGGCCTTGCGATAGGCCTCCGCAATCATATAGGCGGTGGTGTAGGCATTGAAGGCCGGGAAACCCGGGGGATTGCCATAGGCGGCCTGATAGTCCTTAACGAATTTTTTGTTGGCGCTCAGCTCCGGGTAGTAAAAGAGGTATTGAATGGTGCCCATGACTCCTTCCGGTGCGTCCATGCCCAGCGGTTTCAAAACGGAATAATCGATGGCCGTGTGAATCCAGGACGGGATTTTGGTGCCCATGCCGGTGGCCTTGATGGCTTTCAGGATGTTGGCCATACTGGCCCCGCCGGTGGCAAAAATAATGCAATCCGGCTTGGCCGCCTGGATGGCTGTCAGGTAGGGGATCAGGTCGGGCTCGCCGGGTTTCCACCAGGTCTTGCCGATAACCTCGGCGTCGGGCTTGATCTTGCTCAGGTTTCGCCACACCGCGTCGGCCAGGGCGTGGCCGTATTCGTAGTCGTCTCCGGCGATCCAGAACTTCTTGAAGGGCTTCTGGGCGAGCGCGACGGCGGCTGACTTTCCGGCCATGGCGGTGTTCTCGGCGGTCGAAAACACATAACGGTGCCCAGCCTTGCCGGTGATGTTCTCGCTCTTGGCGGTCCAGACGATGAAGGGGACCTTTTCTTTTTTGGCCACGGCCTCGGAGATCGCCATGGAAGCGCCGCTGTTGATGGTGCCGACCAAAACGTCGACGTCTTCCTTGAGGACCAGCTCCTTGGCCATGTTGAGGGCCACGTCCACCTTGAACTTTTCATCCCGCGTGGTGAACACGATCTTGCCGCCAAGCACCCCCTGTTTGTTGATCTCGTTAACGGCAAGTTTGAACCCATTGAGCGCATCGTTTCCGAACACCGCCGCCGGGCCGCTGTAGGTGTCGACAATCCCGACTTTGATGTCTCGTGCCTCGACCGGCGACGGCAGCAACGCCGCCAAAACGCAGCAGGCGAAAACCAGGAACAGGCCGACCGATAAATACCCTTCCTTTTTCATCGAAGTCCTCCCTTCCTCAGCGAAGTTGTAAAACGTCCCCGGAACACGGGGGGTTGATTGGGCGTGGTGTCATGGGACGCTTGCAATAACCCGTTTTTCTTAATAAGGATGCTATTCGAAGTCAAGATCTAACTTTTTTTGACAAATCCTAAGAACCCAACTAAATGATGCTACGCCGCCCATAAGGACGATCGTCCGCGGCCCGGCCCTGACAATCAGAACTGTTTTGAGGTGACCCATGATCCGGATCAATGAACATTATTTGAAGCTCCAGGCCTCCTACCTGTTTTCCGACATCGCCAAGCGGGTGGCGGCGTTCCAGAAGGCCAACCCCGGCAAGGACGTCATCAAGCTCGGCATCGGCGACGTCACCCGGCCGCTGCCGGCGGCCTGCATCCAGGCCTTCCACAAGGCCGTCGACGAAATGGCCGCGGCGGCCACCTTCCGCGGCTACGGGCCCGAACAGGGCTATGACTTCCTGCGGGAGAAGATCGCAAAGGACGATTTTCAGGCCCGCGGCGCGGACATCGCCGCCGACGAGATCTTCGTGAGCGACGGCGCCAAGTGCGACAACGGCAACCTTCAGGAGATCTTCGCCACCGACATCACCGTGGCGATCCCCGACCCGGTTTACCCGGTTTACCTCGACACCAACGTCATGGCCGGCCGCACCGGCGGCTTTGCCGACGGCCGCTATGCCGGGGTCGTCTACATGGACTGCACCCGCGACACCGGCTTCATCCCGGAACTCCCCCGGAAAAAGGTGGATCTGATCTATCTCTGTTTTCCCAACAATCCCACCGGCGGCACCATCACCAAGCCCCAGCTCAAGCAGTGGGTGGACTATGCCCGGGGCAACAAGGCCATCATCCTTTTCGATGCGGCCTACGAGACGTTTATCCGCGACGACCGACTGCCGCATTCGATCTTCGAGATCGAGGGCGCGCGGGAGGTGGCGATCGAGTTCCGCAGCTTCTCCAAGCAGGCGGGCTTCACCGGCACGCGCTGCGCCTACACCGTGGTGCCGAAAGCCTGCACGGCCTTCACGGCGGCAGGCGAACCGCGGCCGGTGCACGCGCTCTGGCACCGGCGGCACACGACCAAGTTCAACGGCGTGTCCTATCCCGTCCAGCGGGCGGCCGAGGCGGTCTACAGCCCGGAGGGCCGCGCCCAGTGCCGGGAGCTCATCGACTACTACCTGCGCAACGCGGCTCTCATCCGGAAGGAGATGACGGCCCTGGGGTATGAATGCATCGGCGGGGAAAACTCGCCCTACATCTGGGTGGACGGGAAAATAGACTCATGGAAATTCTTTGACCTGCTGCTTGAAAAGGCCAACGTGGTCTGCACCCCGGGCGTGGGTTTCGGCCGCTGCGGCGCCGGCTTTATCCGCATCAGCGCCTTCAACGACCACGAGAAGGTGCAGGCGGCCATAGAGCGCATCCGAAAAACATTGACGGCCGCATAGAACACCCAATCTCAGCGTTACGCAACACCCCGCGGTCGCTGCGGCGTGCTCAATGTACGCCTCGCTCCGCGGGACTCGCATGCCTTGATCCTGGGCGTTTTATGCCGCCATCGCCTGGTTGGAATCCCGACCGCTGGCACCCATCGGTATCCAATAAGAAAGGGCGGTTGCCATAACGGCAAACCGCCCTTAACTTTTTCTCCGTGCGAGGATGGATCAGACGGAGGCCTTGAGTTTCTTGCCGGCCTTGAACTTGACGACCGTGGAAGCCTTGATCTTGATCGGGGCGCCGGTCTGGGGGTTCCTGCCCGTGCGGGCCTTGCGGCGTCCTTTGGAAAAGGTGCCGAAACCGACGAGGGTGATCTTGCCTTCTTTTTTCTTCAGGGTTTTGACGATCCCGTCGACAAACGAATCCAACGCGGCGCCGGCGGCGACCTTGGTGATACCGGCATCTTTGGCCATGGCCTCGATTAAATCAGCTTTCGTCATTCTGACCTCCTTGTCGCTAATGATGAGTGAGTTATGGTACGGTTTTTCTTGTACGCTGCATTTTAAGCCTATAGCGAAATATAGATATCATCAGCGAATGTCAACAAGAATGTTGCCTCAAACCGCTAAAAACCTGGTTTTGCCGGTGGTCGTCCTCGCCAAGGCCCGGCGGCTCAGGCTTGCAGGGCGCTGCCTTCTGATTGCATCTCTGCTGACGCTGGCCACGGCGGCGCACGGGTCGCAACCGTTGGAGGATTTTAAAAAAAGCATCGATGACGGATTGCAAATCCTGCAGGACCCGCATTACCAGCCGGCCGACCGCAAAGCGTTGCAGCAGCGGCGTTTGCGGCAGGTGCTGTATCGCGATTTCGACTTTACAGAATTTTCAAAACGGGTGTTGGCGGACAAATGGAAGCTTTTCACAGAGGTTCAGCGCTCCGAGTTCGTCGACCTATTTTCACGGTTTCTGGCAGACCATTACCTGGCGCGTCTGCAGCAGCGGTACACGGATGAAAAGGTCGTCCTGCGGGGGCAGGAGATCACTGCGCCCGGCAGAGCGGTGGTGACATCCGGCCTGATCTGGATGAACCGGGAATTTCCCTTGGAAATCCGAATGCATGCCCGCGGCGGAAGATGGAAAGCCTACGACGTGAGTTTGATCGGCATCAGCGCCGTTCAGATCTACCGCGCCCAATTCCAGGAAATCATGCGCACTCACTCCCCATCCCAGGTCATCGAATTGATCAAGCGCAGAAATGCAGAGTGAGGAACGGGTTTTTGTCTGATCCCTTTTCACCGGGGCATGAGGAGGCGCTGCCGGCTTTCGGCGCGCCGACCCCTGAACGTGGCCTGCCTTCTATTCGCCCAGCTGTTGTTTAAACGCCTCGATGGCGTCTCGCAGCATGCGCCGGATGAACACGTCCTTGTCGCCTCCGGCCAGCTGGCGGTAAGCACCATATTCCGGGTGGGAGTCGTTCAGCTCCGGCGGGGCTTGTCGCGCCTGTTGCTTTACGGCTTCGAATTGCTGGACCAGCTCGATCAGGCTGTAGCGGCTGCACGGCAGCGTTTTCAGCCAGCCGAGGCGCCGCATCAGTTCAAAGCGCACATGGTCGGCCAGCAGCAGGTGGATGTCGACCACCCGCATCTGCTCGTCATTGGCGAGATAGTAGAATTTCGCCGCCGGACCCAGATCGAGGGCCCCCATGATCAGCTCGTAAAACGCCGTCGTGCTGGTCTCGCCGGGCTGGGCCAGGCTGAAGAGGGTCTTGTCGGACAAATCCGATATCCGGGTGTGGGCGCCGAAGGACTCGCCGAAGCGCTTCTGCCAGGGGCCGAAGCTCTTCTGCTCGAGCGCCCGTTCGCGGAAGGATTGAAGGTCGACGATTTTGGTCATGCCCGGATCCCGGCGGATGCGTACACCCGCTTGCGCTCCTCTGCCCGACCGGAGAGAACTATAGACCGCACTTTAGATGGTAAACCATGCCACTCTTGCAGGCGGCCGTCAAGCGGCCTCCCCAACACAGAGGAGCGATGCGGGTGGCCGCCGGGCAGATCGCCCCCGGAAGCCTTGCTTCGTGGTCGCGAATCGATTACATGGTGATTTCGAAAATCCAAAGGACATCCATATGGAAACCTTCGGCCCCATCCCGGTCAGGCTCAGCGCGGATTTTGTTCAGAAAAAACTCAGAGCGCCCAGCCGGGATGCCATCGAGACGCTCCTGTCGAAGGCCCTGTCCCTGGCCGAGGCCCGGGCGGCCTTCGCGGTGGCCTACATCGAGGAAAAGGGCGCAGACGAGGTGGTCATCGACGGCCGCCGGTTCAAAAGCCGCGTGCTGCGCAAAAACCTGGATGCGGTCGGCCGCGTGTTTCCCGCCGTGGTCACCATCGGCAACCGTCTCGAGCAAGCGGCTGACCAGTCAACAGACCTGCTGGAGAAGTATTACCTCGACGCGATCGGCAACCTGATTCTCGCCGAGGCGCGCTCCCAGCTGATTCAGCATCTTTGCCGGCGCTTCGCGCTCGAGACGCTTTCCTGGATGAGCCCCGGCTCGCTGGAGGATTGGCCCCTTGAAGAGCAGCAGCCGCTGTTTGCGCTGCTGGACGGCGTCCAGGCCGCGGTCGGGGTGCAACTCACCGAAAGCCTCCTCATGCTCCCGCGCAAATCCGTGTCCGGGATTTTTTTCCCGTCTGAAACCACCTTCTTCAGCTGCCGCCTCTGCCCGCGGGACCGCTGCGAAGGCCGGAAGGCGCGCTACGATGAGGCCCTCGCCAAGGAATACGGCCTTCTTAAATGAAGTTGGCTGAGGCGCTCAGGCGGGTTTGTAAAGCCGCATGCCGACCAATCCAAGCTCGAACAGCAGGTACAGCGGAACGGCCATCATGCCCAGGTTGAAGGCATCCGGGGTGGGGGTGACCACGGCCGAGACGATCGTGATGACGAGAACGGCATAGCGGCGGTTGCGCGCGAGGGTCTGGCGCTTTACGACCCCGATGCGTCCCAGGAGAATCATCGCCAGGGGCATCTCGAACAGGATGCCGAAGCCGAAAACAAACACCAGGCAAAACCCCGCGAATTTTTCGACGGATATGATCGCCTCGATGTACGGTCCCTCGAAATCCAGCAGGAACTCAACGCCGTAAGGCAGGCTGAGGTTTACGCAGAACAGAACCCCCGCGTAAAACAAGACCACCGACGCCAGCCAGAATCCGCGCATCATGCGGGTCGAAAAAGCCGGGAACAGCGGCTGGATCCCGGCCAGGATGGAATAGAGAATATAGGGAAAGCTCGCAAAGACCCCAATGGCGAGCGCAACGGTCAGAAACGTGAAAAACGTTTCAGGAATGCCGTAGGCCGCCAGTCTGACGCCGGTCATATCGCGCAGGTGTCTCAAGACCGGCTCGGCCAGGTAATACCCCGCGACCGAGCACACCACGACCAGCATTCCGACCCGGATGAAGGAACGGCGCAGGGTCTGAAGCGCGTTGAAGACCCGATCGGTGCTTTCGGCGGCAGGCGGTGAGTGCATTCAAATCATCATGCGGCGCAAAGGTTGTCTGTCGAACGCGCCTTCTTGTGCCAGACGGTTGGCCGCCTGTCAAGAAAGATAGCTCCGGAAATGCTTGACTCCGTGAGCCTGGCTCGCAGACGGCTCATCGTGTTCATGACGTAAACCGGCTGCCGCGGTCCAGGCTGCGATACTGGATGGCCTCCGAGACGTGAGCGACGCCGATGTCCGCGGCTCCCTCGAGGTCGGCAATGGTGCGCGCGATTTTGAGCACGCGGTTGAAGGCCCGCGCCGAGAGGCCGAGCTTGTCGATGGCCGCTTCGAGCAGGCGGCGGCAGGCATCGTCGATGCGGCAGTGGGTGCGGATGTGCCGGCTTCCCATCTGGGCGTTGCAGAAAATCCGGCTGCGGGCGAAGCGCTGGGACTGGAGATCGCGCGCGCGGCTGACCCGTCGGCGGATCTCAGCCGAGGGCTCGGCCTGGACGTCCTGCAGCAGGTCTTGGTAGGGTACGGCCGGCACCTCCAAGTGGAGATCGATCCGGTCGAGCAGCGGCCCTGAGATCTTCGATCGGTAGCGGTGGATCTGGGGGTAGGTGCAGCGGCAGGCGTGCTTGGGGTCTCCGAGATAGCCGCAGGGGCACGGGTTCATGGCTGCCACCAGCATGAAGCTCGCGGGATAGGTCAGGGCCGAGGAGGCGCGCGAGATGGTCACCTTCATGTCCTCCAACGGCTGGCGCAGCACTTCGAGCACGTGTTTTTTGAACTCCGGCAGCTCGTCCAGAAACAGGACCCCGTGGTGGGCCAGGCTGACCTCCCCGGGCCGCGGAAAATGGCCGCCGCCGATCAGGCCGGCATCGGAGATGGTGTGGTGGGGGGAGCGGAACGGCCGACGGGTGATCAGGGCCTGGTCTCTTTCGAGCATGCCGACCACGCTGAACACCTTGGTGGTTTCGATGGCTTCCGCAAAGGTGAGGGGGGGCAGGATGGTCGGCAGGCGTTTGGCCAGCATGGTCTTGCCGGAACCGGGGGGCCCGATCATGATGAGGTTGTGGCCGCCGGCCGCTGCGATTTCCAGCGCACGCTTGGCGTGCTCCTGTCCGCGAACCTCGGCGTAGTCGACCTCGAACCCGCCGTCTTTTTCGAACAGCCCCGCGACATCGGCGTGGGCCGGAACAACCGCCTGCTGTCCGCTCAGAAACTCGACCACTTCGGAGAGCGTCTTCACCGGCAGCACATCGATGTCGCCGACCACCGAGGCCTCGAGGCCGTTCTCATGGGGGACGATGATGGCGGGGTGCCCCCACTGGCGGGCCGAGATGGCCATGGGCAGGGACCCCTTGACCGGCTTGACGCGACCGTCAAGGGAAAGCTCTCCCAGGACCAGATGGCGTGAGAGCGCCTCTTGGGGGATGATGCCGGTTGCGGCCAGGATGCCGAGAGCGATCGGCAGGTCGAAGCCGGTGCCCTCTTTCTTGATGTCGGCCGGGGCGAGATTGACTGTGATGCGGTCGTCCGGAAAGCGGTATCCTGAGTTGGCGATGGCGGATTTGACCCGCTCCTTGCTTTCCTTGACCGATGCCTCCGGGAGCCCGACCGTGGAGAAACTGGGCAGGCCCGACGTGATGTCGACTTCGACTTCCACGCGGTAGGCATCGATGCCGAGGACCGCACTGCTCAGAACTTTGGCGAGCACATGGACTCCTGTGAGGGATTATCCCGCGGGGAGCGAGCCCCAAGAAACCGTCCGGATCATAGCAAAAGGCCGCCACCTCCACAATCCCCGCCCCAGGTATCGTCTGCCGCCAGGCCCGCGGCACCGCTTCCATGCCCCTGAAAGACCTTGCCATCGAAGAGACGATCGGATATTACTCAGGCATTCAAACGCATCAATTATAGCCGGCATCCAAGTGCGTCTATCCTCGACTGCCGGCGAACATATCGAATGGCCGGAGAAATAACAGACCGCCGAGGCCAGAGCCTCGGTGCCGTGCCAAAGTTGCCGAAAGAAGGGGACGCTCTCCGGTGAGTACCGCCGACCGTCTTTAGATCGCGGGGTTTCCAGTCCACGATGGTTTTTTCTGCCAAGCATATTCTCCTCAGCCTCCTGGCATGCTTCCTGATGTTCGTTCCGCGGGCCGCGGCCGGCCCGACCCCCACGTTGACCAACATCACGGTTTCAAACACTCATGACGATCTGCTGCTCCACCTCCAGCTGGAGGGTTCCTTTTCCGAAAAAATTAAGCGCCAGATTTTGGATGGAACTCCGGCTTCTTTTGCATTCATCATCCGGCTGGAGCAAGTGCGTGACCTCTGGGTCGATCAGAAAATCGCAGATCTTCGCGTGGTGCACACAATCAAATACGACAACTTGAAAAAAGAGTTCACTGTGCGGCGCTCCTGGAAGGGCAACGAAGCGGAGACCACCCCCTCCTTTGAAGAGGCTCAACAGTGGATGAACCAAATCGACAGTCTCACCATCGTCACGCTGAACCGCATGCAGAAGGGCTCCCAATATGAACTGCTCACCAAGGCGGAGGTGAGCAAAAGAAGCCTGCCTCTCAGCCTTCACCACGTCCTGTTTTTCATTTCGTTCTGGGACGAGGAAACGGATTGGTATATCATCAACTTTACATACTGAGGAAAGGAATCCCAAACTATGGCCAGGCGCAGTGATTTGATGACCAAGGGCCCGGAACGGGCGCCCCACCGCTCCCTGCTGCGGGCGGAAGGCTTCACGGACTGGGAAATGGACCGGCCGATCATCGGCATCGCCAACTCGTTCAACGAGATCATCCCCGGGCATTCCCACCTCGACAAGCTGGTGGATGCCGTCAAGGCCGGCATCTACGCCGCCGGCGGGACGCCGGTCGTCTTCAACACCATCGGCGTCTGCGACGGGATCGCCATGAACCACATCGGCATGAAATATTCGCTGCCGAGCCGGGAGCTCATTGCCGATTCCCTGGAGATCATGGCCATGGCTCACCCCTTTGACGGGCTCGTGATGATGGCCTCCTGCGACAAGATCATCCCCGGCATGCTGATCGCGGCGGCACGGTTGAACATCCCCTCCATTTTCCTGCCGGGCGGGCCCATGCTGCCGGGTCGCATACACGGCAAGGACACCGGTCTGGACAAGGTCTTCGAGGCCGTCGGCCGGTTCAGGGGCGGCAAGATCACGGCCGGCGAGCTCAAGAAATTCGAGTGCGCCGCCTGCCCCGGCGCCGGCTCCTGCGCCGGCATGTTCACCGCCAACACCATGAGCAACCTCTCGGAGGCCCTGGGCATGACGCTGCCGCTCGGCGGCAGCGCCCCGGCCGTCTATGCCGACCGCATCTGGATCGCCAAGCAGACCGGACGGGCGGCCGTGCAGCTCGTGAAAAACAAGATCAAGCCCCGGGACATCATGACTCGCGAGGCCTTCCACAACGCCATCGCCACCGACATGGCTCTTGGCGGCTCCACCAACAGCGCACTGCACCTGCCGGCCATCGCCTACTATGCCGAAGTGGATGTCACGCTGGCGGACTTCGGCCAATTCACGGACAAGACGCCGCACCTCACCTCGCTAGCTCCGGCCGGGCCGCACCACGTTGTGGATTTCTTCCACGCCGGCGGCATTCCTGCCGTCATGGCCGAACTTCGCAAGGGCGGCCTGATCAACGAGAAGGCCATGACCGTCTTCGGCAAATCGGTCGGCAAGATGCTCGACGCCGTCAAGGCCGGCACCAAGGACAAGGCGGTCATCCGCACCCTGAAAAACCCCGTGCACCGCACGGGAGGCCTGGCCGTGCTCAAGGGGAACCTCGCCCCGCAGGGCGCGATCGTCAAACAGGCGGCCGTGTCGGAGGAAATGATGAAACACAGCGGCCCGGCGCGGATTTTCAACTCGGAGGAGGATGCCTTCAAGGCCATCGTGGGCGGCCGGGTCCGCAAGGGCGATGTGGTGGTGGTCCGCTACGAGGGTCCGAAGGGAGGCCCCGGCATGCAGGAAATGCTGTCTCCGACCTCAGCCCTGGCGGGCATGGGTATGGACAAGGAGGTGGCGCTCATCACCGACGGCCGCTTCTCAGGCGCCAGTCGCGGCTCCGCCATCGGGCACATTTCGCCGGAAGCAGCCGCCAAGGGCCCGATAGCCGCCCTCCGGGAAGGCGACATCATCCAGATCGACATCCCCGGCAAGCGCCTGAGCGTGCGGCTGACCCAGCAGGAGATCAAGCGTCGGCTGGCCGCGCTTCCCGCATTCAAGCCGAAAATCAAAACCGGGTACCTGGCCCGCTATGCCGAACTGGTCTCCAGCGCAGACAAGGGCGCGGTGTTTCCGAGATAGGTTACGGTGTTTGGGCATTTGGGTGTCCAGGTGTTTGGCCGCAACAACCGAATACCTGAATACCCGGACAACCGCTATCCGTCGTCGGTGCGGATGTTTCGCACCGGCGCCGGCTGGGTCCAGCGGTCCAGGCCGCCTTCGTAGAACCACTTGTCGGTGAAGCCGCGGCGGGAGGTGAAGGTGGGGTTTTCCGACCACCGGATCAGCTGCTCGTAGGCATCGCGCAGTTTGCGGAAAAGAGCCGCATCCCCGCCCTGATCCGGGTGGTGCTTCTTGGCTTGGCGCCGGAAGGCGCGCTTGATGATCTGCTGCAGATTGGTCGAGTGCAGATCCTTGTGTTTGAGCTTGAGGGAGGTCATGGACCGTGCCATGCGTGCAGGCTCCCGCACCTCCAGCGGCCGGACGGAGTTGATGTCGCCTTCGATGGGTTTGGCCTTGCCGAGAATGATGCGCGTGGCGAGATAGCGTTTCTTGGTCCGACGCACCTCCTCCCACCAGGCGTTCCCCAGCAGGTTGAACATCTTGCAGAAATCGTCCACCGGCTTCCTGCCGTTGACCCGCGGGTAGATGAAGCTCAAAAGATCGGTGGACCCGTAGGGCAGCATGTCCAGCACGATGAGGGTGTCGGTGAAATAGAAGGTCGCGTAGCGGATCTGCAGCGTCTGGAGCAGGCCGGTGCGCATGTTGAGGTTGTGGCGCAGTTTCTGGCGGCACTCGATGGAGCAGTAACGCCGGCGCTTCATGTTCTCGGTGGTGCCGCAGGACAGGCAGCGCCGGATGTGGCCGTTGTCTCGGATCAGAGGGTATGGGGTCGCCGAACGGGTCATGATGCTTTCAATACTAGTTCATTTTGAGCCAATCGTCCACATTATCACGTTGACCTGTTGCCCGTCAAAGGGACTGATCCGCACGTTGAGCTTTTATCCATGATCTTTCTTGCTGTATTTTTCTCCCTGACCGCTGTCGCGCATTTCAGCCTCTACCGGTTCGTCCTGCGCTGGTTCGACATCAGCCACCCCGCGGCCAAGGCGGTTTTGCTGGCGGCGTTTTCCTTTTTGGCCGTGAGCTTCATGGCCGCCTTTTTTCTGCTGCGCTGGATGGAAACCCCCTGGACGATTAATTTCTACCGGTTCGCAGCGGTGTGGTTGGCCCTTTCCATTCAGCTGATTCTGGCCGTCGCCGTCGCGTGGGCGCTGTACGGCCTGCTGCGCCTTTTCGGGGTGCCGGAATCGGCCTTCCGGTTCGCGGCGGGCGGGTGCATTGCCCTTGCCCTTGCCTGGTCGGCCTGCGGGTTCTGGGCCGCCTTTCATCCGGTGCTCACGCAGGTAGACGTCACGCTTGAAAAACTGCCCGACCGCTGGCGAAACAGGACCATCGTTCAGCTTTCCGACTTGCACCTCGGCCACTTTCACACCCCGGCTTCCATGGAGCGGCTGGCGGACCGGGTCAATGCGCTCGCCCCGGACCTCGTGGTCATCACCGGCGACCTCTTCGACGGCATGGTTGACGGTATGCCGGAATTCGTCGCGCCGCTGAGTAAGCTGTCATCCCGTCTGGGGGTCTTTTTTGTAACCGGCAATCACGAGGTGTATGCCGGCTTGCGGCGCTGCCTGGACCTCGTGGGAAAAGCGGGCATCCGGTTGCTTTTGAATGAAGTGGTGGAGGTGGACGGCTTGAACCTGATGGGTGTCGCCTACCCCGGCATCAAAGACAGAAGCGAGATACGGGGGCTGGAGCAAGCCTTGAATTCGTCGGCGGGCCAGCCGCCCCTGGTCCTTCTGTTTCACACGCCGACCGACATCCGCCAGGACGGAGCTCAGGACCGCCGCACAGCGACCTACTGGCGGCCCGACACGTCCTTTGCCCTCAGCCGGGAGATAGGCGTGTCGCTTCAGCTCTCGGGTCACACGCACAGGGGGCAGATGTTTCCGTTCGGCCACCTCACCGGCTGGATATACAACGGCTACGATCACGGGCTGCGGCGCGTGGGCAACTTCACCCTCTTCACCTCGAGCGGCGTCGGCACCTGGGGTCCCCCCATGCGCACGGGGGCTTCGTCCGAGATCGTGCTGATTACCCTGAAATAAAACGCCCTCCCGCTTGGGGGGGAGGGCGTTTTATTTCAATTTGAAAGTTGGCATTGACAGAGCTACTACCATGTAGGATGATAAAATCCCAAAAACGAACCTCTGCTCCAACTCTCCACGGGGAAAAACCGATGGACCGCAGCGAATTCAAGCGTGTGAGGAAAAAGCTCGACAAGACCCAAAAGCAGATGGCCCAGCTGTTAGGGGTGTCCCTCAAGGCGGTTCACAGCTATGAGCAGGGCTGGCGCGCGATCCCGCCGGCCGTCGAGCGCCATCTGTACTTCCTGGTTTCGCGGCAGGTCCTGCCCGACGCCCACCAGCCCTGCTGGGAGATGAAGGACTGTCCGCCCAGCCGCAAGGCGCAGTGCCCGGCCGTCGAATTCAAAAGCGGCAACCTTTGCTGGCTCGTCAACGGGACCCTCTGCAGCGGCGCCGATCAGGGCACCTGGGAAGACAAAATGGCAATCTGCCGCAACTGCCCCGTGTTCACATCCCATATCACCCCCTGAAGACCCCGCCGGTCGCAGTAACCGTTTCCGCCGGCACTCCTCTTGCGTTGCCCGCCAGCGCCATTATTGTTTTGAAGTGTCGAGCGATAACGGGTATATGGGCTTGCGATGAGCGAATACATTCAACACGACAAGGACCTGGTTTCGGTCGGCCTTGTTGATAAAAAATTTTTCACCTTTGCCGAACCGCCATCCGCGATGAAACTGGAGAGCGCTGCACGGCTCGGGCCGGTGACCGTCGCCTATGAAACCTACGGTGCGCTGGCACCGGACCGGCGCAATGCGGTTCTCGTCCTGCATGCCCTTTCCGGGGACTCCCACGTGGCCGGGTATTACTCGGCCGAGGACGAGAAGCCCGGCTGGTGGGACTGCATGGTAGGCCCCGGCAAGGGCATCGACACCGACAAGTTTTTTGTGATCTGCTCCAACATCATCGGCAGCTGCTTGGGGTCGACCGGCCCCAGCTCCATCAACCCGGCGACGGGGCGGGCGTATGGACTTGATTTCCCAGTGGTCACCATCGGCGACATGGTGGCGGCCCAAAAGGCGTTGGTCGACCATCTGGGGATCGAACAGCTGCTGTGCGTCGTGGGGGGATCGATCGGCGGCATGCAGGTGCTGGAGTGGTGCGTGCGCTACCCGGACATGGTCGCTTCCGCCATTCCCCTGGCCACCACCATGCGGCACTCAGCCCTGGCCATCGCCTTCAACGAGGTTGCGCGCCAGTCCATCATGGCCGACCCCAACTGGAATCACGGCGACTACTACAACGGCGCCAAGCCGGCTCTGGGGTTGGCGGTGGCCCGCATGATCGGCCACATCACCTATCTATCCGACGAGTCCATGCGGCTGAAGTTCGGGCGCCGACTGCAGGACAAGGGTGATTTTTCCTTCAATTTCGACGCTGATTTCCAAGTCGAGAGCTACCTGCGCTATCAGGGCCGCAAGTTTGTCGATCGCTTTGACGCCAACTCGTTTCTCTACATCACCAAGGCGGCCGATTACTACGATCTGGGAAAGCAACATGGCGAAGGCTCGGCCGTTCGGGCGCTATCCAAGGCTAAAGGCAGATTTCTTGTAATCTCGTTCACCTCGGACTGGCTCTATCCGACCTACCAGGCCCGTGACATTGTCAAGGCGCTCAAAAAGAACGGCCGCGACGTGAGTTTCTGCGAAATCGAAGCCGAATGGGGCCACGACGCCTTTCTGATTCCGAGCGAACGATTGAAAACGCTGATTCACGGGTTTCTGGAAAGAATCCACCATGAAACCAGCTGATAGCCGCATGCGCTATGATCTGCAGATCATCGCCTCGTGGATCGAGCCGGGCTCGCAAGTGGTCGATCTGGGCTGCGGTGAGGGGGACCTGCTGCAGCACCTCATCGTCCACAAGGGCGTGCACGGCACGGGCATCGAGCGCAACGAGGAGAAAGTCGCCGCCTGCATCGAGAAGGGTCTCTCGGTCCTGCAGGGGGATATCAACGAAGAGGTGCACGATTACCCGGAGGGTCGCTTTGATTACGTGATCCTGAGCCAAACCCTGCAGCAGGTTTACGAACCTGCGGTTCTGATCCGCGCCATGCTGCGCATCGGCCGGAAGGGGATCGTCAGCTTTCCCAACTTCAGCCACTGGGACATCCGGCGCCAGGTGTTCTTCACCGGTTTTGCGCCGGTATCGCGACAGTTGCCCTTCCAGTGGTTCAACACCCCCAATATCCGGGTGATCACGCTGAAGGACTTCCGCAAATTCGTCCAGGATGTCGGCTTCAAGATCCTGAAGGAGGCGGCCATCAACACCCATTCCGAGGACCGCCACGGAAGCATCGTTCAATTCATGCCGAACGTGCGGGCCACGTATGGCATATTCATGATTGGAAAGGCTAACCTGTGAAAATCGTATCCATTGCGGTGAGCAAAAAAAAAGGCACCCCCAAGACCCCGGTCGAAGAGGCATTCCTTTCAAGGGACCACGGCCTCGAAGGCGATGCCCATGCCGGGCCATGGCACCGCCAGGTGAGCCTGCTGGCGTCTGAAAGCATCGAGCAGGCCAACGCCCAGGGCCTCGACGTGGGGTTCGGCGACTTTGCCGAGAACATTGCCACGGTCGGGGTCGATTGGAAGACGCTTCCCATCGGCACCCGGGCCCGCCTGGGGGAACAGGTGATGATCGAAATCACCCAGATCGGCAAGGAATGCCACAACCGCTGCGCCATCTATTACAAGGCCGGCGACTGCATCATGCCCCGGGAAGGGGTTTTTGCACGGGTGCTCGCCGAAGGGCGCATCAAATGCGGGGATACCGTTAAAATTATTGAGAATTCTTAGCAACCTCCTCGTGAGTTTCACCAGCTTTACCGCGGGGTGCTCTGCCTGGCCGCTTCCTTTTTGCTTGTTTCTCCGGCAGCCGCCGCTGTCGACTGAGACCGCCGCCGGCTAAACCGCTGTGCTGCTTTATTTTTTCTCCGTCCATCCGGGCAAAAGAATTAAAGTCCTGCGACCATCCAACCGATATTAAAATTGCAGGTCAGTGGAAAGAAAACCGCTGCCCTGATGCCAGGAAGCTAATTCAACCATCCAGAGGTTCTTCGTGTTCGTCATCATCGGGTTCGTGGTGGTTATAGTTTCGGTATTCGGTGGATTCTATGAGGCGGGCGGCCCCTTCATGGTCCTTATCCAGCCGGCCGAGTTCATGATCATCGGCGGTGCGGGTTTGGGTGCGCTCCTCGCCTCGGCGCCGAAAAATGTCCTGCACCAGATCTTAACTAAAACCCTCGGCGCGATAAAAGGTGAAACCGTCACCAAAAACACCTACTTGTCGGTCCTGAAGCTCATGTACGAGCTTCTCTACATGGCGCAGAAGGAGGGCCTGATCGCTCTGGAAAAGCATATCGAGACGCCGGCGGAGAGCAATATTTTTTCAAAGTACGCCGACATTCTCTCCCAAAGTACGCTCATTTCCTTCATGACCGACACGTTCCGCATGGTCATCATCGGCGGCATCGCCTCGCACGACCTGGAGGCCCTCATGGAGGGAGATATGGACACGCATCACAACGACATCAGGAAGCCGAGTGCGATCCTGGCGAAAATCGGCGACACCATGCCCGGCCTCGGAATCGTTGCAGCGGTCCTCGGCATCGTCATCACCATGCAGGCCATCGATGGACCTGCCGGGGAAATCGGCAAGAAAGTCGCAGCCGCCTTGGTGGGGACCTTTCTCGGCATTCTGCTGTGCTACGGCTTCATCCAGCCGCTGGCCTCGAATCTCGAAATCGCCGGCGAAAAAGAGATGCAGGTCTTCGAGGTGGTCAAGAACGCCATCTCGGCCTTCGCCCGCGGGTTCAGCCCGCTGGTCTGCGTCGAGTTCGCCCGGCGCAGCATTCCCGGCGAGGTCCGGCCGGAGTTCCCGGAAATGGAAGCCCATGTGAAGGATAAGCAGTGAGCGACGGCGAAAGAATAATCATCAAGAAGGTCAAGAATCGCGGCGGACACGAAACCCATCACGGCGGCGCCTGGAAGGTGGCCTACGCCGATTTCGTCACCGCGATGATGGCACTCTTCATCGTGCTTTGGATCGTCGCCAACAACGTGACCATCCGGTCTTCCGTGGCCGACTATTTCAGGGACCCGGGAGCCATGCATAAGACATCCTCCGGCGTGCTCAGCGGTACCAACACGATGAGGCCCTTTTCCGACTCCGCGCCTCTGCAGGCACCATCGCCTCCGAATAGAACCCAACCGTCCGGCGAGACGGCCGGTTCACCCCAACCGTCGGAGGTGGAGAAGCTTCGCGAGGAAGGGGAGAAGCTGATCAAAACCATTGCCGGCATTCCCGACCTGGCCAAATTCAAAGACCAGATCCAGATCACCATCACCAAGGAAGGCCTGCGCATCGAGCTCATCGAGCAGTCGGAGGGGCTCTTCTTCGACATCGGCAGCGCGCGGCTGAAGCCGGATGCCGTTCAGTTGCTCAAGCTGATCGCCTCCCGCATCGGCACATTCCCCAACGACGTGGTGGTCGAAGGCCATACCGACAGCCGCCCCTATGTGCGATCCGGCTACAACAACTGGGATTTGAGCACCGACCGGGCCAATTCCGCCCGGCGGGTGCTCGAGGACGGCGGCATGCGCGAAGGGCAGATTGCCAGCGTCAACGGATATGCCGACCGCCGCCTGAAAAACACCGCCAAGCCCCTGGATTTCTCCAACCGGCGCGTGACCATCCTGGTCGCTTTTGTCACATCGGTTCAAGCTGAGCCGCGGGCCGTTGCACCGGCCGCTGCGCCGATCATGCCGCCACGACCGTCCATAGGAAAGAGCTGACGCGAAGCTATCTCGGACCCTTTGACTTTTTCATGAAATTCCTCCTATAGTCCGCCAGCAACCTTTTTTTCCTTGGACTTCCTTCCCTCAACCAAGGAGATCCCGTCCATGATCCCCAAACTGCTGCAAGCTTACTTGCGAGAATACGTACCCGAAGCGATCCTGCAACAGCGCACCCGACGTAAAGAAGGGCGGTGCCATCTGGTGCTGGGGTACCGCGATGAGCACCTGCTCGGCCGCATGGGCATCGTCTGCGACACGCTCGGGCCCAAGCTCGTAGCCCTGATGTGGGACGAGGCCTCGACCCTCGAGATCGGCGGCTTCCTGGTGGTGGACAATCTTGCGATGGGGGCGCCATCCATGGGCGGCATCCGCATGCTGCCCGAGATCACCCCGGCCGACATCCACAACCTCGCCCGCGGAATGACCCTCAAGAACGCCGCCGCCAACCTTCCCTTCGGCGGAGGAAAGGCCGGCATCATCGCCGATCCGGGCATTCCGCCGGAGGTGCACCGGGAGGTGATCCGCAGCTTTGCGCGCCTGATCCGGCGCTACCGCGACATGTACGTGCCGGGACCGGACGTCGGCTCCAACGACGCGGACATGCAGACCATCGCTACCGAAAACGGGCTGGACAGCGCAGTCTCCAAGCCGGCGGCCATGGGCGGAAACCGCATCGACGAGCTGGGTGCAGCGGCCGGGGGTGTGGTCATCGCCCTGGAGCGGCTGCTCGACATCATGCCGCGGCTGGCCGTACTGCCCCAGTTCAGCCAGCTGAAAATGCCCGGTCACCAGGATCTGACGGTCCTCGTCCAGGGCTTCGGTGCCGTCGGCGCCCATGCCGGCCGCATTCTGAAAGAAAGGCTCCCGGCCGCCAAGGTGATCGGCGTGAGCGATCTCGAGGGCTACCTTTTCGATCCGGCGGGCCTGTCCGTGGACGAAATGTTTGATTATTGGAAGCAACACGGGACGGTCACCGGCCGCTGGTACCACGAACACATCCAGCCGCAAGGGCACCGCCATCCCACCCGTTTTTCCACCGATGCCAACAACCTGCTGCGGGAATCCGCTTTCTGTTTCGTGCCGGCTGCGCCGATTTTCAACTACCTGGGGGTGCTGCCGTCCGAAAAATGCTCCATGAGCGTCGAGCGTATGGGCAGCTGGTCGCTGATCGTGGAGGGGGCCAACACCTATTCGCCGGACCCCAACCGCAAAGCCGCGCGCACCCGCATGGAGCAGGTCGTCTACCGCCAGAAGGGGGTCATGATCGCCACCGACTACCTGGTGAATTCGGGTGGAGTCATCTTTGCCGCGCAGGAAAAGATCGTGCCCACTCCGCCGGAGTTGCAGATCCCCGACGGATTGCTCGGTAACCGCGAAGCCGTAGATAAGTGGCTGCAGGATCATGCGGAGGATTTTTCCCGGCTCTCCGAAAAGCGCGTGGAAGCCGGGATTGCCTACCGTGAGAAGGTGATCCCCCGTAACATGACCGAGCTGGTCGACCTGCTGGCCGCCCACGCCGAGCTGTTGCCCTGTCAGGCCGCGGAGCGCATCAGCGTGCGCCGGCTGGCGGCCAGGGAAAGCGAGCGCACTGCCAAGGACATCATGGAGCCGATGCCCACGGTGCGGATCGACACCCCGCTCACCGAGGTGGCAGCTCTGATCGTCCAGGGCCGCGGCAACATCATCGCCGTGCTCGGCCTCGATGATAAGATCGCCGGCGTCCTCACCACCTGGGACGTCACCCGCGCCGTGGCCGAGGGCGCCTGCGAAGGCAGCCTTGAGGCCATCATGACCCGGCGGGTCATCTCCGCCGCGCCGGCCTCGCGCATCCCGGACATCGTGCGCGAACTCGAGCAGAACCGCATTTCAGCCATGCCGGTCGTCGAAGACGGCAGCGTCCTGGGCGTGGTGAGCTCGGACCTACTGGCCCAGCGGTACCTGCCGCAGCTTTGGCGCTCTCAAAGCATTGAATAGCCGATGCCGCGGCCATCTACCAGCCGCCCAAGCTATTTCTGGACGTTCGATTTCGGGGGGCACCGGGAGCCCGTCGAACAGAGATCAGAGGGGAAGATCAACACGTTGGCCGACCCTCCCAGGCGGTTGAAGGGGAACATCTGCGTCAGCATGCCCTCCACCACCGCGGTGTCGGCGTGCATCTCGCCTTCGATGACCAGGCCGAACTTGCGGCCGCGGGCGATATCTACCGCCTGCGCCACTTTTTCCGACCGCGCGTGGCGGGCGTTGCCGAAATTGGAGAAGGACAGCATCGCCACGCGCGGGTCCATACCAAAGAAATCCGCCATCTCGGATGCGAGAATGGCGATTTCAGCCAGATTCCCGGCGTTCGGCTCGACGTTGACAGTACAGTCGGCAAACAGCAGCGTGCGGTTTTTGAAAAGCATCAGGTAAAGCCCGGCTACGGTGGAGACACCATTGCGCCGTGGGATCACTTGCAGGACGGGTCGGATGGCGTTGGGGTAGCTGCGGGCGATGCCATGCACCTGGCCATCGACCAGCCCCTCGCGGACCATCATGGCACCGAAAACGTAAGGGTTGCGCAGCTGCGATTTGGTTTCGTCCAACGTCCAGCCTTTGCGCTGGCGCACGTCGAAGAGCTTGCGGGCAAACTCATCGAAGCGGGGGCTGTCCAGCGGATCGAGGATTTCAATGCCTTCGAGGGGTATCTGCAGCTGTTCGGCCAGCGTGTAAACCTCCTTCGAATTTCCCAGCAGCAGCGGCTGGGCAATGCCCTGCTTGACCACGAAGTGGGCGGCCCGCAGGATCACCGGGTGGCCCCCCTCGGGCAGCACGATGCGCTTGGGGTTTTTCTGGGCGCTCGAGACCAGCTTGCTCATGACCTCCCGCTCCGGCCCCAGCAGGGCCTCCAGGCGCCGGACATAAGCGCCCGCCTCCGGCAGTCCTATCCGGGACACCCCGCTGTCGACCGCCGCCCGGGCTACGGCCGGAACCAGCTTCAGCAGCACGCGGGTGTCGAACGGCTTCGGGATGATGTATTCAGTGCCGAACTGGATGGGCGCCCCGCCGTAGGCCCGAATCACGGCGTCGGGCACGTCTTCGCGCGCAAGTTCGGCCAACGCACGGACGGCGGTCATCTTCATGGCCTCGTTGATTTTGGTGGCGCGCACGTCCAGCGCCCCACGGAAGATGTACGGGAAGCCCAGCACGTTGTTGACCTGGTTGGGGAAGTCGGAGCGGCCGGTGGCGACGATGGCGTCGGGCCGGGCCTGTTTGGCCTCGAAGTAGTCGATTTCAGGCTCGGGATTGGCCAGGGCGAAAACAATGGGTTTGTCGCGCATGCGCTTCAGGAGCTGCGGGGTAAAGGCGCCTTTCACCGAAAGCCCCACCAGTGCGTCCGCCCCCTCCACCGCGTCCTGCAGGCTGCGCATCCGCGTATCCAGGGCGAATGCCTCCTTGTAGGGGTTCATGCCCTCCGTGCGGCCCTTGTGCACCACCCCCTTCGAATCCAGCAGGACGATGTTCTCTTTGATCACGCCCAGCGCGGTGTAGATGCGTGCGCAGGCGATGCCGGCCGCCCCCGCGCCGTTGATGACGACCCGCATCTCCTCCAGCCGGCGACCGGTCAGCTCGGCCGCGTTCAATAGCCCCGCCGCCGATATGATGGCCGTACCGTGCTGATCGTCATGGAAGACCGGGATGGACATCTGTCGCGAGAGCTCCTCCTCGATGTAGAAGCAGTCCGGTGCCTTGATGTCTTCCAGGTTGATTCCCCCGAAGGTGGGTTCGAGCAGTTTGACCGTGCGGATGAACTCGTCGGGATCCGTGGTATTGATTTCGATGTCGAAGACGTCGATGTTGGCGAAGCGTTTGAACAGGACGCCCTTACCTTCCATGACCGGCTTGCCGGCCAAAGGTCCGATGTGGCCTAGCCCGAGCACGGCCGTGCCGTTGGTGATGACGGCGATCAGATTGCCCCGGGAGGTATACTCGTAAGACAATTCCGGGTTCTTCTGGATTTCCAGACAGGGGACGGCCACACCGGGCGAGTAGGCGAGGCTTAAGTCCGCTTGGGTCAGGCAGGGTTTGAGAGGCACAACCTCTATTTTACCGGGCCGCGGCTCACGATGATACCTCAGCGCTTCCTTTTCGTGGAGCATGGTTTTCATCCTTTAATGTGGCGGGATAAAGGCAGAAAGGCCGCCCCCAGAAGCCCACGCGATGGGAGACGGCCTGCAGCCGGTCGCATTCCAAATTTAAATGAAGAGCATGATACCAGATCCGAAAACCTGGCGCCAGAAAAATTGCCCCACCGCAGCACCGGCCATCTCGGGCATTCACCGAGCGGAAAAAGGCGTCCGGGCCCTCGAGCAGCTTCTCGAAGGGATGGCCCGCAAAGGGGTATTTCTGCTCGCGGAGCATGGGGCGGATTGCACCTGCCAGCGCTTCTCCAGCCAGCACCGAAAGAAGCAGCTCGATCAGAAGACCGGGTGCAGAAAACGGTGAGGCGCAGTGGTAGTCTTGCCTTGCCCGCGGCGTATGAAAGCCGTCGGCAGAAGCCTCTGGCTTTTAGGTTACTCGGGGTTGCCGGTCTGGGGGGCGGGTTCGATCTTGACGCGGCGGATCCGTCCGAGCTTCTTTTGCAAAGCATCCATGTAAAGGTAGAAAACGGGCGTTACGAAGAGCGTCAGCATCTGAGAGAAAAGCAGCCCGCCGACGACCGCCAAGCCCAGCGGCTGGCGCGACTCGCCCCCGGCCCCCCAGCCGATGGCGATCGGAAGCGAGCCCATGAGGGCGGCCATGGTGGTCATCATGATCGGCCGGAAACGGACCACGCAGGCCTCGAAAATGGCCTCCTCCGGCGTCTTGCGCTCGACGCGCTGGGCCTCGAGTGCGAAATCGATCATGATGATGCCGTTTTTCTTGACCAGCCCCACCAGCAGCACCAGCCCGACGAAAGAGTAGATGTTCAACTCGGCGCCGAAAATCAGAAGGGTCGCAAGTGCACCGACCCCGGCCAACGGCAGGGCCGAGAGAATCGTCAGGGGATGGATGAAGCTTTCGTAAAGAATGCCCAATACGATGTAGATTACCAGGATGGCGACGATGAGCAGTATCCCCAGGTCACGAATGGAGGACTCGAACACCTGGGCCGTGCCCTGGAAGTTGGCGATAACTGTCGGAGGCAGCAGGCGCCGCGAAGCTTGATTCATGGCGGAGACGGCATCCCCCAGCGCAAAGCCCGGCCGGATATTGAAGGAGAGGGTGACCGACGGCAGCTGCCCGCTGTGGTTGACGGTCAGCGGCCCGTACCCTTGCCGGATGTTGGCGATCCCGCTGAGCGGAACGAGAGCACCGCTGGATGAGCGCACGTACAGCAGAGACAGGGCACCCGGGTCCATCTGGTGCTGGGGCTCCAGCTCCATGATAACCGCAAACTGGTTGGTCGATGCGTAGATGGTGGAAATCTGCCGCGCGCCGTAGGCCGTGTAGAGGGCGTCTTCGATCTGCTGGGCGGAGATGCCGAGCGAGGCGGCCTTGTCCCGGTCGATCTCCACGTCCACCTGCGGGTTCTTGAGCTGCAAGTCGGTGGTGACGTCCTGAAACCCGGGCAGCGCCTGGATGGATTCGGCCAGCAGGGGGGCCACCCGGTAAAGCTCATTCACATCGGCCCCCTGCAGCGTGTACTGGTATTGGCTCTTGCTCAGTCGCCCGCCGATTCGGATCGGCGGCGGGTTCTGAGCGAAGGCCCGTATTCCGGGCACCTGGGCCATCTTCGGCCGCAGCTGTTGGATGATCTCGTCGGCCGAAAGCTCCCGCTCGGAGCGGGGCTTGAGCCGCAGCACCAGAATTCCCGTGTTCTGGCCGGTGATGCTGCCCGCACGCGCCCCGGCACTGGACATGAAGGCCTCAACGTTGGGATCCTGCCGCAGCACCTCGGCCAAGGCCTGCTGTTGGCGCTGCATGGCATCCCAGGAAATGCCCTCCGCGGCTTCGGTCATCACGTAGATCAGCGAACGGTCCTCGCTTGGGATGAACCCCTTGGGGACTGCCTTGAAAAGCCAGCCTGTCGCTGCCAGCACCAACGCCAGAAGGGCGAGCGTCAACCCGCGTTTCCCCAAAAACCAGCGCAGGCTGCGCGCATACGCACCCAGCAACCGCTCGTAGAACCGCTCGGAGGCAGCGTACAGACGGCCCGGATCCCGGCCTTCCTGTTTGGGGCTCAGGAAACGGCTGCAGAGCATGGGGGTAAGCGTCAGGGAAATCACCCCCGAAATGAGAATGGCCACCCCGATGGTGACGGCAAACTCCTGGAACAGACGGCCGAGGATCCCCCCCATGAAAAGGACGGGAATGAAGACGGCCACCAGGGACAGCGTCATGGAGACGATCGTAAATCCGATCTCTCTTGAGCCGTTGAGGGCCGCCTTGACGGGCCCTTCGCCCATCTCCAGGTGGCGTACGATGTTCTCCAGCATGACGATGGCGTCGTCAACCACGAAACCGACGGCCAGAATCAGAGCCATGAGCGAGAGGTTGTCGATGCTGTAGCCCAGCAGGTACATCACCGTGAAGGTCCCGATGAGCGACATCGGCATGGCCAGGCTTGGGATGATGGTGTCCGAAAGGCGGCGCAGGAAAAGGAAGATCACCAGCACCACCAAGGCCAGGGTGAACAGGAGGGTGAACTTGACGTCGGTGACCGACTCCTCGATGGACTCCGACTGGTCGTAGAGGATGTGCAGCGACACCGAGGCCGGCAGCTGCGCCTGGAAGGTGGGCAGGAGTTTCTTAACCTCCCGTGTCACCGCCACGGTGTTGGTGCCCGGCTGGCGATAGACGGCCAGTGACACCGAGCGCTGGTCGAGATACCAAGCTGCGGTCTTGTTGTTTTCGACACCGTCGAAGACCCCGCCGAGATCCCCCAGCCGCACCGGGCTGCCGTCGCGATAGCTAACGATAACGGAGCGGTAGGGCGCCGCATGGGTGAGCTGTCCGCTGGCCTGAACGGTGAAGGCCTGGTTCGCCCCGTAAAGGGTTCCGGTCGGCAGGTTGACATTGGCCCGCCGCACCGCATCGGCTGCCTGGTCGATCCCGATGCCGAGCGAGGCCATTTTCCGGGGGTCAAGTTGGATGCGCACGGCGTATTTCTGCGAGCCGTACACCTGCACCTGGGCCACACCGCCCACCATGGAGATCTGCTGGGCCAGCATGGTTTCCCCGTACTCGTTGAGCGTGTAAAGCGGCAGCGTGGGCGATGTCAGGGCCAGGCGGAGAATCGGCTGGTCGGCCGGGTTGACCTTGCGGAAATACGGTGGGGTGGGCATGTCGCCGGGCAGATTGCGAGCCGCCCTGGATATCGCCACCTGAACGTCTTGGGCGGCGGCATCGATGTTGCGGTTGAGGTTGAACTGAAGCGTAATCTGCGTGCCTCCCATGGAACTGGTGGAAATCATGGAGTCCAGGCCGTCGATGGCCGAAAACTCGCGCTCCAGGGGTGTGGCGACCGCGGTGGCCATGGTGGCCGGGCTGGCGCCGGGCAACGACGCCGTGACCGAGATCGTCGGAAAATCGACATTGGGCAGGTCGCTCACCGGCAGTCGGGTGTAAGCCATGACACCGAAGATCAGGATCGACACCATGACCAGGGTCGTCATAACCGGGCGGCGGATGAAAAGCTCTGAAATATTCATGAGTCGGGAATCCGGACCCTGGCACCCGGCACAAGCCGCAGTTGGCCCTCGGTGACCACTTTCTCGCTGGCGCTCAGGCCTTTCTCGATGACCACCTCGTCTCCCAGCGTCATTCCCAATGCGATGGCGCGCATCTCCACGGTCATGTCCGGTTTGACGACGTAAACAAACTGCCCGTCCTGGCCCACCTGAACTGCTTGGGACGTGATGACAACGGCATTGGGGCGGCTGGTCAGCGTTAGGACGGCTGTGACGAACTGTCCGGGCCACAGGTGCCTGTCGGTGTTGGGGAAAGTTCCCTTGAGCATGACGGTGCCCGTCTGGCTGTTGACCTTGTTGTCGAGGAAGCTCAGCGTGCCCGTCTCTATTTTCTGCCGGCTCTCCGTTACGAAAGTTTCCACCATCAATGGCCCCTGGGCCATGTGGGTCTTGATTTGCGAGAGGTGTTGTTGCGGAACGGCAAACGCGACGTGGATGGGCAAGACCTGGGCGATGTCCACCATGCTGGTTTTATCGTCGTTGGCCTTGACCTGGGACCCTTCGTCCACAAGCAGCCGGCCGGTCCGGCCGGCTATGGGGGCCTTGATGTAGCAGTATTCCAGCTGCAACCGTGCGCGCTCTACACTTGCCCGGTCAGCCGCCACCGTCGCCCGCAGCGCCTCGGCATTGGCTCGGAACTGCTCGAATTTGTCGCTGCTCACGTAGTTCTTGGCCGCGAGCTCGGCATAGCGTCGGGCATCTACGCCGGCTTTGTCGGCAAGTGCAACGTCACGCTCGAGCCTGGCCAGGGCTTCCTGGAGGGCCACCTCATAAGGCCTGGGGTCGATCGTAAAGAGCAGGTCTCCTTTTTTAACGTCTTGGCCTTCCCGGAAGTGAACACCCACCAGCTGGCCGTCGATGCGGGACTTGACGGATACCGTGGCGTAGGCTTCCACCGTGCCGACCGCTTGCAGCTGTACCGGCACCGTCCGCTGTTCAGCCACCGCTATCCTCACCGGCACGAGCGCCTCCCGCTTTTCAAGCTGCGGGGTCCCCTCGCTGCGGGTCATGAAAATCATGGTAAGGGCGCCGGCAATCAGCGTGACGGCGATCGCCAAGGCTTTGAGCGGCTTGCGTTTATTAGAGGTCGGGCGTTGCTCTGCCATGAAAACACCTTTCAGGGTGCTTCAGTCTAAAGAAGTTCCCTTATTCCCATTATCAGGCTTCTGATGGCGAAATTCAATAGTATTCCTGCGCGTTTTAAAGAAAACGGCACTTGGCGTGCAGATTGATCAGCGGCGTATAAATTCGAACCCGGGGATACTGACGGCGTCTTCCAATCGGTTGAGCCCCCAGGAGGCAAGCGACACCAGTGCCAGGTAGACCGCGCCGACCACGAAGAACACCTCCAGGTACTTGAAGAACATCGAGGCCAGGATCTTGGCTTCGCCGGTCAACTCGATGCAAGTGACCATGTAGGCCAGGGAGGAATACTTGATGAGGTAGATGAGTTCGTTGCCGCAGCCGGGCAGCGCGCGGCGGATGGCCTGGGGCAGCAGGATGGAGACCACCGCCCGGGTTCGGCTGAACCCGAGGCAGCGCGCGGCCTGAAGCTGGCCTTGCTTGATGGAGCGCAGGGCTCCGCGAATATACTCCGCGTGGTAGGCCCCGCTGCAAAGCGAGAAGCCTATCACCGCCGCCGCGTAGGGGCTCAGGTAGATGCCCAGCTGGGGCAGGCCGAAATACCACAGGTAAAGCTGCACCAGCAGCGGGAACCCGCGGAACAGGAGGCCATAGATTTCGGCCGCGCGTTTCCAGAGAGGGCGACCGTAGACCCGCAGGGTGCCTGCGAGGACCCCGATGGCCAGGCCGAACACAGCCGAGGGCAGGATCAGTCCGAGGCTTACCCACAGGCCTCGCAGCAGGGCCGGGGCGACTTCCTGAGTGTAGAAGGACAGGTCCATGCCGACTACCCCGGCTCCCGGCCCCCGTTGTGCAGGCGCGCGATCTTGGCGCAGAACTCGCGCGTGCGGTCGAGGGCCGCGTTGTTTAGAATGGTGGCGGGCGGCCCCTGCTCCAGGATGAGCCCGTTTTCCATGAAAAGGATTTCTTTTGCCAGCGCCGCGGCGAAGCCGATCTCGTGGGTCACCAGCGCCATGGTCATCCCGCCCGCGGCAAGGTCGCGGATCACCGCGTGGACTTCGCCGATGAGCTCAGGGTCAAGGGCCGAGGTCGGCTCGTCGAGCAGCATCACTTCCGGGTCCATGGCCAGTGCCCGGGCGATGGACACGCGCTGCTTCTGGCCGCCTGAAAGCTCCGCCGGGTACTTGAAGACATGGTCGCTCAAACCGACCCGGACCAGCTCGGACATGGCCCGTTCCCGGGCGTCGTTCTTGGGGATTTTTTTGACCCGCACCAGGCCGATCTGTACGTTGTCGAGCGCCGTCAGGTGGTCAAAGAGGTTGAAATCCTGGAAGATCATCCCGACTTTCTGCCGGTAGGCATAGAGCCGGGGCTTGTCAGCCGGGTCGATTTCGAGCTCATGCAGCCAGACCCTTCCCTGCTCGAAGCTCACGAGGAAATTGATGCAGTGCAGCAGCGTGCTCTTGCCGCTGCCGGAAGGCCCGATGATGACCTTGATGTCGCCGCGGTGAAGCTCGAGCGACACCCCCCTGAGCACCTCCTGGCCGGCGTAGCTCTTGTGGATGTTTTCCAGTCTAAGGATCGGTTCCGGTCGACTCATCGGCTCGGCCTCCTCACCGCGTGTAGCCCGAAATGGCCACCCGCTCCTCCAGGATGTGCAGGGCCCTGGTCCCCAGCCAGGTCAGCAGCATGTAGATGAACCCCACCATGAGGTAGAGCCAGAAATGCTGATAAGTGCGGGAGGCGGTGTGATTGGTGCGGGCCATGAGCTCGGCAACCCCAAGCGCATACGTGACCGCGGAGTCTTTCATGATGACGGTGAACTCGTTGGACCAGCCGGGCAGCGCAAGCCGCAGCGCCTGGGGCAGGATGATGAAAGCGATCGCCCGGGCGTCGCTCATGCCGATGGCGCGTGCGGCTTTCATCTGCCCCTCCGGCACCGAAAGGATCGCACCGCGCAGGATCTGGGACTGGTAGGCCGAGCTGATCAGCCCGAGGACGACGATCGCGATGGTGAACGGCGACAGGTCGATTTCCAATACGGCGAGAATGCCGAAGTAGATCAGAAACAGCAAGACCAACAGCGGGATGCCCCGGAAAAACCAGACATAGACGCCCACCGTCCGCTTCAGCCAGGGGCGGCCATAGACTTGGGCCACCGCGAGAAAAAGGCCCATGGCAAGCCCCATGGCCAGCGCTCCGCCCACGACCGTGAGGGTGACGCCGATTCCTCCGAGAATATAGGGAAGGCCTTCTATGATGGCCGCTAAACCGCTGTGCATGTGAGCCCGAAACGCAAGGAAGGCTGAAGCCGTCCCTCAGCCTTCCCGTCTTTGGTGAACCTGAAGTGAATGCTCGGTACGCCCTACCACCGACAATTTATCGGAGGTCCCACTTCTTCACGAGTTCCTGGAATTTGGGCGACGCCTTGAGCTTCTTCCAGCCTTCATTCAGCTTTTTGAGAAACTCGGGGTCATCCTTGCGCACGGCATAGCCGTAGTTGGTGTCGGGTTGGCCGTAGCTGCCGATGCTTTTGACTTTCAGCCCCTTGCCCTGGGCGTTCTTGAGCGCCGTGTTCGAGACGGCGGCGCAATCCGCGCGCCCGTTGGCCACGTCCTCGATGGCGAGCGGGGTCGTGTCGTAGGCCTTCAATTCGAAACTGTAGCCCTTCTTCAGGAGGTTCTCAGTCATCCACTTGGACTCGGCGCTGCCCCGCAGCAGGGCGATCTTGCGGCCGGGCTCCAGGCACTGCTTGTCCGTGAGCTTGGAGTCGTTTTTGACCACCAGCCGCTGCTGGACCGTCCAATAGGGCGCGGTGAAATTGACCGCGGCCTGGCGTTCGGGGGTGATGCTCATGCCCGAGGCGATCACGTCGATCTTTTTGGACTGCAGGGTGGGGACGATGGCGGCCCAGTCCGTGGGCTGGTGCTTGACCTTGAAGCCCATTTCCTTGGCGATCCAGTCCAGCGCGTCAATGTCGAATCCGGTGGGCTTGCCGTCCTTGCCGACGAACGAGAACGGTGGGTAGTCGGCGTCGAAACCGTTGACATAAACCTTGTCCTGGGCAAAGCCGGGGGTCAACGCCAGAACACTCGCGAGGGCCACTGCCGCTATACCCAACAAAACGATCTTTCTCACCATCGAATCTCTCCTTTCTGTGTTGGTAAACCGGCACCAAGGTAAACGCCCTTGGGGCCGCCTGCTCTCCAACGCTCCGCTTGCATCCGAGACCGCAACCACAGAGCGGATGGTTCCGGGTGGACCTGTTGGATTTATTCTGGTCGACCGGCAGCTCGACTTTATAGTTCAACCCGAAGGGCTTTACAAGTGCCGCCCCTCCCGGCGGTCGTCATTCCTCAAGCAGGGGCGGCGTTTCCGCGGCAAGCGGTTTGATCAGGACCTTGTCCACGCGGTGGCCGTCCATGTCCACGACTTCGAACCTGAAACCGCCCCAGTCGAAGTGATCCCCCGACCTGGGGATGCGGTCCAGGAAGGCCATCATCAGGCCGCCCAACGTCTGGTAAAGATTTTCATCTTCGAAGGGCAGCTCATCCCTCTGCAAAAATTCTTTCAGCTCGTCCGCCAGCACCTTCCCGTCCACCAGCCAGGAGCCGTCCTCGCGCCGGATGACGTCGGCTTCTTCGGTTTCGCCCGGCGTCGGAATGTCCCCGACGATTGCCTCCAGGACGTCGCTGGTGGTGACCAGCCCCTGGAACCCCCCGTGCTCGTCGATCACGAGGGCGACGTGGGTGCGCTTCTTCTTGAAGCGTTCGAGCACATCCAGGGCCGACATGGTTTCGGGGATGAACAGGGCCGGCCGCAGCACCGAGCGCAGATCGATCGGCTGGCAGCCCAGGTTCTGGGAGAGCAGGTCTTTGGAGTTCACCATGCCGATGATGTTGTCGATCTGGTCCTCCGCCACCGGGTAATGCGTGTGGCTGTTGGAGGTTATCTTGCGCTGGGTTTCCTCGGGCGGATCCTGCAGGTCGAGCCAGACGACGTCCGGCCGCGGTGTCATGAGGGCGTTCACGGTGCGGTCGTTCAGGCGGAACACGCGCTCGACCATTTCCTGCTCGGTGGGTTCGAACACCCCTTCCTGGGTCCCCTGTTCGATCATCAGCTTGATTTCTTCCTCGGTGACGGAGGTCTCCGTGGACGGCTTGATGCCGCAAAGCCGCAGCACCAGCTGAGTGGAAAGACTGAGCAGCTGGACCAGGGGAGAGGCCACCCAGGCCAAGCTCCGCATGGCGGGCGCAAACGCCGCGGCAATGCGCTCGGCATGCTGCAGGCCGATCTGCTTGGGGACCAGCTCGCCGATGATCAGGGTCAGGAACGTGATGGCCAGGACGACGACGAACAGACTGACGGCGCCTCCGCGAGGTGCGATCCAGGCAATGCGATTGAGCTCGGGAGCCAGTTTATCCGCAATCGTCGCCCCGCCATAGGCGCCGGCGAGAATGCCGACCAACGTGATGCCGATCTGAACCGTGGATAAAAACTGGCTGGGAGAATTGGCCAGCTCAAGGGCTATCCTGGACCTTGGATCGCCCTCATCAGCCCGCTGCTGAAGCCGCGCCTTGCGGGCGTATATGATGGCGATCTCCGCCATGCTGAAAAGACCATTGGCGACGATCAACGCTACGATGATTATGATCTGTGTGCTCAGAGATTCCATTTTATGGTTGGGTTAGTATAGATAAGATAACCATTCTGCACAACTTGAAAATATGGGGTGCCGGCGCCTCACCACGAGCCCTCGGTCTCCTGTGCTCACAGCGCTCCCCATAGGATCCGGGTTGCAAAGATAATCAGAAATACAGCATAAATGCGCTTCAGGGTGACGACGGGTATCTTGTGAGCCCATCTGGCTCCGAAGGGTGCCGTGAAAAAGCTGAAGAAGGCAATGCCCAGGAGCGCAGGAATGTATAGATAGCCTAGATGTGGCGTTGGCAGGTCTGCGATCGGCAGCCCGTTGATAATGTAACCGAGGGTTCCTGCCACTGCTATTGGAAAGCCGATCGCCGCGGAGGTGCCGATCGCATGATGGACCGGCACGTTACACCACATCATGAAGGGAATGGACAGTGCACCGCCTCCAATGCCTACAAGGCTTGAGATCACACCGATAACAACTCCCACGCCGTTCATGCCGAGCAGCTGCGGCAGCTGACGGCTCGGCTTCGGCTTGAAATTGCTGAGCATCGTGGCGGCAACATAGTACAAGAAGCAGGCAAAGAAAATTTTGAGCACCTTTGTCGAAAGTTGGGCTGCAAACCATGTCCCGGAAAAAGTCCCGATCAGTATCCCCAGGGTAATCCCCTTGAAAATGTCCCATCGGACGGCCCCGTGCCGATGGTGGGTCATAAAGCTGGATACCGAGGTAAACACGATGCTGCCGAGGGAAGTCGCCAGCGCTATTTGCATCATGTGCTGTGCGGAAAAACCCTGAGCCGTGAAAACGAAGACAAGGATCGGCACGATGACCACACCGCCGCCGATCCCAAGGAGACCTGCAATAATTCCGACGACCACCCCGAGGGGAGGATAAATGATCCATTCCAACATGATATCTTCACCCGCCTAATGACCTTTTTATCTAAAAAATTTAGTTTACTATATCAAAGTATTAAAAAAGTCGAGGTGTTTTACACCTCGACTTTTTGGATGAAACAACGACTCTCGCCTATAGAGGATAGACGGAAATGCCGCCTGCCAGATATCTTCGGGTCGTGAGATCAAACCGAACGGTTGATTACATTTTCTCCCTTCAGCAATTCAATCTCGCTTTTATTGTAGCCAAGAATTTTTTCCAGAATTTCCTCTGAATGCTGCCCCAACAGTGGGGCCGGCGCATAGACCTCTCCCGGGGTTTCTGAGAGATGGATGGGAGAGCCCACGATCCGCATTTTACCTACCCTCGGTTGATCGATCTCCACCAGCATTTTGCGATGGGCGATGTGAGGATCTTCGCAGATCTCTTTTACATTGTTGGCGGGAGAGTGGGGCAGATTGGCGTTGCCCAGCAGTTCCAGCCATTCGTTTCTGGTCTTCTTTTTGAACTCCGGAATCAGGATCTGTTCTAAATCTTTCCGATGCTTCGTTCTCAACGGATTCGTTGAGAACTTGGGGTGATCACTCAGGTCCTCCCGGCTGATCAGCTTGCAGAAGTTCTTCCACAAGGTATCGTTTCCCAACGCAATGATAATATGGGAATTGTCCTTTGTCGGGAAGGACTGGAAGGGCACGATCGATGGATGCGCGCTGCCGAGCGGGCCGGGAACCTCGCCATTGATCGTGTAGCGCACGACGGCATTCTCCAGCACTGTGAAAAGACCGTCGATCATGGCCCCGTCGAAATGCTGCCCTCTGCCGGTTTTTTCCCGGTACAACAGAGCCGCCAGTATTCCGATGGTCGCCTGATGCCCGGAAAAGATGTCCCCCACGGAAGAGCCGACCCGGCACGGAGGGCCTCCTTCCGGCCCGGTGATACTCATGAGACCGCTGTATCCTTGAGCCACCATGTCGTAGGAGGGGCGGGCATCATAGCCCGGCAGCGAATCCTGGCCGAACCCGCTGATGGACGCATAAATGATCTTGGGGTTTATTCGCTGCAACTCTTCCCAGCCGAAGCCCAGTTTCCGCATCGTCGTGGGCCTGAAATTTTCAACCACCACATCCGAGATCTTGATCAGGTCCGTCAGGATTTTTTTTCCTTTTTCCTGCTTCAAATCCAGCGCAAGGCTCTTCTTGTTGCGGTTGAGGCTGATAAAATAGCCGGAGTTGTTTTTCCCGCCGCTTCCGGCAAAAGGTCCGAACTCGCGTGCGTCATCTCCGTGGAGGGGTTCTACATGAATCACCTCGGCCCCGAGGTCTGCCAGAAACATTGTGCACGTCGGCGCTGCCAGCACATGACTGAGGTCAACGACGCGAATATTCTCCAAGGCTCTGCTCATGGGACGAATTCCTTTCGTTTTAACCGGTGCTGAGCGCAGTCAAGAAAAGCCAACCGGCGACCGCTCTATCCCCAGGTGCGGCCACGCCCCCGGGACCGCCTCCACTGGAACTTTGAAATATGGCTCATCGGATCATCTGGTCCGGCAGCCACGTGGCGATTTGCGGGAAAAAGCTCAGGATCACGATTCCAAGCATCAGAAGCAGCATGAAGGGCATCGAGCCTTGCAGCACCTTGGCCAGCGGAATGTCGGGCGCGATGCCCTGGATGACGTAAAGGTTCAGCCCCACGGGAGGGGTGATGAGCCCGGCTTCCAGGTTCAGGGTGATGATGACGCCGAACCAGATGGGGTCGAAACCCAACCCCGTGATGATGGGATGCAGGATGGGGCAAATAATCAGAATGATGGCTACGGGCGGCAGAAAACATCCCCCCACAAGCAATAGAACGTTGATCAGCGCCATGATCACCCATCGGTTCACCTGAAGCGCCACGATTTGCTGGGCCAGGGTCTGGGCGATGTAGAGATTGGTCAGAATCGAGCCGAAGAGAAAGGAGGTGGCGATGATCATCATGATCATCGTGCTTTCCCTGCAGGTGCGCATGAGGATGTTTTTCAGATCATGAATCTTGTAAATCCGGTAGAAAATCATGGCCACGACGAGCACCAGAAAGGCCCCCACGCCCGCGGCCTCGCTGGGTGTGGCCCATCCGGTGTACAGCGAGGAGAGAACCAGCGCCACAACGATAACCAGCGGCAGGATTTTTGCGGTGATGGAGAGCTTTTCCCGGAGCGAGTAAGCCTTTTCCTCAGGCATTTGAAAGCCGGCCGCTAAATTCAGGCTGCGGTTGCGCAAATAGGAAAAAGGCACCCAACAGGAAAAAAGGATCGTCATCAAAAGCCCCGGAAAAATGCCGGCGATGAAGAGCTTGCCGATGGACGTCTCGGTGGCCATTCCATAGACGATCATGGTGACGCTGGGCGGGATCAGAATGCCCAGGGTGCCGCCGGCGGCGATGATGCCGGTGGCCAGGCCCTCGGAGTAGCCGCGCTTGCGCATCTCGGGGATGCCCATGGTTCCGATGGCGGCGGCGCAGGCGGGGCTGGACCCTGTCAGGGCTGCGAAGATGGAGCAGGCAGCGATGTTGCCGATGCCCAATCCTCCCGGCACCTTGTAAAGCCAGCGGTGGAAGCATTCGTACAGGTCTGACCCGGCCCGGGTGAGAGCAGCAATCATCCCCATAAAAATGAAGAGCGGGATCGACAGCAGGCCGAAATCGTTGACCCCTTCAAAGACCATATCCGCCACAACGGAGATCTGATAAGCGTCCATGAACAGGAACATGGCCGCAAGGGAGGTCACCCCCAAAGCGAACGCAATCGGCATGCCGCTGAACAGAAAAACCATGGCGATCAAAATAACGATAGCGCCGATAACCAGAGGATCCATGATCCATTTCCTTCCAGGGGCGGCCGCGCCGCACTGCCGTCAACGGCCTTCAGGCTGCGCGGCGCGGGAAGCGGTTCGGTTGTTCGGAAAGAGCATCCCGGCCCCCTTGACGACATATTGAAGCCCGGTAAGGAACATCCCCACCGGGATCAGTGCGTAGGGGTAGACCAGCGGAACCGAGAGCAGCGACGACGAGCGCCAGTTACCCTCGAAGGCCTCCCACCACATGACCCCGCCCCGGTAAGCCAGAAAAAAACAAAAGACCAGGGCGATGGCCGAGGTGACGATGTCGAGCTTCCGCCGTGCGGCGGCGGGGACATTGACGATGAACAAATCAATGTTGATATGGGCGTTTTCCTTCAGGCCGTAAGGTGCGCCGAGGAAGGTCGCGGCGATGAGCAAATAGACGGCTGTCTCAACTTGCCATATGGTAGGGATTTTAAACACGTAGCGCACAACCACTTGCTCGACGATAATCAGGGTTGCGGCCAGGATGGACAGAGCCGCCACGTATCCTGAAATCTGGGACAGCCGGTTGATCAGCCGAAAAAAAGGATTTCGAAGCTCAGACATGGTCGCTTCTCCCCGGGTTTGGGTCACTCATCAAGGACCGCCGTCGGGTTAACTTCCGTGGGGATTGATCTCGGCGGGCCGCAGCGGACGTCGGCGCCGCCGAATCAGCAGCGCCCAGCGCTGCCAATGGTGACCCTACTGCCGCGTGCAACGCCCACGGGTTGAATCGCAAGAATCCCCGATGAGTCAGCCTATTTCGCTGCCAGATCTAGAAGCTCTTTGCCTGTCGGGACGGCCTCCGCGAACGCTTTCCAAGCGGATTCTTTGGCCACTTTTTCCCAGGCTTGCCATTCGTCTTTGGTCATCACATGGACTTTGACGCCTTTTTCTTTGAAAACCCTGGTCACTTCCTTGTTGGCGGCCACGGCATCGTCGCGCGCCTTCTTTTCCATCTCCAGGCCTACTTTTTCGAAAACTTTCTGCTGGTCGGGGGACAGCGACGCCCAGGTCTTCATGCTGATCACCAGCGGCTCGCACATGTACCAAATGGAGTAGTTTTCAGGGGTGTTGAAGTACTCCAGTTGTTCATAGAGGCGGTAAGAAATGAAAGATTCGGCGGAAGTCAGGCAGGCGTCGAGCACGCGGGTTTGAAGCGCCATGTAAATTTCGGAAGACGCCATGCTGGTGATGGAGGCGCCTTGAGCGTTGAGCATGGTCTCAAACATTTTGCCGGCCGCGCGAAACTTCAGCTGAACTACATCGGCGGGCAAAATAACAGGCTTGCCCCGGCTGCCGA
>Ga0210069_1000006_pt1 | contig 40102 bp, 37 predicted proteins | sample RushSE_TuleB_D2_FD_185568 | JGI IMG/M metagenome (GOLD analysis project Ga0210069, IMG submission 185568) | Wetland microbial communities from San Francisco Bay, California, USA, that impact long-term carbon sequestration - RushSE_TuleB_D2... | ecosystem: Environmental > Aquatic > Marine >... | reverse complement strand
CGCCCCTGCCAAGGCGGCCGCCGGTTCGCAGCGGCCGAGCAGGCCGAGCGTCCAAGTCGCCGTTTCCACGTCGCCGGTCTGCGCGGGCCTGCCCAGCACCAGGCCCAGATCCTTGAGGTCCGCGGCTACCTCGGCGTAAAGCATGGCCAGGTAAGTGTGAGCCAACGCCGTTCCATCGAGATCCGGGGATGCCTCTTCGACATCGTGACCCAGGCGCTGAAGCAGCAATGCCGTTTGGAGAATCGCTTTCTCGTTTTCCGGGTGAACTGGCTTTCCGATGGGCGAGCGTGAACTGAACGCAATCCGCAGCCGCCCCGGCGCACGCAGGGTTTCCTCGTAGTAGGGCCGATCGGGCGGCGCGGCGATGAACGGGGCGCCGACATCCGCTCCGGCAATGCAATCCAGCATGGCCGCGCTGTCCTTCACCGTGCGCGTGAGGACGTGTTCGACCACGGCCCCCTGCCAGAGTTCGCCGAAGTCGGGACCGGTGGGAATCCGCCCACGTGAGGGCTTCAACCCGAAAAGCCCGCAGTAGGCGGCCGGGATCCGGATCGAACCCCCGCCGTCGCCTGCCCCCGCCAGCGGCACCATGCCGGCGGCCACGGCCGCCGCCGAACCGCCGCTGGAGCCCCCGGGCGTTCGTGTGAGGTCCCAGGGGTTGCGCGTCGGCCCGAAAAGCTCCGGTTCCGTGTAGGCCACAAGACCGAATTCCGGGGTGTTGGTCTTGCCCAGGATCACCAGGCCGGCCTGCTTGTAGCGCCGCACCAGCTCGCTGTCATGGTCCGGGACGAAGTTTTTCAGGGCCTTGCACCCGAACGTGAGCGGCACGCCGGCGCAGATCGACAGCAGGTCCTTGAGCAGGAAGGGAACGCCGCAAAACCGGCCGGGAGGCAGCTTCTGCAGGGAGCGCCGGGCGAAATCGAACATCGGAGTGACAACGGCGTTGAGCCTGGGGTTCTGGCGTTGAATGCGTTCGATGGCTTCCGCGCAGACCTCGGCCGGCGACAGCTGCCGCGTGCGGATCAGCTCCGCCAGCCCCAGGCCGTCGTAGTCGCCGTATTCCTTAAAGCCGGACATGTGGGTGGCCTCCTATAGAGATCGGGTCTTTTAGCTGTGGGAGCGGCTTTCCGGCCGCGACGAACGTGCACCCGAGCCATCGGGGCTGAAAACCCTTCCCTGAGGGCAATGGACCTCGTTATCGAGTCGGCGGATGCGGCACGCCGGAACCGGCTTTTGACAAACGGGTGGAGGAAAAGAGCCTGGGGTATATTACGGCAGAGGCGTCATGGATTCAAGGAAGGCATCCAGGCGCGTTTCCACCTGGGTATCCGAAAACACCCGCGGATCGTTCTGGTCGGCCTCGATGATGACTCCCGGTTTGCCGGTCAGCTTCGACACCTCCTCGCGCAGGCAGTACATCCCCACCGAATAGGGTTTACAGGAGCGGTTGGAATGCATGATGAACCCCGTGAGCGCGAATTCGTCGATGAGCCGTGCCAGGTAGCGGATGCGCTCTTCGAATCCAAAGTTGATGTAGATGTTGAGATAGGAGACCGCCAGCGCTTCGATGGAATCGCTGGTCTGGACGTCCTGCGTAGCGGTGATGCCGCCCCAGCTGTTGGCGTAAGTGGCTGTCACCAGCGCGCATTTGCGCTCCTCGAATAATTTTTCAAAGTACCGCATCTTGAACCAGATGGGCAGGTTGTCCCACAGCACGCGGTAGCGCTCCACGGGGATCGCGCCGATGTTCCGGGCGGCGCGTTCGGCCACTTCCTCGTAAAGCAGCTGATAGTAGTCCACGCACGGCCGGGTGCCGCGCAGCGTCACAATCGGGGCCACGTGGATGAAGGCGTCCAGGCTGGTCAAAGGGGCCGGCATGGTCTTGGCGAGATCAAGAATTTTCCGCCACAGGCCGGTGGCGTCCTGGCTCATGCGGATCACCTCCAGCAACCGATCCCGGTCGAAGGGACGCTTGAGCTGATCGGAAAGAAAGCGCTCCAGGTCATGGAACTGCGCCACCGTGTAGTCCACCAATTCGCGGCTCAGACCGTCGTGCAGAAACGGGGTGTCCACAAGGAAAAGAGGTGCGTTGTGCTTGCGGGCGACCGCTTCATACCACTTGATGACGGTCTTGCAGATGTTGGTGGAGCAGACCAGGAAGCGCGGCGGCGGAAGCCCTCCGGCCGGCCCGCCCCGCAGCAGGTCCTGGCCGAAATCGGTGCGCGCATACGCGCAGATGTCCTGGGAGAAGCCGGCGGCTTCGGCCGCTTCCATGAGCGCAACGGACTGGTGGCTTGCGGCGCACATGGCGGCATAGTTTTCAGGGTAGACGGGGATGACATCCATGGCATGGACGAACTCCACCGGCGCACCGCTGGTGAGCCACGCGACCGGCTTAGCCGTGGAGGTCTTGGCCTCGATGTAATAGAGCGTCATCAGCTCTTTCATCTTCTTGAAGGCCGCCAACTGGGTCATACCTCCAGGCCTCCGATCATTTCGCAGAAAGCTTCCACTCGGGTCTTGATCGGCTCGAAATTGCCCGTCGCCAAGTCCATTTCAAGCGTCACCGCCGGGATCCCCTCCTGCTTGAGCCGTTCGGATAGTTGCGGCCGGTCGAAGGCGTCCGGTTCGCAGAACCGGATCGACCAGAAGAGCACGCCGTCGGCATCGGCCGCTTTTGCCTTTTCTACCAGGTAGGCGTGACGGTCGCTTTCCGGGTGGTAGATGCAGCAGCAAGGGGCGCCGTTGTAAACGTAGTCTGTTATGCCTGCGGCCAGGTCGTCCACCTGCAGGGCGCCCTTCGCCGCCGACCGCCAGCCGTTGGCGAAATCGTCGTCAACCACATCCGCCTGCACGTCGTCGAAAACCGCAAACGCACCGACAGGCTCGAACACCATCCCGCTCAGCACCAACCGGGGTCGACGGCCTTTTCGAGGCGGGAGTGCCTCCAGTTCAGCGACCAGGCGGTCCAAAAGCGGCTCGTAGTCTTCCGGCGGCAGGAAAAAACCGGCCTTGAGGACGGCGTAGAAATCCCCATTTTTCGCTACCCCCGGCTTCTGCCGTCGAACCCGGTAGATCTCACGCTGCAGGAAACGGATCCGGCCGTACAGCGCTGCGGACGACCGCATGGCCTCACCCGATACGGCGCGACCGGTAACCGCTTCCAGCCCTTTCAAAACGCTTTCTATGACGGTGGACAGATAGGCCTTGCGCGCCTCGCGGCCCTGGCTGGCCGGGATGGAGAATTCCACGGTCGGCTTGTCGAACCGCCTGCGGTAGACCTCCCGCAAGTTGACCAGCGTGTCACACAGGGAGGTGAAAGCATACGCCGCGACCATCCCGGTGACGCCGCGCATTTCAAGCTCCAGCAACGAACGGGAAACGGAGCAGCAATACGACTGCAGGCAGGCATCCGCGTGTTCGATGGAACCCCCTGCCCCCCAGAGTTGGACCGGGTAGCCCCCCGCGGCATGGATCAACTCCAACGGGAAGTAGGCCGGCACCACACCAATGACCGGCCGTCCGAGCCGGTCATGGTGTTTTTGAACGGTCGCGAACGGGTCCGAAATCGACTCGTGAAAAGCCGCGAACATGCAGGGCTGCCTTTTCGTTAGAGTGATTGTCAAAATAACGTTCCGATTGTCGGGCGTTATTTTGTTGCAACCACTTATGCCGCCATCCTCTTTTTCGGAACATTGTTATGACAAGCGGTATAAAATGCCCGCAAGGGCTTTTTTTACCAGTCGTATTTCTCTTTTTCGATGATCGTCGCCACCCCCTGCCCTCCGCCGACGCAGGCGTTGGCGCAGCCGTAGCGGCCGCCCTTGACGCTGAGAATCCGCGCCAGGGTCCCGATCAGGCGGATGCCGGTCGCACCCAGGGCGTGCCCGATGGCGATGCCGCCGCCCATGACGTTGACCTTGTCAGGGTTGATGGCCAGTTCCTTGATGCAGTTCAAGGCCACCACGCTGAAGGCCTCGTTGATTTCCCAAAAGTCGATGTCGGCGGCGTTGAGGCCGGCTCTTTCGAGCGCTTTCCGGCTGGCCGGCACGGGTCCTGCACCCATGATCGCGGGGTCCACACCGGCAAAGCCGATGGAGCGGATGGTGGCGAGCGGCTTGATGCCTTTCTTCTTCGCCGTTTCCTTGGACATCAGGATCATGGCCGTCGCCCCGGCATTCAGCGGCGAGGAGTTGCCGGGGGTGATGACGCCGTCTTTCTTGAAAGCGGGTCTGAGCTCCCGCAGGCCCTCGTAAGTGGCGTCATCACGGACGGACTGGTCCGTTTCCACCTTCAGAACCGAGCCGTCGGCCTGCTCCGCCTCGATCGGCAGAATCTCGTCTTTAAAGAAGCCTTCGCTCCGGGCCTTTGCGGCCAGTTGGTGTGAGCGCACACCCCAATGGTCCATTTCCTCGCGGGGGATCTTGGACTGAGCCGTGAGTTTCTCGGCGGTGAGCCCCATGTTCATGGAGGTCATCATATCCCAATGCTGGTATTCGGGATTGAGAAAAAGGGTCATGTTGGGAGCGAGCAACCCCTTGTCCACGTTGCTCAGGCCCATCGCCACCCGGGTCATGTGCTCGTAGCCGGAGCACAGCACGATGTCGGCAAACTCTTGGGCGATCTCCATGAAGCCGACTTGGACCCCGGCCATGGAAGAGCCGCACTGCTGATCGACAAACTTGGCCGCAATGCTCTTCGGCAGGTTGGCCATGAAAATGGGGATCCGGCCGCCATAGGCCCACTGTTCGCCCACGGCCGTAGCACAGCCGACCAGGAAATCGTCGATTTCCTCGGCCCTTATGCCGGTGCGCTTGATCACTTCAGGCAGCAATTTTGCGAGCAGTTCGTCGGCCCGCATGCGGCAGAACCAGTCCCTGGCCGGCTCGTTGGGGCGCGAACGCGACAACGCCGTCCTCAGATACCCTGCAATGACGACCTCTCTCATGGGTGCTCCTCCTTTGGAGAAAGATGGTTGAACGACTGAATAAGTGTTCGGGTGTCTAGTTTTTAGTTTTTGGTCATTGGTGTTTGGTGTTTAGCTTTTCATGGCGGGTGCACCGCCGATCATCTCGGGTAAAACGTTTTCCCGTTCTGCGCCATGTCGGCAATCAGCTTGGCGGGCGTGAAGTGCGCGCCGTACTTCTGCTCGAGCTCGGAAAGCTTGCGGTGGACGTTTTTGGCCCCCCAGCGGTCGGCGTAGCGCAGGATACCGCCGCGATAGGGCGGGAACCCGGTGCCGTAGATCATGGCCAGATCCATGTCCCATGGCCGATCACAGATCCCCTCCTCGATCATGCAGGCGGCTTCGTTGATGGCAGCGGCCAGCATGAGATCCACAATCTCCTGCGGGGAGACTTTTTTCGGCTGGATGCCGTGCTCCTGCAGATAGGCCCGGACGACCTCGGTCACCTTGGGGTTGGGCACGGGCGTAGGACCGCTGTAGTCCATGTAGCCGGAGCCGGTCTTGCGGCCGTAGCAGCCCGTCTTGAAGATCGCCTCGGTCAGGGGGTGAACTTTCCAGCGCTCCCCCAATCGTTTCTCGAAGGTCCGATTGACATGGTAGTTGATGTCGATCCCGGTGAGATCCGACAAGGCGGCCGGTCCCATGGGCATGCCGAAATCCACCATGGCCGCTTCGATGTCGGCGCCGTCGACGCCGTCCGCTGTCAGAAAGATCGAGCCGCTCATAAGCGCGATGAGCTGGCGCGAGACGTAAAACCCGGGACCGTCGTTGACAATGATGGGAATTTTCTTTATGCGACGCGCGAAGGCGACGCTGGTGGCGAGGGTCGGATCGGATGTCTTTTCAGCGCAGATGATTTCCAGCAGCTGCATGCGCTGGGCCGGGTTGAAGAAATGCAGGCCGATCATCCGGCCGGGGTCGTTGAGCACCGATGCCATCTCAGTGATGGGCAGAGCCGAGGTGTTGGTAGCAAAGATCACATCCGGCCGACAGATGCCCTCGAGTTTTTTCCAGATGTCCTGCTTCACCTGCATGTCCTCAAGGACGGCCTCGATGACCAAATCGACGTCCTTGAGGTCTTCCAGGGACGAGGTGCAAACCAGCCGGCCTTTCAGCATCCCCTCCAGCTCTTCGGCCGACATCTTTTTGTTCTTGATGTGATAATCGAACGTCTTTCGTAGGGAGGCAACGCCCTTCTCAAGCGCCCCCGCATGGATGTCCCAGAGCACGGCCTGGAAACCGCCGGTCAACAGCAGGTGGACGATGCCGGAGCCCATGACCCCGCCCCCCAGCATGGCCACTTTCTTGATCGCGGCCGGTTTCAGGCCTTCGATGCGCGGCACCCGGCCGGCGGCCCGCGTGTTGAGGAAAATCCCGATGAGGTTCTGCGCCACGTCGGAAAGCAGGCAGTCCGCGAACAGCTCAGCTTCCCGGTCCAGGTCGGCGTCGATGTCGTAGCCGAGCCCTTTTTCAAAGGCCTCGATGGCCTTGAGCGGCGCGATGTACCCCTTGGCCTTGGCGGCCGTCATGAGGGTGGCGAAGCCCAGCAGCGCCTTCTTCTCTGCTGCGCTCGGCAGCCGTTCGTACCGAAAGCGGGTGGCACGCAGCTTCAGGTTAAGCTGCCCGGAGACGAAGCGCCGGGCGGCGTTCACGGCGGCTTCGACCAGCTGCGCCGGGTCCGCCAACTCATCCACCAGCGTCCGCTCGAAGGCTTTTTCGGACGTGACGGGCTTGCCGGTCGTGATCATGTCAAGGGCGTTGGGGAGGCCGATCAGCCGCGGCAGCCGCTGGGTCCCGCCCGCGCCGGGAATGAGTCCGATCTGAACTTCGGCTTGCCCGAGGTCCACCCCCCGGGACGCCACGCGGTAGTGGCAGGCCATGGCGAGCTCCAACCCGCCGCCCAGGCAATGGCCGTTGATGGCGGCAACCACCGGTTTCGGGCCGGTCTCGATGGAATTGAGAAAGCGGTTGTTGTCTTTGAGCAGATCCAAGATCTGTGCCCGCGTCCGGATGTCCTTGATTTGCGTGATGTCGGCGCCGGCAATGAAATTCTTTCCGACCCCGGTCAAAACGATGGCCTTGACCGCGGCATCTCGGAAGGCCTCTGTGATACCGTCGGCCAACTCCCGGACAAAATGCTCCGAAAGCTGATTCACCGGCGGGTTGTCCATGATCAACAGGGCAACCCCTTCTCGCATCTCGACTCTGATCGTTTTATAATCGGTTTTCATCATTCTCCCCCCTGCAGGTTGGGCCGCCTCCAAGTAATGTATCGTGCAACACGCTATACGACTAATCTATCTATAATAACGTATAAATTTGTCAACATTTTTCTTGACTTTGATGAACGCGAAAGGCAACATGAAACCGGAAACCGGCACAAACCGGGAGTTTGCCTGTCTGCCGCGGTACGAATGCAACGCCCATGATCGGTGAGACCGGTCGCTGCGGCAGGAGGCAACTGCCTCCCGGCGACGGCATAACAATGTGACATGGCCTATGCGGATCGGCGAACTTGTTCAGAAAACCGGGGTACCCAAGGAAACCATTCACTTCTATCTCCGTGAGGGTCTTCTCCGCAAGCCGCGCAAGTCCGGAGCGAACGCCGCCGATTACACCAACGGGCACCTTGAGCGCATCCTCCTGATCAAGGAACTGCGCGACAGCTTCTTCCTGCCCATTCCCGAAATCAAGAAAATTCTCAAGCAGGTACGCAAACAATCCCCCTCCGATCAGGCCGTCTCCGATTTCCACAACAAATATTTCCGCCCGCTGGACCGCCTGCTGTCAACCGAAATCGTCGGTCGCGACGCACTCCGCGAAGCCACCGGTCTGGGCCGCAAATGGCTGGCAACCATGGAGACGTGGGGCATTATCACCTGCCAGGAAAAAAACGGCGAACCGATCTATTCCCGTGACGATCTCATTATCGGCCGCCTGATGGTGGACATGGATCAGCTTGGCTTCGGGCCCAAAGACGGGTATGATCCGGAGGAATTGAAACGCATCGCGGATTTCATCCGCCACTTTGTGCGCAGCGCCCACCGGGAATACTACCAGCGCAACCTGGAGAGGCTGTCATCGGCCGAAATGGATGCCAAAGGCAGCCGATTCGCTGAAATCATGAGCCTCTTTTTCTACCACATCTACCGCAAGCTGGCGCGGGAAGAGTATCGGCGGCTTCGGAGTGCGATGCGGTCGGCGAAACCTCGCCGGATATAAATTCAGCAGGGAGTCCCCCGCAAAAAGGAGCCATGCCGAATGCCGAGCCCCCCCACCTTCCCGGCGCCTCTCCGAAAGTTTCTCCGCAAAGCAGCCGGCGGGGATATTCCGTTCTGGTCGACCATCGGCATGGAAGTCGTGGAGTCCGCCACGGGAATGGGGCGGGTGCGGGTCCGCTTCGACAAGGGCCTGCTCAACTCAAACGGAGTGATGCACGGCGGGGTGGTTTTTTCAGCCGCGGATGCCGCCACGGCCGTGGCATTGCTGAGCCTGATGCAGGCAGGCGAGCGCATGGCGACCACGGAGATGAAGATTAATTTCATCAAGTCCGTGCAGGCCTGCGACATCATCGCCGAAGCGTGCATTCTTCACAGGGGCGGACACACGGCGGTCGGGGACGTAACCGTGCGCGACGGTGCCGGCAATCTGGTGGCCAAGGCCCTGGCGACCTTCGCGATCACCCAACCACGTGCGCCGGTGGTCAGGCGCAAAAGAGTTGCAAAGAAAAAAACACCGGCTCGCAAGAATACCGGCTGAATTTAACCGCCGGCCTAAATGACAAACCATGGAGGAATGACGCCCATGACGGACCGACTCTCACCGGATAAAATCGATTGTGCCGCCTGCCCGTTTAAGAATGCCGAGCGGCTCTGCATGAACCCGGAGGGTAAACACCCCGACAACTGCACCACCCTGCATGGCGAGGAGGTGTTCGCGAAGGCGCTCGCCGAGTACGAAAAGCCGGACATCCGCGCGTTTGCCTACCAAGCCTCCGTCCAGGAGGGGGAAGGCTACGCCGGTCGTGAGCAGGGATATGCCCAGGTCAAGCCGCTCAAGCCGCGCATCCTGGAGATCGCCGAGTTCGCCCGCCGGATGAAATACACCCGCTTGGGTCTGGTCTTTTGTGCCGGGTTGGCCCGGGAGGGAAAACTGGTCGCTGAATTTTACCGCGCCAAGGGCTTCGAGGTGGTCTCGACCATCTGCAAGGTCGGCCAGGTGCCGAAGGAAAAGCTGGGAGTCACGGACGCACAGAAGATCGCGATCGGTCGGCACGAGAGCATGTGCAACCCCATCTCCCAGGCCATGACGATGAACGCCGCACAAACCCATTTCAACGTGCTGCTCGGGCTGTGCGTGGGCCACGACTCGCTGGTCTTCAAATACAGCGAGGCACCCTGCACGGTGCTGGCGGCCAAGGACCGGGTTTTCGGCCACAACCCGCTCGCCGCCGTCTACACGCTGGACAGCTACTATCGATATCTCAAGCAGCCACTGGACGATTGAACCGGCAATTGATATGTCAATTCGTGTTCGGGTGTAGTCGGAGCGGCGTGCCTGCCGCGGCGAGCACCCCGCTCCGACTGTGCGTGAGATGTCAGAATTTGGCGTATTTGATTGCCGGAGTTAATGACGCCTCATTGCCATTCGGGTTTCCGGCCTGAGAGATAGGCGGCTGCGGCTTCTCTTGCATCCGGACTGTATTGGGCTCGTTTCTGCAGCGTGAAGTAGGTCTTTAAGGCGGAATCATAATCCGTTGCGAAGGCTCCGCTTAGCATCAGCTTGCTCATGCGGGCGCCCGTCGAGCATGCCGCCAGGTAATCGCGGGCAACCCCATGCAGTTGCCCTTGGAAATCATCCGCGGCAACGATGTGATCCACGAGCCCGATCCGCAGCGCCTCCTCCCCCGTGATATTCCCGCCGCCCAAAGTCATTTTCTTCGCCCTCCCCCACCCGATGTATTTGGGCAGCCTCCAGGTGCTCAAACCCGGGATCAGCGATTCCTTGACGGCAGGCAGCCCGATCTGGCAGTCGGCGGTGCTGACCCGAATGTCGCAGGCGAGTGCCAACTGCAGAGCGCCGCCGAGGCAGTAGCCGTGCATCCCCGCGATGACGACCTTTTCCATTGTCTCGAAGCGTCGGAGCGCCTCTTCCCACCGCTCGTGATACGTCATGTCGATTTCGTTTGCCGCATACTCCTTGAGATCGATCCCGGTTGAAAACGCACGGCCCCGGCCGCGGATCACGACGACGCGCACATCCGGATCCTCCAACAACGCAAGCGCCATCCGGTTGATCTCAAAGGTCGCGTCGTTGTCCATGGCGTTCAACGCCGCCTCGCGCGTGAAGGTCAGCCAGGCCAGCCGGCCCTCTTTCTCTAATTTCATGCGTTCCACCTCGAGCAGTGTTTCCATTTTTTACCTCCGCCGATACAGCATGCAATAAAATCCAATGGTAGCGCCGGGCCGTTGCTCAAACGCCCCAACCCAAAACGCATACTTGCGAATCGAGCCATGATGTTATACTGATAAGCATATTAATAAATGAAAATTGTTCATTTATTATACAGCATTGACTTAAATCTAATGATTAAATATGGTATAGGCAATTCATTTCTTTGGAACTGGGTCCATCGTCTCAGGCCCGGCGGACGTGGGCGTTCTCCGATCACCGTTTTTCATTTTCAAAGGAGGTGTCGCATGAAAAGGGGAAGTTTCTTCTCAGTGTTCCTGTTGCTCACCGTATCCTGGCTTCTCATCTCCCCGGCTCAGGCCGCGCAGCCCATTGTCTTGGGGTGCCCGCTCTCAACGGCCTTTCTTTATGGGTGGGATGCCGAGCGCGGATTCACTCTGGCGATGGAGGAAATCAACGCCGCGGGAGGGGTTGCCGTCGGTAGTGAAAAACGGCCCTTTAAAATGGAGGTTATCGACACGCGCGACCTGGAACCCGGGGTGCCGGTAAGCGAAGCCCTGCTTGCCGTCGAAAAGCTCATATTGGACAAGAAAGCCGATTTCATTCTCGGGGGCCCGGTCCGCTCAGAAGCAGCCTTGGCGGCCATGCCGCTGCTTTCCAAGTACAAGAAGGTGTCCATCCTCACCAGCGGGGTGCTGACCCCGAAGTACAGTCAAATGGTGGCCGAGCAATACGACAAGTTCAAATACTGCTTCCGCATCCACGGCGAGGCCAAAAACCTGGTGGGCGAAATTTTCGCCAATTTCGCCGAACTCAAACAGAAGTACGGGTTCAACAATCTTTTCATCATGGCCCAGGATGTCAGCCACGCTCGTGGGGCGGCCGAGCTCGTCAAGAAGCTCGCGACCGACAAGGGCTGGAACGTCACGGGGCTGGAGATCTACCCTACCGGCGCGACAGACTTCTCCATGGGCCTGCTGAAGGCCAAGGATTCGAAAACGGAGATCATCAACATTTGGATGGACATGCCCGAGAGCTCCATCCTGCTCAAGCAGTGGTTCGACATGAAGGTCCCCGCCCTGCCCTTCGGCTCGACCCTCGCGGCGGCCGAACAGCCCGGCTTCTGGAAAGCCACGGAGGGCAAAGGCGAATACACGCTCTGCAACGTGGTCAATGCCGGCAACGCCCCATCCAATGCCACGCCCTGGACGATGAAGTTCTATGACGCCTACGCCAAGCGCTGGGGTATCGAGCCCGAAGGGTTGGGAAGCTCGAGCAGCTACATGGCGGTATATGTGTTGAAAGACGCCATTGAGCGCGCCGGATCGCTTGATCCCGACAAGGTGGTTGCCGCGCTGGAGAAAACCGATCTGATGGGGGTTTACGGACGGCTGCGCTTCGATCCCAAGAGCCACCAGGTCATCCCCTCCACCGACCCGAAAGAAGGTGCGGTCGGCAGCATCCTGCAATGGCAGGCCGGCAAGCGCGTGGTCGTGTACCCGAAAAGCATTGCGATGGGAGAAATCAAGCTGCCCCCCTGGATGCAGAAGTAAGACCCAAAAGTAAGGCGCAGCGGTAAATGGAAATCCTCATTTACGGCACCATCAACAGCGTGGCGCTGGCACTGTACGCCCTGGGCTTTGCCCTGGTTTACGGCATCAGCCGGCTGCCCAACTTCGCCCACGGCGCGCTCTATGTGCTGAGCGGCTTCATCACATGGAGCGCCCTCAACACGCTAAAACTCAACTACCTCCTCAGCATCATCCTGGCCATGGTGGTCACGGCGCTGATCGGAGCGGTCATCTACCGGCTGTTCCTGATCCGGGTCCGAGGCATGGAGATTTCAGAAATAATTGCCTCCTATGCCATCGGTTTGGCCATCCTCGAAGGGCTGAGATGGGGCGGCTTCAAGGGCATGACATACACCCTGCCGCCCTTCATCGAGGGCAGCGCCTCCATTGCCGGCATCTCGGTCGATTACCAGCGGATATCGGTGATCGGCATCGGTGCCGCCTTGGTGGCTGTTTTATGGCTATTCACCCACCACACCCGCATCGGGCTGGCGCTGCGGGGCATGGCCCAGGATGAGAGAGCCGCGCTGATGCTGGGGATCGACTCGGACGTCATGGCGGTGGTGGCCATGGCGGTCGGCTCCATGCTGGCTGCGTTGGCCGCCATTTTGCTGCTGCCCCTGGGCAACATCGTGGTGGAATCCGGGTACAATGTGCTCATCCTGGCCATTGCCGTCTGCATCGTCGGCGGACTCGGCAGCTGGATCGGAGCGGTTCTGGCGGCTTTCTTGATCGGGTTTGCCCAGATCCTGACGGTCGTTTACCTGGGCGCGCACTTCCAGATGGTGGTGGCCCTGCTGGCCATCATCCTGACGTTGATCCTCAAACCGTCGGGGCTTTTCGGCCGGCAGAAGGAGTTGGAGGAGCGGGTATGAGTTCGGAAAAGCAACAGCAGCGACGGGAGCGGATCGATCGGGGAATCAAAGTTCGCACGGGGGGGATTTATGCCCTGATGTCCTGGCGCGAGCTGGTGTACCTGATCTCCCCGCGGCTGCTGCTGATCGCCGGGCTGCTCCTGCTGCCGCTGGTGATGCCCGGCATGTACTGGAAACGGGTGATCTCCATCGTCTGCATTTATGCCTTGCTGGCCCTGGCGTTTGATTTTCTTGCCCATTTTGTCGGGCTGGTTTCGCTGGGAGGGGCGTTTTTCGTCGGGGTCGGCGGTTACCTCTCTGCCCTTCTCAACACCAAAATGGGCCTGTCTCCCCTGGTCTGCGTGCCGGGTGCCGCGTTGATGGGCGGGGTGATCTGCACCCTGATGCTCATGCCGTGCCTTCCTCTCAGAGGGGTTTACTTCGCCATCGTGACCCTGATGTATCCTCTTTTTTTGGCCCGCGTGATCGAAGCCCTGGACATTCTCGGCGGCACCGACGGCATCATGGGCATCGACAGCTTCCCGAACCCCTGGCTCGAACAGTATTTTGTAATTTCCGTCGTGCTGGTGTTTCTATTTGTGCTTCGCAGGCTGGTCAACACGGACCTCGGGCTGGTCCTGCGCGCGGTCAAGGACAACGACCAGGCGGTGAAGGCCTCCGCCATGAACATTACGCACTACAAGGCCATGGCCGTGTTTATCGCTTCCTCCATCGGCTGCCTCGCCGGCGCCTGCCTCGTCCACATTTACATGTGGGCCGGGATTTCGACCTTCGCGCTTGATTTTTCGGTGCTCCCGATCGCGGCCACGGTCATCGGCGGCAGCGGCACGCTGGTCGGGCCGCTGATCGGATGCCTCATTCTGGTACCTGTCTCCGAACTTCTTCGGGACTTCGGCACCCTGCGCATCGTTTTTTATTCCCTGATCCTGTTGGCCTTCATCGTCTTTCGCAGCGAGGGCTTGATGATCTACGGCCAGCGCAAATACCACCAACTGGAGAGATGGAAGGCCATATGAAGGCCGAGCCGATTCTGGAGGTCCGCGAGGTGACCAAGACCTTCGGGGGCATCATCGCGCTGAACCGATTGAGTTTCGATGTCTTCCAGGGCGAAATTCTTGGAATCATCGGCCCCAACGGTTCCGGGAAAACCACGGTGGTCAACTGCATCACCGGTTTCATCAAGCCGACCGCCGGACGGGTCTTGTTTCGCGGAAACGACATCACCGCCAAACCGCCCCACAAGATCGCCGACCTGGGCGTTACGCGGACCTTCCAGATCATGCGCCCCTATTACAGCCTGCCCGCCTACAAAAATCTGGTAATCCCGCTTTTCTCCCCCCGGGCGCGCCGGACCGGAGGGTGGCGCGGCGGCGGCCGGATGGGCGACCGCAACACCGTGGGCATCGACATCCTGGAGGAAATCGGCTTCGAGCGGGACTCCTACGTCCCCTACAAGACGACCTCGACTCTGCCCACGGGCTATCTCAAACGTCTGGAACTGGCGCGCTGCCTGGCCCTCAAACCGGAGATGATTCTCTGCGACGAGGTGTTTTCAGGACTGAGCATGAGTGAAATCGCCAGCATGGTGCCTTTGATCGAACGGCTCCAGATGGACGGTATCACGCTCATCATGATCGAGCATCGGTTAAGGGAGCTCTTTCAGGTCGCAAACCGAGTCATGGTGCTGAATTTCGGAGAGAAGCTCGTCGAGGGCAGCGCAGAAGAGGTCATGACCGACCCCCGCGTCCGGGAGGCCTATTTCGGGTCCGAGGAGGTCGAGGAGGTGATGACCCATGCTTGAGGCCAGCGGCCTGATGGTTTTCTACGAAAACATGCTGGCGTTGAACAACGTCGGCATCCGCTGCGAAGGAGACCAGATCGTCGGGGTGTTCGGAGCCAACAGCGCCGGGAAGTCCACGCTGATGTACGCGCTCTCCGGGATCATTCTCGACATCCGCAAGAAGGAGGAAATGGCCGGCGGCGAGCGCGTCACCCTGGCCGGCAGCATTCGCTGGGAGGGACAGGAAATAGCCTCCGTAAAACCCAGCCGCAGGGCGCGGATGGGCATCGTGCTGTGTCCCGAACGGCGCCGCATCTTCGGCGAGAGCACCGTGCTCGAAAACCTGAAGATCGGCGCATACCTGGCCGGGGCTGCCCAGGCCGGCGAAACCCTGGACTTCGTTTTTCACGTGTTCCCGGCCCTGAAAAAACTGAAAAACAGAGTCGGCGGGTTTCTTAGCGGCGGAGAGCAGCAAATGCTGGCCATCGGCCGGGCGCTGATGGCACAGCCGAAGATCCTCCTGCTGGATGAACCGCTGCTCGGTCTCAGCCCGCTCATGCAAGCCATGCTCATGCGCGCCACCCGAGAGATCCGGGAGGAAAGAAAAATCGCCATCATCATTACCGAGCAATACGCGCGTCCCGTCATTCCGATCGTCGATTACGCCTTCATCCTGGAAAACGGCTCGGCCGTCATGTCGGGCACCCGCCAGGAACTGATGGACAACCCGGATGTCAGGTCGGCTTACTTCGGGATTTGAATGGATGGTTGCGGCTCGCCGCGGCGCGCAATCCGCTCCGCCTTCACCCGAACAGGAGACGGCATATTTGATGGCCGGTTCTTACAATTACGACAGGGGATACAAGGACGTATGATGACGACTGCCGATGCTCTGGCGAAAGAGGCGACCTTCACCCGCTTTGACCGCATGAGCGAAGCCTATCCGGAGCGCATCGCCATCATCTATCTCGGCGAATCCATTTCCTACAGGCGGCTGCGGGAACTGAGCGAACGCTTCGCCGGTGCGCTGGTCGACCTCGGGGTTCGCAAGGGCGACCGGGTGATGGTCTACATCGCCAACTCGGTGCAATGGGTGATTGCCTTCCTGGGGATTCAGAAAATCGGCGCCGTCATCGTACCGGTATCCCCCATCTACACCTCGCATGAAATCGCCTACATGATTCAGGACTCCGGCGCCGGGGTCATCGTCTGCATGGACACCAATTTCGGCTACGTCAACGACGCTTTGTCGAAAACCGGGCCCAAGCAGGTGATCGTCACGAATCTGGCCGATCTGCTGCCGGGCTGGAAAAGGGTGCTCGGCACGCTCTTCGACAAAATACCCTCCGGCAAGGTGGGGCGGGACGGCGGCGTGCACAGCTTCCGGAAACTGCTCAGGCATGCTCCCATCGCGGCGGCGGCACCGATCGATCCCGCGGCTGATCTGTCCTATGTCCTTTACACCGGCGGCACCACGGGCTTTCCGAAAGGGGTCCCGGGCACCCACATCGGAATGACCTCCTACGTGAACGACGTCACCGAAGACGTGGCGGCCGGCCACCTTGTGGAGGGCGGCGACACCTACATCGCCGTCAATCCCCTTTTCCACATCATGGCGCTGGGCCTCTTCATGGCCATCGGGCTGAACAAGGCCAACACCGTGTCCCTGATGCCGGTTCCGGAAGTGGATGCCATCCTGGAATCCATCCAGCGCCATCGGGTCAGATGGCTGCTCGGCGTGCCGGCCCTGTACCGGATGATCCTCGAAAACGACCGGTTTGATCGCTACCGGTTGAGCTCCCTGAAGTACTGCTTCTGCGGCGGAGACGTGCTGCCGGAGGAAGTCAAGGAGCGCTGGCGGGAGCGTTGCAGCATCCCCATCTATCAAGTTTACGGTTCCACCGAAGTCGGGCATGTGGCCTACAGCCGAATTGGAGAGGAACCCAGCCCGCGTGCCATCGGTTATCCATTGAAAAGCCGGTCGTGCATGATCGTAGAGCCCGAAACGTTGACGCCTGTCGCCGAAGGTGAAAGCGGCGAATTGCTGGTCAGCTCGGAGTATACATTGAAGCAGTATTACAACAAACCCGAGGAGACCCGCCGGACCTTCGTCGAGGTCAACGGCCGGACGTGGTGCCGCATGGGCGACTACGTCAGTGCGAAGCCCACCGGCGAATTGATATACGTGGAGCGGTCCGCAGACATTATCAAGCACAAGGGCTACCGGGTCTCGGCTTCCGAAGTGGAGGCGGCCCTGCAGGACCACCCGACGGTCATCGGCGCCTGCGTGGTGGGCGTCCCCGACCCCAAGGTCGGGGAGCGCATCAAGGCCATCGTGGTGCTGAAAGAGGACGCTCGCGGCGTCGGCGGAACCGAGCTGCTGCAGTTTTGCCGGGAACGGCTGGCTGCCTACAAGGTGCCCTCCTATGTGGAGTTCCGGGACATGCTGCCCAAATCCAAGGTCGGAAAACTGTTGCGCCGAGAGGTGCGGGATGAAGAGCAACGCAAGATTTCCAAGGATCAAAAGCCCCAACACCGTATCGGGAGCGAAGGATAATGGCATCGGACATACTGAAAGACAAACGCATATTGGCCGTGGATGATGAACCGGACGTGCTCGACACGCTTCAGGATATCCTCGATGAGCACGAAGGCCTGGTGTTCGACCGCGCCCTGAATTATGAGACCGGCTTTCACCTGCTGCGCTCATGGAGCTACGACGCGGTCATCCTGGACATCATGGGTGTGCGCGGGTTCGACCTTCTCAATGCCTCCGTGCACCTCGGATTTCCAACGGTCATGCTCACCGCCCATGCGTTTTCCGCGGCGGATCTCAAGAGGGCAATCGAAATGGGCGCCCGCGCCTATATCCCGAAGGAAAAAATGTTCGACATCGCCGCCTTCCTGGAGGATGTGTTGACGCTGGAGCACCGCTCGAATCTGAAGCGCATGTTCCAGCGACTGGGGAGCGTCTTCAATAAAAAATTCGGCTCGCAATGGATGGAAGACGAAAAAACGTTTTGGGAGCAGGTGGCGTCCGGAAACTACGAGCCGCGACCGGTCATTTTGAAAAAATAACTCAAAAAACCTTTCCCCCGAGCGCCGCTGCATGCTGATGGTAGTCGGGAAAAAAGCGGAGCAACGCCCCTGAGCCTCTCTGACTTTCGAAAAAAGCCGGAAAGTATCAGCGAGCCGCTTTTTTCTTGTCCACCGCAGCGTTGAATTTCTCTGCCTCGATGATGAAGCGCTCGTGGGTTGCCTTGCAGATACTGTCGACGCCGTCATGGGCTTCCAGAGCAAAGGCAAGCTTGCGTCCCTCCACCTTTTCCAGCCGCCCCTTGACGGTCACGGTGAATCCCGGTGGTGTTGCGGCGGTGTGGGTCAGATGGATGCCGATGCCCACGGTCTGCTGCCGCGGCCAGTCGATGTGCGGGTTGATGAACTTGATGCAAGTGAACTCGAGCAGTCCCACCAGGAAGCCGGTGGCCAGCACCTCCGGCATCGTTTTGCCTTCGGAAAACTCGGGAAACAGGTGTGGCACGGTCTTCGCCGCCGGAACGGTGTAGGAGAATTCAAAGGCCATGCCCTCTTTAAGTGTCTGACTCATCGTCGTCCCTCCCTGATAGGGTGTTCGGCCATGCTGCTCATTTCGGGGTCTTCTGCGCCAAGTCGGAAACAATCGCCCCCAACGCCTTCAGCGCCGCCTGGATCTTCTTGCTGAAAGGCACGGCGCAGCTGATCTGGATGTAGTTGCTGAAGTGTTTCGAGTTCGAACACACCGCGCCCGGTATGATCGCGATATTTTGATCGAACGCCTGCTGATACACATCCAGCCCGTCGACCGCCGCAGGCAGCTGAACCCACAGCAGCGAGCCGCCCTGCGGTACGGCCAATCGCGTTTGATCCGGGAAATAATTCTGGATCGCAAGGGCGGTCCTGAACGTTTGTTTTTTCAAAACGCCTCGCAGGACTCGTAAATGCCTCTCATAGGCGCCTCCGGCCAAAAACCCGGACACAAGGTGTTGGTCCAGGGTGGATGTGCAAATCGTGATGCCCGCCTTCAGCCGCTGGATCTTCTGACTGAAACGTGCTCCCGGGATGACATAGCCCAGCCGCAGGCCGGGCGCCAGCGTTTTCGAGAAGGACGAGCAGGTCAGCACGAGGCCTTCACGGTCGTAGGCCTTCAGCGGAACCGGTCGATGGTCGCCGAAGTAGAGCTGGCTGCTGATATCGTCTTCAATGACGGGAATCTCATGACGGCTCAACAAGTCGACCAGGGCTTTCTTCTTCCAATCGGGCATCAGCGCGCCGATAGGGTTCTGAAAATTGGGCATGAACAGGCAGGCCCCGATTTTGTTCCCACGGATGCATCTCTCGAGCTCGTCGAGGTCCACCCCTTCCTTCGGGTCTGTGGCGACTTCGGCCACGAGCAAGCCGAGTTCCTTGAGCAGCTGCAGGAAGGTCAGGTTCGTCGGAGCTTCGATCGCAACGGTGTCGCCCGGCCTCGTCACGGCCAGAAGCGAAAGTGCGACCGCCTCGGTACAGCCGTTGGTGATGACGATGTCCTCCGGCTCGATGCTCTCCAGCACGCCCAGTGTCTGCAGCGCGATCTGTCGCCGAAGGCCCGGGTAACCCTCGGAGGGCGAATAGGACAGCAGTGCCCGCAGGTCGGCGTGGCTTAAAGACTTCAGCATCCGAGCCAGCGGCTTCACCGGCAAAAGCGCCGAATCCATGCCGGTGTTGCCGAAAGGCACAAAGCGGGGGTTGCTGATGGCCGCAACGACCGAGTTGACGACCGGGGCCAGATAGATCTGCTGCGGAATCGACGCCTTTTTTCGGACCACCGGTGCTTCAAGTTTTTTCAGGGAAACCGGCAGCACGAAATAGCCGGATTTGGGGCGCGACTCCACAAAACCCGAACTCTCGAGCTCCTGATAGGCCTGATACACTGTCGAGATGCTCAAGTTGCTCTGGCGGTGAAGCCGGCGAAGCGATGGCAGCTTCTCGCCCGGCTGGTAGGCCCCCTCAAAAATCCGTTTTTCGATCTCGGCCGCCAACTGCCGGTACCGGAAACCGTGCCGGCCGCCGGATTTCCCTTCAAAATTAGGCAACCGACGGGGCATTCGACTCGATTATCTCCTGAGTGCGCCGGGCGCAGCCCGGCGCATCTGTTATGGCTTTTTTTTTAAAATTCTGTGTCTGTTTTTAGTTAACACAAGCGGTATGCTGCGTGCAAGAAAATGTCATCCACAAGACCACACACATGGAGAGCAAGCGATGAAACCATCACGCATCCGAAAACCCGAACGATCCGAGAGCTTCACCGTCAAGAGCGGACTGGCGCAAATGCTGAAGGGCGGCGTCATCATGGACGTGGTGTCGCGCGAACACGCCCTCATCGCGGAGGAGGCCGGCGCCGTGGCCGTGATGGCACTGGAACGGGTCCCGGCCGATATCCGCGTCCAGGGAGGGGTTGCGCGCATGTCCGATCCCGGCCTCATCCGCGACATCATGGAAGCCGTCAGCATCCCCGTGATGGCCAAATGCCGCATCGGACACTTTGTCGAAGCTCAAATCCTGGAGGCCATCGGCGTCGACTACGTGGATGAAAGCGAGGTCCTCACTCCGGCCGATGAGCACCACCACATCAACAAGCATGCCTTCGGGGTCCCGTTTGTCTGCGGCTGTCGAAATCTGGGCGAGGCCCTGCGCCGCATCGGGGAGGGCGCGGCCATGATTCGCACCAAGGGCGAAGCCGGAACAGGGGACGTGGTGGAAGCCGTGCGGCACGCTCGAACCGTCCTGGGCGAAATCCGCAAGCTGCAGACCATGCCGGATGACGAGCTCATGGCCTACGCCAAGGGGATCGCGGCGCCCTTTGAGCTGGTGCGGCAGGTCAAGCAGTTGGGGCGCCTGCCGGTGGTGAATTTCGCTGCCGGGGGTATTGCCACGCCGGCGGACGCAGCCCTGATGATGCAGCTGGGCGTGGACGGGGTCTTCGTGGGCTCGGGGATCTTCAAGAGCGGCGAGCCGGCCAAACGCGCCAAGGCGATTGTGATGGCCACGGCTCAATACAACAACCCCGCCATCCTGGCAGACCTCAGCGCCGGTTTGGGAGAGCCCATGGTCGGCATCAACGTTTCCGCATTGACGGAAAAGGAACGACTGGCAGGCCGCGGCTGGTGAAGCATGAGAATCGGGGTCCTCGCGCTGCAGGGCGCTTTCATCGAACACATTCGCAAACTGGGCGACCTCGGACTCACCGCCGCCGAGATACGCCTGCCCCGAGACCTTCAGCGCCTGGACGGCCTGATCATCCCGGGCGGCGAGAGCACCGCCATCGGCAAACTCATGGCCGGCTACGGATTGCTGGACCCCATCCGGGAATTCGCCGGGCAGCACGCGGTGTGGGGAACCTGCGCCGGGATGATCGTGATGGCCAGGGAGATCGGGCGGGAACAACCGCTGCTGGGACTGATGGACATCGCGGTGGAGCGCAACGCCTTCGGGCGGCAGATCGACAGTTTTGAAGAGCCCTTAACGGTGGAGGGCCTCCGGGAGGGCTCCACCCGTCCGTTTCCAGGGATCTTTATACGGGCGCCGCGTCTGGTCCACGCCCGGGGGGCGGCGCGGGTCATTGCCCGTATGTCGAACGGGACGGCCGTCGCGGCCGTCGAGGGCAAGTGGCTCGCCACCTCTTTCCACCCGGAGCTTTCCAACGACCTGCGTTTCCACGAGTATTTCGTCGATCTCGTCCGGGTTTGATCCACCCCCCCCGGCAATGCAGCACCTCCGGTAGCGAGGGTTCGGGGGTCGGGAGAGAAACAAATGCCGGGGTCGGATCACCTCCGGCCTCAATCGTGCGCGCGGAGGAAAGCCGAGGGTCATGGCGCCTGTCCTCGTGGATTCTCTGAACCCTGAACCCTGAAACCTGCGCCCTCGGCAGGTGCCAGCTTCTTTTCAATCTCTTCCATGGCCCCCATGAACGCATGTCGAATCGCCTTGGCATGCGGGTTGAAACAATTCATGTCTTCAAACAGCTGCCAGGTGTCGTTTTCGACCACTTCGAGAATGCGCAGCAGGCGCTTGTAGCCCTCGGTGTCGATGTCTTGCGGCTTCGCCCCAATCCCGGCCAGCGCCCTTCCGATGAAGTGCGTGAGGGCGAGGCTCACCGCGATCTGCCGGTCGTGCTCGGCCGGGCTCGTCTCGATCACATCTAAGCCCTTGGAGTCAAGATAACCTTTTATCTTTGCGTAGCGCTCCGCGTTCAAACGCACCCGGCAAAGCACTATTTTGCGGCCTTCCAGCGCATCGGCGGCGCTGTCCGGCCCGAACATGGGGTGGGTGCCGAGGATGTCGACTTCCCCCGGAAGCATCGCCTGCATCCAGCGGACCGGCTGTTCTTTTACCGAACAGACATCGACCACCAGGCTTCCGGGCTTGAGATGGGGTTTGAGCTGGGTCAGCACCTCCTGAAACCGCGAGATCGGCACCGCCGGGATGACGATGTCGCTCTGCGCGACCGCAGCGAGATCTGCCGGCTGGGCGCCGGCCGAAAGGACCTCCTGCGCAGCGGCCGCCGGGTCCCACACCCGCACCTTCCCATCCAAGGCCAGGTATCGCGCCATCAGCCTCCCAAAGCGTCCGAAGCCGATAACCCCGATGGTGCAACTCATCCCCACCTCGCAATTCATAGGTAAAGCCCCTCGAGCGTTTCCCAGAAACCCGGGAAAGACTTCTGAACACAGGTCTCATCCAGGATCCGCACGCCGGGTGCCTTCAGGCCGGCGACTGCAAAACTCATGGCGATGCGATGGTCGTTGCAGGAGTCGATGGCCGCCGGGTGCGACGCACCGCCTTCGACCCAGAGGCTGTTCTCGTCGCAACCCGCCGTGATTCCCATTTGATTCAGACCGGCGCTCACCGCCGCCAGCCGGTCGCTCTCCTTCTCTCTCAAGTGCGCCACGTTGCGAATGACGGTTCGCCCGCGGGCAAAAGCCGCCACGACGGCCACCGTAGGCACCATGTCCGGGATGTCTCCCATGTCGACATCGACCGCAGATAGCGCCCCGCCTGAAACCGCGACACCCTCCGGCTGCGATGCCACGCGGCAGCCCATCTGCTCCAGAATATCCAGGATCCGGATGTCCCCCTGGCGCGAACCGCGGCGCGTCCCCCGCACGTTGACCGTGGACGCCGTGACGGCCGCGGCCGCCCAGAAATACCCGGCCTGAGAGCAGTCGGGCTCAACCCGGTGCCTCCCGGCGCGATAGCACTGGCCGCCCGGCACCTTGAACCACGCGTAGCCGTCGCGCTCGGCCTGCACGCCGAAGCTCGCCATGGTGTCGAGGGTGATGTCGATGTAAGGCCGCGACACCGGCCCGTGAGTCACACGCACCTCGAGCCCTGCGCGGGTATAAGGTCCGACGAGCAGCAAAGCCGAAAGGAACTGGCTGCTGAGGGCGCAGTTCAGGTCGACGCGGCCTCCGACGATCCCTGCCCCCTCAACCTCCACCGGAGGGCATCCGTTTCCTTCAAGCGACCGCGCTGCCACGCCCACCTGGGACAGGCCGTCGAGCAGATCCCGGATGGGCCTGGCCCTGAGCCGACCCGTGCCGGTCAAAGTGGTTGTCCCACGCGCCAGGGCCGCGACCGCCGTGAGCAGGCGCATGGACGTTCCCGAGTTGCCTAAAAAAATGGGGTTTGGGCAGGCTTTCAGTTCCCCCTTGCACCCCGAAACGACCAGCGCTCCGCCCTCGGACGCCATCGCAACGCCCCATGTCTTTAATGTCTCCAGAGTGAAGTTGGTGTCTTCGCTGTCCAGTGCGTTCTCGATCACGCAACGCCCGTCGGAGAGCGCCGCCGCGATGAGCACCCGGTGGGTGTAGCTCTTCGATCCCGGCACCGCTACCACGGCCTGGGTGGGATGAAGCGGTTTTATCTCACGCATAACGACAAGTTCTCAAAGCCCCAAAAGGGTTTGTTGGAATTGAGCCGGTTGGCCTCCTCATCGGTGCAAGATCAAGGCGCGCGAGTTTCGCGCTGCGAGGCATACAGACGATACGCCGCAGCAACCGCGGAACGAAGCGCGACGCAGAGATTGCGCCTATGAGGTGGCCATCAGTTCTGCTTCGACAGCCATTCGCATGATCTCCACCGGCGCCGCCAGCCCCGTCCAGAGCTCGAACTGCCGCGCACCCTGATGGACGAACATGGACAGGCCGTCGATCGTCTCGCAACCGGCTGCTTCAGCCTCCCTCAGCAGCCGGGTCTTCAGCGGGTTGTAGACGATGTCCATGACCACCAACCCCGGTTTCAAATTCTCGCCGAGCAGGGGGGTGTCCTGCCCCTGCGGGGACATTCCCACCGGGGTCGTGTTGACCAGGATCTCGAACCTCTCCGCGGTGAATTCAGCCAGGGGTTTGAAGTCCGCACCGAGGTCGGCCGCCAGCGCCTCTCCTTTTTCCCTGGTCCGGTTGAAGATCGTCGCCGCAGCGCCCTGGCCGATGACGCCGAAGGCCACGGCCCGGGCGGCGCCACCGGCGCCGAGGATGCCCACACGCCGGCCCTCGAGGGAAGTTTTTTCGGCCAGCGCCTGGATAACACCGTCGCAGTCCGTGTTGAAGCCTTTCAGCGATCCGTCGTCGTTTACGATGGTGTTCACGGCCTTGATGCGCCGCGCGGTCGGGTCGATGGTGTCCAGGCAGGCCAGGACGGATTCCTTGTGCGGGATGGTGATGCTGGCACCTTTGAGCCCTAAGGCCCGCATCCCGGAGACGGCCGGCCGGATGTCCTTCACCCGGATAGCCGCGTAGATGCCGTTGTAGCCGGTGGCCGCAAAGGCGGCGTTGTGCATCACCGGGCTCAGGCTGTGCACCACGGGATTGCCGAACACAGCGAAGATGGCCGGCGTCCCGAAACCGTCGGCCGGATGCGGGACCGGGCCCTGGACATCGCGGGCGGCCGCCATGAGCGCGGCAAATACTCTGACCACGTAACGGTTGGCGAGCAGGCTGCCCTGGTTCAGGCCCATAAGCCGCTGGAAGACCTGAGCCTCCCGCCGGGTGTCGCGGACGCCTATCCCGAGCTGCGATTTGATGGCGCCGATCCGGGCGGCGACTTCAAGCCGTTCATTGAACAGCCGCAGGATCTCGCCGTCCAGCCGGTCGATGATGCCCCGCTGCTCATCGAGCTGATTCGCAAAGCGGTCCGCCGCGGGTTCTGTTTCGCTTTTGGATTTGCGTGTCGTATTCATGGAACTTACCGTCGCCCCGTCGCCTGCAGGATGCCCTCAAACGCTGCTGCCGCCGCTTTCAACTCCGCGATGGGGATATCCTCGACAGCCGCCCGGCCGATGTCCTCGAGCATCACAAAGTGGATCCGATCCGCTTTGCGTTTTTTGTCCCTGAGAACCGCGTCCACCACCCGGCCGACGTCGGCAGGTGCCGTGCAGGGCAGCCGCAGAGACCGCAGCAGTCGGATGGTCCGGTCATGCGCAGCCGGCGCAAGCCGGCCCCGCTGGACGGAAAGGGACGCGGCAAGCACCATGCCCACGCTGACGGCCTCGCCGTGGGAAAGGCCGCTAACTTTTTCCAGTGCGTGGCCGAAGGTGTGGCCGAAGTTGAGTTTCCGACGCTCGCCGGATTCGCGCTCGTCGCGGCCGACCACGCCGGACTTGATTACCACCGAGTCTCTGACCAGCCGCTCGATCACGGACGGATCCAGGTTCAGGGCGTTAGCGGCATTGTCTTCCAGAAACGCAAACAGCCCGGCGTCGGCGATCAGGGCATGTTTGACGATTTCCGCCATACCGTTGACCACTTCGGCCTCCGGCAGCGTCTGCAGCAGTTGCATGTCGCAAAGTACGAATGCCGGCTGGTTGAACGTTCCGACGAGGTTCTTGTAGCCTTCCAGGTTGACCCCGTTTTTCCCGCCGACACTCGCGTCGACCTGGGCCAGCAGGGTCGTGGCAACAAACCCGAACCGCAGCCCCCGCAAAAACGTCGAGGCGACGAAGCCCGTCACGTCACAGACAATGCCGCCGCCGATCCCCAGGATGAATGTGCTTCGGTCGACCTCCAGGCTCACCATGGTTTCGTAGAGATCCTTCGCCGTTTCCAGGGTCTTAAAGTCCTCTCCGCTGCCGATGCTCAGCACCGGAGCCTGCGGGAAGCGGTTCTGGTAAATCTGCCTGACGTTGCCGTCGGTGATCACGACGGTCCGTCCTGCCGGAAGGTAGCGGCCGAGGTTTTCCATGGATTCCCCGACCAGAATGGTAGACGGCTGTGCTGCGCCTGTAATCTCTATTGCATGCATGGCGTGCTCGATTTCTAAGGTTTCACAACCCTATGCGGCGCCGGCGATTTTCTGGGCCGCCCACAGCACCAGTTTTTCGGTCGTCTCCCAGGAAATGCACTCATCGGTGATCGAGACACCGTACTTCAACTGTGACGGGTCGCCGCCGAATTTCTGATTGCCTTCGAAAAGATTGCTCTCGAGCATGAAGCCTACCAGCCCGTCGTTTCCGGCGACCCGCTGCTCGACGACACTGCGCCAGACCATCTCCTGCCCCTGGAACTTTTTCCACGAGTTGGCGTGGGAGCAGTCGACCATGATGGCCTCCGGAAGCTTGTGCCCGATCAACCCCAGCCGCGCCTCGGCGATGCTGATGGCGTCGTAGTTCGGCCGTTTGCCGCCGCGCAAAACGATATGACCGAGGGGGTTGCCCTGGGTCTGAACGATGCAGGCGTAGCCTTCCTGGTCGACCCCGATGAAGGTCTGAGGGACGCGAGCCGCCACCATGGCATGGACGGCGGACTGCAGGTTGCCGTCGGTACCGTTCTTGTACCCCATGGGCATCGAAAGCCCGCTCGCCAATTCCCGGTGGGCCTGGCTTTCCGTCGTGCGGGCGCCGATGGCGCCCCAGCTGACCAGGTCGGCGACGTACTGGGGCGTCACCATCTCCACCATTTCGGTGCCGGCAGGCAAGCCCATCTCGTTGATGGCCTGCAGCAGCTTGCGAGCCCTGCGCAGGCCCTGGTTGAGATCACAGCTGCCGTCTAGGCCCGGGTCGTTGATGAACCCCTTCCACCCGATCGTTGTACGGGGTTTTTCAAAGTAGACCCGCATGACCATAAAAAGGACATCGCCGACCTTTTGCTGCAGCGCCAGCAGGCGCTCGGCGTACTCCAGGGCCCCTTTTTCGTCGTGAATGGAACAAGGGCCGGCCACCAGCAGCAGCCGGCGGTCCTCCTTGAGCAGGATTCGGCCGATAGTCTCGCGGGCCGACAGCACGGTCCGCCCGGCGGCCTCGCTGACGGGAATCGCCTGCTTCATCTCTCTCGGTGAAATCAGGCGGGTGTAACCTTTGACTCTCAGATCGTCGGTCTGGGTCTGCATGCATGGCCTCCCACGGGCTTATAAAAGGCAACGGCCGCGGGTTCTTCCTGACCCGCGGCCGTTTCGTATAAAAACATAAAGCCGCGGGCTCGTTTGATCCGCCCCCGGCTTTGTCGCGCTTTTGGTTGTTATTTCCTCTCAGCGCACCGCAGGCAGACCGGTGCTATAATAGTAGTACCAAAAGTAAAAGTAAAATCTGCCTGTATATGCTGGCGCCATCGATTACTCTCTTTTCAAAATAAAATCACCACTAAGCGAAAGACCAACACTCTGTCAAGCTTTTTCTGAACACATCCCGGTTCCCAGGCATACGGCGAGAGCGCCCAGATCCGGACCGACCCAGTCGGCACCGGCATCGCGGAGCTCCTGTGAACTGCATGCCCCGGTGGGCAGCGCAAACGACCGCACGCCGGCGGCCTTGGCCATCTGCACGTCTTCGATCGCATCACCCACGTAGCCGCACTCCCGCGCGGCCACCCCCAACGTGCGCAGCATGGCCCGCATGGGCGCGGGCGATGGTTTCGGGTCGGGCACCTCGTCGAAAAAAAGGCTGGCCTGAAAAAGAACGGCGAGGCGCGCGGGGAAAAGCCTCTCGAAGAGATCCCTGAACGTATTGGATAAAACCCCCAGCCGATAACGACCTGACAGGTCCATCAGGACCGCTTCCGTCTGCGGGAACAGCTTGAAAGCGGAACGCGCCAAGTCCGCATAAATGGCTTTCCGGCGCTCGATGATCGCCGCCCACTCCGCGTCGGAGACATCTCCGAAGTAAAGACCCCTTTTGGCCGAAGGCGGCTGGGAGATGTGCTGCAGAACCGTCTCACGGGAAAGCCGGTACCCCCGTTCGGTCCCGGCCCGGTGGTAGGATTCCACAGCCAAATCCAGATCGTCCACCAGGGTGCCGTTATAGTCGAAAACGACGGCTTTGAGGTCACCCACGCCCTTTGCCCTTTCTCTCGATCATCCGCCCGGCTTCCGGCCAACCGGCCATCATTTGTCCGTCAGGGCTGACACCCCCGGAAGTGCCTTGCCTTCGATGAATTCCAACGACGCGCCGCCGCCCGTCGACACGTGGGAGACCTTATCGGCCATGCCGGCCTTTTCAATGGCGGCGGCCGAATCCCCACCGCCGATGACCGTGGTGGCGCCGGAGGCCGTGATTTCGGCCATGATACCGGCAACGGCGAAGGTCCCCTGGGCGGTCTGGTCGATCTCAAACACCCCCATCGGCCCGTTCCAGACGACGGTTTTGGCATCCTTCAGCACATCGCGGAATTTTTCAACGCTCCTCGGTCCGACATCGACCCCCTTCCATCCCGCCGGGATCTCAGCCGCCGCCACCTCTTTGAGGGCCCCCACCTTGCGCGCCTTGATGTCGAGCGTATCGGTCACCAGGAAATCGACCGGCAAAACGATTTTGTCCTTGCCATCGGCAAGAAGCCGGCCGGCGAAATCCACTTTGTCCTGCTCGATCAGAGAACCGCCGACCTCCAACCCCTGGGCTTTGAGAAAGGTGAAGGCCATGCCGCCGCCGATGATGATTTTGTCCACCTTGGGCAAAAGGTGGGTGATCACGTCGATTTTGCCGGAGATCTTGGCTCCCCCCAGAACCGCCACATAGGGTTGGACCGCCTTGCCGACGACTTTACCGAGATAATCCAGCTCCTTCATCATCAGATAGCCGGCCGCGGAATGTTTGAAAAAGCGTGTGACGCCCTCGGTCGAGGCATGCGCACGATGGGCCGTCCCAAAGGCGTCGTTGACGTAGAGGTCCCCGAGCCGAGACAGCTTCCGCGCGAATTCGGGGTCGTTCTTTTCTTCCTCCGGATGAAAGCGCAGGTTTTCGAGCAGCAACACCTGGCCGTCTTTCAGCTGCGCGGCCGCCGCCTCGACTTTTTCACCAACACAGTCATCGATGAAAAAAACCTTGCAGCCGAGCAGCTTCTCCAGCACCTCCAGGCAGGGCCGCATCGACATGTCGTTTACCCGCTTGCCGTCAGGGCGGCCCAGGTGCGACATCAAGACGAGGCGGCCGCCCTTGCCCACTATGTACTGAATGGTGGGCAACGCGGCGCGGATGCGCGTGTCGTCGCCGACCTTGCCGCCTTTGAGCGGCACGTTGAAGTCCACCCGCATCAACACCTTCTTGCCTTTGACATCGAGGTCTTCGATCGTCAGTTTTCGCATGGTTGCCTCCCCGGCAGCTGGTTGGATTTCATGTGAATAGGATGTAGCGTTGATGCTTGAAAATTTCAAGGTAAATCCCGTCTTTGTTTGACTTCGGCGGCGCGGTGTGAAATGAGAATCGGCCATGCAAACCGCTCACCGCGTGTACTTTCAGAACTCCAGGAAGATGAGGGATGCAGGCACCGCCAGTGTCGAGCTCGTGGTCACATCGCCGCCGTACCCCATGATCGAAATGTGGGACGACGGATTCAGCGCCCGCAACCCGGACATCCGCAAAGCCTTGAAACAACGTGACGGCCTGGCCGCCTTCAAGCTCATGCACGCAGATCTCGACGCGGTGTGGCAGGAGGTCCACCGGGTGTTGAAGCCCGGCGGCTTTGCCTGCATCAACATCGGCGATGCCGCCCGCACCGTCGGCGATGACTTCATGCTCTACCCCAACCATGCCCGCATCCTGACCTGTCTGCTGGAGCTGGGTTTCACACCCCTTCCGGCCGTCCTGTGGCGCAAGCAGACCAATGCGCCGAACAAGTTCATGGGCTCCGGCATGTACCCCGCAGGTGCCTACGTCACCCTCGAACACGAAGTCATCCTGATTGCCCGCAAAGGCGGCAAGCGCGCATTCAAGACCGAGGAGGAAAAAAGACGCCGCCGCGAAAGCGCCATCTTCTGGGAAGAGCGCAACGCCTGGTACTCCGATGTGTGGATGGAACTGAAAGGCACCCGCCAACGCATAGGGGGAAGAACCACGCGGAACCGCAGCGGCGCATATCCCTTCGAGCTCGCCTACCGGCTGGTCAGCATGTTTTCGGTCAAGGGCGACACGGTGCTCGACCCCTTTCTGGGGACCGGCACCACGCTCCGAGCGGCGGCCGCCGCCGGCAGAAACAGCATCGGCTATGAGATCGAGCCCGGCCTGCGAAGCGAAATTTTCTCAGACCTTCCCGGCTTGGCTCGCTTCGCCAACGAAAGGATTCAGGCACGAATCGACGGCCACCTGTCCTTTGTGAACCAGTGCCGGGAAACCGGCCGGGAGATAAAACACTTCAACCGGAGCTATAATCTCCCGGTCGTCACGCGTCAGGAGACAGGCCTGCTGATCGACGTCCTCGAGGACATCGCACCGCAGGAGCCGGACGGATTCCGCGTCACCTACTCGGAAGACCCGCGCCGCGTCCTCGATCCGCGCTGTTTTTTTCCCAAAAACCCCCACCCCGGGAACAACGGGCAGCTCTCGCTGTTTTAGAATCCTCACTTGCCGGTGACCCGGATGCCGATCCGCCGCCATTGACACACATTTCAATTGAGTTATAGTCGGCTTCCAAAAAGCCCTTTAACTGCACTATTTTTCAAAAAAACTTCAAAAAACCAAGGTGCGATGGAAATTAAGACATTTACTGTCGCCGATTTGCAGCTCGCGCTGCTATCCGAGGATTTTTGGCTTACAAAAACCCTTCCGATAACCAAACAAAGAGCCTTGTCATTCTGTCAAAATCCGCGGGCGGAAAAGAATGATCCGGTGTTATTGGTTGCTTATCAGGATGCCCGGGTGGTCGGCTATCTCGGCATTCTTCCCGACAAGATTTTTTTTAACAACGCAGATCACAAATTGGGCTGGTTGACCGGTTGGTGGGTGGATCCATCCATTGCAACCAATGGAACAGGCGTCATTCTGCTTTACAAGGCGTTAAACACGTATCGTGAGCGTATCGGCGTGTCGGGAGGATCCAGAGAGGCCAGAAAAGTTCTTGATGCATCACAAAAGTTTATTGCCTTAAACCCATTGAAAGGAATTGATATTCGATTTCGATTCAATGCGACCAAAACCATGCTTCGGAAGTTTTCTTGGATGAAGATATTCCGGGTTGGGTTTAAAGTCGCCGACGTGCTGCTGGATGAAATTGTTAACCTCAGAAGTTTCTCCTGGGAGCGCCGCAACTCGATCAGCCAGCGCCTGACCTTTGAGTATGTTTCCACCGTCGATGAAGAGACCGGCCGTTTTATCGAACAACACTACCACCATGACCTGACTCGAAAAGGCAAGGCAGATCTAAATTGGATCATGACCTGCCCCTGGATCGTATCGGCGCCGCAAAAAGATGCTGCAAGCAAGCGGTATTATTTTTCGTCAGTCTCCGCCCGTTATTATTATCTCGGCGTCAAGGTGTATGCGCAGAATAACGAGATGGTAGGGTTTTTGCTGCTAACCGTGCGCGATGACCGGATGAGCGTCGCGTATGCCCACTTTGAGGGCCGACACGCGCCCACCATCGCCGCTGCCGCCGTCTATCACGCCCTTGCAATGGACGTAAGCACCCTCGTCCTGTATGATGAGCGGCTGGTTAAAAGCGTTGCAGGGCTTCACTGCCCCTGTTGGTCCACTCAATCGATTTCCAGAGGGTTTTTTCTATCAAGGGCGTTTGCGGACATTCCCATGGCGGACTGCCGATTGCATGGCGGCGACGGGGATTTTGCGTTTTATTGAGTGTGCTGAATAGCGGAGAAGGCATGTGGCAATGAAGGATAAAATTACGCAAATGCTTTTCAACGTGCTTGATGAACTCAACCAACTGCGGCCGAGGGAAGAGCATCTGAAGAAGGACTTGGGGACACCGTTGGCAGGCGGATCCGGAAGACTCGATTCGGCCGGGTTGATAAATCTGATTGTCCTGACCGAACAAAAGACCGCCCAGGAACTTGGCAGCCCCATTCTGTTGACCGATGACCGCACCATGTCCCAGATCAATGAGGTATTCCGCACCCTCGGGTCGCTTGCAGATTACATCCACCTGCTGCTGAACGAAAAGCGTCATGGATAAGCAATCATACACGTGCGTTCTGGTCTCAGATTTTAATCTGCAGAATTTCGCCGGTTATGCCGCCCATGACGCTGAGTTCCCCCATCTGGAACCCATTGCCGCCCAACTGGGACAGCCCGTCCCGACGCTATTGGACACCGCCGCACCGCATTGGCAAAAAACAGCGGATCTCGCCGTGATTTGGACCCAGCCCCAGTCCGTTGTCTCCGCTTTTAATGCGCTTCTCAAATACGAACAGGTGCCGGTGCGGGACGTGCTTCAAGAGGTGGATGCTTACTGCGCGCTGCTGGCGAACGTGAGTGCGTGCGTAAGGTACGCGTTTGTCCCCTCCTGGGTGCTCCCGTCGTATCGGAGCGTTTTCGGGGTGCTGGACATGAAAACCGAAATCGGGCTGACAAACACCCTCATGCGCATGAATCTGCGGCTGGCGGAAAATCTGGAAAAAATCTCCAACATCCATGTTCTGAACACCCACAAATGGATCGAGCGGGCTGGGATAAACGCTTTCAATCCCAAACTGTGGTATCTGGGTAAAATCCCATTCAGCAATGAAGTTTTCAAGGAGGCCGCCCAGGACGTCAAAGCGGCCTTGTGCGGAATGCTCGGGTATGCCCGAAAACTCATCATCATCGATCTGGATGACACGATTTGGGGGGGCGTCGTCGGCGATGTCGGATGGGAAAATCTTGTGTTGGGAGGCCATCATCACCGCGGGGAGGCCTATGTAGATTTTCAGCACGCCCTGAAATCCATGAAGAATCGGGGGATTCTTCTCGCAGTCGTCAGCAAAAACGAGGAGCAGGCCGCGTTGGAGGCGATCAACCAACACCCGGAAATGGTCCTCACTTTGGAAGATTTTACCGGGTGGCGCATCAATTGGCAGGATAAAGCCGAAAATATCATAGAGTTGATGACCGAGTTGAATCTTGGCCCCCGGTCGGCCGTGTTCATCGACGACAATCCCGCTGAACGCGCACGGGTTAAAGAGAGCCTGCCCGAGGTGCTTGTGCCGGATTGGCCGGAAGACCCCCTGTTTTACCCGGCAACCCTGTTGAGTCTCCGGTGTTTCGAACTGCCTTCTCTCAGCCGTGAAGATCTGAACCGAACCGCGATGTATCTTTCGGAAAACCAACGCCGGGATTTGAAAAAATCCGTCAGTTCGCTGGAGGAGTGGTTGAGGCATTTGGCTATTCGCGTAGAGGTTGAAAAACTTCATCCCGCAAACCTGCAAAGAGCCACGCAGCTTCTGAACAAGACCAATCAGATGAACCTTTCCACTCGGCGCATGTCCGAAGCAGAGCTTATGGCATGGGCCGAACAGAAACATCGCTGGCTTTGGACGTTGCGGGTCTCTGATCGATTCGGCGATGCCGGCCTGACAGGCATCGTGAGCCTGGAAATTCGAGATCGAAAAGCTCAAATTGTGGATTTTATTCTGAGCTGCCGGGTGCTGGGGCGAAAAATAGAAGAGACCATGCTCTCCATGGCGATTTACCATGCACAAGCATTGGGCGTGGAAGAGGTGTACGCCCGATATGTCCCCACATCCAAAAACAAACCGTGCTTTGATTTTTTTAGAAGCGTGGCTCCTCGGTTTCATCAGCAGGGGGAGTGCTTTATACGGGATATCGAGCATCCCTTTCCTCTCCCTGATCACATTGAACTTGTCCAATAGCCCACAACGACCGATGGCAGAGCGCGCATTCACATCCGACGATCAGCTTGCTTTTGCAAAACTCTCCGGCGACCATAATCCCTTGCACACGGATCCCGTAATGGCCCGGCGTCTCCTGTTTGGGCAGCCGATCGTGCATGGCCTGCACGCCTTGTTGTGGAGTGCGGATGAGTGCCTGAGAACCCAGGCGCAACGTTTGGAGCTTCGGGCCGTCAAAGCCGGTTTTCAGGCAGGAATAGGACTGGGGCAGGCCGTTCATTGCATCTGTACGGATCCCAATGAGCATCAGGTCGAAATACGGCTTGAGGTTGAAAAAACACCGGCCATGTGGATCCAGATGGCTTGGAGCCCTTCAGGGCAGCCACTGACGGACACACTCCGGACGACGTTTCATGATCCGGGAAAATGCCGGGAACGCACTTTCGAGGAGGCGGCAGGTGCATCGGGCAGCGTCCCCCTGTATTTGGACAGAAAACTGGCCGCCACGCTTTTTCCCAACCTCACGCATCGGGTGCCTCCCATGCAGCTTGCCGCGCTGTTAGCCACCACCCGACTGGTCGGCATGGAATGTCCTGGGCTGCACTCAATCTACGCGGGGCTCCATCTGACGTTTTTTCCAGATCGTAGCGGAGTTCCGGAGTTGAGCTATCATGTCGCGGAGGTCAAGCAACGATTGGCCCTGCTTTCGATGGATGTCGAAGCTCCGGGGATGAAAGGACGGGTTAAAACCTTTTTTCGCCCGACACCTCAAAAGCAGGCCGGGTTCACAGACATTTGCCGTGAAGTTATATCAGATGAATTTTCTGGACAACGGGCATTGATCATCGGAGGATCCCGCGGATTAGGGGAAGTCGCTGCCAAGCTACTGGCCGCAGGAGGGGCAAAGGTCTCAATTACGTATTACCGCGGCGAACAGGATGCAAAACGTATCGCAGCAGAAATGGTTGCTCACGGAGCGACGGCGGATTGTCTCCCATTGAACGTGTTGGAGCCGGCGCCGGCGTTCTTGAGCATGGTCGCAAATCGCTCGAACCCTCTGTACTTGTATTATTTCGCCACGCCATCAATTTTTGGAGCAGCTAAAGGCGGATTTTCGACAAAGCGCTTTGCCACTTTCAGTGATTATTATGTCACGGGGTTTCTGCGGACCGTTCAATCCGTTGTGGCTGCATCCGTCGGGCTGAAAAAGATATTTTACCCATCCTCCGCAGCGATTGAGGAACTGCCTTTGGACATGGGCGAGTATGCCGCCGCGAAAATGGCCGGTGAGATCCTTTGCGACTTTTTGAAAAAAACGAACCCCGGAATTGCAATCCACAAACCCCGCTTGCCGCGAGTTGCCACCGACCAGACGGTCAGCCTGCTTCCGGTGAGCAACCGGGACCCCGTGCCGGTGCTCTTAGCCCACTTGCGTCATCTCAGGCAGTTGACGCCGCAAGCGTAGTGCAGAATTTTTTACGCAATGCCGGCTATTGGAGGTAATTCATGTTCGGTGCGGAGGCCAGCTGCGGTGAAGCGGCAAAAAACGAATCCAGCACCGCGTGGAGCTCGTTCAAGCTACCGGCGTTCTGAACCCGAGTGTACAGCGTGTGGCCGAATTGGAAGTTCGCGGCAAAGTAAAGCGTAAACTTGCGAAAGCGCAACACGGCGGGTTTTTCTTCGAAGTGCCTGCCCATCAAGCGCAGAAGCGCATGCGCCGTGGTTGCGAAAACCTCCGGCCCGGGGGCAAATCCCCCGGTCCACTCGGCGAACACCCATGGCCGGGCAATGGCGATCCGTCCCAAGGCGACCCCATCACAGCCGGTCTGCTTCAGCATCCGCAGACAGGCGTCCGCATCGAAGACATCCCCGTTTCCGAAAACAGGTATTTTCAGCGCCTGTTTCACCAAACCGATGTGGTTCCACTTGGCAGGCCGGGCCCTGCGGTCCGGTGCGACTCGCGGGTGGAACGTCACGGCATCGGCCCCGGCCTCTTCGAAGCGGCGCGCCATGTAGACCGCAGCCTCGGGGTCGTCCTTCCAGCCCGTGCGAAATTTCACCGTCACCGGAATGCGCACCGCACGGCGCACACGCTCGACGATCCCCCAAGCGGCTTCGGGTGTCTTGAGCACCTCCGCGCCGCAACCTTGGCGGCAGATGGCGGTACTGGCGCAGCCGAAATTGATGTCCACCCCGAAAAAGCCTTCCGCTTCCACTCTGACGGCCGCCGCAGCCATGCGCTCGGGGTCCGCCCCCATGACCTGGCAAACGAGAAACGGCAGCTCTTCAGCACGCCATCGGAAGTGCCTTGAGACCAACGGGTTCTCCGTTGGAATGGTTTTGGAACTGCACATCTCTGAAAACAACAGACCGAAGCCTCCGAGGCCGGCCAGCAGCTCCCTGAATGCAACGTGGCCCAGGAAACTCATGGGTGCGAGGACCAGCCGTTTGGGAATGGTTCTACTCCCGATGCGCAACGGCCGGTTCAGGAGCGTTCTGAGCTCCGCGATCGCTGAATATGGGTCCCTTGTCATGGAAACTTGAAAATTCGGATGCTCGGGCGTTTGGGTTCTTGAGTGTTTCGTTCAAGGTCGATTCGGCGTTTGGTTGCTCGTGGATTTCGGCCGTTATAATTGATATAAGCCGAGATGGGCCGGAGTGGTCGTATTTTACTTTGGTTGATTGGACGTTCGTTTCATATCTTCTATAGACCGGAAACCCGGACACCCAACATTCAAATACCTGAATACCCGAATAGCAATTAGAAGGCAACCATGTCCATTCGTATACTCGCCAAAGAGCTCTACCGGCTGCAACAGGCGGTCGAAAAACTTGAGGAAGAGCTGGCTTCGGCCGCCGCCGGACAGCAGGAGATGATTGAGACGAAACTGCGGGAGGCCAGAGCCGAACGAAGCCGTTTGCGCGCCATCCTCGACGGCCAGAAAGACTCTCCGGGCAAAACCCGCTGAAAAACGAGGCGGCGCTTGCTCTTGAATCGCATGGTGAATGACGGTTAGCGATGCCGACTTCCTTCTGCACCGCAGATCACGCCACGATCAGCCGCGGCGTCGCCGTCGTCGGGTCGACCACCATCGACCGCAACATTATCGGCCGCGACACGCACCTTAAAATAGGCGGAGTGGCCGCCTACGCCGGTCTCACCTACCGCCGCCATGGGCTGCCCACCTGGGTGGTAACCAACGTGGCGCCGCCGGACGTTCCGATTCTGCGCCGTTTGAAACGAGATGGAATCCAGGTGTCGGCTGGACCGACCGAGCTCACCACCCGATTCGTCAACCGCGTGCAAGCCGACAGCCGCCGCCAGGAGGTTGCTTCCATTGCCGCACCGGTAGATTTCGCGCAGCTCGCCGCATCGGTCGACCGGGTGGACCTCATTCATCTGGGTCCCCTGCACCCGGGAGATATCGATGTGCAGGTGTTCGCCCGGCTCGCGAATACGCGCTCGGTCATTGCCCTGGACGTCCAGGGTCTGCTTCGGAAAATTTCCGCAAGGCGCAGTATAGAGGCCGCTGTTTCAGAGCATCTTACCGCCGGTCTCACAGCCGCCCGCATCATCAAGTCCGACGCGAGTGAACTTCACCTCATTTTGAAGACGTTCGGAACAGATGTGGAAGCGCTCATGCACCGGTTCGCCATCGCCGAATGGGTGGTGACCTCGGGGTTTCAAGGCGGGTGCATTCACCGGGCCGGACGGGGCCCGCATCGTTATTCAGCCGAACCGTCATCCCCCGTCGTGGACCCCACCGGCGCCGGCGACGTGTTTTTTGCGGCATACCTCGTCGCTCGCCTCAAGAATCGAAAGCCGGTCGCCGAAGCCGCCCGTTATGCCGCAACACGCGCTTCGGAACACGTTGCCGGCCGCTATCTGACGGATCTGCTCCTCGTTCCTCGCTCCCCGGCAGAGGAAGGCTGGGGCTTCGGATTTAATTGCGTTGACAATAGACTGAATGAAGGATAATAATTTCAAGGTTTAGCGAGCGTTCCAGCGGATACATCCATGACCAATACTTCACGCAGACTCATCCCCGAGAGCTTCCAACGCGGCTTCATGCGCACGTTGGGCCCTCTCGTGCGTTTGTTCACGAAATGGGGGGTGAGCCCCAATTCGCTCACCGTGTCCGGGGTCATCATTACCTTTTTTGCGACGATCGCCTTTTTCCTACAAAGCCCGCGGCTCGGAGGGTTTCTCGTGTTGCTCGGCGGGTTGTGCGATGCCATCGACGGCTCGCTCGCCCGAAACTCAGGCAAGGCCACGCGCTTTGGGGCACTGCTTGACTCGTCGGTGGACCGCTATGCCGAATTTGCCATGCTGTTCGGTATCGGCGGCTATTTCCTGATGACTCAGGATTACCTGAATTCAGCCGGGACCTTCCTGGCCCTGTGCGGCTCCTTCATGGTCAGCTACACCCGCGCCCGAGCGGAGAGCCTGGGGCTGTCCGCCAAGGTGGGCGTGATGCAGCGGCCCGAGCGCATCGTTTTTCTGGGCGCCGGCGCCCTGATCCATCCCATCGCCCTTGCGATCGCCATCTGGATGGTGGCCATCTTCGCCAACGTCACCGCTTTGCAGCGTCTGCGCTTTGCCTTCAAACAGGATTCAGGCCCGCCCCCGCAAAAGGATGAAAAACCCGAGCTCAAATCCGTCCCGTTCACCAAGGGCAGCACCTGACGAACTGCAGCACGCCCTGTGGCTTCAGAGCTTTCCCCCGACCGACGTTATTGCCCTCGACTCGAAGTGCCTTGAGGAGGACGAATGCCCGCAACGCGCAAAACCGATTTTGATGTCGTCATCGTGGGTGCCGGCCCGGCCGGGCTGTTTGCCGCCCATCACTTCTGCGAGCATTCCGACCTCCGGGTGCTGGTCATCGATAAAGGCAAGGGGCCTCTCAAGCGCCGCTGCCGGATCAACGACTACCGTGAATGCTTCAAATGCAGGCCTTGCGACATTCTAAGCGGCATCGGCGGGGCCGGTCTTTTTTCCGACGGCAAGCTGAACTTCATCTACAAGCTGGGCAAAACCGACCTCTCCCAGTTCATGCCGGTGTCGGAGGCCGAACGCCTGATCGCCGAGACCGAAACGGTCTTCAACCAATTCGGCATGGACGGCCCCGTATTTCCCACCGACATGGACCGGGCTCTCGAGATCCGCAAACACGCCAAGCGCTTCGGCATCGACCTGCTCATCATCCGCCAGAAACACATCGGCAGCGACCGTCTGCCCGAATACATCGCCGCCATGGCCGATCATCTCCGGACGCGGGGTGTAATTATCCGCACCTCGGAGGAGGTGAAAGACATCGTATTGTCAAACGACCGCGTGGCAGGCGTGACCACCGGCCGCAGCCGCTATTCGACCCGGCATGTGATCCTGGCGCCGGGACGAGTCGGGGCCGACTGGATGGGGACGATCGCCCAGAAATTCAAACTGGGGTTGAAGCAGCGCGGCATAGAGGTCGGGGTGCGGGTGGAAGTCCACAACGACATCATGCAGGACCTCTGTGAGGTCATTTACGACCCGACTTTTTTCATCCAGACGGCCAAATACGACGACCTCACCCGCACCTTCTGCACCAACCGGGGCGGGTTTGTCTCACTCGAAAATTACAGCGATTTCGTCTGTGTGAACGGCCACGCATACAGCGAGCGCAAGTCCGAGAACACCAATTTCGCCTTCTTGTCCAAGGTCGTGCTGACCGAGCCGGTGACCGACAACCAGTCCTACGGCCAGGCCATCGGCAGCCTGGCGACCCTCATCGGCGGCGGCAAACCCATCCTGCAGCGCTTCGGTGACCTTAAGCGCGGCCGGCGCAGCACCTGGAACCGCATCAACAAGGGCTACATCCGTCCCACGCTCACCAACGTGGTCTGCGGAGACATCGCGATGGCCCTGCCGGAGCGCATCCTTACCAACATCATCGAGGGGCTGGACAAACTGAACTGCGTCGTCCCAGGCGTATCCAACGACGAAACCCTCCTTTATGCCCCGGAGATCAAGTTCTTCGCCACGCAGATCGAAACCGGCAGCGACCTCGAAACCCGTGTCCCCGGGCTGTACGTTGCAGGGGACGGCCCCGGCGTGGCCGGCAACATCGTTTCGGCCGCCGCCACGGGTCTCATTCCGGCCAAGGCGATCATCGAAAAGGCATCCAGGCGCCGCATGTGACGAAGGAGTCCGAAAATTCACCTTGAATGGGTCGTCGGGCAGGCACGCTTGAGCCGTTGACACACCGCACGGTTTTCATTATCTAATAAACCATCCCCGCCCCCAGGCGCGGGGATGGTTTATTTTGGAACAGTTTCATGGAGCAACGTGTGTTCCAACATCGCGCATTCAAAGGGCCCCACGGGACCATCTGCTCGCTGTCTATCGGAAGCTGGGGGGGCGGAAGGGAGACATCCCCGGCCCGCATCCGGGCGGACT
>Ga0210069_1000005_pt1 | contig 41901 bp, 42 predicted proteins | sample RushSE_TuleB_D2_FD_185568 | JGI IMG/M metagenome (GOLD analysis project Ga0210069, IMG submission 185568) | Wetland microbial communities from San Francisco Bay, California, USA, that impact long-term carbon sequestration - RushSE_TuleB_D2... | ecosystem: Environmental > Aquatic > Marine >... | reverse complement strand
CCGCCGGCATGCGCTCCGAGTGCTTTGCCGAGGAGCAGGGCCTGGACCGAACCCTCGAACAGGTGGAAGCCGAATACGTTCGGCATGTGCTGGACAAAATGGAGGGCAACAAGAGCCGGGCCTCGAAAATCCTGGGCATCGACCGCAAGACCTTGCGTGAAAAGCTGAAGCGCATCGGGTTCACCGGCTGAACATGGTTCCGCCGACAACGGCATGCGACATCCCGAGGAATGAGGCGCACGTTGCGCACGCCGCAATGATGAGGGGCGAGCATAACGCCGCAGATGGGCGTTTATCAACAGCCTACAGGCTGGCGGCGATAGCAGCGGCGCCCAGCAGGGCGGCGCGGTCGTTCTTGATGATGTGAAGCGGCGTCATCTCCACGAGCGGCGACAGACGGCCCTTACGGAGGTAGGCCTCAACGGTCCCGCCTTCCTGCAGTTTCGCCGCCAGCTTCGGAGGAATCCCGCCGCCCAGAAACAGCCCGCCGGTGCTCAGATACGTCAGCACCACGTCCCCGGCCTGGGAGCCGAGCAGCCGCGCAAAGATGTCCAGCGCCATGGAACAGATGGGATATTTTCCGCTCAGGCCGTGCCCGCTGACGACCGCAGCCGGGATGGGCGCAGCGGCGATTTCCGCACGCAGGGCCTCGGGCGCTTCGCTGTAGGACCGGTCGCGCAGGAAGGAATAGATGTTCATGATGCCCGGGCCGCTCAGCACGCGCTCGATGCTGACACGCTTTTGGAGCTTTTCCTTGAGGTAGTTGAGCAAGTCGAACTCGAGTTTGTCCTTCGGGGCAAACTCCACATGCCCGCCCTCGGATGCAAACGGATGATGGCGACCGTCGGCGCCCAACACCGAATAGGCCTGTCCAAGTCCGGTGCCGGGGGCGAGCACCGCGAAGACCCGGCGCTCCCGGCCCTCCCGGCCCGGGTGAAGCACGATCAGATCCTCCGGCCCCAGCAGGGGCACGGCGGAAGCCGTGGCGGCATGGTCGTTCACCAGCCGCACCTTCGGTATTCCCAGGTTCGCGCCGAACGCGCTTTCTTCGATGACCCACGGCAGATTGGTCGCCCGCACCGAACCGCCCACTACGGGCCCGGGCAGACCGATGCACGCCGCCTCAATCCGGCCCGCCGCGTCATTCCGCTCCAGGAATTCCAGGACGATCTGCTCGAGGGAAGCGGCGCTGCGGCTTCCAAAATCCGCCGCGCTGCGGTGCTCGAGCCCGTGCCGGTTACTGGGTCCCGTTCGCTCGTAGAGAGCCAGTCGCGTCTTGGTCCCGCCCGCGTCGCCTGCAAGGATGGTCATTATTCAAGCCTCAACTGCCCTTTGTCCTTACGATGAAGTCGCTTCCAAAATCCCCCCAACCCCCTTTGCCAAAGGGGGCGAAAGGGGATTTCGCTTTACACAGGATAGCGCCGCGCGCCTCAACCTGCTTCCTCTAACGTCACCTGATTGCGGCCATTGGTCTTGCTGGCGTACATGAGCGTGTCGGCGCGCTTGACAAGCGCGGCCGCCGAGTCTTCAGGCCTGGCCAGGGTGCCGCCGATGGAAACGGTGACCGTCAACACGCCGATGCCGGTGCTGACGCGTGAATGGGCCACCAGGACGCGCAGCCGCTCGGCAATTCCCAGAAGCGTCGCCACATCCGTATGCGGGAAAATGCCCGCAAACTCCTCCCCGCCCCAACGACACATTGTGTCGAAGGGCCGGACGGAAAGCGAAAGGGTGCTCGCCACGATGGTCAGCACCTGATCGCCGATGTCATGGCCGTAGCGGTCGTTGAACTGCTTGAAGTGGTCGATGTCCATGAAGAGCAGGCCGAAGCCGGCCCCGCTGCGGCGCAGTTCCTCGAGTCGTGAATGCAATTGAGCTTCCAGATGCCGGCGGTTCGGCAGGCCGGTCAACTCATCGACAAGCGCCAGCTTCTTCAGCTCCTCCACCTGCTCCTGCAATGCCTGGCGTGAGCTGATTTCCGTGAAGATTTCGACAGCACCGGTGAATCTGCCGTCAGCGGTCGGCAACGGCGAGGTCCGCACCCACACCGGCAGTCGGTGCCCCTGCTTGTGATGCAGGTAAACCTCGGCTTCATGCGGCCCACCGTCGGCCATGGCGGCGACCAGCGGGCATGACCCTTTGCAAAGCTGGCGGCCTGAGGGGTCCACATGGACAAGAATGTTGTCGGCGCAGGATTTGCCGACCACCTCAGCCGCGGAGTAACCGGTGATGCGCTCCGCGCCCTTGTTCCAGTAAGTGATGAGGCGCTCGCGGTCCACGAAGTAAATCCCGTCGTGCATGTTTTCAACGAGGTCACGGTAAAGGTCTTTCGAAGGCATATTGCGCTCCCGGTCACGGGCCATGCGGCTCTTGGGAATGATAGCACGGGAACCCATCCAGTACAAACCTCACGCCGCCTTAATGAGGAGATAGCCAGAACCGCGATCACCCGCTTACGGATAGGTTTCTTTTTCTTGTTAAACCTCCAAACCGCCGGTATACAAGATCTGATTTTAATGAATTCGGATTTAACCGATTAATCGGCAGCCCCTTCTCCCCCTTTGCAAAAGGGGGCCGGGGGGATTTAAGTGCTGACGTTTTTCGCCACTCGAGGCAGGCAACATAGAAACACCGAACACCTGCATGGAGCCGACCATGAAGCATCCCCCAACTCAGCAAGGAGAATGGGCCCGATTAGTTGAGTCCGCCGTTCGGATCAAACAGCTGGCCCCGTGGCAATGGATGAACGAGGACGACGTTTACGGCATTACGCACCCGGAGACCGGGGAAATCGGATTCATCAGCGTGATGGGGGCCCTTGACCAGCATATGGCCGTCGCCGTGTATCTTGGCGCGCCGGCACTTGCAAAGTTTATCAATCTGCAGCATACGCCACCGGGCGTCCTCGATGAGTATCCCGAATTGCTCCTCGAGATCCCCCATTTGCAGGCGTCGTTTGAAGATCGGGACAACCTTGCAGATTGGGACAGGCAGTTGCTTCGCAGTTTGAATCTGAAATTCCGAGGCCGAAAAGCCTGGCCTCGATTCCAAAGCTTTCGCCCGGGTTTTATGCCCTGGCGGTTGGAGCCCGACGAGATTCGTTTTCTGACTCTGGCCTTGGAGCAACTCGAGCAGGTGGCGCCCCGGGTGCAAGAAGACCGGTTTTTATTGCAGGGGAAAGACACCGCCATCTTTTTTATTCGGACTTGTCGCACGCAGGAAGGAAAACCCGACGAATGGGAAGATCGCTATGTACGGATTCCACCCCCGGACTTGCCGCCGGTGCCGCTCATGTGTGATTCCAGCGATTTGAAAAAACTCAAACGCACGGTTTCTCGGGGGGACATCATCGAATTGGATTTTTTCCAATACCCGGGACCTATCGGCAAGCAGGGCGAGCGCCCGCAGGCCGGTTACATCCTGCTCGCCCTGCACGCCCAGTCCAACCTGATTTTCGGGGCGGAAACCCTGCATGTCACGGATAGCATCGAACGCATGTGGGGGCAGATTCCCGGAATACTGCTGCACAGACTCGTCGGCCCGGGGATGCGGCCAAAGGAAATCCATGTCCAATCGCAGCTCCTCGTGAACGTCCTGCAAACCGCTTTCAAGGAACTGGGTATCCGGATTGTGCTCAAGCCGTCGCTCAAGAAGCTCCGGGCCGCAAAACGGGAAATGTTTGCGCTCCTCGAACAGGGGCCGCCACCGTTTCGAGGATAGACACAACCGCCAGCGCCCGAGACGGCCGCTTTTTGCAAATTAGAAGTTGAAGATGATATGGACAAGAAGCCGTCTGCCAACTATACCCCGTCGGATGTGAGTTCGTCCAGCATGAAGATGTCCTCTTTTTCTGCTGTTAGCCCTCCCCAGATATTTTAAAAACCAACGCGCTTGACATGGGGAGCCCTTCAAAGCATACTTTTTTCTGGTAGCCTTTTCGGCTCGCAGATTACTCTCCACCGTTCACTCCTTCAACCGGAGCCGGCCATGAACACCATGAAAGCGCTGGTCAAAGCCAGACCGGAACAGGGGCTTTGGCTGCAGGACGTCCCCGTCCCGGAGATGGGCATCAACGATGTGCTCATCAAGATCCAGAAGACGTCCATCTGCGGCACCGATGTACACATCTACAACTGGGACGCGTGGGCGCAGAAGACCATTCCCGTGCCCATGCACGTCGGCCACGAGTTTGTGGGCCGCGTGGCCGCGGTCGGCGACAACGTGCACGACTTCAAGATCGGCGATCTCGTGTCCGGCGAAGGCCACTTGGTGTGCGGCCGCTGCCGCAACTGCCTGGCGGGCCGCCGCCACCTCTGCCCGCACACCAGCGGGGTCGGCGTCAACCGGCCGGGAGCGTTTGCGGAGTACCTCTGCATCCCGGTCACCAACGTCTGGTACTGCGACCCCGCCATCCCGACCGATGTGCTGTCCTGCTTCGACCCACTCGGCAACGCCACCCACACGGCGCTCTCCTTCGACGTGCTCGGCGAGGATGTGCTCATCACCGGGGCTGGGCCGATCGGGTGCATGGCGACCGGCATTGTCCGGCATGCCGGCGCGCGTCACGTCGTCATCACCGACGTGAACCCCTTTCGCCTGGAAATTGCCAAAAAAATGGGCGCGACCATCGCTCTTGACGTTCACCGAGGATCCATCGCCGATGCCCAGAAAAAACTGGGGATGAAGGAAGGCTTCGACGTGGGGCTTGAAATGTCCGGCAACGCCCAGGCGTTCCGCGACATGCTGGCCGGCATGTGCCACGGCGGCAAGATCGCTCTGCTCGGCCTTCTGCCGCACGACACACCCATCGACTGGGACACGGTCATTTTCAACAGCCTGACCCTCAAGGGGATCTACGGCCGGGAGATGTATGAGACCTGGTACAAGATGACGGTCATGATCCAGGGCGGGCTGGACATCACCCCCGTCATCACCCATCGCTTCCACTACACGGAATTCGAAAAAGGCTTCGAGGCGATGCGGTCGGGGCAGTCTGGCAAAGTCGTGTTGAATTGGGAATAATTTAAGCGGAAGCGGCACCATGGGTGCCTTTTGGAGCGGTCCCGCGGAACTTGAGGAGCGCTGCGCTTGAGGCTGAAGGCTTTCATTTGCCGGCCTCTCGCCCGCAAATGAAATATGATATGCTCTGCACCTCTGGTTTGAATAAAATGCTGCATCAGGAGAAAGACCATGTCGCTTGAAGCACTCGATAAAGCGCTAGAATTGGAGCTTGAGGCCCTTAAAACAGAGGGGCGCGCCAAACCGCCGGAGCGGGTGATCGTCGCTTACCTTCCACCCCAGGGCGACAAGGGGCCGCGCTACCGGCTTCAAGGCGCCGAGCGGGATTTCATCCGCATGAACTCCAACAGCTACCTTTCGCTCTCCAACCACCCGGAGGTAATCAGGGCCGCGGATAAAGCCACCCATGCGCTGGGCGTCGGCCCTGGTGCCGTGCGTTTTATCGACGGCACTTTTTCCTATCACGTCGCCCTGGAGGAGTGCATCGCGCGCTTCATGGGAAAATCCGCCGCGAAAATTTTCAACTCGGCATACACCGCCAACTGCGGTCTGGCGCTGGCCATTTCCAACCCCAAGACCTACTGGATCGGCGATCAGCTCAACCACAACAGCATTATCCGTGCCATGCGCATCGCGAATGTGCCTTCCGAAAACAAGGCCATCTACACCCACAACGACATGGACAGCCTGAGAAAATGCCTCGAGGAGGTGCCGGCGGGCATGGAGCGGGTGGCGGTGATCTTCGACGGCATTTTCAGCATGCGCGGCGACTTCACACCCATCGACCGGATTGAAGCCATCGCCGCCGCCCATCGAAACCGATTCAAAGAGGGCCTCGTCACCGTGGTGGACGACTCCCACGGAATCGGTGCCTACGGCGCGGCGGGTCGCGGCACGGCGGACCACACCGGCGCTCAGCCGGACATCGTCATCGGCACCTTCGGCAAGGCCTTCGGCGCGAACGGCGGATTCATCGCCGCCAGCTCGACCTTGATTGAGGCGGTGCGGCAGCGGGCCGACACCTACATTTACACCAACCCGCTGAGCGTTGCCGACTGCGCCGCCGCCGCCCAGGCGCTTGCAATCTGCGACGGTCCCGAGGGCCGGCAGCGCCTGGAACATCTGCAGCAGATGACCGCGCGCTTCCGCCGGGGAATCGAGGCCCTGGGATGGCAATCCATCCCCGGCCCGCACCCGATCGTGCCCCTGCTGGTGCGCGACACGCCTCGCACCCATCAACTGGTCCGGCACCTGTTCGAACGCGGAATTCTTGCCGTCGGCCTGACCTTCCCGGTGGTGCCTCGCGGGGATGAGACCATCCGCTTCCAGGTCAACGCCGCCCACACCGCCGCGGACATCGACGTTGTCTTGAACGCCCTAAACGATTTCAGATGACTACCAAGAAAATCGCGTTCCTGAAACTCCGTGGAAGCGGCTTTCCCGATGCGATCACCGAGGCTGAAAGCCGATGCCGCACTTCTCACCGTTTGGGTGGCGCAACGCGCCATTGCTGGCTTGTCACGACCTCATCGACTGAATCGTTTGGAATCGCGAGCATATTGTGCTGAGAATCATCGCCGGAGAATTAAAGGGCCGAAAGCTGCGCACGGTGGCGGGCCTCACGACCCGGCCGACCGCCGACCGGACGCGCGAAGCAATCTTCAACATCCTCGGTCCCGGGATCCGCGGCGCCCACGTGCTCGACCTGTTTGCCGGCACCGGCGCCTTCGGCATCGAAGCCCTCAGCCGCGGCGCCGCCTCAACCCTTTTCATCGAGAAGGGCCGCGAGGCGCTCGCTGTCCTTGCCGACAACATCCAGTTCTGCGGCCTGGCGGAACGCGCCGCCGCGATCCGTTGGGACGCCGCCCGCAATCTGGACTGCCTCCGCAACCGCGAACCGTTATTCCGGCTGATCTTTTTGGACCCACCCTACCGTCAAGGCCTGGTGGCCCCGGCCCTCGCCCATCTTCATGCCGCTCGCTGCCTGGCGCAAGGCGCCCGGCTGGTGGTTGAACACGGTGTCGAAGATCCGCTGCCCGAGTTGAGAGACGCCTACCTTCTCCAGGACCAGCGCCGGTACGGCAAAACGCTTGTCTCATTTTTGTCTTATGTGATATGAGGCGGAGGCCTCGTACCGTTGGGCAGCGCGCCTTGACCGAACCTGCATGGAAAGGGAACACCGCATGGAACGTATCGCCATCTACCCCGGCTCCTTCGACCCGGTGACCAACGGCCATCTGGACATTGTCGAACGCGGATTGACGCTTTTCGACAAGGTCATTGTAGCCATTCTACATAACCCCAAGAAACAGTGTCTGTTTTCACTCGAAGACCGTCTGGAAATGCTGAAGATCAGCATGCAGGATTTCCCGAACGTGGAGGCGGATGCGTTCGACGGGCTTCTCGTGGAATATGCCGCGCGGCGCGGGGCTGCGGCCGTGCTGCGTGGCCTGCGCGCACTGTCCGACTTTGAATTTGAATTCCAGATGGCGCTCATGAACCGACGCCTGAACCGGGAGATCCAGACCGTATTCCTCATGACCGGCATGCGCTGGATCTACACGAGTTCTTCCATCATCAAGGAAGCGGCCCAGTTCGGCGGAGACATCGAGGACATGGTGCCGCCCGTGGTGCTCGCGAGGCTCAAAGAGAAGTTTCCCGCCCTCGCCCGACCGCGGAAAGACCTGCCGGGATAGATCAATGGACCTCTGGCAATTGAACATTTTCTGCCGGGTGGTGGAGCAGCGCAGCTTCTCGAAGGCCGCCGAAGCGGTCCATCTCTCCCAGCCCACCGTCAGCAGTCACATCAAAGATCTCGAATCGCATTTTGGATGCCCCCTGATCGACCGCCTTTCCAAAGAGGCGACACCCACCCATGCCGGTCGGCTTCTTTACGGGTATGCCTTGCGGCTGCTGGCTTTGCGCGAAGAGACCGAAACCGCCATGGCCCAACACCAGGGCAAAACTCTCGGCCGCCTGGTGATCGGGGGGAGCACCATCCCCGGCGGGTACCTGCTGCCCCGTGTGATCGGAAGGTTCAAAAAACGCTTTCCCCAGGTCATGCTGACGCTGGCCATCGCGGACACGGAGCGAATCATCGCCGGCGTTTTGGAGGGCGCGGTGGAACTCGGGCTGGTCGGCGCGGAATCCAGAGAGAAAAACATCCAGCAGGAGATCCTCATGACGGATGAAATGCGCCTAGTCGTGCCGGTCCGGCATCCCTGGGCTGCGAAGAAAAAGATAGCCCTGGCCTCGCTCCTGGCGGAACCCTATATCGCCCGCGAGCGCGGCTCCGGGACGCTCCAGTCCCTGCAGGAAAGCCTGATGCGTTTGGGGCACGCTGCCGAGGAACTGAACATTGTGGCTGAAATGGGCAGCACCGAGGCGATCCGCCAAGGGATCAAGGAAGGCGCCGGCGTGTCGATTCTATCGACGCTGGCGATATCGGAGGATCTCGCCTCCGGCCGCTTGAAAGCCTTGACGGTAGAAGGCTTGGACTTGACCCGCCGCTTTTACATCACCCGCCACCGCCAGCGCAGCCTGTCACCGCTGGCCGCCGCCTTCATCGACTTCCTAAAAGAAAACCTGCCGAACGCATCGCACCGATAGCTGCAGTCTTGAATTCTCCCGGTCTTGGGGGCGACGGCGTCATCCCAAGGCCAAGTTCAAGGCGCGCAAGCCGCGCGGTGCGAGGCGTACGCCAGTACGCCGCAGCACCCGCGCGGTGAAGCGCAACGCAGAAGTTGGGCTTGCGATGGCGCCGTCAGGGTTCCTTCCAGCCGTGCTCGCCGACCAGCTTCACAAAACGGCACCCTCCCAGGCTGGACTGCCGGATGCCTGTTTTTTCCTTGACGATCTTGACCAGGTCCTGGGTGTGCTGATTCCCGACCGGGGCCACCAGGCGACCGCCGACGGCCAGCTGGTTCAAAAGCACGGCCGGGACCGTGGGAGCGCCGGCCGTGACAATAATCGCATCGAAGGGGCTCTCTTCATCCCAGCCCTTGGAACCGTCGCCGTAGCGGGTGACGATGTTGAAAAGACGCAGTTCGTCGAATAGGCGCCGGGCCTGCAGATACAGGGGACGAATGCGCTCGATGGTGTATACCCGGTAGGCGATCTGCGCCAGGATGGCCGCCTGGTATCCCGATCCGGTGCCGATTTCCAGCACCCGATCCTCGCGGCTCAGTTGAAGGGCCTGGCTCATCTCGGCCACGATATACGGCTGGGAGATGGTCTGCTGCTCGCCGATCGGAAGCGGGAAATCGCCGTAGGCCTGGTCGCGCAGAGCCTCGCTCACGAAGATGTGCCGCGGCACCTTGCGCAGGGCCGCCAGCACCGCCGGGTCGGCAATGCCCCGCGCCTCGACCTGCTGGCGCACCATCTCTTCTCTGAGGCGCTGGTATTTCAGGGGTTCCTTTTCCACGAAGATCCTTATCGGGCACGTTTCGCTTCAGCCGATTTTCTATCAACACCGGCTCTCTAGGTCAAGATGCGAGATTTCGCCCCCGCCGCTTTCAACGCTGCGGCAGATCTGCTAAGATGCACAACGGCAGCGGCAACTGCCGGAATATCAAGATGCTATTTCGACAAGGGTGACGGGCATGCGGCCGCCGAGGCAATTTCTGATCATCTTGGTATTGCTGGTCTCCATTTTAACGGCCGGGACGGTCGGATTTGAGGCGATCGAGGGCTGGGGGTTCATGGACGCCCTTTACATGACCGTGATCACCATCGCCACCGTCGGCTACCAGGAAATCCGCCCGCTGGGCGAAGCCGGCCGGGTCTTCAACATGGTGCTGATTTTTTTCGGACTCGGCACAACGACTTATGTGGCGGCCAGTGTCGTGCAGTTCATGGTGGAGGGTAGAATCCGTGCGATCATGGGGAGGCGCCGCTTGGACAGAAAAATCGATCGTTTGAGCCATCATTACATCATCTGCGGGTACGGCCGGATCGGAAGAATGCTTTGCCAGACGCTTCGACAGAAGCCGGTCAACATCGTGGTGATTGATAAAACCCCGGATCTCATCCCGGTACTGGAACAGGACGGGGTGATGTATATCCATGGGGATGCCACCATGGAAGATGTTCTTAAACGAGCCGGCATCGAACGGGCCAAGGGACTGGTGGCGGTGCTGGCGACCGATACGGACAATGTCTTCCTGGTGCTGACCGCGCGGCAGTTGGCACCGCATCTAATGATCATCGCCAGGGCCGGCCGGGACGAGGCCAAGAACAAGCTGCGCGCCGCCGGGGCCAACATCGTGGAGTCCCCTTACGAGATGGGGGCCTTCCGGCTGGCCCAGCGGATCATGCGGCCAACGGTGACAAGCTTTCTTGAATTCGCCTTTTCCCAAACCCGCAAGGACATTCAATTGGAGGAACTTGCCGTCAGCGAGGCCTCCGCGCTCGCCCGTCTCAGCCTCAAGGACTCCGGCATTCGCCAGAACTTCAACCTTATCATCATCGCCATTAACAAGCCTGACGGCACCATGCTTTTCAACCCCTCCTTCGAGGCCGTCATGATGCCGGGAGACACGGTCATCGCCGTGGGCGAAGTGGGGAACCTGGACAAGCTGGAAAAGGTGCTGAACCCCTAAAAAGCAATGGATCTGGGTTGCCGACGGAAGTCTCCCCCAATTATTCTCTCCTCTGCAAATAGCGCCAGCCGGAGCCTCCGATCCCTTGCTCTTTATATTTTATAGATAATCCGTTTGTCCGTGATGATGATATCCACGTTCTTGTCGTGGGATTCGGTGGGAACCTGCGGGATGATCTGCTCCTCGAACGCCAGCGCGACCTTGCGAGTCGTCGCCGGCAGATCCGGAATAAACCGGTCGTAATACCCCTTGCCCGACCCAATGCGCGCGCCTTTTTCGTCGAACGCCAGACCGGGGATGATGGCGATGTCGACCTTTTGGATGGGCACCGGCTTGCAGCGGGCGGGATTGGGCTCCGCCACCCCCCGCGGCCCCGGCTGCAGGTCCTTGTCCGGATGGTCGACTTTCAAGATCGTGGCCTTGCGCCGCTCAGGGTCGAAGGCGGGCAGAACGACGATCTTGTTGAAACCGAAAGACCGCTTGAGGATATGTTTGGTTCGGACCTCGTTTTCGCCATCGACATAAAGCAAAATGATCCGGGCTTCCATGAAATTGGCGAACTCAAACAGCTTGTGCTCGATGGCCTTGGTTTTTTCAACGCGCTGCTTTTCGGTGAACCCATTGATGACTTTGGCCATGTCCTTACGGATTTGTTCCTTGGCTGCCTTGATTTCGTCCATGTGGCTTCCCCCTGGCGTCGGATCAATTTCGCAGGCCGTTAGCGGGCCGGCAAGAAATGGCTGCAGGTCTTTTCGATCACCGCGCTGCCGGCAGCCGATTGCGGCGGATACCTTTTTTCATCCGGTAATAACCGTTGACTAAACTGAAATGCCTGTGTATGAAAATTCAGTTAAAGCCCATCGAACAACTAACCAATCGATTAAACATATAAATATACCTAATTTATGCTGGAAATCAAGTTTATCCGACAGAATTTAGCAGCAGTGGAAGCTGCTCTGGCAGCCCGCGGCCAGAGCATCGCCCTGGAACCCTTCAAGACCGTCGACGAGCAGCACCGGAAAACCCTCCAGGAAATCGAGGATCTGCGCCACCGCCGCAACGTGGTGTCCGACGAGATCGCCCGCCTGAAGAAAGCCGGCGACCCGGCTGAGGGTCTGGTGCTGGAGATGCGTTCGGTTTCGGCGCGCATCAAGGAGCTGGAGAAAGCGGAGACCGACACCCAGGAGCGTCTGAGCGCGATCCTGATGGGGCTCCCGAACCTGCCCCACGCCTCGGTACCGCTGGGCCGTGACAGCTCCGAGAACCCCGTTATCAAAACCTGGGGTGAACCATCCCGGTTTGACTTTGAGCCCAAGGCCCACTGGGATATCGGCGCTCATCTGAAAGTGCTCGACTTGGAGCGTGCCGCCAAGATCACCGGCGCACGGTTCCCTTTGTATTTTGATGCCGGCGCCCGTTTGGAGCGCGCGCTGGTCAACTTCATGCTGGACGTGCACACCCGCGAGCACGGCTACCGCGAGATCCTGCCCCCCTTCATCGTCAATCGGCAGTCCATGACCAGCACCGGTCAGCTGCCGAAATTCGAGCAGGACCTCTTCAAGCTGGAGCAGTGGGACTATTTCCTGATCCCCACGGCGGAAGTGCCGCTGACCAACATCCACCGGGATGAAATCCTGGAGGAAGCGGCGTTGCCCCTGTATTACACGGCGTACACGCCCTGCTTCCGGTCGGAGGCGGGCTCCCACGGCAAGGACACCCGCGGGTTGATCCGGCAGCACCAGTTCAACAAGGTGGAGCTGGTGAAATTCTGCAAGGCCGAGGATTCGTATGCGGAGCTGGAAAGCCTGCTGGCGCAGGCGGAGTCCATCCTCTCCAAGCTGGGCCTGCCCTACCGTGTAGTCCTCCTGTGCACGGGCGACATGGGATTTTCAGCCGCGAAGACCTACGACATCGAGGTGTGGATGCCGTCTCAGAACACCTACCGCGAAATTTCTTCCTGCAGCAACTTCGAGGACTTCCAGGCACGGCGTGGAAACATCCGCTTCCGGCGCAAGGGCAAGAAGGGCACCGAACTGGTCCACACGCTCAACGGCTCGGGCCTTGCGGCCGGCCGCACCTTTGCCGCCATCCTTGAAAACTGCCAGCGGTCCGACGGGTCCGTCGTGATCCCCGAGGCACTCAGGCCCTACATGGGCGGAATGGATGTCATCGCGCCGTGAAACCCGACGACTTTCCCAAGCACATTCAGGCGCGCCTGATGCCGACCCACCCGGGCCGCATGGCCTACCGCTGCTTGGGCTGCAGCGCTCAGTTTGGCATCGAGCGGCTGCTCTACGTCTGCCCGGAATGCGGGCAGGTCCTGTTGATCGAGGATCTGGACTTCGAGCGTCTCAAGGCCACCCCGGGCCGCCTCTGGCGCCAGATCTTCGACTACCGCAAGATGCTGACACTCACGGCCCTGAAAGGCATCTACCGCTACCACGAGTTCATCGGGCCGGTGATTCCGCTGGAGGCCGTGCTGTATCTCGGTGAAGGCCACACGCCCGTCGTGCGGGCCAACGCCCCTCTGCGGGACAAGGTGGGGATAGACTTTTACTTCAAAAACGACGGCCAGAACCCGAGCGCCTCTTTCAAGGACCGGGGGATGGCCAGCGCTTTCAGCTACATCCACACCTTGATCCGGCACGGGGCGCTCTCCGAAGTCCTGGCGGTCTGCGCCTCGACCGGCGACACCTCGGCGGCGGCCGCCCTCTACGGCGCCTACCTGAAACCGCGCATCAAATCCGCCGTCCTGCTGCCCCACAAGAAAGTCACCCCCCAGCAGCTGTCCCAGCCGCTCGGCAGCGGGGCCATGGTGTTCGAAATCCCGGGGGTGTTCGACGATTGCATGAAGGTAGTGGAAGCGCTCTCCGAGGACTACCCGGTGGCGCTGCTCAACTCCAAGAACGCCTGGCGTATTCTGGGCCAGGAATCTTACTCCTACGAAATCGCGCAGGATTTCGAATATGACGTGGCGCAGCTGGCCATCGTCGTGCCCATCGGCAACGCCGGCAACATCACGGCGGTCATGAGCGGTTTCCTGAAATTTTTCGAGGCCGGGGTAATCACCGCGCTGCCGAAAATCGTGGGGGTCCAATCCGAGCACGCCGACCCGGTCTATCGCTACTACCTCGAGCCGGATCCGGCCAAACGGCGGTTCACCCCGGTCACGGTCCGGCCAAGTGTCGCCCAGGCCGCCATGATCGGCAACCCCGTCTCCATGCCGCGGGTGGTGCATCTTGCGGACCGCTACAACCAGACTGCCGGCCGGCAGCGGGTGTTTTTCGCAGCCGTGACCGAGCAGGAGATCATGGACTGGCAGCTGACCGCCAACCGCAACGGCCATGTGGCCTGCACGCACGGCGGGGAGACCCTGGCCGGCCTGATGACCGCCCAGCGCCGCGGTATGGTCGGCAGCGGCGACATCGCCGTCCTGGATTCAACCGCGCACGCCCTCAAGTTCTCCGGGTTTCAGGACATGTACTTTGAAAACCGGTTCCCCGCCGACTTCGGCATCACCCCGAACCCGGCGCTGGTGAACCGGCCGGTCTACATCCACCCCGCAGACCTCGGCCGGGTGCCGGCCCCCGGCAAGCCTTTAGCGGGCGAGGAGTTCCAGTGTTTCGTGCGGCGCACGGCCGAGGACATCGCCGACCGCCTGAATCTCAAAAAGACATCCCGGTGATTCGCCCGCGGGTGTCGACATCAGCCAACGAGGTGTTTTCATGAAACTGAAACTCGCATCACTCCTGGCATGTGCGTGGGTTGTTCTTTTCCTGGCCGCCTGCGCCTCCTCCAGTCCCAGTTCCGAGCCATCCGAGCCGGCCTTCGAAAAAAACAAGGCGGCGGCGGAAGCCAGCCGCAACCTGGGCGAGGCCTATCTCGCAGGGGGCAACTTGATGGCGGCGTTGAGAGAGCTAAAGAAGGCGGAGGGTTACGACCCTGAGGATCACATCACTCAATTCGACATCGGGCTCGTCTATTACTACCGCGAGCGCTACGACCAGGCGATCCAGTATTTTGAAAAGGCGATCCGGCTCAAGCCCGATTTCGCGCCGGCCATCAACAGCATGGGCAACGCCTATCTGGAAAAAGGCGACTGGGACAACGCCATTGCGGCCTATCGAAAAATTACCGAAGATGTTTTTTACGGAACGCCGCACTTTGCCTATTCGAACATGGCACTGGCGTATTACCAAAAAAAAGACTACCGTCAGGCGGAGAAATATTTTCTTGAGGCGCTGAAGTTGAATCCGGAGTTTGCGAACGCGCTGGGCGGCTTGGGAATGACCTACACCGCCATGGGGCGCTATGCCGACGCGGAAAAAAAATTAGAACGCGCAGTGCGCAAAAACCCCAAGCTGCCTCAGTTGCATTACGAGCTGGGAAGGGCCTACCGCGGGCTCGGTGACCGGCAGAAAGCACGGGAGGAATTCCAGCTCACGATAGACCTCGCTCCGGAATCGGTAATGGCGGACGAGGCTCAGCGACAGCTTAAAGAAGTGGGCCCCTGATAGAGACTGAAGCGCGTCGGGCTTCCAATCCTCAAGACACTACCTGCGGATGGCATTTAGAATGCCATCCGCAGGTAGTGTTAAAAATGGAACCACGGGTCAGATCGTCTTGCGCTGCTCCAACTGGATGATACGCGGAGTGATGAAAATGAGCAGTTCGTTCTTGCTATTCTCAATCCGATCCGATCGGAACAGCCAGCCAAAGGCCGGGAGCTTCCGCAGGCCCGGGATGCCCTGATCCGACATTTTTTTCGTATCCTTCAGAATCCCGCCGATAACGATCGTATCCCCGTCATCCACGAGAATCTCGGTTTTGGCCTCGTTGGTCGAAAGCGCCGGCTCCGGTGCCGTCGGGTCAACGATATCGTTCTTGGTTATAAAAATTTTCATCACGATGCGTTTGTCCGCCGAAATATTGGGAGTTACATCCAGCAGCAGGTCGACGTTCTTGAAGCGGACCGTGGCGTTGCCGGAGGAGTCCCGCTCCAGGTAGGGAACCTCGAGGCCTTGCTTGATTTGGGCTGCCTTGCCGTTCAAGGTGATAATCTTCGGCGACGATATGATGTTGGTTTTGCCCTCAACCTCGCTGGCCGTCAGTTTGGCATCGATGATGGAAATGTTGGTTCCAAACAGAGTGGAGAAATTGAAGCCGATCGTGTTGTCGGTCTTGTAGCTGGTCGGGATGTTGTTGGCCGTGAACGTGGTGGGGCCGGTTTTCAGTGCTCCGCCGATCTTGAATGCCTCGACCGAAATGGTCCCCCAGTCGAAACCGACTTCACGCGTGAAACTGCTGGTGGCCTCGACCACCCGGGCCTCGATGATCACCTGCGACGTCACCCGGTCAATTTTCGATACGATGGCCCTGGCCTGTTTCACCTTTTCGAGAATGTCGGTGATAATGACTTGGTTATTGCGCACGTCCACGGTGGCCTTGCCGCGGTTCGGGGTGAGAATGTTGATGATATGAGGCAGGACATCGGCCTGGGCGGCAGAGTAGTTGACCGGGATGTACTCGGTGACAAGTGGCTCCCCCTCTTCTTCCTGCTTCCTGGCATCCTGCTCCGCCTTCAACTGCGCCTGGCGCATCTTCTCTTCCTGCTGCAGGGTGGCCAACGAGGCGATGCGGATGATGTCTCCTTCCCGGACCATTCCCAGCTGGTTCATCTTCAAAACCAGATCCAGCACCTGATCCCACGGGACCGGTTTCTGCAGGGCCAGGGTCACCTTGCCGGTGACGTTCTTGTCGATCGCGAAATTCTTGCCGCTGATTTCCTGCAGGATGCGGAAAACGTTTTTGATGTCGGTATCATAGAAATCCAGGGCAATTTTTTCGCCGGTGAATACCTTGTCGGCGGAGCCGGCACCGGTCTCAACACTGGAGGCTCTTCTGGGCGCTGCCGAAACGACCGCCGCTTTACCCGGTTCGGCTGTTTTCATCACGGCAGGCTCGCTGGTCGACACGGCTGCAGGCGCTTGCGCGAGCCCCGTCTTCCATGCCGGGGGTTCGGCGCTCTCGTAGGGTTTGGGCGGAACCGTGGAAGCGGCGAAGTTGAGTCGGATGAGATTTCCCATCTGCTCCGCGGTGTAGGGTACATTCTCGCGCAGGTCGACCGCCACAAGCGTTTCGTTCTTGCCTTGAGTCGGTGTCACGCGGTCGACGGCGCTTTCAAATCGGGTCGTGATGACGGCCCGCTTATACTGTTCCGGCACCTGGGTGTTGACAAGCTTCAACTGAACCTGTTTGTCGCCGGACTTCACCAGATCGTAGGCCACCGGGCGCGAAGTCCCGATGATGACCGCGGATTTGCCGGCATCCGCATCGGCAAATTCGACCCGGTTCACCCACGCCGGAGACCCGGACGTCGCCGCAGTCGGCTTGGCCGGCTGAGGGGCCTGGCTCGGCGCCGGCCCGGAAGCCAGTTTCAGGTCCGTGCCCATCGATCCGACGGCCTCCCCCACTTGGATGAGGAGTCCGTTGTCGACGCTTTTCGCAGTGTAGTTTCCGAGATAGGGCTTCTGGGTTTCGACCACCAGGCGAACCTTGTCGGGGTAGGCGAGATGGCGGACCCGGCTGACCGGCCCGGGCTTGACCGCCATGCGCTGTTCGCCCTTGTACGGGCTGTTTAACCCATTGAAATCGAAAACAATCCGCGGCGGGTTTTCCGTAAGCGTGAAGGATTTGTAGTCCTGCAGGGCGCCGTCGGCCTCGACACGGATGATGGCCCCATCTTTGGATGACTCCGCATTCACGCTGACCAAAGCAGTCGCGGGAACAACGCTTTTCGGGGCCGGGGGAGTGGCGGCAGCCTTGTCGGTATCCGATTCCTGGATCGAGGGGGGCTGGCTGACCTGGGCCTCCGGCGCTGCCGCTTTCGGAAAAACGATCTTGAGATCGGCACCTTCCGGACTCAACTCATAGGCAACGTCGCTCTTGAGGGCAATGAAAATGCGCGAGGTCCTGCCGTTTTCATTGGACTCGGAAGCGCGAATGCTGCTGATCGTCTCGTTCTCCGGCGGATAGTAGACCTCCTTCAGATTGTCCAAGCCGGTGCCCGGGAACTGAAAGAGGACTCCCAGCGGCGCGTCCTGCTTCACCGCCGTGTAGGACAACTGCTCGTTGCCCTTGACCGTGACGGACAGGCCCGCTGCATCTTCCCGGCTGACGATATCGGTGATCAGCCGGTCCGCCTCCGCGCTTTTCATCTGAGCGCTGTTCGGGGATGCACAGCCGGCCATTACGGCGGCCAGAAACACAGCGATGAGAGCGGGAGCAATGAGGTTTCGATGAATGCTGAGATTGGTCGTCATGTTACAACTCTCCAGGAGGCTTCGGAAGGGTTATTTCTTTCTTCTGTGTTATGGTTTTCCCGTAAACGTCCTCAAATTCTTCCTCAATCAGAACCTTGTCGATGGCGATGCCCACCACCTTGCCCGAGTTCATGCCGACATAGGTGCCCTCCCTGAGGATGTACCCCTTTCCGGAGGATTCCTCGACGAGGGCCCGATTGCCGGTTGCGGCCGCGATAATGGCCACCAGCTTCAGCTGCCCGAGTTCGATCTGCTCTAGCGGCGTTTGGGGCGTCCGCTTCTTGGGTCTCAGCGATTTGGCGACCTGCTGCCCCTCGTCCTTTATAAACGGCTCAAACGGGTCCGCTTTGCCCTTGGGATTGTAGGGCGCAGGCGCCTGTATGTTCAGAAGAGACGCCACCTGGCTGTCGGTGACCGCTATGGCATTGGTGGCCTTCTTGACTCCGTCCATGGGCAAAGCGGCGTTGGCAACGGCTACGGTCGGGGCGGCCGCCTCGATGACCGGCAGCGCGGCTGACTTCGTGGGCGGCGGAGGCTCCGCGGGCTTCGGCGGCGGAGTCGGTGCCGGCGCGGGCACAGGGGGATCCTGCGGCTTGACTTGGGCCACCGACGGCTTGGGTTCCGCCGCCGGCGCTATCGGTTTGGGTTGAACGACAGCCACCTTGGGGGCCGGCTGTGTGCGGTCAGCCGGTGCCGCAATCTTTTTCCGGACCACCTGGGGCTGTGCTGCGGTTTTCTCAGAATCATCGCAGCCGGCCGGCAGCAGCGATAATCCCATCAGCACAATCAGCATTCGAATCGGAGCAAGGTAGTTTTTCATAAGCGATTCTTAATGTAGGTGATTATAGGTCAAGGTTCCTTTTCGACTTCGGCTTGACATCATTTTTTCCGGGATTCGATCCGGGAGCGGGCCGGGCCGCCGCGGGTTTGGGCGGGGCCGGTTTCTCCGGCGGCGGCTCTACGAATTTGTATGTCACGGCCGTGCAGGAGGCGTTCAAGTCACGGATCTCCTTGCCGCGGTTGATGGTGATGTTATTGATGTTGACGATCCGGGACAAGCGCGCCACCTTGTCGAAAAAAATAGCCAGGTTGTGGTAATCCCCGCGGATGTTCATCGCCACCGGGATTTCCGCGTAAAACTCTTTCTTGGTTTCCGGTTTGGGCTCGAACAGCAGGAACTCCAATCCCACGTCTTGGCCGGACTTGGAGACGTTCGTCAGCAGGGAGGGGATTTCCTCCTTTTCGGGAAGTGCGCGCATGGCGATTTTGAACTGAGCTTCGGCCTCCTGCATTTTGGCCTGGAATTTTTCCAGCTCGGCCGCATTGATCTTAGCGGTAGCAAGCTTTTTCTCCAGGCCCTGCAGTTTATTGTCCAGTTCGGTGATCTCGTCATACAGCGGCAGATAGACGAACCAGGTCGCCGCACCGAAAAGAAGTACCACCATGGCCGCGACGATGCCCACTCTCTGCCACAGGGCGAGCTTCTCTATTTTCTCCAGGAGCTCGCTTCCGGTTTTCTGACCGACAAGTTCTTTTGTAGCCATTATTTTTTGGCCCCAGCCTCTTCTGAAGTTTTGATGATCGGCTTCTTCTGACAACTGATTTCAAAGGACTTGAGATTCGTTTTCTGAATTTCGACCTGCCTCAGGGTCTTGAGGCTGACCAAGGAGAACAACCCGCTTCCTTCCAGGCGAACCATGAAATCGGCCACGGTTTTGTCGTCCATGGCGACGCCGCTGATGCTGACCACGTCGGCCTTGGCGTCCAGCGCGGTGAACCACATCCGCTTTTCGATGATCACCTGGGCCAGGGTGTCCATCAGCCGCACCGGTTCGTAGCGACTGACTTCCAGCTCCCGGATGACCGTCAGCTTTTTGTTGAGGTTGTCCAGCTTCTTTTTGATCTCTTCGATTTCCCGGTTGATCTTGTCATACTTTTCCAGCTCGGCCTGAGTGCTTGCGATGCGGCTGTTCAGGTCGTCAACCTGGCTGCTCAACAGGAAATAGATCCCGAAAATCGCAACCACGGCAAAAGCCAGTGAGAGCAGAAAGATCGACAGCTGGCGACGGATGTTCTCTTTCTTGCGAGTGGACCGGAACGGCAGTAGGTTGATGCGTATCATTTGTCGTCTACTTTTCTCATGGCCAGCCCCATGGCGATGGCGGCCTGGGGGGCGATTTGGCGAATGAATTCCGGGTCGAACGCCTTCTCATCCACAGTAAAGTTCTTCAGCGGGTTGAGGGTCTCCACCACCGTGGACGCCTCCGACGCCAGCAGCTGCCGGAATTCGGCAATGTTGGCCCCTCCGCCGCTCAGAATGATCCGTTTGATCTGATCGTCCGGGTAGTTCGTGTAGAAGAAATCCAGCGCACGCCGGATTTCGGTGCACCAGTCCGTTACAACTGCAGCGACGATCTGCTTGAGCTCTTCGGCGGACATTTTATCGGATGCATCTCCGAACTTGAGAAGCTCCGCCTGTTCATAGGAACAATCGAGCAGCGACATGATCTTCTGGTTAATCTGCAGACAGCCCAAGGCCACATCCCGCATGAAGACCGAGGAGCTGCCCTTGATAATGTTGAGGGAGGTCTTGCTGGCGCCGATGTCGATCAGAGCCACGTTTTCGTCCTGGATGTCGTAGTTGGCCTCGAAAATGTTCTGCAGGGCGAAGGCTTCGACATCGATGATGCAGGGGTTCAGGCCGGCCAGGGTCACCAGGTTGATGTAGTCGTTCACCATCTCCTTCTTCGCGGCGACCAGAAAGACGCTCATCTGGTTGGGGTTGTTTTCGTTCTCCCCGAGAATCTGGAAATCCAGGTTCACGTCGCTGATGTCGAAGGGGATGTACTGCTCGGCTTCGAAATGGATGGTCTCCTGCAGCTGATCCTCGGGCATCGTCTGAACGTTGATCTTCTTGACGATAACGGAGTAGCCACCGATGGAGACCGCCACATTGGCCTCTTTGATGTTGCTGGATTTGAAGAGCTGGCGGATGGTTTCGGCCGCCGTGTCCGGATCGCTGATGGCCCCGTCTTCAATGGTGCCGGCCGGAATATCCGCCATGCCGAACCGCTTGAGCTTGGGGCCGTTCTTGGTGTCGATGATCTCGGCGACTTTCACCGAGCGCGACCCGATGTCCAAACCAACCAGGGAGTCTTTTTTTCCGAATAGCATGGAGTCAGCTCAGTCCTTGAAGATTTTGGGTTTGTCCGAAAGTTTGAACCCCAGCGCCAACAGGAGCTTGCGTTGGGTTTCCATCCGGCACGGCATCCCTCTTTCGATTCTGGAGATGGTGATCGGTGAGACATCGGCTTGCTTGGCAAGTTCCGTTTTACTCATGAGAAGCGATTCGCGCACCGATTTCAATTTGTTTTTGGCCATCGCTCGCTCTGAAGCGTTGCGGGTCATGAAGATGACCCAATGGGTTCAGGTGACAACCGGTTCCGACTGATCGTTGTGGAAAAGGGCAGCGACATAAAATAAATTAAACTTAATTATGCTTAATTATGCTAATTTATCTATATGCGGTGGCACGCACAGCAACCACTTACCAAGCGTTGTAGTCACCACGACCGCTGTCGTTGAAATCGCCTTGTGGCCGGAAAATGGACGTTTTCTGGATACTTACCGAATGGGTGATCGGTCGTTTTAAGTTAAAGCAAATTTTGCGCCAAAAAGCGATTCTAAACAGATCAAAAAGCGGGCTAAAAACAATCCATATTGATTTCAAGTTGTTAAAAAAAACAGCCGTCGCGCTCGGCCGGCGCCCACTTTTTCGCTCGCCATTCGGCTGCGGCGTTGGGTGACCTTTCATCGACACACCGTCAATTTTTTGTAACTGGGATAACCTGCTTGACATTACCAACTCATTTTTCATTGCCATCACCCATCGAGGTGTCTATGGTTTCTTTATCGGTCGGTGTGCGTTAAACTTAAAAAATTTTTCATCTTTTTTTTATAGCCTTGAAACTCTTGGAGTTACCTTCTATACTTTCGCTCAATGGACATCGCCAACGCCTCCCGTACGCCCGTGGCTACTAGCCTGCCTGAGGAAAAAATAAAACCGTTCCGGCTGGTCAAGTATTTTACGTTCACCGGGCTGGTCGTAATCTTTATGGTCACAATTATCCTGACTGTTCTCAACACCCACTGGGTCAAATCCATGCAACGCAAAAAAAGCGAGGACTATGCCCATGCCCTGATTGAAAACCTCAACCATCAGGTGTTCATCCAATTCATCCTGCCCACCGGCATGAAGTTCGGAAAAGTTCAGCTGCGCAACCCGGAGCAGTTTGAGCGCATGGACAACGTCGTCCGCAGCACGCTCCACAGCTTCAAGGTGGAAGATCTCAACATCTACAGCATGAGCAACACCGTCTCTTACAGCTTCGAGGAGGACCGCATCGGCGTCAAGGCGGTCGGGGGCACGGCGCTCGAGCAGGCCAAGTCCGGCCGCTCGACCTCCAAGCTGGTCCAGCGGGGCAGTTTCCTTGAAATCCTCATGGGGTTTCCAAAGGATGTGCGCCTGATCACCTTTGCGCCGCTGCGCTGGGAGGAGCCGCTCGGCAGGATCACCGACACGGTGCTGGGGGTGGTTGAGGTTGTGCAGGACTTGTCCGAAGATTACCAGACCATCTTCCGCATCCAGATCCTGGTGGTCATCACCTGCACGGTGTTGATGGGTGCGCTCTTCGTGGTGCTCATCTTCGTGGTCCAGCGCGGCGAGGCGATCATTGAAAAACGGGCCGAGGAGCGGCTGCGGCTCAAGGAGTTGCTGGGCCGGGCGGAACGACTGTCGGCGATGGGCGAGATGGCAGCGGGCATTTCCCATGAGATCCGCAACCCCTTGGGCATCATCCGCAGCTCCGCCGAGCTGCTGAAAAAAAAGGCCGCCAAAACCGACCCTGCCAACACGCTGCCGGACATCATCGTCGAGGAGGCCACCCGGCTGAACGGGATCATCACCGATTTCATCAACTTCGCAAGGCCGCGCAGCCCGAAGTTAAGCCAGTGCAGGATCGAAGACATCATAGAGAAAAACATCACATTCCTGTCCGCCCAGATCGACGAGGGGCGCTATGTCATCGAAAAAGACTGCCAGAACCCACTGCCGGATGTTATGGCTGACGCGCCCTTGCTGCACCAATCGTTTCTGAACATCTTCATCAATGCCATGCAGGCCATGCCCGCAGGCGGCCGGATCCGGGTCGCCATCCGCGCCGAAGGCGGTCGGGTCGTCATCGATATTGATGACGACGGCCAGGGGATCCCGGCCGACCTGCTCGACAAAATCTGGGACCCGTTTTTCACCACCAAGGACAAGGGAAGCGGCCTGGGGCTCGGCATCGTGAAGAACATCATTGAATCGCACGGCGGCGGCATCCGGGTTGCCAACCGCGAGCCTCACGGGGCCCGGGTGACGATCGAGTTGCCCATCACGCCTTCCGAAAGCAATTCTTGAATATGGAAACCATTCTGGTTGTCGATGACGAGAAGAATTATCTGCTGGTGCTCAGCGCCGTTCTGGAAGAGGAAGGCTATGAGGTGCTCACCACTGTCAGCGGCCTGGAGGCATTGGAGATCCATAAATCCTCGGACCTGGACCTGGTCCTCACCGACATGAAGATGCCGGGCATGGACGGCATCGAGCTGCTCGAGCAGATCAAAGCCCACGACCCAGAGCTGCCGGTGATCATGATGACCGCCCACGGAACCATCGACAAGGCGGTCGAGGCCATGCAGAAGGGCGCCTACAGCTACATTCTCAAGCCCTTCGACAATGAACGGCTGACCCTTTACGTCAAGAAAGCCATTTCGGTTTACCAGGTGGTCAAGGAAAACCGCCGCCTGCGGGATGCCGTTGAGTCGCAATACCGTTTCGGAAAAATCATCGGCAAGAGTAAACCCATGCGGGATGTCTTCGAAACCATCCAGAAGGTGGCCCCATCCGGTGCCACCGTCTTGGTCGAGGGGGAAAGCGGTACGGGCAAGGAACTGGTCGCCAAGGCGATTCATTTCAACAGCCCGCGGCGGGACAACCCGTTTGTGGCGGTCAACTGTTCCGCCTTGGCTGAAAGCCTGCTCGAAAGCGAGCTGTTCGGCCACGAAAAGGGGGCCTTCACCGGCGCGGTGTCAAGCAAAAAAGGTCGATTCGAGCTCGCCCATACCGGGACTCTGTTTCTGGACGAAATCGGCGAGTTGTCCCCGAATCTGCAGGTCAAGCTGCTGCGGGTGCTCCAGGAAAAAACGTTTGAGCGCGTCGGCGGAGTGCGGTCGGTCGCCGTGGACATTCGCGTGATTGCCGCCACCAACAAGAACCTGAAAGAGGAGATGACGGCCGGCCGTTTTCGTGAAGACCTTTATTACCGGCTGAACGTCGTGCACATCCTCATCCCGCCCATACGGGAACGCCAGGAGGATATACGCCTGCTGGTCAATCACTTCATTGAAAAATACAGCGGCGAAAGAAAATCCGCCCCGCCCGTCAAGGGCGTCGCCCAGGACGTGGACCGTCTGTTCTATGAGTATAGCTGGCCCGGGAACGTGCGCGAGCTGGAAAACGTCATCGAGCGGGTGATGATTCTGTGCCCGCACGAGATCATCACCAGCGACGATCTGCCGAAAGGGTTCAAGAGCAATCTGGACAACGCCCTGCATCTGGACGGAATTCCGGCCGGGGCCAAGCTGTATGAAACGCTGGAAATGGTCGAGAAGACAATGATTCAGCGCGCCCTCAAGATGGCCGACAATGTCCAAGCCCATGCTGCGGAAATCCTGGGCATCGGCAAAAGCGGGCTCAATCAGAAAATCAAGCGGTACAACATAGAGGTGGGCACCAAAGCATAGAAGCTGTTTGAAAACCTCATGTCAGAACGGGGGGCGGTGTTGTTCCGCAGGCTGAAATGCTCACATACCGCCGTGTACGCTCCGCTTTCAAATCGCGGGACGCCTTGCCCGCAGGCCTGATCCGAGATTTTGAAACGGCTTCTGAACCGCCCGAATGGCAAGCGCCTCTGGGTCAGCCGTTCACACGCCGGCGGGCCAGGCTGGCGTAAACCGATTCGGGGTAGTCGCTGAGAATCCGCTTGAATGCGTCCGCGCTCTTTTCCTTCTGGCCCATCCGGGCGTAAAGATCCCCCAGAAGAAACAGAACGTCGTCCTGGAGACTCTTGTCACCGGCTGACTGCGCCTGCTCAAAATACGCCACCGCGGCCGCAGGGTCTTTGAGGGCTTCGTACGTGTACCCCAGGCTCTTTAGAATCTGGAAGTGGACCAGAGGCTGGTCGGCAAATCGGGGGAGGGAGGCTTTGTACAGGTCAGCGGCCTGCTGGTAGTCGCCAGTCTCATAGCACAGGTTGGCGTAAATCAGCCGAGCGAGGCTGCCGTTGGAGCGGCTGCCGTAGTCGTTGAAAACCCGCCGGAAATCTTCGGACACGTCCTGAACGATCTTTGGGGTGGGTTTCCCGGCGCCGAGACGCTCCAGCTTGTCAAGCGCCTGCGCCAGAAGCGATGCCGCCTTGGCTTCTTGCTGGTTGCCATAAAACACGTAGCCGGAAAACAGGACGGCCACAGCCAGCACCGCGAGCACGGCGACATTGATCTCTTTTTTGTGTTGCGCGAACCAGCCGAGGGCCCGTGATGAGAGGGTGAGAAATTCATCCGGTTCTTTCAGAAGCTCCTTGCGCGTCTTTTTTTTTGCTGCCGCCACAGTGTCCTCCTGCATCGAGATGTTCGGCTGCCGCCCCGGCAAATCGGGTCGGCCCATCCGAATGGCCGCGCATGTTCGCGGCCGGGTATCTATAGCCCTAATTGGCTGTTTTTTCCAGCAACCTTCGTATTCTCTGCCAGCCGTCCTCGGGGATGCTCGCACCCACCGTTTGACAGACCTCATAGCCGCAGGCGGAACCTACAGCGCCGCATTTTTCCAGTGGGTACCCTTCCGTGAGGCCAAAGAGAAAACCGGACGCCCACAAGTCTCCGGCGCCGGTAGTGTCGATCGCCCGGCCGTCGCCTTCGGCCGGGACAGTGACGATGCGCCCATCCCGGGAAATCAAGCTGCCCTGCGACCCACGCTTTAAGACGGCAATGTCCACTCCCCGGCTGAGCGCCCGGATGGCGGGCAGCGCCTCGGTTTCCCCGGTGTAGACCCTTGCTTCATCTTCGTTGGCGATGAGGATGTCCACGTATTCCTTAACCGCCTCCGCCAGCAAACTCCGCGACTCCTCCACCACGTTGAAACTGGCCAGGTCCAGGGACACCAGCGCCCCTGCCGACTTGGCCGCCGTCAACGCCGCCAGGATCAGCCGGGGGTTGAACAGCAAATAGCCCTCGATGTGCACGATCGCGGCGTCGGAAAACAGATCCTCGCGAATGTCTTCCGGCCGAGTTTCAGCGGCCGCACCCAGAAAGGTGAACATGGAACGTTGGGCATCGGGGGTGATGATCGAAAGCACACGACCTGTTGAGACGGTCGACCGGAAGAGCCGGGGGTCGACGTTGTTGGAACGCAACGAGTTTTCGAAAAAATCGCCCATCTTCCCGTTGCCGCGCTTTCCGACGAAACGCGCCTTGCCGCCCAGCCGGCCGACCCCGACCACCGTGTTGCACGCCGAGCCGCCGGGCACGACGGCCGGCTGCCCGGAAGCACGCGCCAAGGCCTGTTCGATGTGCTCCTTGTCGACGTATACCATGCCGCCCTTGACGGCGCCCGCTTCGGACAGAAACGCATCGTCCTCGTGCGTGAGAATATCGACGAGCGCCGAGCCAACCCCCACAATCGTTTTTCGCTTATCCGTTCTTTTTTCAGAGGACATTGGTAGCTCATGTTTTTGGTAGTTGGTTGGATGTGCGGTAAAAAGCAGCCGTGTGACCCGCGCTTACCACACCAGGGAGTCGTTCAGCCAGCCCTTGTCGCCGTCGGCGTGCTCGACCTGAATCCAATGGCCTTCCCGTTTGAGCACCTTGAAGGGGACCCCTTTGTCGATCTTGATGAGCACCGGGTGGTTGGTGCCCGGGCCGGCGCGCATCTGGCAGCCGTTCTGCTTGGTGATGACAGTCGGGGTCTTGTCCAGCATGGATTTGTGGATCCACGCGCTGTCGCCCTCGAAGTCCTTGAACCGCAGCCAGACCCCGGAGGTCTCGAAGACCTCGACGGGGTGGTATTTTTCGATCTTCCAAAGCACGTCCGCATTGGGCTGGGGGTTGGCGCGGACGTTTGCCTCTTTCACGCTCACCGCCATCCGCTCGGCCGCCTGTGCGGCCGTGCAGAAAAAGACCACCATGATTAAAGCGGCAAAGATCCTTTGCATACCCAAATCCTTTTTTGGCGCCTCGCTCATTAGATGACTTGCTGATATGAACGGCCGCACGGCTTTTCCGTGCGGCCGTTCATGAAAAGAAAAACTTTTCCTCCGGCAGCTGCAGGCATGTCAGCTTGTTTCCGAAGACCGCACCGGTGTCGATTCCGATCTTGTTCGGCTCCACCAGCGGTTCGTCAAACGGGGTGTGACCGAAGACCACGCGCTTGCCGAAGGACTGGGTTGTATAAATGAATTTCTCGCGAATCCACAACAGGTCCTCGGGGCCTTGTTGATCCATGGGCACGTTCTGGCGCAGACCGGCGTGCACAAAAATGAAGTTCTCGGCTTCATGAAACAGCGCCAGGGATTCGAAAAACCGGAGATGGGCGTCCGGAATCGGGTATTTTGCCGCTGGTCCAGCGTGTTTCAGATAACTTTCCAGGGTCTGTTGGCCGCCATTGTAAAGATACGTCATGCGGTCTTTTCCGGAAAGATAATCCATGAGCATCTGCTCGTGGTTGCCCTTCAGAAAAACGATGCGGGGGTGCTGGGCCTGCAGGCCGATCAGGTGGTCCACCACCTCGAATGATTTCGGCCCGCGGTCGATGTAATCCCCCATGAACACCAGCTGGTCGCCGGTCCAGTCGATGGGAATCCGGTCCAGCAGATCGAGCAACTGGTCATGGCATCCATGGATGTCGCCGATGGCAAAAATGCGTTCCACAGTGGTGTTCACCTCTATCGCAAAACCCGATGCGGCCGGTCGAGCCTTGTGATGCCCTCTTCAACTGCCTCCTCGACGGCCCGGCGGTATTCGGCCGGCGAAAGCGCCGTTCCCAGCCCGGCCACTTCATGTGCCCTGCCGCAAGGCCGGTATTGGGACATCACGTTGACATAGGTCCGGGGCGATATCCTCTGGGCGATGAAGCGCATGACCTGGCGAGTGCCGGCCGCGCCTGCGGGCATGACCAAGTGCCGGACCAGCAGCCCGCGCCGGGCGATCCCGTCCGCGCCCAGGACCAGCTCTCCCACCTGGCGGTGCATCTCCACCAGCGCTTGCCGCGCCACCTCGGGATAATCGGGCGCTTCGCAGGTCGCGCGCGCAATTTCCGGATCCCAGAATTTAAAGTCCGGCATGTAGATGTCAATCACTCCGTCCAAAAGCTTCAGGGTTTCAGGCCGATCGTATCCCCCGGTATTGTAGACCAGCGGCACATTCAGCCCGTTAGATACGGCGATCTCCAGCGCAGCCAGTATCTGCGGCACGACATGCGAGGGCGTGACAAAGTTGATGTTGTGACACCCCTTCCGTTGCAGCCCAAGCATGATGCCGGCCAGTTGCTCGTCCGTGACCTCCTGGCCGATTCCCTGATGGCTGATGTCGAAATTCTGACAGAACAAACACAGCAGGTTGCAGTGGGTGAAAAAAACCGTGCCCGACCCGTGCTCGCCGACCAGCGGGGCTTCTTCGCCGAAATGGGTGTTGAAGCTGGAGACCGAGGCCAGGCGACCGGTCTTGCACACCCCGGTTTCCCCGGCCGTCCGGTTTACTCCGCACCTGCGCGGGCAAAGCGTGCAGGCGGAAAGACTCTCCAGAGCCTCTTCCGTCTTGCAGCGCAGAAGGCCGCTGCGGTGGGTCTGGAGATAGGCCGGCTCGAGTGTTGGCATGGCTGTTTCGCCGCTGCTGCCTCCGGGGCTGCCGAGCAGCTCACCGGTCGGAGGGTTCGACGATGATTTTCTGCGCCTGGCCCCGGCCGAGGACGTACCGCTTTAAATCGGCGGATATCGCCATCTGACCCTGGTTATTGTTGGTGATGACTTCGATGGCATCCCCCTGGCGCAGGCCCATGGACATCAGCCTCAGGCGTACGTTCGCCCCCCCGGTGATCTCTCGGATCACCAGTTTTTCGCCGGCCTTGGCCATGGTCAGGGGCATCTGCCGGGAGCGCTCCCTCAAACAGTCGGCGCAGATGCCGTAGATTTCCATTTTGTGCCGCAGCATGTGAAATCCATGATTCGCGGCAATCTTGATTTGATAGGCTTCCAGCCGGTCCTCTTTGAATTCGCTAATCTTGCCGCACTTGGTGCAAATCATGTGGTCATGGTGATCCCCCAGATGGTGGTGCTCATAACGAACCACGCCGTTGTCGAACCGGCTTTGACGGGCGAATCCCAGGCGGCTCAGCATCTTCAGAGTATCCCGCACAAAATCGGTTGAGAGTCCCGCACCCTTGACGTTGAGCCGCCCGGCCAGTTCGTCTACGGTCACATGCTCTTCGGTGGAAAGAAACGCCTCCAGAACTTTGAAACGGTCGTCAAAGTTCTCGACACGTTCCTGCTGAAAAAGTTTTTTGAACTGCTCTTTTTCCTGTGCGTGCAACGGCGCCATCGTTTCAGCCAGAGGGGTGTGAGGTGATCGGTGTCAGCGGGTCGGGCCGGGGATATCCCAGGTCGTGCAGGACCCGCCCGAGCAGGTGCGGGTTTGGGCGGACGCCCCCGCCCCCTTGCTTTCGCCCGCCCCCATGGCATAGCAGGTCTTGCTCAGCACTCTCTCGAAGTCCTCGGAGCCGCATTTCGGGCAACGGGATTCGATCGTTTCATCTTTTTTCAAAACGAGGATTTCAAAGCATTCATTGCAAGACAAACACCTGAACTCGTAAATCGGCATGAGAATCGCCTCTCCAATGAAGTTTTTTAGTAATTCTATAGTATTATGGAAGCCGGCCGGATTGTCAAGCGCAACGGGGCACCCGAATTGCCTCACCTTAAATGTTACCGCAAGTTAGATTGAAAAGGATTGTTGACTCATATTCCATGTTGCCGGGGGGGTGCCCCGCAGTGGAATAGGATGACAGACCGGCCGAAGTGCCTATATTTCTTCATCCGACTTACAGCTTAGCTCATCCGGACCATAAACGCATGCAACCCACCAACTTGAGAGCCGCCTGGGCCGAATCTCTTTCCCTCATCGACCGGGACGCGTGGAACGCTTTGGCTGAGCCTTTGCAAACGCCGTTTCTGGAGTGGGACTGGCTGCGGCTGATGGAAGCCTCAGGCAGCACCGCGGCGGAGTCCGGGTGGATCCCCCGGCATTTGACGCTGTGGTCCGGAAACGATCTGGTTGCCGCCGCCCCTCTCTATGTCAAACTTCACAGCGCAGGCGAGTTTGTCTTCGACCATGCCTGGGCCGATGTGGCCGGCCGACTCGGACGGGCCTATTACCCCAAGCTTGTCGGAATGAGCCCTTTTACGCCGATGATCGGCTATCGCTTCCTGACGGCGCCGGAAATCGATCAAGGGGAGTTGACTCTCCGCTTGGTTGAGGAAATCGAGGGCTTTTGCAGGCACCACAGCCTGTCCGGATCAAGCTTCCATTTCGTGGATCCCGGCTGGGGTGAGGTCATGGCAAGGCACGGTTACTGCGCCTGGGCCCACCAAAGCTTTTCTTGGGAAAATAAGGGCTATGGCAGCTTCGAGGATTATCTGGCCGTTTTCAACGCCAATCAGCGCCGCAACATCCGGCGCGAGCGGCGGGAATTGAGGCGCCGGGGGATTCGCGTCGAGATGATCCCGGGCGCTGAGATGCCGGTAGAGCTTTACGGCCGCATGTACGCCTTTTATGCGCGCACCAACGACCAGTTCGGACCGTGGGGCTGCAAGTATCTCACACGGGAGTTTTTCACGGCGCTGCCCGACCATTTCCGGCAACGGCTGGTGTTCGCCACGGCCTTCGAGGGCGATCACCGCGAAGCCCCGGTGGGCATGTCGCTACTTGTGACCAAGGGAGATCAGCTTTACGGGCGGTACTGGGGGTGCAGCCGGGAAATTGAATTTCTACACTTTGACGCCTGCTACTACCGGCCGATCGAGTGGGCCATCGAGCATGGGATCCGCATGTTCGACCCCGGCATGGGAGGAGCGCACAAGCTGCGGCGCGGCTTCAAGGCTGCGGCAAATCACAGCCTGCACCGGTTCATGGATCCGATCCTGCGCAAGATGATGGAGCAAAACATCGCGGCCATAAACCGGTCGGAACGGGAAAACATCGCGGCGTTGAACCTGGAGCTGCCGCTGCGGCGGCTTCAGGGTTAGAGCCGCTGTGCGATGAACTCCTGGAATTGCGCGGAAAGATCCCTGTTCCAGTAGCCGACCACCCCGGTGCGCACCGATACCTCCGTCAGGTCCAATCCGATGATCTTTACCCCCAGCGTCATGGGGGTCCCGTCCTTGCGCTCGGTTTCGATGACCGTCTGCGCCCCCTCGCTGCGTTGCGCTTTGATCGGCATGCCCAGGTCTGTTAGAACCTGGGTACAAACCTCCAGGGTTCGAGGAAAGGGGGCCTGGTAGGTCCGCGCCAGCTCGCCGTTTACGTATGAATAGGCTCCTGCTCCCGCGCCCGCCCCGACCACAAGCGCCGCGCAGCCGGCAGTCAGCAGGCCTGCGAGGACCACGATGCATGCGGATATTTTTCTTGACATGATGCTTTTCGCTCCGAAGGAAAAAAGTACAAGTCGAGCTACCCTATCATGAACGCCGGATCTGTCAAGCGCGGCACGCACAGTACTTGATTGACTTTGCCGAACTGCGTGTGTAAAGTTTTACTACTGTTGCGTTACCATCTATCCCATGAGGATCAAACCATGGATGTTCCTGGATTAACACCAAAAAACATGTTTCTTAAAGCAGTCGTCGGCGTTCTGTTGGCACTTCTGCTGGTCTGGCCGCTGACTTTCGGCCTCGTCTGGCTGACCAACCAAGCCTACACGTCCGTCGATCAGACACGCTTCCCTTTTTCCGAATCCAAGATCCACGCCGTGCTCCAGAAGGTGAAATCCGATTCACCCGAGGCGGAAAAAGGCGCCGCTTTGGCGCAGGCTATGACCAACCGCCTGCAAGAAGAACTGAATTCGACATTCGGCTGGTCCGTGAACGATCTTTTCGCCTCGCCCACACGCTGGCTGGACAACCGCGCCAACCGCCAGCGTGGAGTAATTTTTGCCACACGCATGCTGATCACATTTTATGCAACCCACTTGGCCAAATACGGCACCGTGGATGCCGAGAACGAATGGCTGAAAGAGGCGCGGGAGAAACACTTCGCCTTCTCGGAGGACAGCTGGTGGCTGCCGTCCAGTGAAAGCGAATACCGCAAGGGCCTCGATCTGGTAAAAAAATACGAGGTTGGGCTCAGGGACGGCAAAGCCGTCTACAACATGCGCACCGACGACATGTACAACCTGTTTACCTTCATCCTCAGCAACCAGTTCCTGGACCAGCCGCTGGGCCTACTGGTTCAGGGCACCGAGGATGTCCCCTACACGGAGTTGGACGACCGCATCTACTATTCGCAGGGGGTGATCCTGGTCCTGCGCGATTTTCTGTGGACCACCGAGCAGCTTTACCCGACGATTCGGGAAAAAGGCGGAAGTGAAAACATCAAGATTGCCTTCCACGAAATGGAGCGGGTCTGCACGTTCGACCCGTTGGTGGTGATGCGGGGCCGCCACGATTCCATCTTGGCGGATCATCGCGGCAAGATGGCGAGCTACGTCATCTCCATCCGCGAACGGCTGAACGACGTGGCGCAGTCGATCCGTCGGTGATCAAAAACACAACTCAGCAATACTTCACGCCGACGGCATAGGCGTAGTAGGATTCCTGCAGCGGCCGTTCGCGAATCCATACCACTTTGGCGCGGAAGACATCGTGGTGGGACGAATAAGGTGACTTTTCGATCCCGATGAAAACTTCGGTATCGATGCCGGGGGGCACGTCCGCCTCAAAACACATTCCTCCCCGGCTGTAGTTCACCATGCGGCCGCCATGGTAGTTGCCCGTCAAGTAATTTTCAAACATGACGGTGGCTGTGAAAGGAAGCCTCTGGCTCTCGCGCTGTTCGCTCTTTGACACTTGGCTTGTCGGGTCCATTTTTCCATTTTTGGGGTTAAGGGTATTCTCCCACCCATCTACAACCCCCGGCGGGAAGCCAAGCCTCACAGAAGAATGCAGATTTGAAACACCATGACCACCATCAGCACACTGATCAAACAGGTGGCCAGCGAAATAAGGGTGTCTTCCATTGCGTTCACTCCGACTAGGTATATATGCTCCTTCAAGCATGAACCATGCCCACTTAATAAAATATTTTTCCACACTTTTTCAATTGGTTATATCGATGCCGATTTCCATCGGCCACCGAGTTGTGAAAAAATTTTCACAAGCATATGAAACAATGTTCGCAGAGGGGCCGGAAAGGAAACCAAATATATGAATGCTTACTGGCTGATGGCCGTTGCCGCGGTCGGCGGGGCGGCTACGGCTATCCAGGCCCACTTCATGGGGCTCTTGGACAAGCGGATCGGCACCCTGGAAAGCGTCTTCATCACCTATTTCAGCGGTGGGGTTCTGATCGGCTTGGTCATGCTCTTCCAGCGCGGGGGGAACCTTGCCGCCGGCGGAGCAGCACCGTGGTATGCCTACACCTCCGGAGCTCTGGGGCTGGTTATTGTCGGTGCGCTTGCTTTCAGCACGCCGCGCCTGGGGCTGGTCGCGGCGTTCACCATCTTTGTTGCCGCCCAGTTCGCCGTGGGCGCCCTCGTGGACCATTTCGGTTGGATGGGGGCGACCGCACGCCCCTTGAACGCCTCACGTCTGGCCGGCATGGCGGTGGTGCTGGCCGGCATCTGGCTGATCATTCACGACTGATGCGCCCATCTCTCATAAAAAGGCCTTTTCTTCGAACCATCGGTGCGGTGGTGGTCGCCCTGGTCCTGGCAAGCTGCGCCTCTTTGCCGACACCGCCGACGGGAGCAGTGCCCCGACCGGCGCCGGCTCTCTCGGCCGACGCCTCATGGTGGTATGCGCGCTTTCGAATGGACTGGCCGGAAGGCGCCGACCCCGCCTGGCATAGAGACCTGCTGATCGCCCACCGGGTGGTCAAGCCGGTGCTCGACCGCCATGCGCAGGACATCGCGCTGTGGCGATTTCATCGCCGGGCCGCCCGGGATGAAGCGGGGCATCAGTTCAGCTTCATTTTCTTTGCCTCGGCCGGGACAGCGCGCAGGGTTTTCTCCGAAATATCCGCCAACCCGGTGCTGGAGCAGGCGAACGCCTCGAGCCGGGCCATTGCCGTGGTGTGTGACGACCCCTCAGCGGTATCGCTGCCGGCCATCGCCGACACCAGCGACCCTGCCTGGCCCGCCCCTCTACGCCAAGCCTGGCCCTACTATATGATGGGTGCAAGCCAAATGTGGCTGGATCTGGTTTGCGGGATGGCCCGCAGCGACCATGCGGCAGGGACTCCGCTAAGCTTTGACGAGCTCGATGAGCGATACGCCGAGACCGGCGCCGACATCACGGCTCTTTGGCAAAACGAGGGCCGGCACGCCTTTCTGCACCATCTGAACGCCCTCTTCGGCTACGAGCCCATCGTCATAATCGAAAAACGCCACATGCGTTTTTGATTCAGAAGGCCTTCGTCATCCCGGATGGTTGAAGAGACCCACCGGCTGACTTATAGTAACACCTGGCTTTAGCGGTTTGAGACGCCTGCCGTTGGGGTGAATCACGGTGAATGTAAGTGCACATCATACCCAGGTCCTGCTGGGGAGATGACAGTTGCTGAACATGACGTGCCGGCCACCACCGGCACAATCCGATGGAGGAGCTATGAAAGTGAATCTGAAATCAACGGTTGCACCGATCGTTTTGATGGCTGTGGTATTTTGTGTCGCCATTGCCTTCGGTGCCGACTCGGGCGAAAAGAAAGGATGGGGGATAAACGACCCTTACAACAAGCTTTACAGCCCAAAGGAATTGGAAAAAATCAAAGCCGAGGTGGTGAAAGTCATGGAGGTGGTGCCCATGACCGGCATGTCGAAGGCCACCGCGATGGAAGTGCGCGAGGGCAACAGCACCATCTTGGTGCACCTCTGCCCCACGTGGTTTGCCAAGCCCGGCGATATTGGTGTGAAACCCGGAGATTCGGTCACCATCAGAGGCTCCTGGGCGGAGATCAACGGAAAGGACGTGTTTCTGGCTTCCAAGGTCAAGAAAGGGGAATCCTATGAGTTCAAGGTGCGGTTGACCATGGACGGCACCCCCTTCTGGACCATGACGCCGGAGCAACTCGCCAAAGAGAGAGCGCAAAAGGACGATTAGCACCTGACCGATGAGGAAATCGGCTCAAGCCGGTCGGTTTCCAGTGGAGCGATGAATGAGCTCAATCGAATGGACCGCCGGTGATCTCCTGGAATTGTCCGGCCATTTCTGGAAAACCTGCGCCCTGCATGCCGGAGTCAAACTGGGGGTGTTCTCCAAGGTGGGCTCCGAGGCTCTCACGGCCGAAGAGGTAGCTATCCGGGTGAACGGGTCGGCCGACGGGGTCGCGCGCCTGCTGAATGCGCTGACGGCCATGCGGCTGTTGGAGAAACGAAACGGCCGGTTCACCTGCAGCCCGTCGGTCAGGACGCGGCTGTCGCAAGACTCTCCGGCCTACCTCGGTCACATCATGATGCACCATCACCACCTGATGGAGTCCTGGGCGCGGCTGGACCGGTCGGTGTCCTCCGGCCGGCCGATTCGGGAGCGCACCTCCGTCAGCCGGGAGGAGTGGCGGGAGAGCTTTCTCATGGGGATGTTCAACCTGGCCATGGCCCTCGCTCCCCGCATGGTCGAAGCCGTCGAACTTTCCTCGCGGCGCAGCTTATTGGATCTGGGCGGCGGACCGGGCACCTATGCCATCCACTTTTGCTTAAAGAACCCAGCGATGAAGGCCACAGTGTTCGATCTGCCGACCACCCGGCCGTTTGCCGAACAAACGATCGCCCGCTTCAGCTTGAGCGAGCGCATCGCCTTTGCCGATGGCAACTACCACGACGACGAAATCCCCGGCAGGTACGACGTGGCCTGGTTGTCGCACATCCTGCACGCCGAAGGTGCCGATGACTGCCTGAAGATCATCCGGAAGGCGGTTGCCGCGCTGCAGCCCGGGGGGATGCTGATCATCCACGAATTCATACTGAACGATGCCTTGGACGGACCTGAATTCCCCGCGCTTTTTTCCCTCAACATGTTGCTGGGGACCGAGTCCGGCCGCTCCTACTCAGAACGCGAGCTGAGAGACATGCTGACGAAGGCCGGCGTGAATGGCATCCGCCGCATACCCATCGAGACTCCAAACGACTCCGGCATTCTGGTCGGAACGGTTTAGAGGGACAGGCCCCCCCATATGCCACCTATCGTGTCGATTGTCGGACGATCCGAATCCGGCAAAACCACCTTGATCGAGAAACTGATCCCTGTGCTCACGCAACGGGGCTACCGGATCGGCACGATCAAACACACCCACCATGCCGTCGACATCGACCGCGCCGGCAAGGACAGCGCACGGCACCGGAGCGCCGGTGCCGAAACCGTCATGCTCGCCTCGCCCGGCCAGGTCGCCATGTTCAAGGCCACCGCCTCCGAGGCGCTGGACGAGCTGATCCGCTACTTCGATGACGTCGACCTGCTGATAACGGAAGGTTACAAACGGGAGAACAAACCCAAGATCGAGGTCCTGCGAGCCGCCGTGGGCAGCGAGCTATTATGCCGCCATGACCCGGAGCTCGTCGCGGTCGCCACCGATGCCAGTCTGAACGTCCATGTCCCGGTCTTCCGGCTGAACGACCCCGCGGCCATTGCCGAGTTCATCGAGCAACGGTTTCTCGACCCCCGGCGGTAACCGGCAATGGTGCCAAGCGATCTCACCCGTCTGCGATCCTGGTTTGCGAGCTACGTGTCGGGCTTTTTCACCGGCTCAGATGAGCTCGACCGGGTGTTCAAGCTCAAGCAAATGCACACGGAGAGAGTCTGCATCACCATCCGCCGGCTGGGAAAGACGCTTCAGCTCTCCTCGAGAGAAATGCTGCTGGCCGAGGCAGCGGCCCTGTTGCACGACGTGGGGCGGTTCTCCCAGTTTGCCCGGTATCGCACCTTTCGCGACAAGGATTCGATCAACCACGGCCGGCTCGGGCTGCGGGTGGCCATTCGCCATGGCCTGCTTTCCACTTTCAGCCCCACCGAGCGACGCCACCTTGCGCATGCGCTCGCCTATCACAATGCCGCGCAGCTGCCGCCGATAGACGATACGGCCTCGCTCTTCTTTCTGAAGCTGCTGCGCGACGCCGACAAGCTCGATATATGGAGGGTGGTCATCGGCCATTACAGCGGCCGCGGCCGCACGCCGAAAGCCGTCAACGAATTCGAGCTCTCAGGCAACGGCTTCTGCTCACCGCCCGTCCTTGCGGCCTTGAAGAACGGACGCGTCGTTCCGATCGATTCGGTGCGGTCCGTGTGCGACGCGAAACTGCTCTACATCTCCTGGGTGTACGACCTGAACTTCCCGATATCTTTCCGCGAAACCGTGAGGGGCGGCTACCTGGAGCGCCTGTCCGCAACCATTCCCCGACTGTCCCCGGACATCCGCAGCGCACTCCAATGCGCTTCGGACCACGCCGCCCGCAGCGCTGGAGGCCTCTGATCGGACCGAAACGGCGCCTGTTTGACTTTGCTCCTCAAATTTAATACAGGTTTTAGCCTCTAACCTGAACAAGAGGCCTGAATCTCACCACCGGTATCTGCTTGACCCGGGAGGAACCCACACACCGCGCGGTTGACGAGCATGACAGCCTTTGCCCTCGAATCCTTGATGTGCCACCGGGACAATCTGGAACACGTCCTGGACAGCCTGAAAGAAGGGATCATCGCCCACGATGCGGAGCGCCGCATCTTTTTTTTCAACCGTGAAGCCGAACGCATCACCGGGTATCCGCGCGAAGAGGTGCTGGGTCGGGATTGCCACGAGGCGTTCGGGGCACCCTTCTGCGGCGGGCATTGTGCCTTCTGCGACAGCCCGCCGGAAGTGGCGGAAAACGCCGACTACACTCTGAACATCACCACCAAGTCCGGCGACCCCCGCCGCATCGAAATGCGGGTGACCCGCATGCAGGACGGGGCGGGCGGGCTGACCGGCGTCCTGTCCTCCTTCAAGGACGTGACCGACATCCTCAGCCTCCAGCTGCGGGCCGGCGCGATGACACGCTTCGGCAACATCATCGGGCAAGACAGCAAGATGCTGAGTGTCTTCAAGCAGATCCGGGACGTCGCCGGCTATGATTTCCCGGTGCACTTGTCGGGTGAAACCGGCACCGGCAAGGAACTGGTGGCCAATGCGATCCACGGCGAAAGCCGCCGCGGCGGTGCGCCGTTCGTGCCCATCAACTGCGGCGCGCTGCCCGAGGGTCTGATCGAGTCCGAGCTGTTCGGCCATGTCAGGGGGGCGTTTTCCGGGGCCGTGCGCGACAAGAAAGGCCGCTTCGAGCTGGCCGCCGGGGGCACGGTGTTTCTGGACGAGGTGGCCGAACTCTCCAACACCATGCAGGTCAAACTCTTGCGTTTCCTGCAGGAAGGCCGGTTTGAACGGGTGGGCGGGGAGCAGACCCTGTCGGTCAATGTGCGGATCATCAGCGCCACCAACCGCAACCTGAAGCGGGAGGTCGAGCGTAACCGTTTCCGGGAAGATCTCTTTTACCGTCTCAACGTCATCCCCATCCACCTGCCGCCGCTGCGCGAGCGCAAGACCGACATCCCGCTGCTCCTCGACCATTTTCTAAGGGACGCCGCCGGCCGCTACGGCCAGGAGCCGCTGAAGCTCTCCCCCCGCGCCCTTTCCCTGATGCTGGACTATCGCTGGCCGGGAAATGTGCGCGAGCTGCAGAATGCCATCCAGTTCGCGTTTGTGAAATGCGACGGCAAGGTGATCAACCCGGAGGACCTGCCGCTGGAACTGCGGGAAGCGGCGGATGTGTGCGGCCGCCGCGGGCCGGCGCGCAAGCTCATGCCGGAGGCGGTCCGCAAGGCGCTCGCCCGCACCGGCGGGAACAAGGCCAAGGCGGCCAAGCTGATGGGGGTGGGCCGAGCGACCCTCTACCGTTTCTTGAACGACCACCCGGAACTGGCGTGAGAGAATGCGGTTTGAGGCTCAGCGCTGAACGTTCAGCTCGGTTTGCAGCCACGCCTTGACGTCCTGGTCCAGGGCATAGACGCCCTTGAGTTCACAGACATCCTTCTCGAACCGGCGGGGCAACTCGAATTTGGCCAACTCCACGGCTTCGTCGGAATTGCGGCGGATCAGGTAGATGCAATAGGGCCGGGCCCAGCAGTTCACGACGAAGTACGTGGTGTAATCGCCCTTCGAACGGATCACATAGCCGTCCCCCCGCGCCCAGTTGTTGCCCCATTCCAGATAGAGCCGGATGGCTTCCTCGGGGGTCATGTCCCAGTTGATCTCATCGATCAGGTCCGGTTTTTTCTTCAAATCCTCCAACGTCATCATGGCCGATTCTCCTTTTGTCGCCGGGAATTCTAAGACCGCCGGCTGCTGCTGTCCACCCGGATCGCTTCTCGCACAAAAAAAACCGGGACGCTTATGACGGCGCCCCGGTTCGACGGTTGAAGTGAAAAGGTCAGTTAGGCGGCAGAGTCGAGCGACCGGCGGTCGGCCATGGACATCAGCTGCCGCTCGCGGGCCTTGTCGATGCCGAGCGCTTTGCGCTTCTTGTCGATGTGCGCGATGATCATGCGCGCCATCTCGTACGGGTCGGTGGCAAAGCCCCACTTGCCCATGCCCATCGTCTCCAATTCTTCGAACAGGTGCTTGTGGAACTTGGTGCCTTCCACGATCGGGAAGGTGACGCCGAAGACGGTGAACACGCCGGAGGCCACGAAATACTGGCCGATGGAGATGGCCTTCTCGCTCATGTACTCCGGCGCCGCGCCCGCCACCGGCAGGTCGGCGATGCTGTTGCCCAGGCCGCCGGTCTTGACCATCTCAGCGGCTGCGATCAGGATGCGGCTGTTGTCGACACAGGAGCCGATCCCGAGCACCGGCGGCATGCCGACGGTCTCGCAGACTTCTTTGAGGCCCGGGCCGGCGAGATGCGCCGCCTCGGGGGTGGTCAACCCCGCCTTGGCCAATGCGATTTGAGAACACCCGGTCTGCAGCACGAGCACATCGTTCCTGATCAGCTCCTTGACGAGCTCAACGTGGATCCAATCCTGCTTCGTGCGCGGGTTGGTGCAGCCGACCACGCCGGCCACGCCGCGGATGCGGCCGTTGATGATGTTGTCGTTGAGCGGGGTGTAGGAAGCACGGAAAGTGCCGCCCAGCATGTAGTTGATGTACTCGTGCGAAAAGCCGTGCACACCCATGTTCTTGATCTTGGGGATTTCGATTTTAGCCGTGCGGCCCTTGAACCGGCCGATCGCCTGCAGCACCACCTCATCCGTGCATTCCTTCGGGGTGTGCTCATGAAACTCGATGTGCGTGGCACCCTCGATGTGACAGCGCGGGTTGGTGGTGATCAGCTTGGTGCCGTAGCATTCGGCCACCTTGACCAGACCCTGCTTGATGCACTGCACGTCGACGCACATGGCGTCCACCGCGCCGGTCACGAGAATGGTCTCGGTGGACATGAAGTTGCCGGCATGGGGGATGCCGTGGCGCACCAGCACCTCGGCCCCGGAGCAGCACATCCCGCATAGGTTGATGCCCTTGGCCCCTGCGGCCTTGGCGGCCTGGATCAGGGTGGGCTCGCTCACGGACTCGATCATGGACTCAAACAGGTTGGGCTCGTGGCCGTGGACGATGATGTTGACCTGGTCCTCCTTGAGCACGCCCATGTTGACTTCGATCGAAACCGGGGACGGGATGCCGAAAAGGATGTCCGAAATCTCGGTCGCCACCATGGACCCGCCCCAACCGTCGGCCAGGGCCGTGCGGCTGAACTGTTTGGTGATGTTGACGTAGTCCTGGTCCACGCCCATGTGGGTGCGGTGCATCATCTCCATGATTTCGCGCATGGCGCCGCGCGGGACCAGCCCGTACTTGCGCCAGGTTTCCAGAGTCTTCGCCGGAACGCGCTGGGCAAAGGGGATCTCGCCTTCCACCTGGGTGTAAGTGCGCTCGAGTTCCTTGTAGAGGTCCTTGGCGATATCCATCATTTCGCGGCCCTCGGTCTCGATGCCGATGGACTGGGCGACCGCCTCGAGCTTCTGGGGGTTCTTGATGCGGTAGTCTTTTATGTGGCCGTTGACCACCTCACGGAAGAGATCCAGCATGCTCATGCCGTGGTCGGTATGTGCGGCGCAGCCGGAAGTGACGAAGCGGGCGAAATTGCGGGCCTGGATGGTGTCGATCGTGGCCCCGCACACGCCCACCTTTGAGTAGGGGTCGCGCGCGTTCAGGCGGCAGGGCCCCATGAAGCAGTGCTTGCAGCAGGCCGACTCCGATCCGATGGGGCAGGCCTTCATGCTGAAAGCGCGGTCGAACGCGGTCTCGATGCCGTCTTTTCGACCCTTGACAATCATCTGGGCCGTGGCGTCACAGATGGTCAAATCCTTGGGGTCGGGCAAATCTTTTTCTTTCTTCTTCAGGATCTCTTTCTTTTCTTCCATGCCGACTTCCTCCCTTCGTGGAAAGATTGCGCAAATTTATAATACCCTGCGATCAGTTTTATGAAATGTGGCGGGAATCATTTAGAAATTGGTTCCATGTTGCCTACGGGAAAAAAAAAGGTTTGTCAAGCGTCAGTGCAAGAACCCAGAACCGGCAGCGGAAAA
>Ga0210069_1000004_pt1 | contig 42320 bp, 40 predicted proteins | sample RushSE_TuleB_D2_FD_185568 | JGI IMG/M metagenome (GOLD analysis project Ga0210069, IMG submission 185568) | Wetland microbial communities from San Francisco Bay, California, USA, that impact long-term carbon sequestration - RushSE_TuleB_D2... | ecosystem: Environmental > Aquatic > Marine >... | reverse complement strand
GTGTGCCTGTTTCGGCCGGGGGGCCCAACTTCGCGTCCAAGCATATCGTTTCATAAATACAGCCACATGCTTCGCGTCATTTGTGATGGTATCTATGATTTTCGCCACTGAGGCAATCCGATTGAGACCATACGCGTTGACTTCGAACACGAGGCGCTTACTTTTACCCAATCTGAAGGGTTCCTGCGGTCCGAAAGGGCCCCGGTGGGGCTATCCGCCGTGCAACAATAACGGCTTGAAATGGGTTTTGCTCACGGCGCCTCTGCTCTTTTCGGGGATTTGCAGCGACCTAAAGGGCGCCGGCGGGAGACGGCTCATGAGCGACATGAAACCTGAAATTATAGAAGGCGATCTTGCGGAGTCCCGCGACGAGGTCACCGAACCCCCTCTCTACAAGGTGCTGATTCACAATGACGACTACACCACCAAGGACTTTGTGGTTGAGCTGCTGGTGGTGGTCTTCAACAAGTCTCTGGAGGAAGCCACCCAGGTCATGTGGCAGACCCATCGCAATGGAACCGGACTTTGCGGGATTTACCCGCTCGAAGTCGCCGAAACCAAGGTGAAGGTCGTAACGGAGGCCGCGCGTGAGAGCGGCTTCCCGCTGAAATTGACGATTGAAGAGGAGTGACCCGACGAAAGGCAGCCCACCCATGCACCCTTTGAATCCCAACGACATCCTGACCAGAATCACTCGCTACAACCTGATCCGCAACCAGCGCCTGATCTACATCGATGTCCACGAGGCGGTGCAGGGAAAACTCGCCGCCAGGTTCGTGGCCGTGCCGAACCTCATCAACATCATCGCCAAACAGGAATATCAGGGAGTCGGCGAGACCGAGCCCGAGGCCCTGGAATCTTGTCTCGCCAAGATCAGGGATGTGCAGATCGAAGATCTTTTCCCGGGCAAATCGGGAATAGAAAGATAGGTTGTGCCTTGACGTGACGAACCGGACACCGGTGGACCTTTGGATGCGGTCGCGGGGTTTGGTCCCCTGGCCTCACGTTTTTTCATCCGTTTGGTGGGACCGCGCGTCAACGTCCGTATGCCGACCGGGCAGCTCATCGGGCAGGAATTCTCTTCCCGCCCGGCCCACCACCCTGGAAATCCGCGGGCGATACTCGACCCGCTCCGATAGGCGCCGGCCGATGCTTCGCACGAGAATCAGGCCGGCCGCCAGTGACCCGAAGCCGATCATCGCCGAGGGCCAGGGCGATTCGAGCCCTGATGCGCGCGCGATCCACTCACCGAGCGCAGCTCCGACCACGAGCAGCAGAATGGGGAACATGTAGACCAGGAAGGTGCCCTTCAAGAGCGGTGCGGTGTCCATCTTGAGAACCACGCGATCGCCGACATGGGCCCCGAGGCTGTTGACGACGGACACCTCCGCCTCCTTGCCCCCGCCCATCGTTTGACAGGAGCCTTTGGAAGAGCAACTGTCGCAAGCCCCGCTGCGAACCGTCTTGACCCAGGTGCCGGATGCATCCATGCGGATGACTACGCCTTCCTCGCTGGCCAATCCTGCATCCCCCTTTTCGATTCATGCGCTCCGGTCAGACGGAGACGGCGACATCGGTCCGTTTCTTGGGGGGGGCCTGCCGGTAGCAAATCAACCCGCACTGAAGGCAACGGCCGGCCTCCTTGCGCGCTGCGTCCTCGGAGAACCCGCGCTCGACTTCGCCGCAACGCATCAGCTCTGTTCCGGTGCAGACCGGCATGATCTGCCGCGGGAACAGCTTGATGTTTTCAACCCGGCTGATGTTCTGGATGCAGGCCATCGGGTCGATCACCTTCTCGCTGAGTTGGGGGCTGATGCCGCTCATCACTTGATGGATGGATGCCGCCGCTCTCCGACCGGCTCCGATGGCTTTGATGGCGGCACTGAAGTCGGCAATCACATCGCCCTCCGCATACAGCCCTGACTGATCACGGTACCAGGGCTGTTTGTAGGGCAAAATCCCTTCCCATGCCGGCGGCGCGGCGGGTGCGCCCTGCTCGGGCGGCGCGGCTGAACCGGATGGGACAAAGATCATTTCCGGGAAGCGGCCGGCGGACAGAACCAGGGTCTGGGCGGCCAGTCGGCAAGCCTGATCCTTGCCGTTTTCCACCACCTCGACGCCGGTCAGCCGGCCGGCCTCGCCGAATAGTTTCTGAATGGCCGCACCGTGGCGAATGCTCAAGCCGTCAAACCCGCCGGCGGCGACGTCTGCGTCCGTCAGCGGGGTCTTATCCCGAGGCTCCCTGAAAAGAATCGTTACTGCCCGGGCTCCGAGATCCCGGCAGCGCTTGGCGGCATCCAGCGCCAACCGGCCGCCGCCGTAAATAATGACCTCCGAATCATGGGGTAACGGAACCGGCCGGCCCGCACCCGCCCGCAGCAGGTCCACCAGGAGAAACGTCCCCGGGATCGCGGATTCCACCGCCCCTGCCATCCCCCGCGCCAGTCGGCTGTCCCAGCCACCGGTCGCCAGAAAGACGGCCTCGTATCCACCTTCCAGCAGTGAATCCACAGTGAAATCTTTCCCGAGCGTCTTCCCGGTCTCGGCGGTGACGCCCAAATCGAGAATGCCCTGAATGTCCCAGTCCAGAACTTCCTCAGGCAGGCGCTCTCTGGCGATCGCGCTTCTGAGCATCCCGCCGAGTTTGGGGGCGGCCTCGAAGACCGCCGCCGAGTGGCCGAGCCGGGCGGAAAAGAAGGCGGTGGACAGCCCCTCCACCCCGCCCCCTACCACGGCAACCCTGCGGCCGCTGGCCGGCGCCTTGTAGGGTTGGACCCGGCTGCCGCCCTGCTTTTCAAAGTCAGCCGCGAAGCGCTTGAGGTAATTGATGGCCACCGGCTCGTCGGCCAGCTGCCGTCGGCATTCCGTCTCGCAGGGGCGCGGGCAGATCCGGCCGATCACCGCCGGGAACGGATTGCGCTCCTTGATGACCTGGACGGCCCGGAGATAATCGCCGAGAGTGATCTGTCGGACATATTCCCGGATGTCGATCCCGGCCGGACAGGCCCGCTGGCAAGGGGTGGTGCACTCCTCCACCGTGTATTCGCGCAGGATGCGGCGGGTAACAGAGGACAGGTTGATGATGTGCTTCGGGCAGACGCGCTCACAGGTCCCACAGCCGGTGCATCGCTGCGGATCCACCACGGGAAGCCCTTCCGGACCCATGTGGATGGCGTTGAACGGGCAGACGCGTACGCAGGTTCCGAGACCGATACAGCCGATGGTACACACCTTCATGCCGCCGCTCAGCATGGCGGCAGCGCGGCAGTCATCGAGGCCTTGGTAGACGAACCGGGTGTCGGCCTTGTCGATCCCGAAATAACACCCCGGCCGCGCAATGTTGGGCTCCATGGCCGTCACCGCAACGCCCAGAAGAGCGGCGATGGCCTCGGCCACCTCCGGGCCGGCCGCCACGCAGGAATTCGGTGAGGCCTGGCCGGCGACGATCGCCTCGGCGTTGACGGCACAGCCCGGCTTGCCGCAGCCGCCGCAGTTCGCACCGGGCAACGCCGAGGTGACCGCCTCGACCATCGGATCGACATAGACATAGAAGACCTTGGCCGCCACCGCCAACATAAGGCCGATGGCCAGCCCCAGCCCGCCCATCATGATGAGAGCTTCCGTCATACGCGTAACTCCGATTGCGCTCGAGCCGGCGAAAACAATTTTTATGAGTAGGTCTCAGCGGCGGTCGAACGCTAAAAAATGGCCCCGAACTTGCATTTGTCGAAGCACGTCATGCACTTGATGCATTTGTCCTTGTCAATACGGGCGATCTCTTTCTTTTTCCAAGCGATCGCCTCGACCGGACAAGCGCGAAAACACAATCCGCACTTGGTACAGATCTCCGGGTCGATTTCGAACTTCAGCAGCGCCACGCAGCGCTTGGCCGGGCAGCGCTTCTCGTTGATATGCGCCTCGTACTCGTCCCTGAAATAGCGCAGGGTGGACAGCACGGGGTTGGGGCCGGTCTGCCCCAGGCCGCAAAGGGAGGCGTCCTTGATGATGCCGGAGAGTTCCTCGAGAATTCCGATGTCGCCGGGCTCGCCGCGACCCTCGCAGATTTTTTCCAGGATCTGTAAAAGACGCCGAGTGCCCTCGCGGCAGGGGGTGCACTTGCCGCAGGACTCGTCCTGCACGAAATCCATGAAAAACCGTGCCATGTCCACCATGCAGGTTTCGTGGTCCATGACAATTGCGCCTCCGGAGCCCATGATGGCGCCGACCTTGGCGATTGCCTCATAATCCACGGGGATGTCCAAGTGCTGTTCCGGCACGCACCCCCCCGATGGGCCGCCCAGCTGCACCGCCTTGAATTTCTTTTTGTCCGGGATGCCTCCGCCGATGTCGAAGATCAGCTTGCGCAGGGTGGTGCCCATGGGCACCTCGACCAGCCCGATGTTGTTGACGTCTCCGGAAAGGGCGAACACCTTGGTGCCTTTGCTGCCCTCGGTTCCGACGCTGGCGTACCACTTGCCGCCGTTCGTGATGATCTGCGCAATGCTGGCCAGGGTCTCCACGTTGTTCAAAATGGTCGGCTTTTCCCACAGCCCTTTAATGGCCGGGAACGGCGGCCGCGGGCGCGGCATGCCGCGTTTGCCCTCGATCGAGCGCATGAGGGCCGTCTCTTCGCCGCAGACAAAGGCGCCGGCGCCCTGGTATATTTCGATGTCGAAATCGAACCCCGTCCCAAGGATGTCCTTGCCGAGCAGCCCGTATTCCCGAGCCTGCTGGATGGCGATCCCCAGTCGCCGAATGGCCAGAGGGTACTCCGTTCGCGCATAGATGTAGCCCTGGCGTGCGTTTATGGCCTTGGCGGCGATGATCATTCCCTCCAGCACGGCATGGGGATCCGCCTCGAGCACGCTGCGGTCCATGAACGCCCCGGGGTCGCCCTCGTCGGCGTTGCACAGCACGTATTTGGTTTCGCCCGGGCTCTTGCGGGCGAATTCCCATTTGAGGCCGGTGGGAAACCCCGCGCCCCCGCGGCCGCGCAGCCCCGAAATCTTGACCTCTTCGACGATCTGATCGGGGGTCATGTCCTGCAGGGCCTTGGCGGCTCCGAAATATCCGTCGCGGGCGATGTACTCGTCGATCACCTCAGGGTCGATCACACCCTTGTTGCGCATCACCCAGAACATCTGGTTGGCGAAAAAAGGGATCTGGTCCATCTTCGGGATGGCTTGCTTCGATGACGGCTCCACATAAAAGAGCTTTTGAACCGGACGGCCCTTGAGAAAATGCTCCTCCACCAGCTGCGGGGCGACCTCCGGGGTGAGCCTCTGGTAGAAAATCCCCTCCGGCTGGACGAGCATCACCGGCCCGACGGCGCAGAAGCCGTTGCACCCGGTCTCAATGATCTGAATTTCCTCGGCAAGTCCCTTTAGGTCCAGCTCCTTCCGGAGCGCGTCCCGAAACTCGAGGCTGTGATTGGCATGGCAGCCGGTGCCGCCGCACAACATCAACTGGGTCCTGACGTTATTCATCCCTCACTCCTGGTCCTCCCGCCGCCACAGGATCGTCTCCAACAGAACGCCACGCGCATTCGCACGCAAGGTCCGGCACGCCCGCGCAGGCCCGATCGGCCACCTCGCGCGCATTCCCGGGATATCACCATGAACCGTCGAGGCCGCGCAAGCCGTTCATATAAAGTCGGCCGCTCGCCACGAAAAGCGAATACCGGGTCAGCAGAACCGGCATGTTGTAAGACCGGGCGAGCTCGAGCACGGGCTCGTCCGGCCGCTTGCCGCGCACGAAGACCACCAGCACCACACCGGCCACTCTGGCCGTTCGCAGGACCTGTTCGGTGGTCAGCCCCGTCAGCAGCACCGCTCCCTTGGCCACCGCCGAGAGCACATCGGCCATCAGATCGGCGCCGCCGCCCGCCACGACGCTGTTTTCCAACTGGTCATGCCCCACCAGCACTTCGGCTTTCAACACGTCACGGATCTCGGATATCTTCATGATGAAAAAACCCCGGAGAGTTAGCTACTCGTATTGGTCGAGAATCTGGACGACCTTGTCGGCCTTGACATCGCCGAAGGTGTCCTTGTTCACCACCATGACCGGCGCCAGGCCGCATGCACCGAGGCAGCGCACCGGCTCCAGAGAATACCGGCGGTCGGAGGAGGTACTGCCCTGCTTCACATGAAAATGATTTTCAATGCGAGTGATGACCTCTTTGATACCCTTCACGTAGCAGGCGGTCCCCATGCACACCTTGACCAGGTTGCGGCCCTTCGGTTCGAGCGAGAACAAGGCGTAAAAGGATGCGACGCCGAAGACTTCGCTGCGGGACAGGTTGAGGCCGGAGCTGATGTAATCCATGAGCTCGACCGGAAGGTACCCCGCAACATCCTGGCATTCACGCAGAACGCCGATGACCGAGCCCGGGATACCCCTGTAGCGGGAAATGACGCCTTCGATCCGACCCCACATTTCTTCAGTGATATCAGGATGGTTCGGATGGAAACCGATTGTCATGCGGGTGCTCTCCTCACGCTTCAAGGTGATTTTCAACAACTGAACCCAATTTAAGCCGAAATCTATTTCATACCCGAAAATAAAAGTCAATGACGGCTTAGAGTTGCCCTCGTCCAGGCTTGACGGGTATGCAGTCATCGTCTACTATTGCCACCCTTGACGGCTTCGCAAAAAAGCCAATGAACGATTTCAACGGTAATCCCGAGGCCATCCTCAATGGATTCTTTCAAAAACAGGGCAACTGAAGCCGCTGATTTTTTGAGGAGCCGCATCAGTTATTCACCCCGGACCGGGCTGCTGACCGGGACCGGGCTGGGTGAAACCACGGAGGCGCTTCACGTCTCGACGGTATTCGAGTACAGGGATATCCCCCATTTTCCCGTGTCGACGGTGCTGAGCCACGCCGGCCGGCTGCTCTTCGGCCACATCGCGGGCCGGTCCGTGGTGGTCATGCAGGGCCGATTTCACCTCTACGAAGGCTACTCGGCTGCGGAGGTCGCCTTCCCCATCCGGGTGATGCAGGAGCTGGGAGTCCGCCGCCTCCTGGTGACCAACGCGGCCGGAGGCCTCAACCCGGTTTTTGTGCCCGGAGATCTGATGCTGATCACCGACCACATCAACCTGACCGGGGAAAACCCTCTGATCGGCAGCAACGAGGACGGCTGGGGGCCGCGCTTCCCGGACATGACCTGCGCCTACGACCGGGAGCTGATCGGGCTGGCGGAGGGCGCGGCCAAGGCCGGCGGCATCCCGCTCCGCACGGGTGTCTATGCCGGTCTCAAGGGACCTTCGCTGGAAACCCCGGCCGAAACCCGCCTCCTGAAAATCATCGGCGCGGAAGCGGTGGGCTTCTCCACGGTTCAGGAAGTGATCGCGGCCGTGCATGCCGGCATGGCGGTGCTCGGCATCTCCGTCATCACCAACGTGAACGATCCTGACCGGCCCGTTCCGGCCACGGTGGAGGAGATCATCACCGTGGCCCGGCGGGCGGCACCGAACCTCGCAAAGCTCCTGACGGAGGTCATGAGGCAACTCGATGACGGCGTCTCCGGTTGACATTCTCGTCACCAACGGGATCGTCCTTACAATGGACGGTGACCAGCGTACAATTCCAGGCGGCGCCGTGGCGATCCGTGGGGATCGGATCTCGGCGGTCGGAAAAGCCGAGGATCTCGGCGGCGACGCACCCGCCAGGGTGATCGACGCCCACGGCGGGATCATCATGCCGGGCCTCGTCAACACCCACACCCACGCCGCCATGACCCTGTTCCGTGGACTGGCCGACGACCTGCCTCTCATGGCCTGGCTGAACGACCACATCTTCCCGGCCGAGGCCGCTTTGGACCACCCCAAAGTGTATTGCGGAGCGCTCCTTGCCTGCGCCGAGATGATCCTGTCCGGCACCACGACCTTCTGCGACATGTACTTGTTCGAAGACGCGGTCGCCCGCGCCGCGCAAACAGCCGGCATGCGGGCCGTGGTCGGCGAGGTGCTCTTTGACTTCCCCTCTCCCAACTACGGGCCCATCGAGGAGGGCTTCGCCGCCACCCAAGCGCTCATCGACACCTTTCGGGGCGACCCCCGGATCACCATTGCCGTGGAGCCGCACTCGCCTTATCTCTGTGCGCCCGAGCTTCTCGCCCGCGCCTTCGACCTGGCAGGCCGCAACGGCCTGCCGATGGTCATCCACCTCTCCGAAACCGCCGGCGAGGTTAAAACCATCCGCGACCGCTACGGCCGGACCCCGGTAGGGCATCTGGACGCTCTGGGGCTGCTCGCGCCGAACGTGCTCGCCTGTCACTGCGTGGTGCTGAGCGAGGAGGATATCGCGCGGTTGAAACACCACAATGTCAACGTGTCCCACAACGCGGAGAGCAACATGAAGCTCGCCTCCGGCATCGCGCCGGTGCCGCGTTTGATCGAGGCCGGTGTCTGCGTGGGGCTTGGAACGGACGGGGCCGCCAGCAACAACAACCTCGATCTCTTCCTCGAGATGGACACCGTTGCCAAGCTCCACAAAGTGCAGTGCCTCGACCCCACGGTGCTCGACGCCGCCGCCGTCCTGCGCATGGCCACCATCGACGGCGCCCGGGCGCTTGGACTGGGCGAGTGCATTGGGTCCCTTGAGCCCGGCAAGCAGGCCGATGTCATCGTTCTGGACACTCGTCAGCCGCACCTGGTCCCCATGTACCACCCCGTCTCCCAACTGGTGTACGCGGCTCGGGGCAGCGACGTCACCGCGGTCGTCATCGACGGCCGCATCGTCATGGAAAACGGCCGCATCCTGACTTTCGACGTGGAGCAGGCGATGGACGATGTGAACCGGATTGCCCTGCAGATTAATGCCAGATGCTGAACCCCGCCGTCCTGATCCATGCGTCCAAAATTGACGGATGCTGGAGAGGCGCTTCGTGCGGTACAGGATATGTGATGAAAGCCTGTTTCTGACAATTGCCTGCCGCGCATCAAGTATCCGGTAGCGAGGATCGACTGCCATGCAATTCGACACCCTTATCCACAATGCCGTCATCCTCACGTGCAACCCCGGCTTCGACATCCTTCGCGAAGGGTGGGTGGGGGTCTCCGGCGGGAAAATCCGGGCCCTGGGCACGGGGCCCGCATCCGGCCGGGCCGAAGCGCGTGAACGCATCGATGCCCGCGGGGGCATCCTCATGCCGGGCCTGGTCAACACGCACACGCACCTGCCCATGACGCTCTTCCGCGGGCTTGCGGACGACCTGCCGCTGCAGACCTGGCTGAACGATCACATTTTCCCGGCCGAGCGCACGGTTATTCGGCCGGAAACCGTGCGCTGGGGCACGCTGCTCGCCTGCGCCGAGATGGCGCTTTCGGGCACCACCACTTGCTGCGACGGGTATTTTTTCGCGGAAGCCGTGGCCCAGGCCGTGCACGATTTCGGTCTGCGCGCCGTGATCGCCCAAGGAGTCATCGACCATCCGGCACCGGGGGTGCCCGATCCCGCCCTCAATCTGTCTGTGGCGCGTCAGTTCTGCAACCGTTGGCTCGCGCGCTCGGAACGCATCCGCCCCTCGGTCTTCTGCCATGCCCCCTACACCTGTTCGGCGGAAACGCTTTCCGGCGCCAAACGGCTCTGCGAGGAGTTCGGGCTGCTGTTCCAGGTGCACGCCGCCGAAACCCGCTGGGAAAACGAACATCTCCGCTCGGTGCACGGCGCATCGCCCGTCGGTCTTCTCGCGCGCGCAGGGGTCCTCGATGAGCGTGCCCTTCTGGCCCACTGCGTCTGGGTCGACGCCGACGACATCGCCGTCATCGCCGGCCGCCGGACGAAAGTGTCACACAACCCCGAGAGCAACATGAAGCTTGGCTCCGGGGTGGCGCCGGTGGTAGAGATGCATGCCGCCGGCATCACGGTCGGCATCGGCACCGACGGCTGCGCCAGCAACAACGACATGGATCTTTTCCAGGCCATGGACATGACCGCCAAACTGCACAAGGTCATGCGACTCGACCCCATCGTTCTTTCGGCCGAAACCGTCATCCGTATGGCCACGATCGACGGCGCCCGGACCCTGGGGCTCGACGGCGAGATCGGGTCCATCGAGATCGGCAAGCAGGCCGACCTCATCCTCATCGACACCCGCAAGCCCCATCTGACACCGATCCATCATCCGGCATCCGCCGTCGTTTACGCCGCCAAAGGCTCGGACGTGCAAACCGTGATGGTGGCCGGGCGGTTGCTGGTGAGGGACCGTCGGGTGGCGACCATCGACCCGGAGGAGGCCCTGCATCAGGTCGCCCGCATTAGCGGGGTCTTGAAAAACCATGCCTCCAACCGTGATTTGGATTCGCGCGGCGTCGCCGAAGTAGACCATTTTGAAAGGAAATCGTGAGCGACCATGCAGACAGCTGAGTTCATAAAAGCTTCGCGCGGCGATCACCCTTGCGACCTGCTTCTGGCCAATGCCCGCATCGTCGATGTTTTTTCAGGCGAGATCATCGCCGGCAACGTGGCCGTCTCCAGCGGGCGCATCGCGGGCATCGGCGAATACCCCGCCCGCCGGACCGTCGATTTGGCGGGCCGCTTCCTCGCCCCCGGGTTCATCGATTCCCACGTTCACATCGAAAGCTCCATGGCCTGCGTCGGCGAGTTCGCCCGGGCCGTGGTGGTGCGCGGCACCACGGCGGTGGTTGCCGACCCCCATGAGATCGCCAACGTGCTGGGCGGCGACGGGATCCGGTACATGCTGGATTCCGCCAACGATCAGCCGGTCAACGTCTTTTACACCCTCCCGTCCTGCGTTCCGGCCACCGACATGGAAACCGCGGGCGCGCGCCTTGCGGCGGCCGACCTGGAGCCGTTTTTCGAAAACCCGCGCATCGTCGCCCTCGGCGAAATGATGAACTACCCGGGGGTATTGCACGGCAACCCGGACGTCCTGAAAAAAATCGAAGCCGCCCGCAGGCACGGAAAGCCCGTCGACGGGCACGCCCCAGGCCTTTCCGGAAGGGATCTCGCAGCGTATGTCGCCGCCGGCATCACCAGCGACCACGAATGCACAACGGCGGCCGAGGCGCTGGAAAAACTCGCGGCCGGCATGCACATCATGATCCGCCAGGGCACCGGCGCCCGCAATCTCTCCGCCCTGCTGCCCATCGTCACCGAACGCTCCTCGCAACGGCTCATGTGGTGCACGGACGACCGCCACCCCCACGATCTGCTGAACGAGGGGCACATCGATTCCATCGTGGCTGCAGCCATCCGCGGCGGCCTGTCGCCCGTGACCGCCATCCGCATGGCGACCCTCCACCCGGCCGAACGCTTCGGCCTCACCCATCTCGGAGCCGTGGCCCCGGGCCGGCAGGCGGACCTGGTGGTATTTTCGGATCTCACCTCCCTCCGGGTCGATGACGTCTACGTCCGCGGCGAGCTCGTTGCGAAAAACGGACGCACGGCGGACGGGGTCAGGACGCCGGCTCCCGTGCCGGTCCCGCCGTCCATGAAGGTGAACCTCCAGGCACTGGATTTCACCCTGCCCGCCGGCGGGCGGCGACTGCGGGTGATCGACGTGATCCCCGATCAGATCGTAACGCGGCAGTCGATCGAATCCGCACCGGTTGAGGGGAACCGGTTGGTATCGGACCCTTCCCGGGACCTGCTCAAGATCGCCGTCGTCGAGCGCCACACCGGCAGCGGTCGCATCGGCCTCGGGATGGTCCGCGGCATCGGGCTCAGGCAGGGTGCGCTGGCATCGAGCGTCGCCCACGACTCGCACAACATCATCGTCGCAGGGGTGACGGACGCGGACATGCGCACGGCCGTGGGGGAAGTGGTGGCAATGGGCGGCGGGATCGCCGCCGCGACCGGGGGCCGGATAGCGGCCCGGCTGCCGCTGCCCGTGGCCGGGCTCATGTCCCTGGAGCCGGTTCAGGCCGTGAGCGACGCCATGGACCGGCTCGTCCGCGCGGCTCGCGGCCTGGGCTCAACGCTCAAGGACCCCTTCATGACGCTGTCGTTCCTTGCGCTTCCGGTCATCCCTGAACTGAAGATTACCGATCTGGGACTGGTGGATGTGCGTGAGTTCAAGCGCGTGCCGCTCTTTGTCTGACCGGACCGTTTTGCTTGACCCCTCCAGCCGTACTATTCTATAATTGCTTCAAACCCTTACTCGCATCTTCACGGGTGCTGCCGATGAAGCTGGCAGAGATTGTTCGGACATTGGACGCCGCCCTTCTCGCCGGGGAGGCCAAGCTCGATACCGACATCGTCCGCTGCGGGGCCAGCGACCTCATGAGCGACATATTGGCGGGCCTGGCCGAAGGAAGCCTTCTGCTGACCGGGCTCACCACGCTTCAGGCCGTCCGGACGGCCAGCATCGCCGGTGTCGGGGCGATTGCGTTTGTCCGCGGCAAGGTTCCGTCGGCCGAGGTCGTGCAGCTGGCCAACGTCCATGGGATCCCGCTGATCTCGACTCCCTGTTCCATGTTCGTCGCCTGCGGCCGCCTGCATGCCTGCCGGTTGACCGGGCTGAACGGCAACCGCTGATGCAGGGGCACCGGTTCCGCTGACAGCCCGTTTACCTCGCGCGGAGGAACAACGCCATGAGCGGCCTCCGGAAAAACTTCTTTATCAAGGCGCGCGACTTCATTCACGCCGGCGAGGCGTCGATCCGTATTCAGCACCTCCTCAAAACCATGCAGTACGACCCGCGTCTGGTCCGGCGCATCGCCGTCTGCAGCTATGAAGGCGAAATGAACGTGGTGATGCACGGCGGCGACGGCAACCTCCACATGGAGTTGGACCGCGATGTCTTGCAGCTGGACATCAACGACGAAGGACCCGGCATCCCCGACATCGAGCTCGCCATGCGGCCCGGGTATTCCACGGCTTCGGATGAACAGCGTGAAATGGGATTCGGTGCGGGCATGGGCCTGCCGAACATGAAAAAAAACGCGGACGACATGACCATCGAATCGCAACCGGGCAAGGGCACCCGGGTCCGAATGAGGTTCTTCCTGAATGAAGGAGGATGAGCACCATGGTTGGCGTTCGGCACTCCACGCATTTCGTCCGGTTTCAGGAAGAGCGCTGCACGGGTTGCGCCGCCTGTCTGCGGATCTGTCCGACCAAGGCCATCCGCATCCGCCACCAAAAATCGATCCGGATTGTGGACCAATGCATCGGCTGCGGGGCCTGCATCCGCGCCTGTCCGGCCGGGGCCGTGAGCGCCGCCACCATCGGGCTCGAAGGCATCGGCGGGGATCAGGTGGCGATCGCGCTGGTGTCGCCCGTGCTCTACGCCCAGTTTCCAGGCGTCATGCCGGGAGGTGTCCTGCTGGGGCTGCACCGCCTGGGGTTTCAGCACACGGTGGACATGTCCTTCTTTCTGGAAATGTTCCAATACGCGGCGGAGGAATTCATCCGCCGCAACCGCCGTTCGCCGGTTTCCCCCTGGCCCCTGATCTCCCCCATCTGCCCGGTCGTCGTGCGACTGATCGCCTTCCAGTTTCCAAGCCTTCTTCCCCATGTCCTGCCGGTGTTGAGGCCGGTGGCCCTCATGGCCCGCGAGGTGAAAAAGCAGATCATCCCCGCCCACACGTCTCAGGGCCGGTCGGTCGGCCTGTATTTCATAAATCCCTGCCCGACGAAAGCCGAAGTCCGTTCCGATCGGCTGGGGGCAGCGCCCGAACCCCATGAGGCCGCCATCGGGATCAACGATCTGTTCTCCGAGCTGAAGCGGCAAGTGGATCAGGTTCTCGATTCCGACATGATTCCGTTTTCGGGGAGCGGCTACGAGTTTGAAACCTGCTCCAGTGGAAATGCCGCCCTCGGGGCCATGTCCGGCGGCGAGATCGCCAACATGGACATCGAAAAATCCCTGTCCGTGCACGGCCTTCAGGAGACGATCGCATATCTTCACAAAATCGAAATGGGGCTTCTCAAGGACTTCGAATACATCGAATTCCGGACCTGCCGCGAAGGTTGTCTCGGCGGGGTGCTGACGGCGGTCGACCCGTACATCGCCAAACGCAACGTCCAGAAAATGGTCGGCGTTTTCGGCCTGGGGAGACGCCTGCCTCGGGACACCATCCTGCGCCTCTATGAAAAGGGACAATTCCAGCCGGATCAGGATCCCCGGATGCTGACCCGGCTTTTCGGAGCCTGCAAGCCCGCGATGTCTCTGGATGAGGCGCGACGCGTAGAGGCGGTGCTGAACGATATCGAGGGCCGGGACTGCGGGGCCTGCGGGTCGCCGGACTGCAGGACCTTTGCCGAGGACGTCGTCGGAGGAAACGCCGCCCTGACGGACTGCATCTGGCTGCACGCCCGCAAGCAGAAAAAAAAACCGGCACGGTTCGACCTGTCGACCGATGACGGAAGGGGAGAGGAATCATGAACGTCAAACAGATCATGGAACGGTTCCAACTGGAAGCGGCGGCCGGGGGAAAAGGCCTCGAACGCGAGGTCACAGGCGGATATTGCGGAGATCTGCTCAGCGATGTCATTGCCAACGCCCCGGTCGGCAGCGTCTGGCTTACCGTCCAAGGCCATCAGAACATTGTGGCGGTTGCCGTTCTCCGGGAACTGGCAGCGGTGATCCTCACCGGTGATCGCCCACCGGACCCGGACACCTTGAAAAAGGCCGACCAGGAGAACATCCCGATCCTGCGGTGGCCCGGTTCGGCGTACGAACTGGCCGGGGAGATGTATGCGCTCGGGGTGGGGGCGTCTTCGCCGGCCCGACACGGCACTTGAACAACCCGCATCGGGGCTGTCGGCCAAGGTGCGCAGCGATAGGGGACGACCGGCATCTTCAGTCTGAGGTGGGCACTTACTATTGCGGCAATTAAACATGTCTCATTCCAGCATCTCACGAACAGGCGGAGCGGAGTGCCGTTTTTAAATCGCCTCAAGCCGGACGCTCGGGAGAACGCTCGTTGCTGAAAGAATTCAAGACGGACCTTCATGTTCACACCTGCCTGTCGCCCTGCGCGGATTGGGAAATGAGCCCCCGGAAAATCATCCGGCGCAGCCGGGAGGTGGAGCTGGACCTGATTGCCGTCTGCGACCACAACTCCGCCGAGAACAATGACGCCGTCATGCGCGAGGGGCTCCGCAACGGGATTTATGTGCTGCCCGGACTTGAAATCTGCTCGCGGGAGGAAGTGCACGTGCTGGCGGTCTTCGGGACGCTGGAGCAGGCGATGACCATGCAGGAGATCGTCTATGGTCACCTACCCGGCGAAAACCGGCCGGAGATTTTCGGCCATCAGATTGTCGCCACCGAGGCCGACGAAGTGCTTGCCGAGAACCCCCGCCTGCTGATCGGGGCGACCCGGCTGGGTCTCATGGACATCGTCCGCGCCACGCATGATCTGAACGGCCTCAGCCTGGCCGCCCACGTGGACCGGCCGGCCAACAGCATCATCAGCCAGCTCGGGTTCATCCCGGCGGACCTGGGTATCGATGGCGTCGAGGTGTCCTGTCGAATATCGCCGGTCGACGCGAGAACCACCCTGCACGGCATCGGACCCCGGCCCTGCCTGACATCCTCCGATGCCCATGGCCTGAACGATATCGGCCGGGCCTACAGCGTGCTCCGGATGGCGGCCCCCACCATCGAGGAGGTGGGCTGGGCGCTGAAGGGGGTTCACGGGAGAAAGATCCTGGGCTGAATGCGAGAGCTGTCGCTGCACATACTGGATATTGCCGAGAACGGCATCGCCGCCGGCGCCGATCATCTGCTCATCCGGGTGGAGGAGTCCGGCGCCAGTGACCGGCTGATGCTCTCCGTGGAAGACAACGGGCGCGGCATCCCGCCGGAAAAGATCAACCACATCGAAGACCCTTTCGTCACCACCCGCAAGAACCGTCGGGTGGGCCTGGGTCTTTCGCTGCTCGCCACGGCGGCCAAGCGCTGTGAAGGGGACATCACCGTGGAAGCAAGGCCCGGGAAAGGCACCCGCGTCGCGGCGAGCTTCCGCCGCAGCCATGTCGACCGCGCCCCTCTGGGCGATATGGCTGCGACCCTGGCGGTGCTGATCCTGGGCAATCCGCATATTGACTTTCGCTACACTCACAGGGTAGATGGAAGAGAATTTATTCTGGACACTCGCGATCTCAAAACGGAGCCGGGAGGCCTGTCCCTGGACGATCCGATGGTCGTCCACCGCGTGTCGCAATTCGTCCGCCGCGCGCTCGAGGAACTGGCCGCCGGCCCCAATCTCAGTCCGTCGATGGAGGGCACCGATGCCTAAACTGACCGTAGAGGACCTGAAACACATAAAGGCCAAAACCGCAACCGCCATGGCACTGCGTTTGGGCGAGACCCGAGCGACGATTACCGTCCACATGGGGACCTGCGGCATTGCCGCCGGGGCCCGGGAGGTGATGAAAGCCCTGTTGGGCGAGGTGGCGGCTGCCGAGCGCCCCGACGTTCGGGTCCTGGCCGCCGGGTGCCTCGGCACGTGTGCCAGCGAGCCGAATGTCACCGTGGCCTTCAAAGGATCCGAACCGGTCGTCTATCAGAAGATGGATCCCGCCAAGATCCGGCAGGTTGTCCAGCGGCACATCCTCAACGGAGAGGTGCTGAACGAGTTTGTTCTGGGCAAATAGCAGCGGCCGGAATCCGAACGATCGAGACCAAAAAGCAGAAGGTTCAGGTGAAAAACCCGCGGTTGAATTCCAGGGAGCGGCCGCTTCGTCCGATCTGGCTGGACGAGCAGGACGGAAAGGTGAAGGTTATCGACCAGCGCCTGTTGCCCCATGAATTCGTGATCAGGGCGCTTGCAACCGTCGACGACGTCATCGATGCCATCACCGCGATGGCGGTGAGAGGAGCGCCCCTCATCGGCGTAACGGCGGCATACGGCATGGTCCTCGCTGCGCGCCACGCTGCCGAACAAGGCCGAGGACTCGATTACCTGGAGAAGGAGGGGGCGCGGCTTCGGGCGGCACGGCCTACCGCAGTGAACCTGGCCTGGGCGGTAGACCGCGTTTTTCAAGCACTGGCCGCAGAGGGGGATGCGCACGCAAGGGTCGTGCGATCTCGGGATGCCGCGGCCGCCATTGCCGAGGAGGAGGTTGAAAACTGTCGGCAGATAGGCGCTCACGGCTTGCCGATCATTCAAACCTTGAGCCGCGCGCGGGGCGGGAAACCAGTCAACATCCTGACCCACTGCAACGCCGGCTGGCTGGCCTGCGTCGAATACGGCACAGCCACAGCACCCATATACACCGCCGCCGAGAACGGGATCGACGTGCACGTGTGGGTCGACGAGACCCGGCCGCTCAATCAAGGGTCCCGGCTCACGGCCTGGGAGCTGGGCGAGCGCGGGATCCGCCACACCGTTATCACCGACAACGCCGGCGGACACCTGATGCAGCACGGACGAGTGGACCTGGTCATCGTCGGAACCGACCGCACCACGGCCGCCGGGGATGTAGCCAACAAGATCGGCACGTACCTCAAAGCGCTGGCGGCCCGCGACACCAACGTTCCGTTTTATGTCGCCCTGCCCTCCAGCACGTTCGACTGGAGCCTGCGGGACGGGGTTGCCGAGATCCCCATTGAGGAACGCGACCCGGAGGAAGTGCGCTGGGTGCAGGGGTGGGACGGCGGCCGGCAGACCCGCGTCCGAATCTGCCCGGAAAAAAGCCCGGCCGCCAACTTTGCCTTCGATGTCACTCCGGCGCGCCTGATCACGGGCTTGATCACCGAACGCGGGGTATGCAAGGCCAGCGCCGAAGCCATCCGCAGGCTGTTCCCGGACAAAGCAAAATGAGTCTATGGGTCCTATTGAATTTTAGGCAATATAGGCATTTTAGAGCACTTTAGGCACTCCATCACCATGCTGACCGACCTCGAGAAAAAAGTCATCGCATCCATTCAGCAGGACCTGCCGGTCACCGAGCGGCCCTATCTTGAGATCGCCCGCCGCCTCGGGGTTCCCGAGGACGCCCTGCTGGCGACCCTCCGCAGTCTCGGCGACCGCGGCATCATCCGCCGGTTCGGCGCCACCCTGCGCCACCAGAGGACCGGGTACAAAGCCAATGCCATGGGCGCATGGAAGGTGGAGGAAAGCCGCATCGAGCAGATCGGCCAGACCATGGCTTCCTTCCGACAGGTGTCCCACTGCTACCGCCGCAATCCCACGTCCCAGTGGCCCTACAACCTTTACACGATGATCCACGCCGACGACGAGGCCGCCTGCCGCGAGACGGCGCGCCAAATGGCGAAGGCCGCCGGCGTGGACGACTACGCCCTGCTTTTCAGCCGCGAGGAGTTGAAGAAAACATCCATGGTCTATTTCGCGACCGACGATGAGGACTGACGCACCGCATATTCTTCTCGTCAACCCCTGGATCCACGATTTTGCGGCGTACGATTTTTGGGCAAAACCCCTGGGGCTGCTCAGTCTGGCGGCCATCCTGCGCGCTCACGACTGCCGGGTGAGTTACCTCGACTGCCTCGACCGGTTCCATCCCCGAATGCCTTGGATCGCCGCCGGCGACCGCCACGGCCGCGGTCCGTTCCGAAAATCGATCATCCCCAAGCCGCCCCAGTTCCATGATGTCCGCCGCCGGTTCGCCCGCTACGGCATCGATCCGGATTGGTTCCGGGAAGATCTCGGGCGGCTGCCCGCCCCGGATCTCGTTTTGGTGACCTCGGGCATGACCTATTGGTACACCGGGGTCCGTGAAACCATCGCCCTGGTGAAACAAGTTTTCCCGCGGGCACCGGTGCTGTTGGGGGGCGTCTACGCCACCTTGTGCCCGGATCACGCCCGCCGATGGTCCGGTGCCGACGAAATTTTCACCGGCCCGGCCGAGCCGGCCCTGATGGATCGGGTGAGATCCCACACCGGCTGGACGACGGCACCCCGCTTCGCACCGGACGATCTTGACACCTATCCATTCCCGGCCTTCGATCTCCAGCGCCGGATTGCCTATGTCCCGCTGTTGACCTCCCGCGGCTGCCCGTTTGCCTGCGCCTACTGTGCATCGCACCTGCTTGAGCACCGCAGCCTGCACCGCAGCCCGGCGTCGGTCGTGGAAGAAATCGCTCACTGGCACCGCAGCTGGGGCGTGTCCGATTTCGTCCTTTACGACGATGCCTTCCTGGAACATCCGGAAGGCCACGCGCTGCCCGTGCTCGAGGCCATCGTGCAAAGCGGGATGCCGGTGCGCTTCCACACCCCGAACGCCCTGCACATCCGCGGCCTCACGCCGGAGACGGCGCGGCTCCTGTTCGCAGCCGGGTTCACCACGCTGCGGTTCGGTCTGGAGACCGCCGACTTCCAAACCCGCGGGGATCTGGACCACAAGGTGACTGCGCCGGAGTTCGAACGGGCGGCGCGCGCGCTCAAAGCCGCGGGATTTGCCGACGGGCAGATCGGGGCCTACCTGCTCGTGGGGCTGCCGGGCCAGGAAACGGCAGCGATCACCCGTTCCATCGACGCCGTCAAGCGGGCCGGCATTTCCCCGGTCCTGACGTATTACTCTCCGATCCCGGGCACCCGGTTGTGGGGTGAAGCGGTGGCGGCCTCGCGCTACGACCTCGCCGCCGACCCGCTCTACACCAACAACGCCGTCCTGCCTTGCCGCAAAGAACCGTTCAACTGGCAATGGATGTCGGAGATGAAAAAGCGCGTCAACGCCTGAGATGAACACCCCGGTAGTTCGGCAGGGAATTAAAAAACAAGCATCCTGTTAAAGATTGACAGCCGATGATGTGCTTTTCTATATAGAGGGTCAACCGTGTCGGTCTGGGTGGCGCCGATCGCCTCCGGCTTCCCCGGATGCCTTCGGCTTTTTTTCTCTGACCGGCCGGCCTTAAAATCGGCCCGATGACCGAATAACGCCACAACCAGGAGCCCCCATGCTGCATCTTACCTCCGTCGACCTCAAGCGCCAGAAAATCAAAGCCCTCTTCATCCCCGTCTGCGAGGACAAACGGATTCACGCCGAACCGGTAGTCGCTGCCCTCGTGGATCAGGCGCTGGCCATCGGGGAGTTCAAAGGCAAGAAAGACCAGGAGATCACGCTTTACCGGCCGCCCGGGTGCGTGGCCGAACGGGTGGTTTTCAGAGGGCTCGGCAAGGCCGAGAGCCTGGACGCCGAAGCGCTGCGCCGGGCGGCGGGCAGAAGCGTCAAGCGCTGCATTCAGCTGGGGCTTCCGCGCATGTGGCTGGCCGCGCCGGATCCTGCCGCCGCCAGCATCGAAGAAACAGACATATTGCGGGCGATGATGGAAGGCGCCTTTTTGGGCAACCACGTGTTCGACCGGTACAAGCAGGAGAAGGAAACCAAACCCCTGGCGCGCGCCTACCTCGTCGTCCCGGCGGCGTCGGCGGCACGGCACCGCCGCCTCGCGGCCGACGTCCAGACGGTGTGCGGCGGGACGCTCATGGCCCGGGAGTGGGTCAACCTGCCTTCCAACGACAAGCCCCCCTTAGAGCTTGCGGCGCTCATCGCCCGCGAAGCCAAAGCGCACGGGCTTGCCGTCGAAGTGCTTTCCGAGAAAGATCTGCAGCGCAAGAAGATGGGGGCTATGCTGGCCGTGGCCGCCGGCAGCAGCAACCGCCCGGCCATGGTGATCCTCCGACACAAGGGCGGCGACCGGCGCCCGCCGGTGGTCCTGGTCGGAAAAGGCGTCACCTTCGACTCGGGCGGCATCAACATCAAGACCGGCGACTCCCTGCCCGACATGAAGGGCGACATGGCCGGGGGAGCCGCGGTGGCCGCCGCCCTGATCGTTGCTGCCCGGCTGAAACTGAAACGTCATCTGATCGGGGTGATCCCCCTGGTGGAAAACATGGTCTCCGGAAGGTCCACCCGGCCGGGGGACATCGTCACGACTTTCACCGGCAAGACCGTGGAAATCGGCAACACGGATGCGGAAGGCCGGCTGATCCTGATCGATGCCATGGCCTACGCCGAGTGGCGGTTCAAACCCGAGGTGATGATCGACCTGGCCACCCTGACGGGCGCCTGCGTGGTGGCGCTGGGCGAAAGAATCGCCGGCGTCTTTGCCAAAGACGAGGCCCTGCAGGCGGCCATTGTCGCTGCGGGTCGACGCACCCACGAGCGCTGCTGGCCCATGCCGCTGCCGGGGGACTACAAGGAGCTATTGAAGAGTTCCTATGCCGACATCAACAACATGCCCAACACCCGCTACGGCGGTGCCGTTACCGCCGCCCTGTTTTTGTCGGAATTCGTCGGCACGGCCCGCTGGGCCCACATCGATATCGCCGGTCCGGGCTTTCACAAAAAGGAAGACGCCTACTGCGGCCCCGGCGGCACCGGCTTCGGGGTGAGGCTGCTCATGGATTGGCTGACGAGCCGGACCTGAAGAGTTGCGCAAGGCAGGTTGACCTATTTCTTGCGGGAGCGGCTATCCTGCCGCGATGGCCGTGGCTGAAAGTCACCGCCCCGCGTCATCACCCCAAAAGGAGTTGGCATATTTGATTGCCGAATTAATATACGTGGACCCCAAACCTCGGCGGTGAAGACCATGGTATCCCTCAGGCAGGCACTCGGAAACGGCCATCTTGCCTTCTTTCGCGGTTTCCTCCGGAATCCGGCCACGATCGGGTCCGTCATCCCCAGTTCCCGCTTCCTGGAACGGCGGGTGGTCGAGGCCGCCGACATCGCCCACTCCCGCATGGTGGTGGAACTCGGGCCCGGCACCGGCGGCACCACCCGGGCCATCCTGGAAGCCCTGCCCCGGGGGTCGAACCTGCTCGCGATCGAAGTCAACCCCGACTTCGTAGACTATCTAAAAGCCTACCCGGACCCCCGCTTGGACGTTCATCTCGGGAGTGCGGAGCATATCCGAACGGCCCTGGCAACTCTCGATCATGCCCGGCCGGACGCGGTGGTCTCCGGCATTCCCTTCTCAACGATGCCGACCGACGTCGGGCGGAAGATCATTCGCGAAATCTGGGGCTGCCTGGCCCCTGGCGGAAGATTCGTCTCTTACCAGCTGATGAGCCGAGTGGCCCTCCTGGAACCCATGCTGCTGGGCGATCCGCAGGTCCAGATCGAGTTCCTCAATGTGCCCCCCTTGCGGGTGTACTCGTGGCGAAAACCGGCCCGGCCCCTGTCGGATGACAATTTCTAAAACGGCCCGTTGGAAAATCCTACTCGGCCCCGCGGGGGGCCGGGCGGCTTAAGCGCACCCGGATGGTGTTCGCGTGCGCGTCCAGGCCTTCCACTTCGGCCAGGCGCATGATGTCCGCGGCCTCGCGGCGGAACGCCGCGGCCGAATAGTGGATCACGCTGGTGCGTCTGAGGAAATGGTCGACGGAGAGGGCCGAAGCGAAGCGGGCCGTGCCGGCCGTCGGCAGCACGTGGTTGGGGCCGGCAACGTAATCGCCCACCGGCTCGGGAGTGTGCTCGCCGATGAAGACCGCCCCGGCGTTCCGGATCTCACCGAGATGGGAAAAAGGATCGCGGAGGTGCAGTTCGAGGTGTTCGGGCGCCACGCGGTTGGAGAGGTCGATGGCCTTCGACACGTCCTTCACCACGAAAACCGCGCCAAAACCATCGATGGATTTGCGCGCAATTTCGGCACGGCCCAACTTCGACAGCTGCCGTAGCACCTCGGCCCGGACGCCGGCGGCGAGCGCAGGTGCGGTGGTGACCAGCACGGCCGATGCCCTGGGGTCGTGCTCGGCCTGGGCCAGAAGATCGGCGGCGATGAACTCGGGGTCGGCCGAGTCGTCCGCCACCACCAGGACTTCGCTCGGACCGGCGATGATGTCGATGCCCACCGTGCCCGCCACGATTTTCTTGGCCAGGGTGACGTAGAGGTTGCCCGGCCCCACGATGACATCCACCTTCGGGATGGTCGCGGTCCCGAAAGCCAGCGCACCGATGGCCCAGGCGCCGCCCACCTTGTAAACCTCGGAAACGCCCGCCTTTCGGGCCGCGACGAGCAGATGCGGATTGATGCGGCCGTCCGCCGTCGGCGGGGTTGCCATGACGATTTTCGGCACACCCGCCACCCGTGCCGGGATCGCACCCATGAGGACCGAGGACACCAGGGGGGTTTTGCCCCCCTGCCCTCCCGGCACGTAAACGCCGACCCGTTCCACGGGCTGAACCAGCTGCCCCAGCATCGTCCCCGGCCGCTCGAGGCTGATGAAGCCGGTCCTGAGCTGCCGGCGATGAAAGGCTTCGATCTGCGAGGCCGCGCGGTTCAAGGCCCGCAGAAAGGTGCGATCCGCCGACGATGTCGCCGCTGCGAGCTCACGGGCGCCGGCTTTCATGTCTTTTGCGGAATAGTTCGGCGCATCGAAGCGGCGGGTGTAATCCACCACAGCCTCGTCGCCGCGGGCTTTCACATCATCCAGGATCCGGCTGACGGCCGCGTGCTCCTTTTTGGTGAAGGCGAGTCCCCGGGAGGCAATGCGCACAAGCGCCTTTTCGGCGGCCGGGGAGGGATAGTCGAAGATCTTCAGCATGACGCGAGTCTCCCTGAGACGGAGGGAAGAAATAAAAATGAGCGGCCAGAGGCCTTGAGGAGCGTCCCTGCTGAACAAGGACTCAAGGAGCGCTTCGCTTGAGGCCGAAAGGAATCTCTTGCCCCGCCGCTTGCAAGGCCGCTCGTTTATAGGCAATTCCCTTGATGCTTGTCAATCGCATCGGGGAGGGAGTCGGCCATCTCGGGTGGAAGCCGCCCCCGAAGACTGCCGGCATACGGGACCTCAGACGCCCAAATACAATTTGACTTCTGGCTGCGGTGCGGTAGAAATGTCAGGCAAAACAGTCCATTCACGGAGGAGGATGCCATGAAAGCCAATCGGAGCCACAATTTCAACCCGGGGCCGGCTGCCCTGCCCCTCGCGGTGCTCGAGGAAATCCAGGAGTCCTTTCTGAATTACAAGAGCTCCGGCATGTCCATCGTCGAGATCAGCCACCGCGCCAAGGAATTCGAGGCCGTGCTGAACGATGCCGTCGCCCGGACCCGGCGGCTGCTGAAGCTGGACGACCGCTACCACGTCCTCTTCATCCAGGGCGGGGCCACCCTGCAGTTCGCCATGATTCCGATGAACTTCCTGGCCGACACCCGGTCGGCCGACTATGTGAACACCGGCACATGGTCCACCAACGCCATCAAGGAAGCCCGGGTGCTGAACAAGACGGTCCAGGTGGTCGCCTCCTCCGAAGACCGGCAGTTCACCTACATCCCCGCAAAGATCCCCTTCAACAAGGGCGCCGCCTACGCCCACATCACCTCCAACAACACCATCCGCGGCACCCAGTGGCACAGCTTCCCGGACACGCGCGGGGTCCCGCTCATCGCGGACATGTCCTCGGATTTCATGAGCCGGCCCTTCGACGCCGCGCCTTTCGGCCTCATCTACGCCGGCGCGCAGAAAAACATCGGCCCGGCCGGGGTGACCATGGTCATCGTCCGTGACGACCTGCTCAAGCGCGTGCCCGAAAACCTCCCGGTCATGCTCAAGTACACCACCTTCGTTTCCAAGAACTCGCTCTACAACACGCCGCCGTGTTTTGCGATCTACGGCGTCCACCTGGTCCTGAAGTGGATCGAGGAGACCGTGGGCGGCCTCGAGAAAATGGCGGCCGTCAACCGCACCAAAGCCGAACGCCTTTACAGCTGCATCGATGCCAGCGGCGGGTTCTACCGCGGCACGGCCGAGCCGGACAGCCGTTCTCAGATGAACGTCACCTTCCGCCTGACCGGCGAGGACCTGGAGAAGCGCTTCCTGGAGGAGGCGACGAAAAGCGGGCTGGGCGGGTTGAAAGGCCACCGATCGGTCGGCGGCTGCCGGGCATCCCTCTACAATGCCGTCAGCCTGGAGGCCGTGGATGCCCTGATCGACTTCATGGACTCCTTTGCAAAACGCAACGGGTGAGACCGACTGTCATTTTCCGATTTTCTTGACTTTACCAAGGCGGACGAGTTATTACAGCCACAGGTAGTCAAGCGACAAAACCTGTTCCTTATCCTGGCGCTTGCGGAATCTGATACGGCCGGCAGTTGAAACCCCATTGAACCAAAGGAGGAAGCCATGGACAAAATTCTGAGGATCAACATGGGCGCCGACGGCGGCCCCAAGTTCAAAACCGAACCGGTGGGAAGCTATGCCGGTCTGGGCGGCCGTGCCCTGACATCGGCCATCGTCTCCAAGGAAGTACCGCCGACCTGCCACCCGCTGAGCGAGGACAACAAGCTTGTGATCGCTCCGGGGCTCCTCAGCGGCTCCGCCGCGGCCATGTCCGGACGGATTTCGGTGGGGTGCAAGAGCCCGCTCACCGGCGGCATCAAGGAGGCCAATTCCGGTGGCCAACCCTCGCAGATGATCGGCCGCCTCGGCTACGCCGCCATCGTCCTCGAGGGCAAGCCCAAGGACGACACGCTCTACAGGGTCTTCATCAACAAGGACAAGGTCGAGATCAAGGCGGACAAGAGCCTTAAGATGCTCGGCAACTATGCCGTGGCCGAAAAGATGAAGGCCGAATACGGGGACAAGGTCAGCTGCATCTCCATCGGCCCTGCGGGCGAAATGAAGATGGCGGCCGCCTCGGTAGCCTTCACGGACATGGAGTTCCGGCCGACCCGGCATGCCGGCCGCGGCGGCGTCGGCGCCGTGATGGGCTCCAAGGGCGTCAAGGTCATCGTGGTGGACGACGCGGGCTGCAAGGCGAGAAGCCCCAAGGATGCCGAAAAGTTCAAGGAAGCCAACAAGGCCTTCGTGGCCGGCCTGCGCAAGCACCCCGTCACCGGCCAGGGCTTGCCGACCTACGGCACCAACGTGCTCACCAACGTCATCAACGAGGCAGGCGCCTACCCCACCAAAAATTTCATGTGGGGCCGGTTCGACGGCTGCTCCAAGATCAGCGGCGAGACCCAGGCCGAGACCGAGAACGCCCGCGGCGGTGAAGGCTCCGCCACCCACGGCTGCCATCGCGGCTGCGTCATCCGCTGCTCCGGAACCTACTACGACAAGGACGGCCACTACCTCACCAAGCAGCCCGAATACGAAACCGTCTGGGCCCACGGCGGCAACTGCGGCATCGACGACCTCGACGCCATCGCCATGCTGGACCGCCTGGACGACGACTACGGCCTGGACACGATCGAAATGGGCGCCACCATCGGAGTCGCCATGGAAGCCGGGGTCGCAAAGTTCGGCGACGCCCAAGCGGCCATCAACCTGGTCAAGGAAGTCGGCAAGGGCACCCCGCTCGGACGCATTCTGGGAAACGGCGCCGCCGTCACCGGCAGGGTCTTCGGCGTGGAGCGTGTGCCGGTCGTCAAGGGCCAGTCCATGCCGGCCTACGACCCGCGCGGCGTTCAGGGGATCGGCGTCACCTATGCCACCACCACCCAGGGCGCGGATCACACCGCCGGCTATGCGGTGACCGCAAACATCCTAGGGGTCGGCGGCAGCGTGAACCCTTTGAAGCCCGAAGGGCAGATCGAGCTTTCGCGCAACCTGCAGATCGCCACCGCCGCCATCGATTCGACCGGCATGTGCCTCTTCATTGCCTTCGCCATTCTGGACCAACCCGACACCTTCCAGGCGCTGCTGGATCTTCTCGGCAGCTTCGGCGGCCAGAAACTGACCGGCGACGATGTCGTCGCGCTGGGCAAATCCATTCTGAAGATGGAGCGCGAATTCAATAAGAATGCGGGCTTCACGAAGGAGATGGACCGGCTGCCGGACTATTTCAAAAAAGAGAAGCTGCCGCCCCACGACGTCACCTTCATGGTGAAGGACGCCGACCTGGACCAGGTGTTCAACTGGTAGCCTGAGCGTTTCACTCCGACAAAACAGCAGGGGAGGCCGGATACGCCTCCCCTGCTGTTTTCGAATCCTCCGATATTCAAACACTCCGGACGGGTGGTCATGAAACCACGAACTCAACTGTTTGCAAACCCCATGAAGCTCAACCTCAGCATGTCGGGCAGCGCGGTGTCACGTTTTTTCCCCGTTCTGGGAGAGGGCGTCCTCATCCTGGGACCGGGCGGCGAAACCGTCGAGGGGTTTCTTCAAAAGGCGGCCGGAATCTCTCCGGCCTACCTGAAGGACCGCGTCCAGACCGTCTTTCTGGAAGGCCGGGCCCTGGACGATTTCAGCACGGCCACCGTTGGCGACGGCGCGACCCTGGCACTTTCAGCCGCCATGCCCGGCCTGGCAGGGGCCGTGCTGCGCCGGGGCGGGTTTTATGCCGCCATGCGGCGTCAGATTTCCCATGAGGCGGATGGCCAAGCTACGTCAGGGGGGCAGATCGTCGTGACCTTGAAGCTCTTCAACTTGGTTGCCCGGGACCTCGGACCGGGCCTGTTGGAGCGCGGTGTTCTGATCCCCGGCCGTCAGCTGAAGGATTTCATGGCCCGGCAGGGACGATGGCTCTGGACGGAATGCGCGGCGTTAAAGGTTGAAGGCCGACCGGTCGCGGCTGAAGAACTTGCAGGCTTGCTTCGTCCCGATCAGGAGGTCGCCTTAACTGTGACGTCCGCCTGAGGCTTCAGAAAAAGACACTACAGGGCGGCGGCCTCGCCGGCTGCCGGCCGGCATTCACCGGCGGCCGGAGCGGTCTTTTTCTCCTGCCCGAGCTTTTCCTCGCGGATGCGGTCGAACTGGCCTTCCAGCGCCAGAAACGCATCCACCACGTCCGGGTCGAAGTGGTTGCCCCTGAGGTTCAAAATGATCTGCCGGGCCTTTTCGTGGGAAAAGGCTTCCTTGTAGAAACGTTTGGTGGTGAGCGCATCGTAGACATCGGCCACCGCCACGATCCGTGCGGCCAGCGGGATGTCCCGGCCGCGAAGCCCGCGCGGGTAGCCGGACCCGTCCCATTTTTCGTGGTGGCTGTAGGCGATCTCCCTGCCGATGTTCAGAAATGAACGGCCCTCGATTTGCGCTTGGATGGCGGTGATGGCGTCGCCCCCGAAGAGGGTGTGGCATTTAATGACCTCAAACTCATCACCGGTGAGTTCACCGGGCTTGAGCAGCACCGCGTCCGGTATGCCCACTTTGCCGATGTCGTGCAGGATCGCCGACTGATAGATGTCCTCGATGTACCTCTGGTCGATGTGCTCGCGATAGCGTGAGATCCTGGCCATTTCCTCCGCCAACATCCGGGCGTACTCCCGGATACGTTCGAGGTGGGTGCCGGTGCCCTCGTCGCGGTACTCGGCCAGTTTGGCGAGGCCCAGAATCGTGGCCGCGCGCGCATGCTGCAGCTTGCGGTAGGATTCCAGCAGGGCCTGCTCCGCGCGCTTGCGGTGGTTGATCGTGTGCTGGACATGGGAACCGAAAATCAGAAACAGGCACAGCACGATGATGCGCATGCTCATGTCGCCGACGTGCGCGCCGAAGATTTCGCGGTAGAAGCTGATCTCCTCGGGAGAAAACACGTTGATCAACGCCTCAAGCCCCCAATAGGCCGCTGCCAGGAATATGGCGGTCAGCACCATGGAGTCGGCCATGTCAATGCGTGAGAGCAAACGCTTCTGCAGCAGATTCATTGTGCCCCCGGAGCTGAAAAATTGACCCTTTCGGTGAAGGCTGGTAAAATTAAGATATAAGATTATCAGATTCTGCAGTGGAAGGAAACCGATCTATGTGGTCACGCATCAAGGGATACCTGCTCATCGCCGCCGCCGGCGCCGCCGTCTATTTTCTGCTGAGCAACCACATCGTTTTTTACGGGCAGGAGGCTGCCGTCATCCAGAACGTCTATCTGCTCAAGAAAACCAAGCTCAACCTCCATCACACCTTTTTCAGCCTGCACCAGAAAAAGCCGGATGCGGTCATGAAAATCAAACCGCTGAGAGAAGCCGGCATCGGAGACCTGCTGGTCACGCTGCGTCTTCTGACCGAGCAGGAGAAAAGCCGCCTGGAAAGCCTGTATCGTTGAACGCCCTGCCGGGCGTTCAAATATAAAAAACGCGCCGGGCGAGGCCCGTCGCGTTTTTTGATGTTGAACCGGATGTGGATCAGGGATTCTGCCGGGCAATCGCATTCAGCTGCAGCGTGATGGGACGTTCCTCATCGGATTCGCCGTGGACGTGAATGGGTCCGGGCCGGCGGTAATGATCCCGCCCTGAATCGGCCGCCAACCATTTCTCCTGGTGGGCCTTGAAGACCTTCATCGCCACCGAGTCGACGTCCACCAGAGCCTTCTCCAGCACCAGCGCCAGCCTGCCTTTGCGCTCCTCCAGGTGCATGAGAGGGGCAATGGGGATTCCGATGGGCTCCCATTGCTCAAAGTCGTGCTCCAGGTTCCGGATGGCGGCCATCTGACCGGTCGCGCCGTTGGCAATCAGGCTGAACACCGTCATGCCCAGGTTGTAGGTGTAGGTGCAGTCGAAGCGGGTCGGGTCGTTGCCGCGGCCGTCATACCCGTAAAAATGTTCCTGGGTTTTGAAGCTGGGGACCGTCTTTTTGTAGATGGTCTCGATGGCCGCCGGGACTTTGTCCTGCGGCTCGAGCAAGCCGGCTTTTTCCAATTCCTGCCGCAGTGTTTTCGCCGAGATGATGGACGCCTTGGTCAACAGGTAGTCGCCCCTGCCGTAGTTCTCGAAGATGGCCGGGCCGATCCGGTCGGGATCCAGCCCTCCTTTGGCCAGCGTCTTACGGAAATAGTCCCGCTGAATGCCGAGTTTGTAGGTTCCCTTCTCCTTGAGGATGTTGAGATAGTCGTGCACGAGCCCCATGAGCACTTTTTCGGTCTGGATCTGTGAGAACTGGAAATTACCGTGGCTGTCGCGCTCCGTCAGCAGCCCTTCCTGAAAAAATTCGGGCAAGTCGTTGAACAGGTCCTCGTCCCGCGTGTTCCAGAGTTTGTATGCGACATCGTCCCGCGAGCGCTGGGCCAGGCGGTGCAGGTACTCGAGTTGGCCCTCCAGCAACGGGAAGGCGGAATGGAACTCCCGGTCGTGGGTGCGGTTGTACTCGGCGATGATGGTGTTCAATTTCATGATGAACACCTCGACCTCGTTGATGAACTCGAGCACGCCTTCCGGGATGACGATCACCCCGTAATTTTTCCCGACGGCCGCCCGTTTTACGATCGCCTCGCAAATGATGCGTGAAAGGTGCCGCAGCGTCATGCCGTAGGCGGTGTAGTCGGTATTGTTGTCCCGCTGCGCCTTCTCCAGGCGCTCCTCGTCAACGAAGTCCACCAGATCCTCTCCGATGACGGTGAGGTTGGGGTGCGACTGCAGCGCCACCTCCAGCGCCAGATGGCTTGCCACCCGACCCATGACCTTGCAGACGTGGTAGTACTTGATGTCGGAGCTGGCGTCGTTGCACAGCCCGGCAATGGAGTTGGCGAACGCCCGGGCCGCCGTGTGGAAGCCGAAGGACACCGCGCACAGCACGTGGCCCGCGTCGTCGCACACCTGGATGTCGCCATCGATCGTTTTGGGCACGCCGATCACCTGGATGCCGTCGTCGTAAAGCTCCTGGGCCAGGAAGGCCGCGTTGGTGTTGGAGTCGTCCCCTCCCACGATCACCAGGGCGTTCAGACCGAGGGCCTTGCAGGTTGTCCGGGACATTTCGACCTTCTGCTTCGAGTCGATTTTGGCGCGTCCGGTCTTGATCATGGTGAAACCGCCCAGATTGCGGTAGGCATCCACAAGCTCACGGGTGATCTCGACAGTCTCGTTTTCAACGACGCCGTCAGGCCCGACGAGAAAGCCGAACAGACGGTTTTCAGGGTTGGCCCGCTTGGCGGCGTCGAACAGGCCTGCGATAACGTTGTGACCGCCGGGGGCCGGCCCTCCCGAGAAAACGATGCCGATGCGCCGCGGGGCGCTGAAGCGTTGCGCCGGCTCCTTGGCCGCCTTGTTTTTCCCGCGAACCACCTGCACCTTGTTGCGGATGATTTTCGGCAGCTGACGCTCGGCTTCCCGATCGGTTGTGAAAAAGAACCGGTCGGTTTCTTCAAGGGTGGTATATCGATTGGAGAACACCTGGCAGATCGGCGGCTTAAACGCGCGTCTGTCCACCAGCTCCCGGTTGACGTCGTCAACCGCCTTTTTCACGATGGGATTTTCGATAATCGCGAGCAGATCAGACACGGTTTTCTCTGCCATGCCACGCCCCTCCCCTTAGGCGTTTAAGGTGTGAAGAAAGCAGCGTAAAATTACTATCACCATAGCGGGCAGGCATCCCCGGTGTCAAGTTCATTCGCCAAGCGTCCGGAGGGCGGTTTCACCATGGCTCAATGGTCATGTGGCGTTGCGCGGGCGGCTGCCATCGGAGTCTTGGCCGACAGGTCGGACGCCGGCTTTACTTGGAACCGGATTTGCGATAAACAGACGTTATGCCTTTGAGAGGAGAGTCATCCATGGCCGAGCCCAACGAACCGGTGGAGGTGGTGTGCCCCGACTGCCGGCGGACGCAAATCGTCTACATTCCCAAGGAGGAGATCCCGAAGTGCCCGGAGTGCAAGAGGCGGATGGTGCTCCGCGAGCTGCTGCGGGAAGGAAAGTCCTATTGAGGTGCCACCGGCGCCCTTCGCGTCGCACGCGGTTCACTTATCACCCAAAGGAGGTATCAAGATGAGGAAACAAATCGGTATGGCCCTGATGGCGGTCACGGTATTTACGATGCTGGCGGCAGGAGCTGCGTTCGGCGACGACATCGAGCTGGCCAAAAAATCGACCATCGAGGAGATCCTTAAAAACGGTGAACTGCGGGTCGGTTTCGAATCCGGTTACATGCCCTTCGAGATGACCGACAAAACCGGAGCGTTTATCGGGTTCGACATCGACATGGCCAAGGAAATGGCCAAGGCGATGAACGTCAAATTCGTTCCGGTCAACACCGCCTGGGACGGCATCATTCCGGCGCTGCTCACCAAGAAGTTCGACATCATCATGAGCGGCATGACCGTCACCCAGGAAAGAAACCTGAAGATCAACTTCGCCGACCCTTACATCATCGTCGGCCAGACCGTCATCATCAACAAAAAGCACCAGGGCAAAGTGAAGTCCTATAAAGATCTCAACGACCCCAAGTACGTCGTCACCTCGAAGCTCGGAACCACCGGTGAGCAATCGGTCAAACGACTGATCCCCAAGGCTCAGTACAAGTCTTTCGAGGAGGAAGTAACGGCCGCCATGGAGGTCGCAGGCGGCAAAGCGGACGCCTTTGTCTACGACCTGCCCTTTTGCGTGGTCTTCATGGCCCAGCAGGGCGCCACCGGCCAGCTGGTGTTCCTGGACAAGCCCTTCACGTATGAGCCGCTGGCCTGGGCCGTGCGCAAGGGCGACCCCGATTTCCTGAACTGGCTCAACAATTTCCTGGCCCAGGTCAAGAACGACGGCCGCTACGACCGCATCTACGAAAAGTGGATCAAGTCAACGGAGTGGATCAAGGACGTCAAGAAGTAGCCCCCGGCCGAACGCTGCAAGCATAAAGGGCGCAATCGAAACGATGAGCATGCAACGGTCCCCTCTGAGGCGAAAACGCGGCCGATCCTACTACGTGGGCGCGGCGGCGTTTTTCGCGCTGCTGTTCGGCCTGTCAGCAGCGCTTTACATCGCCACCGTCAAAGTGGACTACGTCTGGCGCTGGAACCGCGTCCCCCAGTACTTTTTCTACAAGGCGCAGCTCGACATCCGCGCCGACATGGAAGGCGAGATCGCGAACATCGGCAGCGAGGGGGACACCCGAAGGGTCCTGCTGAAGGGCGCCGACGGCCAACGCGCCTATGAGGTGCCGGCGAAAGGCCTGAGAGTGGCGAAGGGGGATCTCATTTCCGCCGGCGACATCCTGGGAGTGAAAGAGCAGTGGAAAGCCGGTCTGCTGATGCAGGGCCTGGCTCTCACCATCGAGGTCAGCTTCATCGCCACGGTGTTCGGCGTGCTCATCGGACTTTTTGCCGGCATCGCCCGGGTTTCCGCCAACCCCTTCTTCCGGTGGACCGCCCTCACCTATGTGGAAATCATCCGGGGCTCGCCGCTGCTGGTGCAGATCTTCATCTGGTACTTCGTCCTGGGAACGCTCATTAACTCCATCCTGGCCCGCTTTGACATCGACCAGATTTCGCCCCTCTGGTACGGCGTGGCCTCCATGGCCACCTTTGCCGGCGCTTACGTCGCGGAAATCGTGCGCGCCGGCATCCAGTCCATCCACCGCGGCCAGAACGAGGCCGCACGTTCGCTGGGCATGAGCTACGCTCAGGCGATGGTCCATGTCATTTTGCCCCAGGCGATCCGCCGCATCCTGCCCCCCCTGGCCGGAGAGTTCATCAGCCTGATCAAGGACTCCTCGCTGCTCGGCATCATCGCCATCCGGGAGCTCACCAAGGCCACCCGCGAGGTGGTCACGACGAGCCTGCAGGCCTTTGAACTGTGGTTCGTCTGCGCCCTGCTCTATCTGATTCTGACCTTCACGCTGTCCATGTGCGTAAAATACCTGGAGAGGAGAATGGTCGCGTGATCGAGGTCCGCCATCTCTGCAAGACCTTCTGGCTGCCGCACGAGGTGAAGGCTCTGGTGGACGTGTCGGTGTCGATTTCCGCCGGCGAGGTCGTGGTGGTGATCGGCCCCTCGGGCTCCGGCAAGAGCACCCTGCTGCGCTGCCTCAACCGCCTGGAGACGGCCGAGTCCGGCCAGATCCTCATCGAAGGCGTCGACGTGCTCGACCCCAAGACCGACATCAACCGGGTGCGGGCCGAAGTCGGCATGGTGTTTCAGTCCTTCAACCTCTTCCCGCATAAGAACGTTTTTCAGAACATCACGCTGGCCCAGCGCGTGGTGCGCAAACGATCCGCGGCAGCAGCGCGGGAGAAAGCCGATACCCTGCTGCAAAAGGTGGGAATCAGCGAAAAGGCCAACGCCTACCCTGACCAGCTCTCCGGCGGCCAGCAGCAGCGGGTCGCCATCGCGCGCGCCCTTGCCATGGACCCCAAGGTCATGCTCTTCGATGAACCCACCTCCGCCCTGGACCCGGAGATGATCGGCGAAGTCCTGGACGTGATGAAAACCCTGGCCAAAGAAGGCATGACCATGGTGGTGGTCACCCACGAAATGGGCTTTGCCAGGGAGGTGGCCGATCGGGTGGTTTTCATGGATGCCGGGGCGGTCGTCGAAACCGGGACGCCGGAGCATTTTTTCTCCAACCCCACGCACGACCGGACAAAGCTGTTCCTGAGCCAGATATTGAAATAGGGTTCAAGGGCCGGGCGCCGATAACCCACCCAAATGATTCGGAAGTGCGGTATACCCCACATCTTGTAGGGCTTGGCCCAAAACCATACCTTCAGTTGTGTTTTTTCTTTACATCGGATTCCCACCCTGCTATTATTAAAACCATTGATCGACCGACAATTTCGAAGTTCCATTTGACTGAACAGGGAGGAGATCCACGCCCATGAAGCTTAAGAGACTCGAGATCACCGGCTTCAAATCGTTCTATGAAAAGGCCAGCATCGAGTTTCCGGCCGGCATAACGGCTGTCGTTGGGCCCAACGGCTGCGGCAAAAGCAACGTGATCGACGCCATCCGCTGGGTGATGGGCGAGCAGAGCGTCAAGCAGTTGCGCGGCAAATCGATGGAGGACGTGATTTTCTCCGGCACCAACGGCAAGCCCCCTTTGGGGATGGCCGAGGTCTCGCTGACCCTCTCTAACGACAACGGCAGCGCGCCGGAGGCACTCAGGGACTTCACGGAAATCAACTTCACCCGCCGGCTCTACCGCTCCGGGGAAAGCACCTACCTGCTGAACAAACAACCCTGCCGCCTAAAGGACATCCACAACATCTTTCTCGGCAGCGGCCTCGGCTCGCGCTCGTATTCGATCATCCAGCAGGGCAACATCGGCGTCATCACGGAAGCCGGCCCTGAGGAGCGCCGTTATTTCGTCGAGGAGGCCGCCGGGGTCACCCGGTACAAGCAGCACAAGGCCGAAGCGCTGCGCAAGATCGACCAGACGCACCAGAACCTGCTGCGGGTGGCCGACATCATCGTCGAAATCAAGCGCCAGATGGACAGCCTCAAGCGGCAGGCGCGCAAAGCGGAGCTCTTCAACAAATACCAGGCGCGGGCCAAGGAGCTGGATGTCCGCCTGGGGCTGCATCATTTCGAGGACTTCACCCGGCAGATCGACGCCACCGAAGCGCTCCTGCAGCAGCTGCGGGACGCCGACCTCGAGCAGTCCGCCGAGTTGAAGAAACTCGACGCCGCCGTGGAGGACATCAAGCTCGAACGCTGGCAGAAAAACCAGGCGATCGGCGAACAAAAGACCCGGAAATTCGAGATCCAGCGCACCATCGACCGCGTCGAAAACGACCTGAAACACCTGCGCGGGGAGATCGAACGCCTGGCCCGGGAGACCGGCGAGCTTCAAAACGCACGCCAGGGACTGGACGAGAAAAACCAGGGCATGCTCGCCGAAATCGCGCAAGGGGAGACCGAGAGCTCGCGGCTGCAAGAGGACATCGCCCGGATCCGGACGTTGCTCGAGCAGGAGCGCTCCACCCAGGAGCAGCTCACCGCCGCCCTGGGCGAGATGAGCCAAAAGCTGGAAGCCGCCAAGTCGCACCTGCTGGACCTCATGAGCCGAGAGTCCCAGTACCGCAACGTCCATCAGAACGCGTCCACCAACCGCGAAAGCCTGAAGCGCAGACTCAAGCGCACGGACGAGGAAGAAGCCCAGACCCGCAAGAAAATCGACGACGCCCAGGAGCGTGAGGGCCGCGCCCAGGGCCGCCTCGCGACCGTCAAGGCGGATATCGAGACGCTGGGCGGGCGGATCGCCGACACCCGCGGCCGCCTCGATCAAAAATCCAGGGCGCTGGGGGCCCTCGTCAAGCAGGTCCAGAGCCTGGAGCTCGAGCGCAGCACGGTCCGGTCGAAGTATTCCACTCTGAAGAAAATGGAAGACAACTTCGACTGGTACAAGGACGGCGTCAAGGCTGTGATGAAGCACGCGAAACCGACGGCCGCCGCCGGGGGGGAGGAGCCGGCCCAGGGCGACCGCGTGCTGGAAGGCGTGGTCAGCCTGGTGGCCGACGTCATCGAACCGGAGGACTCCGCCGCCCATGCCGTTGAAGCGGCCCTGGGAGAATCCCTGCAGTACATCATCGTCGAAAGCCAGCAGGCGGGATTGACGGCGATCGAATACCTCCAGCGCCGGAGCGCCGGCCGCAGCGGTTTCATTCCGGTCTCCGCCCTGCACGACACCTCGGCGGGCGTCGGCGAACGGCCCGACCCCTCGCGGCTGCTGCTGCAGCACGTCACCGTCAAACCGGGGTTCGAGGGGATCGCCCAGGCCCTGCTCGGCAACGTGGTGCTGACCGAAACGCTCGAAGAAGCGGTCTCCCTGTTCAACCACAACGGCAGGATCCAGACCATCGTCACCCGCAACGGCGACGTCATCTCTCCCAAGGGGTTTCTGATCGGCGGCAGCCGGGAGGGGGCCAGCGGAATCCTGGTCAAAAAGCAGGAGCTGAGGGAGCTGGAGCGCCAAGGCCGGAACCTTGAGCAAAAGCTGGAGAAGACCCGCCTCGAGCTGAAGTCCATGGAGGCCGAGGTCCGCAACCTGGATGTGGAGCTGCAGCAGCTGATCGAGCAGAAAAACCAGGCACGCGACAACGAGATCGAGGCTGAAAAAGCGCTTTACAAGGCATCGGAAGACCTCAAGGGCCTCCGGCGGCAGATGGAGATCATTCAGCTCGAGCAGGAGCAGCTGATGGGGGAGGCCAGCGATCTCGATGACGAAATCGGCAGGACCGATCGGGCGCTGGCGGCCATCACGTCGGACATCGAGGCGGCCCAGATCGCCGTAGCCGAAGCCTCCAACCGAATCGCGGATCTCACGGCCCAGCTGCAGGAATTCAACCAGAAGGTCGTCAACTTCAAGATGGAGATGACGGCCCTCAACGCCAGGCTGGAGAACAGCACCAACAGCTTGAGACGGCTGCGGGAATTCCAGGCCGACGGGGTCCGACGGCTGGAGCAGCTGACGGTCGAAATCGGCCAGAAAACCGAAAAAACGGAAGCCTGCAAACAGAAAACCCAGGACCTCGAGCAGTCGCTCGCCCAGATGTACCGGCAGATCTCGGACCTTGACCGTGAGATCGAACGCAACGAGGTGGACTACGCCGCCATCGATGCCAAGCTCAAGGAAAGCGACGAGAAGATATCCGAGATCAAGGACCAGCGCGAAAAAACCCTCGAGCAATTCCGCCTGCTCGAGCTCGAGCAGACCCAGCGCAAGCTCAAGCGCGAGCACGTCGCCAGCCAGCTCGAGGACCGCTACCAGACCCCGCTGGCCGAGCTCAGGTCGCAGCTGGCGCCGGCGGCGGAGCCAGCTGCCTCCGAACCCGGACCGACGCCGGAGGAGATGGAGGCCGAACTCGGCCGCTACCGCACCAAGATGGCCCGGATCGGCGATGTCAACCTGGGCGCCATCAAGGAATACCAGCAACTCAAGGAGCGCCATGAGTTCCTCCAGGCGCAGAAGGAGGACCTGGAGAAGGCCATCGAGGATCTGCAGAAAGTGATCCGCAAGATCAACACCGTCTCCCAGGAGCGCTTCATGCAGACCTTCCTCGCCATCAACGAAAAGCTGGCCGAGGTGTTCCCGCGCCTGTTCAACGGCGGCACTGCGGAGCTGGTTCTCACGGACCCCGACAAGCCGCTCGAGACGGGGGTCGAGTACATGATTCATCCGCCCGGCAAGAAGCTCACCCGCATGAGCCTGCTCTCCGGCGGCGAAAAGGCCATGGCCGCCATCGCCTTCATCTTCGCGATCTTCCTGATCCGGCCGACCTCTTTCTGCCTGCTCGACGAGATCGACGCGCCGCTGGACGAGTCCAACGTCTTCCGGTTCAACGACCTCCTGCAGCACATCGGCGAAAAATCCCAGATCATCATGATCACCCACAACAAGCGCTCGATGGAGTTCGCGGACATGCTCTTCGGCATCACGATGGAGCAAAAAGGCGTGTCCACGGTGGTGTCCGTCAACCTCAAGCGTCCTGAAGCACAGGCCGCCTAACCGTCCGTCCGGGCGCCGAGGCGCCCGGGCCGCTCACGACAGGGGACTTCAGGGCAGTGGCCTGGTTCAAACGAAAAAGCAACCCGCCGCCGGAGCCGGACCCGCCATTGGAGGCAGACCCGAAGCCGGAGCCGGACTCACCGGCGCAGGAGAGCCGCAGTGGCGTTTTCGCACGGCTGAAGCAACGCCTCACCAAGACGCGCCGGAGCTTCGCCGATGGCGTCGGCCGCATCCTCACGGGCAAGCGCAAGATCGACGCCGAGGTCCTCGATCAGATCGAAGAGCTGCTGATCACGTCCGATGTCGGTGTGCAGACCGCCACGGAACTGATCGAACGCATTTCCACCGCCCAGGCGGTCGATGCGGATGACCTGCAGGGGCTGCTGCGCGCCGAAATCCTCTCCATCCTGACCCGGCAGGCGCACGCCGCGCCGGCCGTCACCGCAGCGCCCCACGTCATCATGGTCGTCGGGGTCAACGGCGTCGGCAAGACCACCACCATTGGGAAGCTCGCCGCTCGGTATACCGCAGCCGGCAAAACCGTCCTGATCGCAGCCGCCGACACCTTCCGCGCCGCAGCGGTCGATCAGCTGGCAATCTGGGCCGAGCGGGCCGGCGCCGGACTCGTGCGCCACAAGGACGGGACCGACCCGGCCGCCGTGGCCTACGACGCGGTGGAAGCGGCGGCCTCCCGCGGCATCGATGTCGTGATCGTCGACACCGCCGGCCGCCTGCACACCAAAATCAACCTGATGGAGGAGATCAAGAAGGTCAAGCGCTCCATCGCCAAACGGCTGCCCGAAGCACCGCACGAAGTTCTTCTGGTCCTCGATGCCACCACCGGTCAGAACGCCGTTTCCCAGACCCGCATGTTCAACGAGGCGCTCACCGTCACGGGCCTGGCGCTCACCAAGCTGGATGGAACGGCCAAGGGCGGGATCGTCATCGCCATCTGCCAGGCCTTCAACATCCCGCTGCGCTACATCGGCATCGGCGAGGCCATCGAGGACTTGCAGGACTTTGACCCCGAGCAGTTCGTGAACGCGCTCTTTGATGGGATTGACGCGACGGAACCTGCGTGAAAGCCCGTCCGGAGCGGCCTCGCAAGGAGCCGACCGGGTGCAGAATTGTATTGACACGCTCTGCGTCTTTCTGTAATGACCTTCAAACATCAACCGTTTTCACACGGTCGTTCATAGCACCATGAACTTCACACCAAAAGGGAGAAGACCATGACCAAAGCTGAATTGATCGACAAAGTGGCGAAGGATGCCGGTATTTCCAAGGTGGCCGCGACCGCGGCCCTGCAATCCTTCATGAGCAACGTGACCAAGGCCCTCAAGAAGCCGGAGGGGAAGGTGACGCTCGTTGGATTCGGCACCTTCAGCAAGTCCAGACGCAAGGCCCGCAAAGGCCGCAACCCGCAGACCGGGGCCGCCATCAAGATCAAAGCCTCCACAGTGGTGCGGTTCAAGGCCGGCAAGGCGCTGAAAGACGCCGTCTGATACCGAAAAAACAAAAAGCGGGTTGACGCTGGTGCGTGAACCCGCTTTTTGTTTTTATTAGAAGGTTATTATAAACTGCGTGAACTCTCCCGTGTAAGGCTCCCACTCGAGCTTCACGTCATCCACCCGTGCCAGCGCGGAGCCTTTCCGGCACCAGGCCAGCATTTCCTCCACACGCTGCTTTTCGCCTTCAATCACCGCCTCCACCGACCCGTCGCGGCGGTTGCGGACCCAGCCGAAGACCCCGATGCGTTGGGCGGCCCAGCGGGTGTCGGCCCGGAACGCGACCCCCTGCACCCGCCCGGCAATGATCACGTGCGCCCTGACATTCTCACCCATGATCCACCTCACCGACTGGCCGGCTGTTATAGTGGTTGTCAAAATAACGTTCCGATTGTCGGACGTTATTTTGTTACAACCACGTATGCCGCCGTCCTCTTTTTCGGAACATTATTGTGACAAGCGGTATAATCCATCCAGAAAATCCTGTAGATCCTGTCTAATCCATTTTTTTAGAGCCGCCTCTTTTGGTAAATGTTTCATTTGCCGCCGATCAGCTCCAGCCATTGCTGTTCGGTCAGCACGGTCAGGCCCAGCTCTCTCGCCTTCTTCTCCTTGGACCCCGCGCCCGGCCCCATGATCACGTAATCCGTCTTCTTGGACACCGACCCCGCCACGTTGGCGCCCAGCGCCTCGGCCTGCGCCTTGGCCTCGCTGCGGCTCATGGACTCCAGGCTACCGGTGAAGACCACTGTCTTGCCGGCGACGGGGGAAACGGCAGGCGGCCGATCGAAGTCCGTCACCGTGACCAGCGGTGCTCGGCCCGCACGCGCCATGGTCAGGGAATCGAGGACCTCGCGGTTGTGGGGCTCCGCAAAAAAACCCAGCATATCCTCCACCATGCCGGCGCCGATCCCGTTGATCGACAGTAGGTCGGCGTGTTCTTCGAAGGTGCGGTTCTGCGCCGCCTGCATGCTCTCGCGCCAGCGCGCCAGCGACAGATAGTGCTTTGCCAACAGTCGGGCGGTCGCCTCACCGACTTGACGGATACCGAGCGCATAAATAAAACGGTCGAGCGGAATGGTGCGGGCGCGCTCGATGGCGTCGAACAGCTTGCGCGCCGACTTGTCCCCCCATCCCTCCCATTCGCGCAGCGGTGGGACCCCCTGCCCGTCGCGCGCTTCCAGGGTGAAGATGTCCGCCGGGGCCCGGATCAGTCCTTTGCCGTAAAAAAGCTCGATGTTCTTCTCGCCCAGGCCTTCTATATCGAAAGCGTCACGGGAAGCGAAGTGCTTCAGCCGCTCCACAGCCTGGGCCGCGCAGATCAGCCCGCCGGAGCAAAACGTGTCCGCCTGCCCGTCCTCCCGGACCAACCGGCTGCCGCACACCGGGCACTGTAAAGGAAATTTATAGGGACGGCTGCCGGGTGAGCGCCGGGCGACGATCGCCTCAACCACCTGCGGGATGACATCGCCCGCTCGCTGAATCACCACGGTGTCGCCGACCCGAATATCCTTGCGTTCGATTTCATCGGCGTTGTGCAGCGTGGCTCGTTTCACCAGCACGCCGCCGACGCTGATCGGCGTTAAATGCGCCACCGGCGTTATTTTCCCGGTGCGCCCCACCTGGCATTGAATGTCTTCCACCACGGTCGCGGCACGCTCCGGCGGAAATTTCCAGGCCACCGCCCACCGCGGCGAGCGGCTGACGAAGCCGAGTCGGCCCTGCCAGTCCAGTCGGTTTACCTTGAGCACGACGCCGTCGATGCTGAAGCCTAAGCCGGAGCGCTTCTGCTCCATTTCTTCGTGGAAGCGTATCAGCCCGCCCAAATCCGCATTCAAAGCCTCGACCACCGTTGAGGGCTCGTTCGGTCGAAACCCCCAGCCGTGGATCTTGCGCAGCGCTTCCGACTGCGTCTTTGCAAACGGCTGCGAAACGTCGCCCCAGCCATGTGCGGCAAACCGCAGCGGACGCTCAGCGGTGACGGCAGGATCCAGCTGGCGCAGGCTGCCGGCGGCGGCGTTCCTGGGGTTGGCAAAGACCTTGCCGCCGGATGCTTCCTGCTGTGCGTTGAACGCCAGGAATTCCGAATCGGTCATGTAGACCTCGCCGCGCACCTCCAGCACGTCGGGCCAGCCCCTCCCCTTGAGCGCAGCCGGGATATCCCGGATCATCCGGACATTGGCGGTCACGTCCTCGCCTTCCACGCCGTTACCGCGTGTGGCCGCGCCAGCGAGCGTTCCGTGCTCGTAGCGCAAGGCGCAGGAAACCCCGTCGATCTTGGGCTCGCAGTCGATCTCGATGGCCACTTCCGGGGCTTTCAGCTCGCGCAGGAAGTTGCGTATGCTCTCCAGCCAGTCGGCGATGTCCTCGCGCGAGAAGGCGTTGCCGAGCGACAGCATGGGAACGCTGTGACGCACTTTTTTAAAGCCGGCGGCCGGGGCGGCGCCCAGCTTTCGGGAAGGGCTTTCCGGCAGAACAAGCTCCGGGAAACGCGCTTCGATGGCTTCATTGCGCTGCCGCAGCGCGTCGTACTCGGCATCGGTGATTTCCGGCTGGTCCTGTTCATGGTAGAGCCGATCGTGGTGGGCAATGAGCCCGGCCAACTCCTTCAACTCCGAAAGCGCGTCAGCCTCGGTCAATTGGTCCGGGGACACGTCAAAAAGAGCCGTGCGATGTCGTGCCATGCGTTGACCTGCCATCGTCCTGAAGATCGGATGCCGGCGCCGCGGGTGGCCATGATGCGGGCTCCGTGGCACAGAGCGATAGTGGTTGTCAAAATAACGTTCCGATTGGCGGGCGTTATTTTGTTACAACCACTGATGCCGCCTCCTTTTTTTCGGAACATTTTTA
>Ga0210069_1000001_pt1 | contig 65816 bp, 63 predicted proteins | sample RushSE_TuleB_D2_FD_185568 | JGI IMG/M metagenome (GOLD analysis project Ga0210069, IMG submission 185568) | Wetland microbial communities from San Francisco Bay, California, USA, that impact long-term carbon sequestration - RushSE_TuleB_D2... | ecosystem: Environmental > Aquatic > Marine >... | reverse complement strand
GCCAATGCGATCGGGGCGGCCGTGTTCGAGAAGCCCAAGGTCAGCTTCTGGATGGTGCTCATCCCGATTCTCTTTGTCTATTTCATCTACCGCATGCAGAGGTTCAAGAGCGGTCGCATGAAGTTCGACGAAGAGTTCATGACCACCCGCCGGCGGGCGATGGAGGTCGCGCTCGACGCCTTGGAGGCGAACGGCCGGCCGGACATGGGTGCGGTGGCCCGCAACTCCAGCCTTCCGGAGGCGCTTCAAAAGCCTTACGTCTCCTGGGTGAAAGCCCTCGTCGAGCATTACATGGATCTGCTGGCCGCCGACGGCGACCGCTTCGAGTCCCTGGTCCGCGCGGCTTACCGCAACCGGACCGACTACCTGCTGACCCTCAACCGGTTGAACACGGTTGAAAAAGAGTTCTACACGGCACTCAAGCCGCATATGGGCGCCGCCGAAGGGGCGGCCGACATTATCGCCATGATCGAATCGCAGTCCCAAAAGCTGCGCCGCGAGCTGGCCGAACAGATTTTTCGTTGAACCGTGACCCCTTCCGATCTGACCGCGGTCCTGGAGGACGCCACCGTCCCCGAGCACTCCGCCGCTTTCATGGGCGCCATGTCGGGCGGGGAGCCGTTTCGGATCGGCCCCTACCTGTTTGTGGCCGCCCAGGGCTGGCTTCTGGCGATCGGCTACCCGCTCGCCGGCGCTGACGATCCCGCAGGGTTCGACCGGGCGCTCAGTGCCGCGCTGAACCGCACGCACGCGAAAGACGTCTGGGCTGTCGCCCCGGCTCTCCCCGAGCGGCTTAAGCCCCATCGCCGCGACCGGGACCAGTATTACACGCTGCCGCTTACTGCCGCTCTGCCCGCGCGCCTGGAACGCCTGGCCGGCCGGGCCTCCGCATCGCTGCGAGTGGAGGAGGGCGGCTCCTTCACCGCGGCCCACCGGCGCCTCTGGGCCGAGTTCACCGGCCGGGTGGCTCTGCCCGCCAACGTGCGCGAGCTGTTCGCCCGCACCGAAGCGGTGCTCTCGCAGGCCCCCGGATTGTCTCTCCTGAACGCCTGGGATGCAAACGGCCACTTGGCGGCCTGCCTGCTGCTCGACTCGGCGCCGCGCCGCTTTCTCAGCTACCTCATCGGCGCCCACTCCCGCGTGCACTACACGCCGCACGCCTCGGACCTGCTTTTCCTGGAGATGATCCGAATCGCCCGGCGGCAGGGCAAGGAGTTCGTGCATCTCGGCCTGGGGGTGAACGACGGCATCCGCCGCTTCAAAACGAAGTGGGGCGGCATCCCTTCGCTGCCGTACGAGATGGCGGAGTGGCAGGCAGCTGAAAGCCTGCGTGCCGGCGTGAACGATCTCATGCGCATGCTGGCAACGATGCCCGCCGCCTCCATGTCCAAGCGCGAGTACATGGCCAGTCTGCCGCCCCAGCGGCCGTTCCGCATGCTCTGGGAGATCACCAAGAACGGACGCCGTTCATGGATCGGGGGCACGGCGCACTTCTTCTGCTACAGTTTCGAGTCGTCCTTTCGGGAACTGTTCGAAAAGGTCGACACGGTGCTTTTCGAAGGCCCGCTCGACCAGGCGAGCCTCGACCAGGTGTCCGCCCTAGGGCGCACCCCGGGCCCCGAAAGCCCGCGGGTCGTCGACGCCCTAACCGAGGAGGACATTCGCCGCCTGGAACGCGTGGTCTGCGGCCCGCGTGGCTTCTGGGCGCGATTTGTGGGCGCTGAACACAAGAACCCTCCGGACGTTCGCCACCTTCTCTCCCACACCCGCCACTGGATGGCTTTTTTTTCGCTCTGGACAAGCTTCCTCGCACGGCGGGGCTGGACTCAGTCCGTGGACCTGGAAGCCTGGCACGCGGCCCTGGAGATGGGCAAGGCCGTGCGCGGCATGGAGAGCCTCCCCGAGCAGATCGAGACGTTGGAGAGCATCCCCATTCCGCGCATCGTGAACTTTATCCGCAGCTGCCGTCATTGGCAGCGCTACATCAAGCGCAACGTGCGCGCCTACCTCAAGGGCGACGTGGACAACATGTTCGGCACCAGCATCGAATTCCCCACGCGCACCGAGCTTGTCATCCACCGCCGCGACGCGCGGTTCCTGGACCGCATGCGGCCCTTCATTGAGGAGGGGCGCTGCGCGGTCTTCGTGGGGTCGGCCCACCTGATCAACCTGCGCGGCATGCTGGCCGATGCCGGCTTCAGCGTGCGGAGGCGCCGATGATCGGCCCCGACCGTCTGGAGCGGGTCACGGCCGGGGCCGCCGTGCCGGAGCAGGTGGTGGCCTACGTTTGCGCCGTGGCCGGGTCACGGCCGCGCATGATCGCCGACTGCGTGGGTTACACCCACGAGGGCACCCTCGTCCTTGTCGGTTATCCCCTGCGTGACCCGCGTGATGCGAGGGCGATGACCAAATCCGTGGACCAAGCGCTAAAAATTCCCGGCCTGGAGCGAATTACGGTCATCGGCCCGACCCGGCCGCCCCAGGCGCCCGAAACGGCCGGGGCCACCCAGGACTGCTACTTCACGCTGCCGGTACCGGCACCGCCGCCCGGCCAGAAGCTGCGAAACCTCCTGCAGCGGGCGCGCCGCGAGCTGAGCATCGTTCAGGGGCGCCGCCTGGAGAACGACCACACGGCCTTGGTGCAGCGCTACCGCGACGAACGCCGGCTGGCGGACGGCACACGCCACATTTTCGGGCAGCTGCCCCGTTACATCGAGGCCTCGGCAGCCAGCTTAGTCGTTTCCGGGCGGCTGGCGGACGGGCGCCTGGCCGCTTTTGCCGTCGGCGAGTTCGCCCCGCTCACCACCGCCTTTTTCATGTTTTGTTTTCGGGACCCGCAGATTGCGCCGCCCGGCAGCGCCGACCTGGTGCTGTCGGGGCTGCTGGCAGAAGCGCACCGGCGCGGGCACTCCCGCATGAACCTCGGCCTCGGGGTGAACGCCGGTATCGGCTTCTTCAAGCGCAAGTGGGGTGCGGAGCCCTTTCTGCCTTATGTGGAAGTAAGCTGGGAGTTGAAGCCGCGGGGGCTCATTTCAAAGCTGTGCAGCCTTTGGGGGAAAAACACGCCATGAAAAAGAAAACGACCCGCGGCGGGGAGTTCCGCGAACCCGGTTTCTGGGAGACCGTCAAAGAGGCCTTTCTCGGAACGCGCCGTCCGCTCGACTGCATCCAGGTGGAGGTCACCTCGCGCTGCCCGGGTCGCTGCACCTATTGCCCCCACACCACCCAGCGCGAGAAATGGCTTTCGCGTGACATGGACATGGAGACTTTCGGCCGGCTGTGGCCGTTGATGCGCCGCTCCGGCCGGGTGCACCTCCAGGGTTGGGGCGAGCCCTTGCTCAACCCGGCTTTTTTCGACATGGCGGCGTTGGCTCGCAAAGCCGGCTGCCGGGTATCCACTACCACCTGCGGCCTGCGCATGGACCCGGAACTGGCGCTCAGGATCGTGGAGAGCGGGATTGACATCGTGGCCTTCTCTCTCGCCGGGACCGACACGGCCTCGAACGCCTCGCGCCTTGGGGTTGACTTCGACCGGGTCTGCCGGGCCGTAACCACCCTGCAGGCGGTGCGCCGGGAGCGCATGGGCGTGCATCTGGAGCTCCACTTCGCCTACCTGATGCTCGCCTCCAACATGGAGGCGGTGGCCGGCCTGCCGGCGCTGATGCAGCGCCTCGGTGTACATGCCGCGGTCATCTCGACGCTGGACTACACCCCCGAACCCGGCCTGGAAGCCGAAGGCTTCGCCCCGCAGGAAACCGATAAGCTCGCAAAGGCCGCCGCCATCCTCTCTGTTGCCGAGGCCGAGGCCCGGCGCATGGACCTGGGTTTCCACTACGAGCTACCGAGCGCGGCGGCCTCCGGCATCGCCTGCCGCGAGAACATCCTCCGCTCCCTTTTCATTTCAGCAAATGGCACCCTATCCCCCTGTGTATACGTCAATGTCCCGATGGAGGCCGAAGACCCCAAGCGCCGGGTGTTCGGAAACGTGCGCGAAACGGATCCAATCGAAATCTGGGAAAGCGCCGACTTCCGCCGCTTCCGCGAGCGTCTCGCCGGAGGCGACCCGGACCTGCCCTGCCGAAGCTGCCCCAAGCGGTTCATGACATGAAGGCAAACCGATGATGAAAAAACCGATGATCATCGTAGTAGGAGCCGTTGGCCTGGCGCTGGCCGGATGCGCCGGCACTCCCCCCCCGAACCCGGACCCTCTCAACCTGAAGGAACTACTGATTTTCTCAGGCTTCACCCTGAAGGTCGCCGTTTCGCAGGAAGACCTTGATCAGATCGCCGGCATCCCCCAGCGGGAACTCCTGCGTGTCGCCTCCAGCAGCCGGCCGCTTTACATCTGGGTCGATGCGGCCGGATGTCGTTGCTATTATGTCGGTGGTGAAGACGCCTATCGACGCCTGGAGGAATCGGGACGATTGATCCTCAATTCAATTCCCAATCAGCTGCCTGCCGCTTGACACGAATTGACAAAACCATATATTTTTGTTAGTAAACGAAAGCATACTGATACCTGCCGGATGCTTGTGAAATACTCGCGGGTATCGGTCAACCCGATAACCCCACGGAACGGAAAGGAGGCGACCATGAAAATCAGTGATTTTTTTATCCCCAAAATCGCGCGGTCCGATCCGAAAGTCCGCGAGCAGGCTGTTCTTGAATGCCAGGACAAAGATTTGCTGAAGCGGGTCATTCAAAACGACAAAGACGAGAACGTCCGCCAGGTGGCCAAGCAGCGACTGGAGGCCTTGACAGCCTGAGGGCCCAGCCCGTTCAACCGTGCTTTTTCCCTGGGACGTTAGGGTTGCGGTCCATTGACACCATGCCGGTGCGGATGGCGGACAGTCTTCGTCTTGCACACCCTGCTTTGACTTCGATCGCTAAACTCCAGCGCCAACGCGACTGATCATTGCCTGAAATCTTACCGGATGCCGAACATAGATTCCGCCACGATTTTATTTGCTTGGAATCTTGATCGGCATCCGCACCGGATTCCCACAACATTCGAGGGCCTTAACCTGCAGCAGTGCAAGTGCGCGCTCCTGCCGATGGCCGTACCCACCAGCGGGGCGGTTCCCTGGACGGCAAATCGCCCAATTCAGTTAAACCCACCTGGGCGATCCTCTTCACCGGACCTCCCAAGAACATTCAACAGTTGAACCGGAAGCCGATATTGCAGTAGTGTCAACGAGGTTGACCCGGATGGGGCGTCTTTCGTCCGCGGTCGGCCCCTGCGAAAAATCCGGAACATCAGAAACGACTAAAAGGAGCAGAGTCCATGCACTATGACACCGCCTTAAGGGCCTACACGGCCAAGCGCATCGAAGAAATCGACTCGGCCGATATCCTGGTCGGCGTGCCCTGCTACAACAACGAAAGCACCATCGTGCATGTCATCCAGATGATCACCCACGGCCTGGCCAGGCACTACGGGGGCAAGCGCAGCGTCATCTTCATCGCCGACGGGGGCTCGACCGACGACACCCGGGAGGTTGCCAAGGAATTCCAGATCAAGCCCTGGCAGGAGAAGATCGTCTCGATTTACCGGGGGCCGGCGGGGAAAGGCACGGCCCTGCGGTCGGTGTTCGAAGCCGCGAACCGGCTGAAGGTTTCGGTGTGTGCGATGGTCGACTCGGACCTGCGCAGCATCACCGCCGACTGGGTCAAGTATCTCCTCGACCCGGTCCTGGAAAAGGGCTACCAGTTCGTCGCACCGGTGTATGTGCGGCATAAATACGACGGCACCATCACAAACAATATCGTCTACAACCTGACCCGTGCGCTTTACGGCAAGCGCATTCGACAGCCCATCGGCGGCGATTTCGCCATTTCCGGGGATGCGGCCAAATTTTACGCCGAGCAGGATGTCTGGCTGACGGATGTGGCACGCTTCGGGATCGACATCTGGATGACCACCACGGCCATCACGCAAGGTTTTCGAATCTGCCAGTCCAACCTCGGAGTCAAGATCCACGACGTCAAGGATCCCGGCCAGCACCTTGGCCCCATGTTCCGGCAGGTGCTCTCGGCGCTGTTTTCGATGATGGAGCGTTATGAAAGCTACTGGAAGGGGGTCAAGGGCAGCGAGCCGCTGGAGACCTTCGGGTTCGAAGGCTCCATGGAGCCCGAGCCGGTCAAAGTAAACCTGGAGTTGTTGATCGAACTCTTCAAAACCGGCTACCAGCAGTTCTCGGCGTTGTGGCGGCAGATTTTCAGTGAGGAAAGCTTCAAGCAGATCAGCGAAACCGCCTGCATGGACGCCAAGAACTTCTACCTTCCCACCGAATCCTGGGTGAAAATCCTATACGAGCTGGCGGTCACGTATCGCCTCTGGACCGTCAACCGCAGCAAGCTGCTCGACATGATGACGCCGCTGTATTATTCCCGGGTGGCCTCCTTCGTTCGGCAAAGCTCGAATATGTCTTCCCTGGAGGCGGAACAGCTTGTGGAAGAGCAGGCCCTGCACTTCGAAGAGCAGAAAGACTACCTCCTCGAAATCTGGGAAGAAAAAAAATTGCAGACCGAAAAACCAGGAGCCGCCCCGCCACCCGAATGCCCGGTCTGACCGGCAGTTAGTTGCAAAAGCAGGTTCTCGGTGAATGCTGCGTCGACAAACAACAAGCAGACGTTGGACATGGTCGCTTCGGTGATGTTGGTAGTCTTGTGCGCCAGCTGGGGTCTGCAGCAGGTTGCCGTCAAGGTGACCAACCCTTGCGTTCCACCCCTGCTTCAAGCCGGAATCCGGTCGACAGGCGCAGCCTGCATGCTGTGGCTTTGGATGGCGCTGCGCCGCGAGCCCTTTATAAAAAGAGACGGAACGCTCGGTTGGGGAATTGCAGCCGGGCTCCTCTTTGCCGGGGAGTTTCTGCTGATCTATTGGGGACTCGAGTTCACCAGCGCTTCCCGCGCCGTCGTCTTTTTGTACATGGCGCCTTTCGTGGTCGCGCTGGGGGCCCAGCTCTTCATCCCCGGCGAGCGGCTGCGGGTGATTCAGGTCATGGGCCTTTGCTGCGCATTTGCCGGCATCGTTGCCGCATTCAGCGAGTCGTTAAGCTTCCCAAGCTGCCAAATGCTGATGGGGGACGGCATGCTGGCGGGTGCGGCAGTGCTGTGGGGGGCGACAACGGTGATGATCCGGGCGAGCCCGCTGGCCCGGATCCCGGCGAGCAAAACGCTTCTCTACCAACTGCTGGTTTCCGCGGTGGTCCTGCCGCTGGGCTCCCTCCTCAAGGGCGAAGGCGGTGTCGCCCGGGTGACCCCGCTCGTCATGGCCAGCCTTGCCTATCAGATCATCTGGGTGGCCTTCATTACTTACCTCACCTGGTTTTGGCTGCTTCGCCGTTATCCGCCCTCACGACTGGCGTCTTTCACTTTCTTAACCCCGATTTTCGGTGTGGTGGCAGGGGGACTTCTGCTGAACGAACCGATCACACGCATGCTCGTGGTTGCGCTGGTTCTGGTGGGAAGCGGCATCTACCTGGTCAATCGTCCTGCTGCAACCTGAATTCGACACCGGCCACGCCCAGTGCTCTATTGGCCGGCGGCAAGTTCTTTTTGGCCTGGAGGATTGAGTATCGTCCGTCCTCAGGGCTTGGATCCGGCAAGCTCCCGGCAGGCGCGGGCGATGTGCTCGGGGCCGAACCCGTGCTTGTTGAACAGGTAATCCTGGTCGGCCACTTCGCCGAATTTGTCCGGGATGCCGAGGCGCCTGACCCGCACCGGGTGGTATTCGCTCAGCACCTCGCAGACCGCGCTTCCCAGCCCGCCGATGATGCTCTGGTTTTCCACCGTGACCGCGGCGCCGGTTTTCCTCACGGAATCGATGAGTGTCTGGGCATCGAAGGGTTTGACCGACGGATAGTGGAGCAGGTCCACTTTCACGCCTTCGGTTGCCAGCTGCCGGGCGACGTCCAAGGCAAAGCGCGTCATGAAGCCGGTAGCGACCAGGGTCACGTCCTTGCCCTCGTGCAGGCGCTTGGCCTGGTTCGGGTCGAAGGGGGCCCCTTCCTCAAAGAGCTTGGGCATCTTCAACCGCACGAGCTGCATGTAGGTGGGCTGCTTGCTGGCGGCCATGTAGAACATGACCGAGCGCAGCTCGTTTGCGTCGGCCGGGCTGTAGACGTGCATGTTGGGCATGGCGCGCATGATGGACAGGTCCTGGAAGCACATGTGTGTGCCGCCGTTGGGGCCCTGGGTGATGCCGGGAGAGTTGCCTACGATCTTCACGTTGTTGTTGGCGTAGGCCACGCTGATGGTGATCTGATCGTAGCAGCGGCGGGTGGCAAACGCCGTAAAAGTGGCGCAGAATGGAATCTTCCCCTCCTTGGCCAGGCCGGCCCCGACCCCGATCATGTTGGCCTCCTGAACCCCGCAGTTGATGAAGTTGCCGGGATGGCGTTTTGAGATCTCGGGAATCGAGGCGTCGGCCTTGCCCAAATCCGCCTCTATGCAGCAAACGGCAGGGTTGCGTTCGATCAGCTCGCTCAGCGTCTGCGCGTACACCACGCGCATTTCGATGTCATGGTAGTTGCCCATTTTTTGCCTTTCTTTGTTATTGACCACCATCTAAACGTTTTCAGGCCCATGAAGGGTTGAAAATTCTTAGTAGGGAAGGTCGCACTTGCAGTCCAGGCCGCACATGATGCGCTGGTAGGTGGTCTCGTCCGGGATCTTGACGTTGTGGCAGTCCACCAGGCCTTCGGTTTCGCGGTTGCCCTTGCCCTTGATGGTGTGGGCAATGATCATGGTCGGTCGGCCGGTGACGGCGTCGGCTTTCCGGATGGTGTCGTGGATGTCCTCCCAGTCGTGGCCGTTGATTTCGAAGGTTTCCCAGCCGAAGGCGCGCCACTTGTCGACCAGCGGTTCGAGGTTCATGATCTCCTCGGTGCGGCCGTCGATCTGCATCTTGTTGTAGTCGCAGATGACGATCAGGTTGTCGAGCCGGTTGTGGGCCGCGAACAGGGCCGCCTCCCAGATCTGGCCCTCGTCGCTCTCGCCGTCGCCGATGATGCAGAAAACGCGGTGCTTTTTGCCGTCGTGCTTGGCGGCGAGCGCCATGCCGCAGGCGCAGGAGAGCCCCTGGCCCAGGGAGCCGGCGGTCATCTCGACCCCGGGGGTCAGGATCTGGTCCATGTGGCTCGGCAGCCGGGTGCCGTTCTTGTTGATGGTGGTGAGCCAAACCTTGGGGAAGTAACCCTTGTAGGCAAGCGCCGTGTAGACGATCGGGCCGGCGTGGCCCTTGGAGAGCACCAACCGGTCGCGGTCCGGCCAGCTGGGGTCCTCCGGCTTGAGGTGCATGATGCGGAAATACAGGGTGATGACGATTTCCACCAGGCTCATTACGCCGCCGATGTGCCCCACTCCGGAACGACAGATGGCATCCGTCACGACGTAGCGGAATTCGGCCGCCAATGAATCGAGCTGCTCGCGGGTCATTTGTTTTTGGTCCAAACGGGTCCTCCTTCGGAGTCGACTAATCAGGCTCCGTGAATTTGAATGGCTTGATCACAGAATCTGGCCTGATTACCAGAAAGCGTTGGCCATTTCAACCTCGGCCGCACCGCGCGGGATTCGGCATACCCCGTTCAACGGGCGTTTGCTTTTCTAACGTACCCATGTAAAATGACGTCTCTTCCAATGCAGGGTTGCCGTCATGAACAGCCGCGAACGATTCCGCGAAACCATGCGCTTTGGAGTGCCCGACCGGGTGCCGTATTTCGAGGAGGGCATCCGCGACGACGTCCTGCGGGCCTGGCGACGCCAAGGCCTCAAGCGCAAATCCGAATTCGAGGCGATGTTTCGGCACGACCGTCGGGAGGAGATCCACCCGGACCTGGAGCCGCTGCCCCGCCTGAAGCGATGGCCCTCCTCACGGGAGGACATCGACCGGCTGCGGCGGAGGCTCGACTCGGAGGACGCTCGCCGCCTTCCTCGGATGTGGCCGGACCAGGCGCGGGGCCTGAACCACGGGGAAAACGTGGTGATGCTGCACGTGCAGCGGGGGCTCTTTCTTTCCATGGGGGTTGAAGGCTGGGGACGATTCATCGCGGTCGCCGAACTTCTCTGCCGTGACCCGGCCCTGGTGCACGAGGCCCTGATGGTTCAAGGAGAGTTTGCCGCCCGCCTGGCCGAGCGGGTGCTCCGCGATGTCCGGGTGGACGCCGCCTTGTTCTCAGAGCCGATTGCCGAAAACCGCGGCCCTCTCATTTCGCCCAGGATGTACCAGGAAATTGTCCTCCCCAGCTATGACCCACTCCTTGAGGTACTGAAACGCCGCGGGGTGGAGACCATCATTTTCGTATCCTGGGCCAACCCGCGACCCCTGATCCCGGCCGTCATCGAGCGGGGTTTCAACTGCCTGTGGGCCTACGAGGTCAACCCCCAGGCCATGGACTTCCGGGATCTGCGGCGGGAGTTCGGCCGGGACCTGCGGTTGATCGGCGGGATCGACCTCGACATCCTCCGCCAAAACAAGGACGCCATCCGGCGCGAGGTCGAGGAGAAGGTGCCGGCCTTGCTGGCCGACGGAGGCTACATCCCCATGCTCGACGGCCGCGTGCGTGTGGATGTGCCGCTTGAAAACTACCGCTATTACAAACGCCTGCTCGAAAAGACCATCGGGGTGCAGGCGGTCATTTGATTCTCCCGCGATGAGACCGGCGAAACAAGGCCCCCCCGAAGGATACGACGAGACAGCCGATGCCGAGGCTGCCGAAGGCAAGCCCCCAGGCAAAGCTATCTGCCTTGCCGCCGGCCAGGTCCAACACCGCGCCGAAGACAAGCGGCGCGACGAACCCAGCCCCGAACCCCGCGGATGAGTAAACGGCCATGGCCGCTCCGCGGGCATGCGGCGGAGTGGTTTCGATCAGCCCGGCGGTCAGCGCGGCGGAATCGGACATGACCGCGATGAAATAGAATGCAAGCAGCAGCAGCATGACCCACCAGGTCCACGTGCTGGCGAACCCTGCCGCCCACGCCAGCAGACCGGATGCCATCATGACCCAGGGGATGTAACGTGCCCGACCCAAACGCATGGCGGTTTCGTTTCCGAGGATGCTGGCCGGTATACCCAGGAAGTTTATCAGCGCCGCAGCCTCGGTGGCGCCCAGCATGGGATGCCCCGAGCTTGTCAACCCGTAGGCGAACAGGATGAAGGCGACCATCCACGACCGCAGTCCGAACAGCTCAAAGCAGTGTACGGCGTAGCGCAGGACGTAGCCAAGCACGGCACGGTCACGCAACACGGCCAAGCTGCGCAGCAGCGCCGGCCGGGCGGTACCGGAGGTGACCGGATCCAGGGGGCGCAGGCCGAAAAAGACCAGGATCGCAGCCACGAGGGGCCCTGCCGCGAGCAACCCGAAGGCCGATTGCCACGAAACCACCCGGCCAAGCCACCCCGCGAGCAGAAGCGACAGGCTCGTGCCGACGCCGAAGGTGGCAGTGTAAAAGGAGACGTAACGACTTTGGCGCTGCCCGGCCACGCGATCTGTGAGGGCCTTCAGGCCCGGCATATAGGTGCCTCCCAGGCCCGCACCGGCGAGGGCCTGAAGCAGGGCGGCGGAAATGACCCCTTGGGCCAGAAACGCAAAGCCGAGGTTGCTGAGCGCCGCCAGCAGGCAGGAGCCGATGTAAATCCTGCGGGCGTCGATCCGGTCGGTCAGGGCTGAGAGGAGCGGGACGGCGGTCATGTAGCCGGCGAAGAAGGCCCCGCCGATAAAGCCTGCCTCCGAGTTGCTGATGCCCCAGGAGTCACGCAGCAGTGCCAGGAAAGCAGGGTAGGCTGCAAAGCCCGTCATGCCGAGTGCCTCGGAAAGGCACATCAGCCCCACGATGCGAAAGGCCCCTGCAGTTGAAGTCGGTCCGCCTGATGTTATATTTGTCACGTTTCCGTCCGGAAGTTCCAGCTGGTTCGGACGAAAGCATAAATGACTTTCGGCTGTGGCTCAATCGGTTTCTGAGCGGAAGGAGTTCAGTTCGAGGAAAAAGCGCCTTATCTTGCGCGCCAAGATGAAACGGTTTAAGTTGACCTTTCAAGTTAAACGGATCACCAATGCATAGAAAAGGTCTAAAAGGATGAAACCGAAGACAGCGTTAAGGATTGTGATGTTCACCCTGATAGTCGGCCTGTCGGCAACCGCACCCTTACCGGCGCAGGGACCGTCCTGCTACGTCACTCCCGGCCTGGAGAAAACCCTTGTGAGTGTCCGTGAAGTGGATCAGGACGGCAACCCTCTGGGGGAACTCGGCAGCGGATGGCTCAACCCGGGCGAGCAGGTGCCCATCAACAGCCGGACCGGGCGCGTCGTGATCCAGTATCAGCAGGCCTCCTCGGACAAAGGCTACCAGACCGACCCTCAGGGCTGTTCCAACGGCAGGGTGATCACGGTCCCATGACTCCGCTCCTTTGGATCCTCAGCCTGATCCTGGTCGGCGTGGGTATTGCGGGCGTCCTTGTCCCCGGGCTGCCCGGTACCCCTCTGATTTTCGGAGGGCTGCTGCTCGCCGCCTGGGCGGATGGCTTCCAGAACGTGGGCATCGGAACGATCGTCATCCTTGCCGCCGTGACGATCCTTGCCTTCGGCGTGGATTTCGTATCTGCAAGCCTGGGCGCCAAACGTGCCGGTGCCAGCCGCGAGGCGGTGATCGGTGCAGCCCTGGGAACGCTGATCGGAATTTTCTTCGGGTTCGTGGGGATCATCTTCGGCCCGTTTGTCGGCGCTGTGATCGGAGAGTTTCTCTCTCGCCGCAGCCTGGAACAGGCCGGGCGTGTGGGGGCGGCCACCTGGATTGGCTTCATCCTCGGCATCGGCGTGAAGCTCGTGCTGGCCTTCACGATGGTGGGTATCTTCGTTCTCGCCTATATCCTCTAACGAAAAAAATGAGAGCCGTTGAGCTGCTCTCATTTTTGTATGAACACCCCCAAAAAGCGTTAGCGCTATTACTTGGCCGAGCCGAAAGAGCTTACAAAAAGCGCCTCGATGGCCTTGCAGCCGTCGTCGGTGAGGTTGCGCGTTCCGGTTCCGACGAATGTGCTGTTGGAGATGACCGGAGTCTCGGCCACCCACTGGTTGTTTTTCCAGGAAAACCACCCCCGGCGGTCCTGGTCGTAGACGCTGGTGGGTCGGTTGAATAGCTTGGCCAGCTCCACCCCCCAGCCGGTGCCGCCTTTCACGGTGCCGTCCGGCTGGATCCAGCCTACCGCGAACACCTGGTAGCCGTTGTTGATCATGTGGAAGATGGACTGGATGACCTTGCGAATCTTGTCCGCCTTTGAATAGGTGCGGCCCATGCGAGTGGAGACGATCTCCATGCTGACATCCCCCTTGTCGAGCTCCGCAGGCCCCAGCACCTGGACACCCCGTGTTCGCTCCGGGGCATGCCCCTCAAACGAAAAATTGACTTCCTTGATTCCCCAGCGTTCCGCCTGTTTTCCGAACTCGGACTCAGCTCCGCGATGGGCGCCGCTGTAAAGCGTGAACTGTGAACGATCCGCCATTTCTTTTCTCCTTGCTCAGTATTTTTTCATTCATCGCCGCCGCGGCAGCTCCCAAAAACAGCACATCCCGTCGGCAGGACGGGATGTGACGACTATAATAAGCCGGATTTTTGAGAATGCAACCGCGGCGATGGATGAAACTTCAACAAAAGATCATGTAAGGGTTTCTTTTTCGACGGCGTGGATGGCGTCCTTCAGAATTCCGAGGAGGTCTCCCACTTGCTGGGAGGTGATGACCAGCGGCGGTCCGATCAGCAGGTGATCCCCGGCCGTGCCGTCGACGGTGCCGTGGCCCGGGAACACGATAAGGCCTCTTCCCAGGCAGGCGTCCATGACGCGCTCGGCCACTTTCAACTCCGGCGGATAGGGTTCCCCGGTGGCCTTGTCTTTCACGAACTCCACCCCGCACATCAGGCCTAAACCGCGCACGTCGCCGACCGACGGCCGGCTCGCCTGGAGTTCCTCAAGCCCCTGCAGCAGAAGCTCACCCTGCTGCTTCGAATTGCGCACCAGGTCGTTTTTCGTCATGTAGTCCAGAATCACGGCGGCCACCCGGCTTCCCAACAGATGGCCGCAGCAGGTATGAACCCCTTCGAAGGCCGCCCCCCTCGCTTGCACTGTGGTCGAAACCGCATCGGAGATAAGGCTTGCCCCCATGGGGAAATAGCCGCTGCCCATGCCCTTGCCGGTCGCGATCAGGTCGGGTGCGACGGACCAGTGGTCAATGGCGAAGTTGGCGCCGGTTCGACCCAGGCCGCACATCACCTCGTCGGCGATGAAGAGCACGTCGTATGTGTCGCAGATCTCCCGGATTTTCTGGAAATAGCCCGGCGGCGCGGGCGCGCCGCCCAAGGCCGCTCCCACCACCGGCTCGGCGATGAATGCCGACACGTTTTCCGGGCCTTCCTGGAGGATGGCTGTCTCCAGTGCGCGCGCACATTTGAGCTCGCAGCCCGGGTAGGTCTTTTCGAAGTGGCACCGGTAGCAGAAAGCCGGCGGGATGTGAACCGCGTCTTTCAAAATCGGTGTGTGTTTGCGGCGCCGTCCGGTGTATCCCGAGCAGGCGAGCGCACCCAGGGTGTTGCCGTGGTAGGACTGCCAGCGGCTGATCACGAGGTGTTTCGAAGGCAGGCCTCGGGCGACCTGGTACTGGCGGCCGAACTTGACCGTGTTTTCAACGGCCTCCGAACCCGAGCTGACGGAGAAGACCTTGCCGAACCCCTGGGGCGTCAGGCGGATCATCCGCTCGGCCATGTCTTCGTAGGCCCGGGAGTGGGAGCAGTGGAAAGGATTGTAGGCCAGCTCCGCCGCCTGGGGCGTCAGCACGGCGGCGACCTCCTTGACGCCGTGGCCGATGTTGCAGACCAGCGAGGAGCCGCTGGCGCCGTCGATGTAGCGCTTGCCTTCGGAGTCGAAGAGATAGATGCCTTCGCCCCGGACCATGCAGGGGTTCTTTGAGGTGAGGTTTCGAAACAGGGCGTGGCTCATGGAAGGCGCCTCCGAATATGCCAAGGATTGTACCGAATGAGCGGCATATTACGCATCCCTCATTATCGCAGTTTGCGTTTCAAGCCAAGAGCCCGAAGCTGAGAGCTGAAAGATCAGAGCTTGCCTGCTTTTCAATCTGTTTCCTTGAGTTTCGACCTTTCGGTTTTGGACTCTTGCGGCGATGTCCAGTGAGAGCAAAACCGTCCTGCCGAGCGGTTTGACATGATGCACAGCCCAGGGTATGGCAGGTGAAAAACGATGAGAGGAGCTCGACGTTGAAACATGCGGCTAAACCTATGGGCCTTGCGGTTTGTTTGTTGATTGCACTGGCCTTACCTCTTCTGGCGGATGACGTCTACCTGAAAAACGGCAACCACCTGTCGGGGACTATCGTCTCAATGAGTGAAGGGAAACTCGTTCTGGAGACGGAATTTGCCGGCCGGCTGACGATCGACTGGGCTCATGTCGAGCGGCTTTCCACGGAAGCGCCGCTCACCCTCGTTCTGGCTGACGGCTCCACCCTTCGAGGGATTCCGGCACCCGATGAAACGCCGGGGCGTCTCACGCTGGCTGCAGCGTCCCCTGCGGATTCCGTACCGGTTGAACTGGCCCGCGTGACGGCCATCAATCCCCCCGATGAGCAGCCGATCAAACTCAACGGCCGCATCAACGTGGGGTTCAACAAAGCGAGCGGCAACACCGACTTGAAAAACGCCCACATCGACGCGGAGTTGCTCGCCCGCACGATCAGCCACCGGGTGACCCTGGGAGGAGCATACAACCGAGCATCCGAGGACAACCGTAAAACCGAAGATAACGCCATGGGCCATCTGAAGCATGACTACTTTCTGACCCGGGCGGTTTACTGGTATTTGAGCGGCCTTGCCGAAAGAGATCGATTCAAGGACATCAGCCTGAGGACGACGATCGGCCCCGGCCTCGGGTATCAGTTTTTTGAAAGCGAGCTCATGAATCTCTCAATCGAGACCGGCCCGAGCTATGTCTACACGAACTACGACGGCGGAGGCAAGGACGATTCGCTGTCCGGCCGCTGGGCGGTCAAGTTCGACCGATTTTTCTTCGAAAAGCTGGTCCAGTATTACTTTACAAACGAGGGCTACGTCAGCGCATCCAATACGAGCGATGTGTTCATGTTCACGCGCACCGGCCTTCGGTTCCCCATCCGTGGCGGTTTGTCCTTTAATGCCGGTTTCGAATGGGACTGGGACAACATCCCTGCCGAGGATGCCGACAAATCCGACTACCGCTACATCCTGTCCATCGGCTACGGGTTCTGAAAATATACCGCATGTCATAAAAATGTTCCGAAAAAAAGGAGGCGGCATAAGTGGTTGTAACAAAATAACGCCCGCTAATCGGAACGTTAGTTTGACAAACCACTATAAAAAAGCCGGCAGGCTGAACCCCTCTTCAGCCTGCCGGCTTTTTCAACCGGGGGTGGGTGAAACGAGCGCTGAGAGGCCCGGTGGGCCGTTGCTTCCGGTCTGCGCTGAAAAGCCCTATTTGGCAAACGCCTCGGTCTCTTTGTCCGGCGACGCTTCCACGCGCTGCAGGGTTTCCCCGATTTTCGACTGGGGCAGCCACTCCACTTTGCCGGTGCCCAGGTCATAGATCGCACCGATCACCTTGACCTTGCCCGCCTTGACGAGGCTGCGCACCGCCGGGCTTTTCATGAAAAGGTCTTCGACCGCCTGCCACACGTTTTCCTCGATAGCAAGTGACACGATGGCCTCGCCGTGAACGTCCTTGTGCAGTTCCATGGCGCGCTTGACCGCCGGGATGATGTTGTCGACAAGCGGGGGGATGTTGCGCTCCAGTTTGTGTCCGTGGCCTGCCACCGCCTGGGAGACCGCCGTGACGGCCCCGCAGCGGGTGTGACCCAGAATGACGAGCACGGGCGTCTTCACGTGGGCGAGCCCGTACTCGATGGAGCCGATCTCATCCGTGTCGCAGACGTTGCCCGCCACGCGGACGACGAAGAGGTCCATGATGCCGGCGTCGAAGAGCAGCTCCACCGGGACCCGGGAGTCGGAGCAGGAAAGCACAGTGGCGTAAGCGTAATTCCCCTGGTCCGAAATGCCCGCCAGGCCGATGCGGGCCGGGTCGGAGTGCAGGTACGCCGACTTTCCAGCGGAAAACCGTCCGTTGCCGTCCTTCAGCAGCTGCAGAATTTGATCCGGCGTGCCTTTGGCGGAAACCTGGGGAACGACCTGCAGGGAGGCCGGCTTGCCGAAGATCAGAAATCCGACGAGAAAAATCCCGGCGAGGGTTACCAGCACCAACATGACGCTTGCCAGCGCAGATCTGTTGTTTTCCATTCTCAAGCTCCTTCGGTAGTTGATGAGTGGTTTGTTTTCCGGTTTAAAGCACAGGTGCTCCTGCAATCAAGCATCCCCGGCATAAAGACGGGTGGGGAATCAACCGCCAAGGTAGGCGCTGCGCACGCGATCGTCGGCGATGAGCTGCTCGCCGGTACCCTGCAGGACGATGGCGCCCACTTCGAGCACGTAGGCGTAGTCGGCGATCTTGAGGGCGGCGAAGGCGTTCTGCTCCACCAGCAGCACGGTCTTGCCCTGACGGTTGATGGCGGCGATGATATCGAAGACCTCCTTGACCAGCATGGGTGCAAGGCCCAGGGAGGGCTCGTCCATCATGACCACCTCGGCCGCGCTCATCAACGCGCGGCCGAGCGCCAGCATCTGCTGCTCGCCGCCCGATAGGGTCCCGCCTTTCTGGTCCTTGCGGTCTTCAAGCTTTGGAAATAGCTCGAAGATCCACTCGATGTCCTTGAGGATCCGGGGTTCATCGCTGCGGCTGTAGGCTCCCAGCCGCAGATTCTCCAGCACGCTCAGGTGCGGGAAGATCCTCCGGCCCTCGGGCGACATGACGATGCCGGACTTGACGATTCCCACCGGGTCGCGGTTGGAGAGGTCAGCACCGTTGAAGGTGATTTTCCCCTTCTTGTTCTTGATCAGGCCGGAGATGGCCCGCAAGGTGCTGCTCTTGCCGGCCCCATTGGCACCGATCAGGGTGACGACCTTTCCCTTGGGCACCTCGATGGAGATCCCCTTCAGGGCGTGGATGCCGCCGTAGTAAACGTGGAGGTCCTGCACCTTAAGCATGGGGAACCGCCTCTTCTCCCAGATAGGCCTTGATCACTTTGGGATCCGACTTGATCGCCTCCGGCGGCCCCTCGGCGATGGTTTCGCCATAGTCCAGCACCCAGATGTGTTCGCAGATGCCCATGACCACCTTCATGTCGTGCTCGATCAGCAGGATGGTCAGGTCGAAGCTCGTGCGAATCTCGCGGATGAAACCCATGAGCTCGACGGTCTCGTTGGGGTTCATCCCGGCTGCAGGCTCATCCAACAGCAGAAAGGAGGGCCGGGTGGCGAGCGCCCGGGCGATCTCGAGCCGGCGCTGGGCGCCGTAGGGCAGACTGTTGGCCTTCTCACCCGCGAGCCCCTCCAAACCGACGACTTTCAAAAGCTCCCGCGCGCGTTCGGCAACGGCCCGCTCCTCGCGCCGGTTGACCGGCAGGCAGAGGACCGCCTGCCACCAGCCGGTCTTCTGCCGGAGGTGGCCGCCGATCATGACGTTTTCCAGCACCGTTTCGTTGGCGAAGAGCCGGATGTTCTGAAAGGTACGGGCGATGCCGCTGCGGCACACCCGGTGGGGCGGGGTGCCGGTAATATCGTCGCCCTTGAAGCGCACCTGCCCCTCGCTCGGCTTGTAAAAGCCGGTGATCATGTTGAAGCAGGTGGTCTTGCCGGCTCCGTTGGGACCGATGAGGCCAACGATGCCGCCGCGCGGGATGGCGGCGCTGAAGTTCTTCACGGCCGTCAGGCCGCCGAAGCGCATGGTAAGGCCCTTGGTTTCCAGAATCGGGTCAGATGCCATGGCGATCCTCCTTCTTGAAGAATCGTCCGACGGCCCAGTCCCAGTTGAACTCGCGCTTGCCCATGAACCCCTCGCGGCGGAAGAGGATGATGAAGATCAGCGCCAGCGAGAAAACCACCATGCGCATGCCCGGTATGCCCGGCAGCTCCCAGTCGCCAAAATAAACCGGGTTTTCCACGAACCGCAGCCATTCGAGCAGGATCGTGATGACGATGCCCGCCAGGACCGAGCCGGTGATGGATCCCAGCCCGCCGGTGACGACGATCATGAGCACGTTGAAGGTCAGGACGAAGGTGAACATCTTCGGGTCGATGGTGGCGACCAGGCTCCCCAGCAGAGCCCCTCCCACGCCGGCGAAGAACGCCCCGATGGCGAAGGACAAAAGCTTTTGGCGGAAAACATCGATCCCCATGGCTTTGGCCGCGGTCTCGTCGTCGCGGATGGCCTTGAAGACGTTTCCGCTGTTGCTGCCGATCAGCCGGATGATGACAAACAGGGTGAGGACGCACCAGCCGAAATTCCACCAGAGGTTGGCATGGTCCGGGATGCCCTTGAACCCGAGCGCACCGTTGGTGACGCGCGGAAGGTTGATTGCAACGACCCGGACGATCTCGGCGAAACCGAGGGTGGCCATCCCGAGGTAGTCGTCGCCGAGCCGCAAAAGCGGTATGCCCACCACCACCCCGAACAGGGCCGCGACCAAGCCGCCGGAAACCACCGCCACGAAAAACGGGGCCTGAGCGGACTGAACCCAGTCGTAAGCCGGCTCCAGAATGAAAAGCATCTCCTTCTGCTCGGGGGCGAGGATCAAAATCGAGCAGACATAGGCGCCGATCGCCATGAATCCCGCGTGGCCCAGGCTGAACAGGCCCGTGAAGCCGTAGATCAGGTTCAGGCTCAGTGCCAGAATGATGTTGACGGCGACGAGATTGAGGATCTGGATCATGTAGCCGTCCAGGTTGTCTTCGGCCCACCAGATAAAGAGCCCCAGCGCGGCAACTGCCAGAAAGTTCAGGATGACGTTGGTTTTCGGGCTCATCAGACCTTGTCCTCCAGTCTCTCGCCCATCAGGCCGGTCGGCTTGATCAGCAGAATGACGATGAGCAGGATGAAGGCAAACGCGTCGCGGTAGCCGGCGAGATCCGGGAAAAACGCCACAGCCATGATTTCGATCACCCCCAGCATGATACCGCCGACGACCGCCCCGGGGATCGAGCCGATGCCCCCGAACACCGCGGCGATGAAGGCCTTGAACCCGGGGATCGACCCCATGACCGGCTGCAGCTGCGGGTAGCGCAAGGCCCACATGATGCCGCTCGCCGCGGCCAGGGCCGAACCGATGCCGAAAGTGAGCGATATGATCCGGTTGACCGGCACCCCCATGATGTAGCTGGTCTCGATGTCTTTGGAGATGGCACGCATGCCCAGCCCGGGCTTGGTTTTGTAAACGATCCAGACCAGACCCAGCATGAGCAGGAAGGAAAGCCCCGGTACGAAGAGCGTGAGGGGCAGGACGCGGACGTCGCCAATCAGGATCGGGTTTTCCAGCCAGGCCGGCCGGTAGACCGCCCGCGGGATGGCCCCGAAGGCCACGATGGTGAGGTTCTGCAGAAAGAACGAGACGCCGATGGCGCTGATGAGGGCCGAGATCCGGGGCGCATCCCGCAGCGGGCGATACGCCACGCGGTCCACCAGGATGCCCAGGCTGGCGGTGATGATGATGGCCCCTGCGATCGCAAGGAACCAGGGCAGGTATAAAAGCGTGATGCCCCAGAGCACAAAATAAGCGCCCAGCATGAAGATTTCGCTGTGGGCGAAATTGATCAGCCGCAGAATGCCATAGACCATGGTGTAGCCGATGGCGATCAGGGCGTAGAGGCTGCCCAGCGTCAGGCCGTTCAGGGCGTGCTGCACGAACATGGCCCAGGTCATGAACTCTCCTTGTAGATGCGCATGGGGAAGCGACGGCTTCCCCATGCGGCTTATCAACTCCTTTTACAGCTTGGGCGTAATGCTGCCGATGTAGGTCTTCTTGCCGTTCTTGATCTGCACCAGGCCCACGGGCTTTTCGGCATCGTGGGTGGCGTTGATGGTGGTGCTGCCGGTCACCCCCTCGAAGCCCTTGGTGGCAGCCAGGGCCTTGGTGATCGCGGCGGGTTCGGGCTTGCCGGCCCGCTTGATGGCATCGAGCACCATCAGGTAGGTGTCATAGCCCAGGGCCGCGTTCACGTTGGGCTCCTTGGACGGGTAGGCCTTCTTCCAGTTCTCGGTGAACTTCTTCGCAATCGGGCTCATGTTGGTCATGGACGGGTCGTACGGGAAGGTGGTGTGCACGAAGCCTTCCACGGCCGCGCCGCCGATCTCGACGATCTTGGGGTTGTCCATGGCGTCGCCGCCCATAATGCGGAACGTGGCGCCGAGCTCCTTGGCCTGCTTCATGATGATGGCGCCCTCAGCGAAGTAAGAGGGGATGAACAGCACATCGGGCTTCTTGCTGATGATCTCGGTCAGCTGCGCCGTGAAGTCCTGGTCGCCGGCCTGGTACTTCAGGTTGGTCACCACCTGGCCGCCCAGCTTGGTGAAGGACCGGGTGAAGAAGGTGGCAAGGCCCACCGAGTAGTCATTGGACACATCCACCAGCAAGGCCGCGGTCTTCGCCTTCAGGTCGGTGAACGCATAGGTCGCCGCACCCGCCCCCTGGAAGGGGTCGATGAAGCACACCCGGAAGCTGTATTTCTTGCCCTGGGTCACCAGCGGGTTGGTGCAGGAGGTGCCGACCATGGGGATGCCGGCCTTCTCCGCCACCTCGCCGCCGGCCATGGCGAGCGAGGACCCGTAGGTGCCGATGATGGCGACGACCTTCTCCTTTTCAATCAGGCGCTTGACGGCGTTGGCCGCCTCGACCTTGTCGGACTTGTTGTCGACCACGAACAGCTCGACCTTCTTGCCCAGCACCGTCGGGGCTTCCTTGTGGGCCATCTGCACGCCCTCGAGCTCGAGCTGGCCGCCGAAGGCCATCTGCCCGGTCAACGGCAGGTAAACGCCGATTTTGATGGTGTCCGCGGCGAGCGCGGTGCCCGAAAGGGCAAAAATCGTTAGAACCGTCAATGCCAGCAGCTTTTTCATGACTCCTCCTTTACATGATGATGTGGTTGCCAATGGCCTCTGGGGCCGTATTCGATGTCATGGTGGGGGCATTTAAGCGCACGCCGGGCAGCCGGTAGCCACCCGGCAAAAAAGAGGGTAACTCATACCACAAAGGCCCTGAAAAGCGAAGTGAAATCAAACGGCACGCCATCGCTCCACTGTGCCTGCACCTCGATCAGCACCGGCGTTTTAATTCCCCCGGGTAACAAACCATCACCCGCCGCCTGGGGCGGGCGATGATTTATCCGGGAAAAATTTTGCCCGGGTTGAGTATCCCGTGCGGATCGAAGAGGCCCTTGATCTGCTTCATCCAGGCAAGGCTTGGCCCGTGCTGAACAGGCATGTATTTCCGTTTGCCCAATCCCACGCCGTGCTCACCCGTGGCGGTGCCGCCGAGAGTGATGGCCTTTAACACCAGCCGCTCGGAGACTTTCTGCACCAGCGCCCATTCCGCGGGATCGTCCTTGCGGCCGGCGATGTTCAGGTGCACATTCCCGTTGCCGGCATGACTGAGGGTATAGGCGATAAGGCCGTGGGTTTTGACTTCGGCCTGCATGGCCTCCAGCAGCTCGGCGTAGCGGGTGATAGGAACCGCCACGTCCATGATGAGGATGTGGTGCTCCGGGTGGTTGTGCTGGATCATCTCGCCCAAGGCGTGCCGCGCCTTGAATATCCGGTCGCGCTCGGCTCGCCCCAGGCCCGGGCGGAAGTCCCGGCAACCCTGGGCCGCGCAGATGTCTTTGGCGGAATCCAGCACCTCGGCAAGCTGGTCCGTGGTTGTGCCGTGGAACTCGAGGAACAGGGTCGGCTCCACGGCCAGGCCCAGCTTTTCCTCCTGGTTCATCAAGGCGACGCACTCCGGCCCCAGCAGCTCGAGCGCCGCCGGGTTGAGCCCTGAGCGCTTAAGCTCATACACCGTGCGGGCGGCCGCCTGTACCGATGGAAAGGTGGCGACGGCGGCCGAGTACTCGACCGGGAATCCCACCAGCCGCATGGTCGCCTCGACCACGATCCCCAACGTCCCCTCGGAGCCGACGAAGAGATTTATGAGATTGTAGCCCGAGGAGCTTTTGCTCGCCCGGGTGCCGAGTTCGAGCAGTTCCCCGTTGGTGAGCGCGACCACCAAGCGCATGACGTAATCCCGGGTGGAGCCGTAGAGCACCGTGCGGGTGCCGCTGGCGTTGTTGGCGATCATGCCGCCGATGGTGGCCCGGGCGCCGGGGTCCGGCGGAAAAAACAGGCCGGTGTGACGCAGCTTGTCGTTCAGGTCCTGGTAGACGACACCGGGCTGCACATCCGCCTGGAAGTCCTCTTCGCGGATGGCCAGGATCCGGTTCATGCAGCTGAAGTCGAGCACGATCCCCCGGCACACCGGGATGGGGTTGCCTTCCAGGCTGGAACCGGCGCCCCACCCGGTCACGGGGACGCGGTGATCGCCGGCGTATTTGAGAATGGTGCTCACCTCCACGGCCGTCTCCGGCCAGATCACCGCCTCCGGCCGGCAGGCCGCGTGCGCCGACTGGTCTTTGGCGTGCAGGTCGAGAACCGACGTACCGGTTGAAAAGCGGTCTTTCGACACCATCGCTTCGAGGTCTTTGAGGTTTGCAGCCGACAGGGCGTTAAATTGCACGTTGTCCTCCAAATGGTATTGAGGTCGTTACAAGTGCATTTTCGTATATCACAACCTTCCGATGCATAGAGCAACTTTTTCCATTTCTTTCATATCAATAATCCCCGCGGTTCCTTCGGGGATTATTGCTTGACAGCAAAAAGGGAATCGCTTAGTCAGGTTAAAAAAAAACAGGAGGTGTGTCGATGAATTTTCTGCGAGTTTGCCTGGTCGTCCTGGTCTCCATGATTTCGTTAATGCTGCCGGGCGGCTATTCCACGGCCGCCGAATTTCCCACCAAGCCCATCACCTTGATCGTTCCCTACCCGGCGGGCGGCGCCACCGACGTTGTCATCCGGCCCCTGGCCGAGGCGGCCGGGAAAATTCTCGGCCAGCCGGTGCTCGTCGAGAACAAGGGCGGCGGCGGCGGCGCGGTCGGCGTGGGTTCCATCATCGGCAAGGAGCCGGACGGGTATCTTTTATCCGTCGTCGTCACCAGCCTGCACCGGGCCGCGCACATCAACAAACTCGCCTTTGACACGGTCAAGGACGTCACACCCATCATCCGGGTCGGCGGCTACCTCTACGGGGTCCTGGTGAAACCGGATTCCAAGTTTAAGACCTTGAAAGACTTGATCGAATACGCCAGAGCCAACCCCGGCGAGGCAAGCTACATGGCTTCGGGCATCGGCACCGGCGGCCACATCGCCGCCGCAGAAATGGCTTCCAATGCCGGAGTGAAATTCAATCACCTGCCGTCCAAGGGCGATCAGGAGTCGTCGGCCGGACTTCTGGGCGGGCATGTGGACTTTATCTCTACCACCTCCGGGTGGATTCCGCTCGTGGACGCCGGCCAGCTGAAACTCTTAGCCACCTATGGCGAAACCCGGGTAAAAAAATACCCGGATGTCCCTACCGTGAAGGAAGACGGCTACAAGGTGGTCCACAACTCGCCCATCGGCATCGTCGGCCCGAAGGGCATGGCGCCCGAGCGGGTCAAGACTCTCCACGACGCCTTCCATAAAGCCCTGAGCGACCCCGCGTTCCTGAACGCCATGGGCCGGTACGAGATGCCCGTGATGTATCAGAACACCGCGGACTTCACCACGTTCTGGGCAGATGCATATGTGGAGGCCGGAGTCCAGGTCAAAAACTTCATCAAGCCCTGACATTGAAAAAAACTTATATCATTACCTATCTCGCCTGGGTGGTGTTGGCCTTGGCTGCCGCCGCCGAAGCCGGCCGCTTGGGGTTCGGCACTTTCGGCCGACCAGGGCCGGGGTTCTTGCCCTTTCTGGCGGGAATCTGCCTGGCTGTTCTGGCCGTCGTCGGTCTGGTTCAAACTATCGTTCAAACGCCGGCTGCCGAGGCCAAGGGCGGGGGCTTTCGCCGGGTGGACATTTTCAGAATTGGTCTTGTGACCGCCGTTTTGTATCTCTATGTGGTTTTCTGGGATTTTATCGGGTTTTTGGCATCCACCTTCCTGCTGCTCCTGTTTCTGTTCCGCTGCGTGGAGCCGCTCCGGTGGCGGACCGTGTTTGTTGCCTCCGGTTTGACGCTGGCCTTTGTCTATATCCTTTTCGCGGTTTTGCTGGGAGCTCGACTGCCTGCGGGACGACTATGGACCTATTTCATCAGCTGATCAGCGGCTTCGGCGTCGCCTTTCAGCCCGTCAACCTTTTCTATTGCTTTCTCGGTTGCCTGATCGGCACCCTCGTGGGCGTCCTGCCGGGGCTGGGACCCACCGCCGCCATGGCGCTGCTGCTGCCCGCCACCTTTCACGTCCCACCCGTAACCGCCATTATCATGTTGGCCGGCATATACTATGGGGCGATGTATGGAGGATCCACCACCTCGATCCTAGTGAACATCCCCGGCGAAGCCGCCTCGGTCATGACCTGCCTGGACGGCTACCAGATGGCCCGGCAAGGCAGGGCCGGCGCGGCGTTGGGGATTTCCGCCTTCGGTTCCTTCATCGCCGGCACTTTCGGCCTGATCGGCCTGACCCTGATGGCGCCCCCCCTGGCCGCCTTTGCCCTCAGGTTCGGACCGCCGGAGTATTTCGCATTGATGTGCATGGGGATGGTGGTGCTGAGCTTCCTGACCGGCGAATCCATGATCCGCTCACTCACCATGGCCTGCTTCGGCATCATCCTCGGAACGGTCGGAACGGACACGGTATCGGGAAGCACCCGGTTCACCTTCGGGCTGACCGAGCTGATGGACGGCATCGGGCTGGTGCCGCTGGTGATGGGCCTTTTCGGCATTTCGGAAATCATTCTCAACCTCGAACAGCACGTAAACCGCGAGGTATTTCAAACCAAGGTTCAGGGGCTGCTGCCGACCCTTGAGGACTGGGTTCAAGCAAAATGGGCGTTGGTGCGCGGGACGGTGATCGGCTTTTTCCTGGGCATCCTGCCGGGGGGTGGGGCCGTGCTATCCTCTTTTGTGGCCTACGCGGTTGAAAAACGCTTTTCGAAACACCCGGAGCGTTTCGGCACCGGCGTGATCGAGGGGGTGGCTTCGCCGGAGGCCGCCAATAACTCCGCTGCCCAGGCGGCCTTCATCCCGCTGCTGACCCTGGGGCTTCCCGCCAATGTGGTTATGGCGCTTCTGCTGGGAGCGCTCATTCTGCACGGGGTCACGCCGGGGCCGCTTCTGCTCACCAACAACCCGGAGATCTTCTGGGGAGTCATTGCCAGCATGTACCTGGGAAACGTCATGCTGCTCGTGCTGAACCTGCCACTCATCGGCCTTTGGGTCCAACTCCTGAAAATCCCTTACCCGTTTTTGATGCCGGCGATCGTTTTGTTCTGCATCGTCGGGTCTTATTCGGTGGCCAACAGCATCACCGACGTATACTTCATGCTGGGCTTCGGCGTCGTCGGCTACCTGATGAAAAAGCTCAAGTTCGACGCCCCCCCGCTTGTTCTGGCCTATGTGCTGGGCCCCTTGGTCGAATACTACTTCAAATCCGCACTCATGTTTTCCCGGGGCAGTTTTGCGGTGTTTTTCACCCGCCCGATCAGCCTGGTGTGCCTCATCATTACCGCTGCCATCTTCCTTTCTTCCATAATTTCAATCTTCCGCAAGCGACCCCTCAGGTCCTTTCCGAAGGAGCCCTGAAAGGACATCGGTCCGCCTCGTTTTTCACGCAAGAGTTGCTTGGATTGATGCTTTCCGCCGAATTGCCCCCAGAAGAATGTTGTAAATTCCTACAGTTGAAATCGGGGATTAAAGTTTTCCCTTTGATTGCCGAAGTCATGATCAAGCAATGAGGCCCGCGCCTTTTTCACTTTGACTCGGCATGACGGTGCCGAATCACTCTGACCTGCGTTGCAGCAAGCCTCCTGCTTCCATCAGCTCTTGCAGATAACTCAACCGCCTTATTGGCATATCCTACGGGACTGATTTCACGGGGAGGCAAATCGTATGAAACTGAACACCAAAATCATCATCCTTGTCACTGCAGCTTTGGTTATTACGGCTGTATCCTCCGGCGTGGTTTCAACCTGGAAAACACAACAGTCAGGAAACGAAACCATTGCCCAGATCGAGCGCCTGGGGCAGGACAACCTCCAGCGCATCAAGGCGGACGGCGAAAAGCAGGCGACGGCTTTCCGTGAGGAGTTGTTGGCGCTTAAAAAGGAATACCTCAAGTCCCAGGTGCAGACTGCCATGAGCATTCTGGAAGTCGTCGCAAAGGATACGAGCCTGAGCCCTGAGGACAGACAGAAACAGGTCTTCGCCCTCATTAAGGCGTTGCGGTACGGTCCCGATAAAAAGGACTACTTCTGGATCAACGATCTACACCCCCGCATGGTGATGCACCCCTACAAGCCTGAGTTGGACGGCCAAGACCTCACCGAGAACAAAGACCCCAACGGGAAAAAGCTTTTTGTAGAATTCGCCAGAGTGGCCAAAGAATCCGGGGAAGGCTTCGTCGACTACCTTTGGCCCAAATACGGTGCGGACAAACCCCAGCCCAAGCTCTCCTTCGTGAATCTTTTCAAGGAATGGGGATGGGTCATCGGCACCGGGCTCTACATCGATGACATCGACGCCATGGTCAATGTCCGGCGGGCGGAACTGGAACGGCGATTGAAGGCGGAATCCGATCAGCTGAACCAGGAGATTGAGACGGCAAAACAGGATATCCAGAAAAGCATCCAAGGCGTCATCGCCTGGATCGGCGGGATATCCTTGGCCGCACTGTTAGCCGTGCTGGTCGTGAGCTTCCTCTTCACCCGCCGCAGCATCACCCGGCCGATCACTCGGATCGTCGCCGGTCTGAACGAGGGCGCCGACCAAGTGGCGTCCGCCTCCTCACAGATTTCCTCCAGCAGCCAGCAACTGGCCGAAGGGGCTTCTGAACAGGCCGCATCCATAGAGGAGACCTCCGCCTCTTTGGAGGAAATGGCCTCCATGACCCGCCAGAATGCGGACAATGCCCAGCAAGCCGATCATCTGATGAAAGAAACAAGGAGCGTGGTGGCTCAGGCGAAGGATTCCATGTCCCAGATGTGCCGGTCCATGGACGACATCACCAAGGCCAGCGAAGACACCTCCAAGATCATCAAGACCATCGACGAGATCGCTTTCCAGACCAATCTCTTGGCTCTGAACGCCGCGGTGGAAGCCGCCCGTGCCGGAGAGGCCGGAGCCGGTTTCGCAGTGGTGGCGGATGAGGTCAGGAACCTCGCCATGCGGGCTGCCGATGCGGCCCGAAACACCGCCAACCTGATCGAAGAGACAGTGAAAAAGGTCAAGGGCGGGTCCGCCCTGATGTCCTCGACCAACAGCGCCTTCGGCCAGGTGTCGGACAGTGCCGACAAGGTGGCCGACTTGGTGGGTGAAATCGCAGCCGCTTCCAAGGAACAGGCCCAGGGGGTCGAACAGGTGAACAAGGCGGTTTCCGAAATGGACAAGGTGACCCAGCAGAACGCCGCCAGCGCCGAGGAGTCCGCATCGGCTTCCGAAGAGATGAGCGCCCAGGCCGAAACGATGAAAGCCATGGTGAACGATCTTCTAGCCATGATCGGCGGCGGTCTCCAGAAAGATGCGAACTCGCCCCAGAAAAGGGTCGGAGAAAAACTGGCGGCCAAAATTAAAGAAGCCGGCGGTGCCGTGACAAATCAACTTAAAGCAAAAACCAAGAAAGCGAGCAAGAGGCAAAACAAGCAAAAAAGACCGGATGAAGTGATCCCCTTGGAGGAGGGTGACTTCAAGGACTTCTAAGGTAGATTTTCCATACTGCCCTTCCCAAAGAAACCGCCCCGCAGCATGCTGCGGGGCGGTTTCTTTGGTTGACGCAGGAATTGCCCATTTGCCGCAGAACCCGTAGCATGATAAGGGATTACTGCTTATCGGGAAAACTGGGGCAAAAAAATACATCCATGGAAAAACCAGTAGCCAAATATGCGGCTGAGCAAGCACTGAAAGAAGGATACAACTTTCTGCAATCGGGGGCGCACGAACAGGCCCTGGCATCATTCACTCGAGCCGAGGACCTGTTCGGTGAAGCCGGCGACCGCCGTCGTCAGGCAAGAGCTTGCACGAACAAAGCCCTGGTCCTGGCGCAGCTGCAGCGGTTCGACGAAGCCCTCGCCGGCTTCAAGGAAGCGCTCAAACGCTTCGAACAGGGGGACGAGTTCATCCGTGTTGCCGAGCAGTGGGGCAACATCGGTTCCGTCCACCGGGACATGGGGCAGCCGGATGAAGCGCTCGCAAACTACGAGGAAGCGCTGGCGATTTACCGTGAGCTCGGACTGAGGGAGCGGGCAGCGGACCAGTGCACGAACATCGCCTATGCCCGGTTCATGAAAAAGGAGTACTTCGAGGCCCTCCGGTGTTACCGCGAAGCGCTTTCCCTCTACACCGAGACCGGCACCGAAGAGAAGCGCGGCCTCACGGCCGAGAATGTCGCCCGGCTGGAAGCCGCCCTCGTGGAGCCGGCGGAATGAAGGGGCTCAACCTGGCCGAGGCCTACTACCGCGGTGTCGGCCTTTCGATGCTCCGTGAGCGTTTCAGTACCTTCGAGGGCCGGCTCGCGGTGGGCCTTGCCGGCCCGGGGTCGGAGTGCTTCGGTTTCGACGACGAGGTGTCCCGGGACCATGACTGGGGCCCGGCTTTCTGCATGTGGCTCACCGAGGATGATTACCGTCTCATCGGCGACAGCCTGCAGAACGCCTACATGGAGCTTCCGCCGCTCTTCGAGGGTTTCGGCCCGCGACAGGCAAGCCCCGGCGAGGAGTGGCGCGTGGGCGTAGGCCGCACCTCCGCCTTTTTCAGGCGCTTCACCGGTCTCGACCGTCCGCCGATGACGCTCCTGGAGTGGCTGCGGATACCGGAGCAGAACCTGGCCACCTGCACCAACGGCAAGGTCTTTTCAGACCCCCTGGGCGAGTTCACTCGCTGGCGGCAGTCCCTGCTCGCCTATTACCCGGAGGATGTCCGGCTGAAGAAGATCGCCTCCCTGTGCATCACCATCGCCCAGACCGGACAGTACAATTTCATACGGTCCATAAAAAGGAGAGAGATCTTTTCGGCATCCTACTCCGTCGTGAAGTTCTGCACCGACGCGATCGGCCTTGTTTTTCTCCTCAACCGCCGTTATGCACCCTTTTACAAATGGCTGCACCGCGCCGTCCGGGATCTCCCGCTCATGGGCCGGGATGTCCACGCGCACGTCGGCGCCCTCCTGGACGCCGGTGCGCCCGATCAGCAGGCTGACATCATGGAAACCATTTCCGTCAGCCTGACGGATGAGCTCCGTCGGCAGGGTCTTTCCGATTCGCGGAGCGATTTCCTGCTCGACCACGCGCCGCAGGTGCAGGCCCGCATCGGCGACGCGCGTTTGAGGCAACATCTGAGTGCTTAAGATACAATGGCTCAAGGGGTCGAGTGAAAAAACAGGTTCAGATCCCAGCAATGTTCTCGATCGACATCTGTGGGAGCGGCATCTTGCCGCGATCATATAGCGAGGCGGGACGCCTCGCTCACACCACTTTTTCCCCTCCCCTTGCGGGAGGGGCCCGGGAAGAGGGTGTTCAGTTCTTTTCTGCCCAAGGAAACAACCATGACCGAAAAAAACAACCTCATCGACGCGATCCTGAAAATCGAGCTGGCGATGTTTCTGACGGTGAACCCTACGCCGACCAGCAGCTGCCAGGAATCCCCGGAGAGCTTCAAGCTGCATCGGCGCGCGCAGTTTTCCCCGTGGTCTCTGGAAACGCTTGAAAGTTACCTCGAAGACCTACGTGAAGCCCAGGCGACAGGCAAAAACCTCATGCGATTGAAATACGCCCGCATGCAGGGGCTCATCGGATGCGAAAACACCAACCCCCTCATCGATGAAATCGTCCGCCTGAAAATCGATTGGCAGAAAGAAATGTTCCGGAGGTTCCCTGCCGTCATGAGCGGCGCACGCCCTCTCAGCGCAGAGGGCGAATCGGCGCAGATGACCTCCTTTGAGACCTATGCCCGGGGGGAGCTGGAAACCTATTCCAACCACACCCTGGAGCTGCTGCATGCCGATCTGCGCTTGAAGCTGGCGCAGGGTATCAACATGTCGGAGGAGGTCTACGAGTTCCTGGTTTGTGAGAGCGGCTACCCCTCATTGGTCGAAGCCGAGCGCCGCCTGATGGAGCGCCGGGACCACCTCTAAGGAAAAATGACGCAATAAAACGGTCACGTTCTATTGCCGTAATAGCGAATTAGCCCCTCCTGGGCCACGGAAGCCACCAGCACCCCCTCGCGGTTGTAGACCTTCCCATAGGCCAGCCCCCTGGCTTTGCATGCGTTAGGGCTGTGCATGGCGTAAAGCAGCCAGTCGTCCATCCGAAACGGCCGGTGAAACCACATGGCGTGATCCAGGCTGGCGACCTGCATCGCCGGCTGCCAGAAACTCTGCCCGTGGGGGTATAGCGATGTCACCACCAAGCCGTAATCGGATGCGTAGGCCAGCAGGTACTGGTGGATCGCCGGATCATCCGGCATTTTGTCGATGGCCTTGACCCAGTTGTATCTCACCGGCTCGCGCTTCTCCGGCGCAAAGGGATTCATGGGGTTTACCGGCCGGACCTCGATCGGCCGCCGGCACAGAAACTTTTCGCGGATGGGGGCAGGGATCTGGCTGGAGATTCGATTCGCCAGCTCCAACTCGGAGGCCAAGTCCTCGGGGCCGGGTACGGAGGGCACCGGGTCCTGATGTTCAAACCCCGGCTCGTCGATCTGAAACGAGGCCGCCAGATTGAAAATCGCCCGGCCTTTCTGAACGGCCACGACCCGGCGCGTGGTGAAGCTCTTGCCGTCGCGGATGCAGTCAACGTTGTAGACGATCGGCCGGCGGGCATCCCCCGGCCTGAGAAAATAGGAATGCAGGCTGTGGACGCGGCGCTGCGGCGGCACGGTCTGGTAAGCGGCCGACAGCGCTTGCCCCAGCACCTGCCCGCCGTAGACGTTGCCGAAGCCGAGATCCTGGCTCTGGCCGCGAAAAATGTTCTCCTCGACCTGCTCCAGTTTCAGGAGCTTAAGTAATTCTTCCAGAACGTTGCTTTCAACGCAGGTATCCGTCACTGTGCATTTCTCCAGCGGCAACCTCGGCCCGTCATCCAATCAGAGAGTATTCCCAGTGGATGCTAGCTATCAGCCCGGACCAGATGATCGGAAAAATATTTCTGCAAACTCTTTTCTCCTTCACGACCCGTGGCGGCATGTCGATTTGAGAAGTTACCCGCCGCGCTCCATCCGCGCGATGACCGCACTTGCCTCGGCACACGCCGGCGTGGTCAACAAATGCAACGAATCTTTCTCTGGGATCACTTTAGTTACTTTCCGACCAGGCTGTCAAGCAGCCTCGAAAGGATAGAAAACCGTCCGGAAAGCGAAAAATAGGAGCTGCGCCGGCTACGGCAGAAGGGCGATCGTTGAAACGTCGCGGGCGACATAAGGGGTCAGGGTCCGCATCTGCTCAGCAGTGGCGAAGCCCGTCAGAACTCCGATCGATGCCTTCAGGCCGGCGTTGAGGCCCATCTGAACGTCGTTGAGGGCGTCGCCGACCATGACGGCCTGCAAGCGATTGGCCCCCAGGCAGTCAAGGATCAGATGGATCATCTCGGGGTCGGGTTTTGAGCGAGCCACCTCTTCACCGCCGACGATCAGGTCGAGCGTGTCGCTCACACCCATAAACTCCATGGCCAGCCGGGCGCGGCGGCTGACGTCCACCGTTGCCAGCGCCACGCGGCAGCCGCGATCACGAAACGCCCCCAGCAGGGACACCGCCCCGCGGATTGGTCGGATGAACCGGCTCAGGTCTTCGCTCGAAATCTCGTCGGCACGCTCGAAGGCCTGCTCGCAGAGCCGCAACGTGTCACTGCGGCCGATACCGTCAAGATAATCCGTGCCGGCTTTTATTACGATTTCGCGCTTTTTGAGGCCGACCGGCCCCTCGGGCCGGAGACATCCGGCTTTTTCATCCACCCCAAGGGCCCACCGCAGGCCGGCCTCGTGCTCCTCACCCAGCCCAAGCGCTTCGCAGATGAGCCGGGCGCGCAGCGCCACCATCTGCGACCAGTAGTGGTAGAGCTCGATCAGGGTCCCGTCCTTGTCGAAAATCACCAGGCCCACGTCGCGGATTACGTTTGAGTTTACGGAAAGGTCGATCATAATGAGTGGAGTTGAGTGTTTCGTGTTCGCAGTTTGGTTTCTTTCCAAAACACCAAATACCAATCACCGTTTCGCGGCTAGTCCTTCAACGCCCCCATCGTCAGCCCCTGGACGATGGTTTTGCGCACGAAGAAGGCAAACACCGACACCGGAAGGACGATCAAGGTCGCGGCCGCGCCGATGCCGGCCCAGTCGATCTTGCCGTAGGAGATGAAGTTGTACACGGCCACCGGCACGGTTTTCGTCTGCGGGCCGGAGAGGATCAGCGAGAAAAGGAACTGGTTCCAGGAGAAAATGAAGGCCATGATGGCCGCGGTGGCGATGCCGTTTCGCACCAGGGGCAGCACGATGATGAGAAAGCTTTTCAAGCGGGAGCACCCGTCGATCATGGCCGCGTCTTCCAGTTCGGCCGGTACGCTTTCGAAAAAGGCGACCATCAGCCATGCCACCATGGGCAGCGTGATGATCAGGTGGGTGAGGGTCAGCGCCGTATAGGTGTCGATCAGTTTCAGGTACCGGAAAATGATGTACCACGGCAGCAGGTAGCTCACGAACGGCGTCATCCGGGCAAGCAGGATGATCATTCCGATCTTGCCCTGCCGGTACTTGGCAATGGAGTAGGCTGCCGGCAGTCCCAGCACCAGCGAAAGGCCGGTGGCCAGGGTGGCGATGATGAGGCTGTTCATCAGGTACCGGAAAAAATTGTGCTGCTGGAACACCGCCTGAAAATTTTCCAGCGTGGGGGTGAAAATGAACTCCGGCGGGTAGGCGATGTTCTGCACGCCGGTTTTAAGGCCGGTCATGATCATCCAAACAAAGACAAACAGCGGCCCAACGCACAGAGCTGCGGCGCCCGCATAGAAGAGAGCTGATCGGAAGGTCTTGATGGCGGCACGTTTCGTCATTGTCTCTCGCATGCCATACAATCAGCGGTCCAGGGCGCTGAGCCGCATCCGGTTCATGACCACGTTGAACACCAGCACGATCATGAACACCACCACCATGAGGGCCGAGCCGTAGCCGGCTTTGAAAAAGCCGAACCCGACCTGATAGGAATAAAGGTAGAGGGTTTCCGACGCGATGCCCGGTCCGCCCTGGGTGATGGTGTAGATCATGTCGAACTCCTTGAGGTTGTCCAGCGAGCGCAGCATCAACGCCGCAATCAGCACCGGCCGGATCAGGGGCAGGGTGATGTACCAGAAAATCTGCAGCGCATTTGCCCCGTCGATGCGGGCGGCCTCGTAGGGGTCCGGCGGCAGGGATTTGAGCCCCGCGAGCACGATGAGGGTGATCATGGGGGTCCACTTCCACACATCCACCATCACCAGCGACAGCACCGCGGTGTGCTCGCCGCTCACCCACAGGCTGCCGGGCAGGCCGATGCTGCGCAGCAGGTAGTTCAAAACCCCGATCTCGGGGTTGAGCATGACCCGCCAGATCAGCGCGACGGCCACCGGGGTGGCGGCAAAGGGGAAAATGTAGATGGCCTGGACGGCTTCGCTGCCCCTGAATTCGCGGTTGAAGTACAATGCGATGAGAAGCCCCAGGGATAGTTCGAGAAAAAGGCTCAGGCCGCTGAAATAAACCATCACCTTGATCCCATTCCAGACGCGCTCATCCGTGGCCAGCTCTAGGAAGTTGTCCAAGCCGATGAAGCGCGGCTGGCCTAACCCCACGGTCCACTTGGTGAAAGCGAGGTAGAGGTTGAAGGCGATCGGCAGCACCACGATGAGAAAAAGCACGATCACCGCCGGCGCCGGATAAACCTGGGCCTGGCGGCGATCCACGAAGCGGCTGATGGCGCTGAGGGTATGGCTCATGTGTGGGGCTTGTGTCCCGGCGATCCTGAAACGGGTCTTCGTCCGGGGTCTTTCACGAATGAACCTCGGTCCATAAAAGTCTTGCTCCTGTGGGAGTGGCTTCCAGCCACGATTTCAATCGACATCAATAGCACTTCCTGCCGCGGCAGGATGCCGCTCCCACAGCGTAATCTGACCACATCCGGCTTAGATTTCCATCTTCTTGTCCATCAGCTCGGCGGCTTTCTTGGCCGCAGCCTCTACATCCTTGCCCTGGATGGCCTCCACGATCACCTGGCCGGTGATGTCCCGGATCTCGGGCACGTTGATGACGGGCGGATTCCACTGGGGTTGGCCGAGTTCAAAGGACTTCTGCGTGTTGGCCGTCCAGTCCGGCTGCTTGTCCCCGGCTTTGTATTCGGCGGAGTTCCAGGCCGATGCGCGCCCTGCCGGAACACCGGCCAACAGTGCGCCCAGAGCGTTTTGTTTGTTCGTGGCCCACTGAATGAACAGCCAGGCTGCTTTCTGGCGGTCGGCCGGGCTGTTCTTGTTGATGGCCAGACTCCAGTTGGAAACGTGCGGCACGCTGCCGGCCGGGCCGGCCGGGATAACCGCATAACCGACCTTGCCGGCCACCTTGGATTCCTTGGGGTTTTCGTACAGCGACTTGAACACGTTGGCATCGTAGATCATGGCGGCTTTGCCCTCCATGAAGGCGGAGGTGCTCTCGGCCCAGTGCAGCATGGTGCCGCCTTCGGGGCCGTAGTTCCTGAGCAGGTCGCCGTAGAACTTGAAGCTGGCGATGCTGCCGGGAGCGGCGAGATTCGATTTGCCCTGGGCGTTGGTCCAGGACCCGCCGAAGCTGTAAAGGAAGTCCACCCACTGGGAGGTGGCCGCGGCGCCCTTGCCCCGCAGGGTGATGCCGACCATCTTCTTGCCGTCAACCTCCTTGCCGTGGAAGAACTTGGCGGTCTCTTCCAGCTCTTTCATGGTCGCGGGGACCTTGACATTGAACCGGCCGAACAGGTCCTTGCGATAGGCCAGAAGCGAGGTTTCGGTGTTGATCACGACGCCGAGCTGTTTGCCGTCGGCCGATGCGGCCTTGGTGAAGCTGGCAAAGAAATCCTTGGGATCCCAGCCGGCCTCGGTGAGCTTGGAGTCCTTGATGAAATCGTCCAAGGGCTGCAGCCAACCGGCCTTCCAGTAGTAGAGCTTGTCCTGCCCCGGCATGATCATGTAGCCGTCGATCTTGCCGCCGGCATTGAGCTCGATGGTGCGCTTGTTCCGGTATTGATCCTCCGGAAAGACCTCCATGACGACCTTGACGCCGGTCAGTTTTTCGAACTCAGCGACCTTGGGCTCGATGTAGGAGGTGAACGGGTGCTTGTTCATCAGGAACCGGATCTCGGCGCCTTTGAACTGCATCCAGTTGACCTGGGCCAAAGCGGTTCCGGATGCCATCACAGCGTACAGCAGGGCCATCAACACGACGCATGCAATTCTTCTTTTCATGTCACGCCTCTCTTTCGCAGTGGGTTCAAACAATGGTTTGCAACGTTTCCCGGTCAAACAGGTGGGTCTTGGTCATCTCCACTTCCACTTCCAACGTCTGCCCCACGGTCAAGGGGCGTTCCGGGGACTCCATGCGGGCGACGATGGAATGGTTGCCGCAGGTCAGGTAGACAAACATCTCGGCCCCCAGGGTTTCAACCACGTCGGCTCGCGCCGCCAGAGTGTTACCCTGGTCGTTGGCTTTTCCGGTCGCAGGCGTCGCCATGTCCTCGGGCCGCACCCCGAAAATGACCGGCCGGCCGGCATACCGTTCGATTTGGTTGCGAAACGTGTCGGGAAGCCTCACCTTGAATCCGTCGGCATCAATGAAATAGCGCCCCTGTTCAAAGACCAGCGTGGATTCAATGAAGTTCATGGCCGGCGAGCCGATGAACCCGGCCACAAACTGGTTGGCGGGGTGTTTGTAGACCGCCAGGGGCGCTCCGGACTGCTGCAGGGCGCCCTTGTGCATGATAAAGATCCGGCTGGCCATGGTCATGGCTTCCACCTGGTCGTGGGTGACGTAAATGATGGTCGCGCCCAGGCGGCGATGGAGCTTGCTGATTTCGGCCCGCATGGCGACCCGCAGCTTGGCGTCCAGGTTGGACAGCGGCTCGTCGAACAGAAACACCTTGGGCTTGCGCACGATGGCCCGGCCGACGGCCACGCGCTGCCGCTGGCCGCCGGAGAGCTGCTTGGGGCGGCGGTCCAGCAGTTCGTGGATGCCTAGAATGTCTGCTGCTTCTTGTACGCGCTGGTCGATCTCCTCTTTCGGGAACTTGCGCATCTTCAGCCCGAAGCCCAGGTTTTCGCGGACGTTCATGTGGGGGTACAGGGCGTAGTTCTGGAAGACCATGGCGATGTCCCGGTCCTTGGGCTCGACGTCGTTGACCAGCCGGTCGCCGATATAGATCTCGCCCGACGACACGGGTTCGAGACCGGCGATCATCCTGAGCGCCGTGGTTTTGCCGCACCCGGACGGCCCCACCAGCACCGCAAACTCACGGTCCTGGATCTCGATACTGAGGTTGTCGACGGCGGTCACCGACTTGAACTGCTTGACCACGTTTTTAAGGGTTACGCCGGCCACCTTTCATGCCTTTCTGCAGAGTGAGTATCCTGTCTTTTCGTGGAAACGGCACCCTGCCGCGATAGGCTTGCGTCGAGCTTCGATCGAATCGTGGTTGGAGCCTACTCCGCCGAAGCAGCTGCGGCTGCGATGGCCGTGAGCCACTCCCACCCCACACCTGCTGCCGCCGCTAAATGCTGTATGACGAAAACCCCCCGTCGATCGGCACCACCACTCCGGTCACGAAACTCGACGCATCCGACAGCAACCATACGAGAGTGCCGATCAGGTCGTCCGGCTCCCCGTAGCGGCCCATGGGGGTGTGGGCGATCACCTTGCGCGCACGGGGCAGCAACTCGCCCGTCTTCCGGTCGATGTGAAGGAACTTCAGCTGTTCGGTCATGAAAAACCCAGGGGCGAGGGCGTTGACCCGCACCCCGGTGCGCGAAAAATGGACCGCCAGCCAGCGGGTGAAGTTGCTGACGGAGGCTTTCGCAGCCGAGTATGCCGCTACCTTGGTGAGCGGCGTGAAGGCGCTCATGGAAGAGATGTTGACAATGGCCCCCCTGTTTTTTGCCACCATTCCCCTGGAGAAGGCCTGGGTCACGAGAAAGGTGCCCAGAAAGTTGAGGTCGAACACTTGGCGGAACCCGGCGGGGTCCAAATCGAAGAAGGATTTTTCTCCGGGGGCAACGGGCTTTTGCGGCTCATGAAATTCTTCCGAGGTGCTGCCCCGCGGGTCGTTGCCACCGGCGCCGTTGATGAGAAAATCGGGCGGTCCCCACCGGCGGCAGACCGCATCGTAACAGCCCCGGAGCTGGTCCACGTCCAAGACATCGCATCGATACGCCTCGGCGGCTCCTCCGGCCTTGGACACGGACTGCGCCCGGGCTTCGGCCTTCTCCAGGCTGATATCCAGCACGGCCACCTTCACGCCCATGGCGCCGAGGGCCTCGGCCATGTGGCCGCAAAGGTCACCGCCCCCGCCGGTGATGGCGGCGGCTTTCCCGCTTAAATCAAAACGCTTGAGGATCGACTTGGTCATCTGGCTCACACCTGGATCTTTTTACCCGTGGACGCCGATTCAACTAATCAAACATTGCCTCAAAAAGCAACCAGCTGGCTTGCGCCGGTGTTGCCAATTGAACCGGTCTGAAGTATAAATCTGCCGGCTGGCTTGCGCCTGCCGCCACTCTCCACTCAGCGAACCCGATTATGACTGAAATCGCGCCTGTCTCCAAGCTGCGAGACACGAGGCTGGATTTTTTCCGCGGCTTGGCGCTGCTGATTATTTTTATCTCTCACATGCCCGACAACTGGCTGGCGCGCTACAAACCAGGAGCCTTCGGGTTCAGCGATTCGGCGGATATTTTTGTTTTCGTCTCGGGCTACGCCGCCGCTCTGGCCTACAGCAAAATTTTCAGCCGCTCGGGATTTCTCATCGGTACGGCTCGCATTGTCAAGCGCGTTTCCGAGCTTTACGCCTGCAACCTCGGGTTGTTTTTCATTATCGCCGCGCTTTGCGTGGCAGGCAACCGCTATCTGGACACCGGCGTCGACTACGATGGTCTTCTGAACATCACGTTTTTTTTGGAACACCCCGAGGACGCCCTGCTGGGTTTGTATTCCCTGAGATGGGTGCCGAACTATTTCGACATCCTGACCATGTACATGGTGGTGATGGCGATGATGCCGTTTATGATGCTGCTCGCCCGGTTGCATGTGGCGCTCGCGGGGCTTGCCAGCATCGCCCTCTATCTTTGCGTCTACCTGTTTGGGTGGGAATTGCCGGCCGAGCTGGCGTTTGACCGGCCCTGGTTTTTCAATCCTTTTGCATGGCAATTGTTATTTTACACCGGCTTCTTCCTTGCTTCAGGTTGGATCACCCCCCCGGCCTCCCGCCGCTGGTTGACGATTGTATGCGCCGCCTACGTCATCTTGGCCATTCCTCTTTGCCATTTTCCTACTTACTCCGGTGTGGCGTGGTTGAGCTCCGTGGAGGCTTATATCGGGCCTTTTGCAAGCAAGACCGATTTGGGCGTACTGCGCTACGTGCATTTTCTCTGCCTGGCCTACCTTACGGTGACCCTGCTGAAGGGCCACGAAGGCAGCCTTCGCAGTAGGTATGCGGCACCGATCGTCAAGAGCGGCCAGCAGGCGTTGCCGGTGTTCCTCACCGGGATCGCCATGTCGTTTTCAGCGGGCATGGCGCTGGATGTCTGGGGACGCAGCATCCCGAAAACCCTCGTCGTGAATGCCGTCGGCATCGGCCTGCTAGTGCTGACCGCCCACATCGTTGCGTGGTTCAAGTCGGAGCCTTGGCGGCCTCCGGTGAAAACGCGATAGGTTCAGTGCGCTCGATATGCGAGTCCGCGGAACCAAACCTCCTCGTGCGGGAGCGAAAGGGATCGAGCATATGAAGAAGCGGGGCTTTGTTTTTGTAATTTTGTTGGGAATCCTGGCAGGTTCAACCGACGCCATCGCGGCCCTCAGCGCCGCGGAGCGCGAACTGCTGCGCGGGCTGGACGGATTTCGGCTGGCCGTGGAGCGAATCAAGCCCGAAATCGAGCGGGACGGACTGTTCCGAGATATCCTCCTGAGCGATATGGAACTCAGACTGCGCATGGCCGGTATAAAAACCTTGTCGGAGGAAGAGGCCGAAAGCAAGCCGGAGGCTCCGGTGCTTTACCTCTATATGGATGCAATGAAATGCTCGCTGGGTTATGTTTACACGCTGCGGCTCTCCCTGATGGAGCCGGTCAAACTGACGCGCAACAATGTGAAAGTCTCCGCAACCGTACTGAGGATTCCAGGCGAATTGGGGATAACTGCTCACCTTTCCGAGATCAGGGAGGCAGCCGGGGATTTCCTTGAGGAGTTCATCAAGGCCTGGAAGGCAGCCAACCCAAAAAAATAAAAACAGACGCTTCCCTGATTTTTAATTGACGCTCGGTTGCTAAGACATTAGGATTGATTATCATTTGACCAATCGGCATTGCTGCCCCGAACACGGTGAGCCATTCGCCTGATGTGGTGCAGGTGGTATTCCCCAATGGGTTGTGGTTGTTAAACAATGAAACGCTCGGGTCTTCTGCTCCTGTCCACTTGCCTGCTGGTCGGCGGCGCTTTCGCGCAGCAACCACAGCCCGGCGACACACTTCTCCACCCTCCCTCCGCTATGACCGCCTACAAGGACCTCGCCTACGTGCCCGGCGGGCATGAACACCAAAAGCTCGACCTGTACATTCCGATTGACGGCGACGGACCCTTTCCACTGATCATATGGATCCACGGCGGCGCATGGAAGTATGGGAGCAAGGACGGCTGCATCCCGCTGCCCTGGGTCGCGAAAGGCTACGCGGTTGCCAGCGTCAATTATCGTTTGAGCCAGGACGCGAGGTTCCCGGCTCAGATCAAGGACTGCAAAACGGCGGTGCGCTGGCTGCGGACGCATGCCGGGCAGTACAAGATCGATCGCGATCGTTTTATCGCCTGGGGGGATTCGGCCGGAGGCCACCTCGCGTCGCTGCTCGGCACGGCGGGGGATGCCGCCGAGTGGGAACCGGGGCCGCCGGCGGAATCCAGCCGGGTTCAGGCGGTGATCGACTGGTATGGGCGCGCCGACCTCAGGCGGGTGTGCACGGACCCGGGCATGGCAGAGCACCCGGTTGCCCAACTACTGGGCGGCAGCGGCGAGCGGGTTGCCGAAATCGCTCGTAAGGCAAGCCCCATCACCTACGTATCGAACGACGACCCACCGTTTTTAATCATGCATGGCGACGCGGACCAGACGGTCCCCGTTCAGCAGAGCGTGGCCTTCGCGGAGGCTTTGAAGAAAATGGATGTGCCGGTGACACTGGTGATTCTGCAGGGGGTAGATCATGGGGGGAGGGAGTTCCTGAAGCCTGAGAAGGTGAAAATCATCGATTCGTTTCTGAGAGAGTATCTCAGACGTCCGCCGAAGCTCGCCAAGGCCGGCTAAAAAAGCGGGGAATTGGAATCATCCCCTCTTCCTTTCTTCAGATCCAACTTCCCAGCGTTTACAGCATCATGCAAACTCGGCCAGGATCTCCTGCTCCACCCGAAAGACATAGGCGATCAGGGCGGCGCGGATCCACATGCCGTTGCGCTCTTGGCGCCAGTAGGCCGCGCGCGGGTCCTTGTCCACCGCGACCTCGATCTCGTAGCGTCGGGGCAGGGGGTGCATGATGGCGCAGTGGGCGTGGATCTTGGCGAGGTGCTCCTTCTTGAAATGAAAGGCCGGGAAGGTCTCCATCTCGCTTTTCGGGTCGTTGGCATACTCGTTTTGAATGCGGGTCATGTAGATGGCATCGACCTTGGGCATGACGCTTTCGAAGTCGTCCGTCTCGTGGAAGGGGATGCCGTGTTTCGCGAGAAAGCTCTTGATGTCGTCTCTCATCCGGAAGACCTCGGGCGAGACGTAGTAGAGGGTGACATCCTTGTAGTTTTTCATGAGGTAGGAGAGCGAGCGCACGGTCCGGCCACGCTTGAGGTCACCTACCATGGCGATCCTTTTGCCGTCGAGGCCGCCGATGGCCTGAAACTCACGCTGCAGCGTGTAGATGTCGAGCAGGGCCTGGGTCGGGTGCTGGTCGGGACCGGAGCCGCCGTTCAGGACCGGCACCGGCCGTTCGGTCTGATTCAGCACCCAAGCGGTCTTCTCGGCAAACCCGGCTTCGGGATGCCGGGAGATGATCATGTCCACGTAGCTTGCGAAGGTGCGGATCGTGTCCTCAGGGGATTCGCCCTTTACCTCGGAACTGGTGCTCGTGCCGCGGCTTTCGGAGACGTTCAGGCCCAGGAGATAGCAGGCGTTCTGAAACGATAGAAACGTCCGGGTGGAGGGCTGTACGAAATAGAGCATGGCCCGCTTATGCGGCAGCAGGCTGCTGAGCTTCTGAGCGCCCACCTTGGTTTTCGCGAGCAGTCGGATCTTAGCCGCAAGATCGCAGAGGTCATCCAGGAACTGCCGGTCGAATTGCTGGGCGAAGATCACATCGAAGACGCGCCCCCTCTGTTTGTAGAACTCCAGCTTTTCATCCACCGCTTTGCTGTAAAACTCGTCCCATCCCTCGTAGGTCTGTTTGGTCGTTTCGGCGTAGCGCTCCATGGGCCTCTCCTGGCGGTTATCAAAATGGTTTGTAAGTTGGCCGATCGCATGGGTGGGGAATAAGATCTTATTCTTGGAATGATCTCAAAATTAATATTGTGTGTCAAGCAAGATGAAGGCACAGGATATAGTGGTTTATTGCCCCGGCATGCCATTTTTTGGAAATTAGTTGGCTGCCGGGGCCATAAATCATGGCAGGAAAAACGCTCGAGCAAACTCGCCAAATCTTTTTTGTGAACCCAGCTGCGGCGCTTAAGGCTGCAGCTGAGAGAGACCTTGGGTCCAATTGCATCCGCATCTTCAGGTGCAGGCATTCTCCCGGGCAACTCCAGGCGCCGGGTCCGCATCGTTGGGTAAGGCCCGGCGGGAGGCCGGGTCAAAACCGTTTCATCCCAGAATGGCCTTCAGGTCCTCATCCGCCGTGCCGATGGGTTTGATGTTAAATGTTTTCACCAGCGTGTCGAGCACGTTCGGAGTCAGAAACGCCGGCAGCGAGGGGCCCAGGCGGATGTTTTTGATCCCCAGGTGCAGCAGTGCAAGCAGAACGCACACCGCCTTTTGTTCGTACCAGGATATGATCAGGGACAGCGGCAGGTCGTTGACCGGCACGCTGAACGCTTTGGCCAGGGCCGAGGCGATCTGAACGGCCGAATAGGCGTCGTTGCACTGGCCGGCATCGAGCAGGCGGGGGATGCCGCCGATATCGCCGAGGTCTTTGTCGAAGAAACGGAACTTGCCGCATGCCAGCGTCAACACCACGCAGTCCTTGGGAACTTTTTCCACGAACTCGGTGTAGTAGTTGCGGCCCGGCTTGGCCCCGTCGCAGCCCGCCACCAGGAAGAAGTGCCGGATGGCTCCGGACTTGACCGCTGCGATGACCTTGTCCGCAACTCCCAGGACCGAGTTCCGGGCGAACCCGACCGTCACTTCCTTGCCGTTTTTATCCTCTTGAAAACCGGGGAGCTCCAAAGCCCGTGCGATCACGGGCTTGAAATCGGTGCCGGATATGTGCGGGATGCCGGGCCAGCCGACCATGCCGCTTGTGAAAAGATTCCCCTTGTAATCGTCCTTGGGTCGCTGGATGCAGTTGGTTGTCATCAGGATGGAACCGGGGAAGTCGGGAAACTCCCTGATCTGGTTTTGCCATGCCGTGCCGTAGTGTCCATAGAAGTGCTTATATTTTTTAAGTTTGGGGTAGCCATGCGTGGGCAGCATTTCCCCATGCGTGTAGATATTGATGCCTTTGCCCTCGGTCTGTTTGAGGAGCGCTTCAAGATCCCTCAAGTCATGGCCTGATACCAGAATAGCCTTGCCCTTTTTGTGGCCCAACGGAACCTTCGTCGGCACCGGGTGGCCATAAATGCCCGTGTTCCCTGCATCCAGAAGTTCCATGGCCCGCAAAGCGGCTTCACCGCACTTGAGCGCCAAGCCGACCCACTGGTCCAGGCTCAAATCCGTTCGTTGAATGGCGGCCAGGCCCTCATGGACAAACGCGTACACCTTGTCGTCCTGCTGCCCCAGAACCTGAGCGTGGTCGGCATAGGCGCTCACGCCCTTGATTCCGAAAAGGACGGTGTGCTTCAGCGAGAGGATATCGGGGTTCTCAGCGGGATAGGATTTCAGGCCGACAGGCTCGGCCTGCTTGACCAATTCGGCCAGGGTGGAGGACGGCATAAACGCCGCAGCCCCGTCGGGAAAATCGATCTTGCCGCCGGCGGTTTTTACCTTCGCCTTGAGCCGGTCGCGTTTCTGGGCCGCCTGGCCGATTAAATCGATGAAACGCGCCGGGTCGAAATCGACATTCGTCAGGGTCGAGAAGGCCGCTTTCACGGTAAAGACATTAACGTCCGGGTCGGACACCCCGACTTTCCGGCCTTCCACAGCAACCTGGGACAGTCCCATGAGCGTGTAAAGCAGAAGGTCCTGAAGCGCGGCAACCTCGGGCTGTTTACCGCAGACTCCCAGCACCGTGCATCCTGTTCCCTTAGCCGTCTGTTCGCATTGATAACAAAACATGGGCGTTCTCCTCTCTGTGAATGTGGGTTGAGGTCGCAGTTTGTCAGGAAAATAGGTTGGATGAGACCCAAAGGCATTGATCTATGTCAATAGAACACTGACGCTCTTAACAGTTGCCATTGCAGCCATGATAGTCAACACTAGCTGAAGGCATTGCAGAAAACATTGTAGGCCGGCCTGGGAATTTGAAGTTGATACACGCCGTGAATTTTGCCATATTTACCGAATTTGCATGCAGCAGGATATGGCTCGTTGAGCCACTCGATTGGCAATGAAGGGTGGGAGAGGGTTTCGGTATCGATGAGCCGACATCACCAAGGCAGCTCCGGCGGCGACGGCTGAATCGCGGCTGGAAAACCGCTCCCGCAGAAATAAAAAACGCAACGGCACCATTTGGGGAGCCGTAATCCGAGGATGTTTTTATGCCCGTTGAACGACTGAAACAGCATATTCTTGAACAAATCGCCGAGGCCGGCAGGAAGGCTTTCGGACAGGCCCCGGAGGGGCTCGAGATCGGTTTTCCGCCGGACCTCCAGCTTGGGCACTTTGCCGTGGGCTGCTTTCCACTTTCCAAAAAACTTCGCAAGAGCCCCGCTGAAATCGCCAATACGCTCGCCGCCGCCATATCCGCCGACGAGGTGATCGAGTCGGCCACCGCCGCCGGGCCCTACATCAATTTCATGCTCGCCAATCGGGTTTTCTGCGGCAACGCCATCGACACCATCCTCGCGGCCGGGGACCGCTACGGCGATGTGCCTTTGGGGCGGAACCAGCGGGTGATGGTCGAGTATCTTTCGCCCAACACCAACAAGCCGCTGCACCTGGGGCACCTGCGCAATGCCGCCCTGGGCATATCGGTGTCGCGGATGCTCGACGCCACCGGGCACTGGCTGGTCAAATCCATATTGATCAACGACCGGGGGGTGCATATCTGTAAAAGCATGCTCGCCTGGGAGCGCTTCGGCAAAGGCGCAACCCCGGAGTCGGAAGGCGTAAAGGGCGATCACTTCGTCGGCAAATGGTACGTTCGCTACGCTATCGAATCCGAAAAAGACCCGACTCTCGAGCAGAACATCCAGGAAATGCTCAAGAAATGGGAATCAGGCGATCCCGGGACGCTGGCCCTCTGGAAGAAGATGAACCAGTGGGTCTATGACGGCTTTGCCGAGACCTATCGGCGGTTCGGGATGGATTTCGACGTCTTCTATTACGAGTCGGACACCTATAAACTCGGCAAGGACGTTATCGCCGAGGGCCTGCAAAAAGGGGTTTTCGCCAAGGACGAACGCGGCAACATCGTCTACCATCTGCCGGAAGCCCAGTTCGGCACGGAAAAAGGCGGCGCCCCCAAGAAGGTGACCGTGCTGCGGCCGGACGGCACGAGCCTTTACATCACCCAGGACATCGGCACGGCGATCCTCAAAGTCACCCAGCAAAAGCTGGATTCATCGGTGTATGTGGTCGGAAGCGAGCAGGAGCATCACTTCAAGTGCCTCTTCTCGATGCTGGGAGCGCTTGGGTACGCGTGGGCTTTGAGCTGCCACCATCTGTCCTACGGCATGGTCTACCTGCCCGAAGGCAAGATGAAGTCGCGCGAAGGCAAGGTGGTGGACGCCGACGACCTGATCGCCGGCATGGCGGAATTGGCGGAGGAGGAAATCCGCAGGCGCGACCCCGAGCGTAAGCTCTCCGAAGCCGAGGTCGGGCGCCGCGCTGCGATCATCGGCGTCGGTGCCATCAAGTACTACCTGCTGAGGGTGCGCCCCAGCCAGAGCATCAACTTCGACCCGGCCGAGTCCATCTCCTTCGACGGCTTCACCGGACCTTACTGCCAGTATGCCTACGCCCGGATCTTCGGCATTCTCGAAAAAGCCCGGCAGCGCGGGATGGAAGGCCATGCGGTCGATTTTGCGCTGCTCGGGAACATCGAGGAACTGCTGCTGCTCAAGATGCTGATCCAGTTCCCTGAGGAGGTGGCCAGCGGCATCGCCGAGTACAACCCCTCGCGGGTGGCCGTGCACGTTTTCAACACGGCCAAGGCCTTCAGCCAGTTCTACAACAAGCACGCGGTCCTTCAGGCCGGGAGCAACGAGCTCACCGCCGCCCGCCTGGCCCTGATCAAGGCGACGGCGGTGGTTTTGAAGCGGGGTCTGAATCTGCTGGGAATAGATGTTCTCGAAAACATGTGAGGTCGAGACACATGCAATCGCGTATCCTCATCAAGATCGGCGGCCGGGCCTTTGACGGCGAAGACGGATTCAAGGAGCTCGCCCATGGAATCAAACAGAACCCGGAAGCGGAAGTGGTCATCGTGCACGGCGGCGGGGCCGAGATCTCCCAGGCCTTGAAAGCCGCCGGCCGCGAGACGGTCTTCGTGGACGGCATGCGGGTGACCCAGGCCGAGGACATTAAAATCGTCGAGTCGGTGCTCTCCGGTGCCATCAACGAGCGCATTGCCGGCTGGCTTGCAAAAAACGGGGTCTGCTGCCGCAGGTTGTCAGGCAAGACGCAGGGGCTCCTGATCGCCGAGCCGCTTTTGGCACGCGGCGGGAAAAGCATGGGATTCGTCGGAAAAATTGCGAGCGTCAACGCAGCGGTCGCACTCGATGCGCTGGCGAAAAAGGAGGTGCCGGTGGTGTCGCCCATCTCCGGGGATTCCCAGGGGCAAAGCTACAACGTGAACGCCGACAGCGCCGCGGCGGCCCTGGCTGCTGCCGCAGGCTGCACCGATCTGGTCTTCGTCACCGATGTGCCCGGTGTCATGGTCGGTAAAGAAATCCGCTACCATCTCACGGTGGCCGAAGCCAAGGGCCTGATCGCCGACGGCACGATCTCAGGCGGCATGGTGGCCAAGATGGAGTCCGTGTTCGAGGCCCTCGATGGAAAGGTGCCCCGGGTCCATGTGATCCAGTGGCAGGGCCCTGAGACGCTGCGCAGTATCGTTACCCACAAACAGATACCAGGGACCAGTATCCGACATGCATGAAATAACATGCCAACCTGTTGAGCCGGTCGATTTCAACTCGGTGCGCCGCGTGGAGGGCTTTGAGAACATCACGGCCGATTACCCGGCCTACCTCAGCGACGAGTCCAAATTTTCCTGCCGGCCCTTCGACCAACTCTTCTTTCCTAAGAGCGAAGCGGAGCTGGCCGCGGTGATGAAGGAAATGGCCCGCCGCGGCATCAAGGTCACCATTGCCGGTGCACGCACCGGGCTAGTGGGCGGCTGTGTTCCGAATCAGGGGGCACTGGTCTCGCTGGAAAACCTCGACCGGGTGCTGGCCCTGTACTATGATGTTCCGGCCGCGGAGTGGCGGCTGAAAGCCCAGTGCGCCGTGAACCTGAGAACCATCGCGGCCCAGCTGGCCGTGAAGAGCATTCCGGACATCGAGCGCTGCGCCGACGGCATGACATTGGTCGAGATGGACCGCTTCCGCCAGGATCCCGACTTCTATGCTTACCCCCCGGATCCGACTGAAATGAGCGCTTCGTTAGGCGGCACGGTGGCCACCAATGCCTCGGGCGCACGCACCTTCCGCCACGGGCCGACCCGCGACTGGGTGCGCGGGATCCGCGTGATGCTGGCCAACGGGGAGTTGCTGCACCTGCCGCGCGGGAAGTATTTTGCATCGCCCAGCGGTGAATTCACCGTCACGGACAGCGCCGGCAGCGACTACAAGGTGCGCCTCCCCAGCTACAGTTCCCCGCGCACCAAGAACACCGCCGGCTTTTTCACCGCCCCACACATGGACCTGGTCGATCTATTCATCGGTTCTGAGGGCGCCTTCGGGATCATCACCGAGGTCACGGTAGGCCTCCTGAAGCGCACGCCGAAGATCTCGGTCGTCCAGTTCCTTTCCTCCGACGAACAGGCCATCGCGCTCGTGCAAACGCTGCGAGCGGACCCCCGCATTCGGCTCGACTTTCTGGAGATGTACTCGGGAACCGCCATCGACCTTCTGCGGGAACGGCAGCACCGGGACGCCAAGTCGGTCGGCACCCCGGCCATCCCCGCAACGGCGAAGTCAGCGCTTTTTTTCGAGCTGGATTTCGACCCGACCGCTAAGGAGGTTCAGATGGAGGCATTGGATTCAGCCACGAGAAGCTGCGGGGCGTCTCCGGCCGATTCCTGGGCCGCCTACGAGAGCCGCGAGCTGGACCGACTCAAGAATTTCCGGCACATTTTGCCGGAAACCATCAACGCGATCATTGCCGAGCGCAAGAAGCAGCACCCCGGCCTGCACAAGCTGGGGACCGACCTGGCGGTCCCGGACGAGCACTTGGCGGACATGTGGGCGGTCTACCGGGACGCGCTCGCGGGCGCCGAGCTGGAATGGGCGGCTTTCGGCCACATCGGCAACAACCATGTCCACATCAACATCATGCCGCGCGACATGGCCGATCTACAGAAGGCGCTGGGCCTTTACCAGATGTTTGCCGAAAAGGCGGTCGCGTTCGGCGGGTCGGTTTCAGCCGAGCACGGCATCGGCAAGCTGAAGGCCAAGTTTCTGAAAACCATGTTCAGCCTTGCGCACATTGAAGAGATGCGCGCAGTGAAGCGGGCTTTAGATCCCAATCTTTTGCTTAACCCGGGGAATATATTTGAGGAGTAGGGTTCAGGGGATCAAGTGAAGTGTATTCGATGAAGAAAAATTCCAGTGCTCTGTTTCCTTGTGGGAGCGGCATCTTGCCGCGATAACCAATCAGCAACGTCCATCGTAATCGTGGCTGCTAGCCACTCCCACAAAAGACCCAACACTTAACACCAACCAACAAAACCCATGAAACTCGTCGTCTGCGTCAAACAGGTACCGGAGATCACCAACGTGCGGGTCAATCCCGAAACCGGGACGTTGATCCGCGAGGGTGTCGCCTCGATTCTGAACCCTTTTTGCGAATACGCGCTGGATCACGCCGCGCGGCTCAAGGCGCAAAACCCGGACATCGAGATCATCGCCGTCAGCATGGGGCCTCCCCAGGCCCAATCGGCGCTCATGCGCTGCCTGGAGCTTGGGGCCGACCGCGCGATCCTGGTGAGCGACCGCAAGTTCGCCGGCGCCGACACGTGGGCCACGGCGCTGACCCTGGCAGCGGTCATCCGCACGGCGGAGCCGGATGCCGACCTGATCCTGGTCGGCAAGCAGGCCATCGACGGCGACACCGCCCAGGTGGGCCCGGAAATCGCGGAAATCCTCGGGATGGCCCAGATCATGTACGGGGTGGAGATGTTCCTCACGCCCAACCGCAAGCGCATCCGCGTGAAGCGCGAGGTCGAGTCCGGGTACGAGATTCTGGAGGCGCGCCTGCCGGTTCTCGTTTCCGCCAGCAAAGGCGAGGTCATGCGGCGCATGCCGTCGCTGGCCGATGTTCTGTCTGCGCGGCGCAAGGAAATGAACGTCGTCACGGCCGCGGATTTAGGCTTGTCGGAAAACGAGCTCGGCCTGGCCGGGTCCTACACCCAGGTGGTCAAGGTCTTCCCACCCCAGCCCAAAAAAGACGGGTTGAAGCTGGAGGGCCTTGAACCGACCGCAGCGGCCAAGGAGATTGCGGCCTTCCTAAAATCGGAAGGGTATGTATGAGCTCAAAGCAGGAAGCGTGACGTTTAAAGACACAAATTTCGATCGGGAGTGCGCAGCAACCAGAACCTTCTGTCTTTTCTTTCGACAAGCAAACCGAAGCCGGGTTGAAAAATGCTGAAGATCGACCAACCAATCTGTAATCTCTGCGGCCTGTGTCAGAAATCCTGCCCCTTCGGCGCGATTTCTGCCGGTGAAAAGAAAGTTACGGTCGACGAGCGCTGCACGCTCTGCGGCGCCTGCGTCAACGTCTGCCCTCAATCGGCTCTTTCCATAGAGCGCCGGCAGGCTTCGCCGGAAGAACTTGAACGCTACAAGGGGGTTTTCGTCTGGGCCGAGTTCGAGAACCGCGGGGAGAAGCTGGTTCCACGCAAGGTCGTCTACGAGCTGCTCGCCCACGGCCGCAAGCTGGCGGACCGGCTGGGGCAACCCTTGGCGGCCGTGGCCCTGGGCGACGACCGCGTGCAAGATCTCGAGCGGCTGTGCCGCCAGGGGGCTGACCGCGTCGTTTGCTGCCGGCACGATTTGCTCGGCGGCTATACCACGGACGGGTTCACCACGGCGCTGGCGGCGGTGGTCGCCAAGGAGAAGCCCTCGGTGCTGCTCTTCGGCGCGACCCCCAACGGCCGCGACCTGGCCCCCCGGGTGGCCGCCCGCCTGCGGTTCGGCCTGACGGCGGACTGCACCGGGCTTGCCATCGACGAACAGGGCCAGCTCGTGCAGACGCGGCCGGCCTTCGGCGGCAACATCATGGCGAGCATCATCTCGCCTTACACCCGGCCGCAGGCTGCCACGGTTCGGCCGAATGTTTTTACCGCGGCTGTGCCGGACCCCCGCCGGCCGGTTGCGATCGAGGATTTTCCCGTCAACCTGTCGAAGGCCGCCATCCGCACCAAGGTGGTGGAGCAGATCCAAATGGACTCGGAGGGTGAGAAGATCGAGGAGGCGCACATCATCGTCTCGGCCGGCCGCGGCTGCGGGGAGCCCTCCAACCTGGACCTGGTGCGCAGCCTGGCGCACAGGCTCGGCGGCACCTTGGCAGGCTCGCGGGCCATCGTCGAGCTCGGCTGGATCCCCCACACGCTTCAAGTAGGCCAGTCCGGCACCACGGTGGGGCCGGACCTCTACATCGCCGTCGGCATCAGCGGGGCCGTGCAGCACATCGTCGGGATGAGCTCGTCGAAAAAGATCATCGCCATCAACAAGGACCCGGATGCGCCCATCTTCAAGGTTGCAGACCTCGGGATTGTCGGCGACGCCATGGCCATATTGCCTAAGCTGTTGGACGCCATCCGGTCGTAAGGCATTCCAATATCCGAGAAGGGAAACGCCAAGACCGTGTACTGGGAACCTCACTTTGAAACCATGCCGCAAGTTCACCTGCGCGCGCTGCAGTGGCAGCGCCTGCAGGCAACGCTCAAGCGCGCCCTGGCATCGGCCTACTATAAGCGCATGTACCAGGAAGCAGGGGTTGCAACCGACCGCATCAAGGGGCTTGAAGACCTGCGCCATCTGCCGTTTACGACCAAGCAGCATCTGCGCGAAGGGTATCCTTTCGAGTTTTTGACGATCCGGAAGGATGACGTGATCCGGTTGCATTCGTCCTCCGGGACCACCGGGCAGGCGACCGTGGTCTGCCACAACGCGCATGACTTGGCGGGCTGGGCGAATTTGATGGCGCGCTGCATGTACATGACCGGGGCCAGGTCTTCGGATGTGTTCCAGAACATGACGGGTTACGGCATGTTCACCGGCGGGCTGGGGTTTCATTACGGGGCGGAGCGGCTGGGCATGCTGACCGTCCCGGCGGGCGCGGGCAACAGCAAGCGGCAGATCAAGTTCATGCAGGATTTCGGCACCACGATCATCCATGCGATCCCCAGCTACGCGCTGCATCTGCTTTCGGTCTTCGAAGAAACCGGGGTTGACCCGAAACGCGATACCCATCTGAACATCGCCTACCTGGGTGCCGAACCCTATTCCGAGCACACCCGCAGACGCGTGGAAGAAAGGCTTGGGGCCAAGGTGTTCAACTCCTATGGCCTGTCTGAAATGTCCGGCCCCGGGGTGGCGTTCGAGTGCCTTGAACAAAACGGGATGCACATCTGGGAGGACGCCTATCTGGCGGAGGTGCTGAACCCCACCACGCTGGAACCCATGCCGGACGGCGAAGAAGGGGAACTCGTCCTGACGACGCTCGACCGTGAAGCCATGCCGCTGATCCGGTATCGGACACGGGACCTGACGTCGATTGTCCCCGGAGCCTGTCCGTGCGGGCGCACGCACAGACGCATCTCCCGGATCAAAGGGCGATCGGACGACATGTTCATCATCAAGGGTGTCAACGTCTTCCCCCTGCAGGTCGAAACGCTGCTGATGAGCATCCCGGAAGTGGGCAGGAATTACCAGATCATCCTGGAAAACGAGGGCCCCATGGACGCGATGACGGTGCGGGTGGAAGTGCAGCATGAGTTTTTCCGGGGGGATATAAAAGGCTTGAAGGCCTTGCAGCAGAGGATCACCGCGGCTCTCAAAGGCGAATTGCTGTTCACACCCGGAGTCGCCTTGGTCGAGCCCGATTCACTGCCCAAGAGCGAAGGCAAGGCGGTGCGGGTGGTCGATAGACGCCGCAAAGAATAACCCCGGGCGAAGGCTGCCGACGGCAGGATCCTCGCCGGTCTCAGGAGTGCTCGATGTTTGCCTATCACATTTCGGTGTTTGCTGAAAACAGGCCAGGGCGTCTTGACCACATCACCGGCGTGCTCGCCCAGGCGAATATCAACATCCGGGCCATCAAGATTTCGGACCTCGGCGAGCACGGGGTCGTGAAAATGCTGGTCGATGACCCGGGCACCGCTTACCGCGCCCTCACCCAGGCCGGTGTGCTGGTGTCGCAAAAAGAGATCATCGCCGTTGCGGTTGAAGACCGCCCCGGTGGATTGCACGAGGTGCTCAAGATCTTGACCCGGCAGCGGATCAACGTGGAAGACTCCTATGGATTCGTGCTGCACACGCGGGCGGTATTGGTGATTGAAGTCACGGATGTGGCGGAAACCATGGTGCTGCTGAAGGCAGCCGGTCTGCATCTACTGTCAAAAGAAGAGATTTATACATTGGGCTGAGGAAAAAGTTGCTTCGAAGGTGTTTGGTTTTTTCCTGTGGGAGCGGCATCTTGCCGCGATGGCAAGTTGCTGGAGGCCACTCCCACAAGAGAGACGCTTTATTCCAAATAAAACGGTGCAACACCCGGCAACCCGCCTTCTACGAGATTTCAAGGTTCAGGCCACCCGTCTCGCCGGTGTCCGCTGGCTGCCGTCGCTGTATTCGCGGGTTTTTCGAAACGAGATGTCCGGCCAGTCCTTGATTGCGTACCCGAGGCGAAATTCGTTGGCGCACAGATACGTGAGATATCCTTCGGCATCATAGGCCAAGTCGGAGCGCTGCATCCGTTCAAAACGTTCGAAGGTTTTCCTGTCCTCACCGTCGACCCACCGCGCGGTCGAATAATCCACCGGCTCATACACCGCGTCCACACCGTATTCGGCCTCCAGGCGGGCCATCGTGACATCGAACTGCAAAAGCCCGACGGCTCCCAAAATAAGGTCGCCGCCCACAAGGGTCCGGAACACCTGGATGGCACCCTCTTCCGCGAGCTGGATGAGTCCCTTGTGAAGTTGTTTGGACTTCATCGGGTTTTTCAAGCGCACGCGGCGGAAATGCTCCGGGGCAAAATTGGGGATGCCGGTGAACTGCAGCGGTTCTTTTTCGGAGAAGGTGTCCCCGATGCGGATGGTGCCGTGGTTGTGAATGCCGATAATGTCGCCCGAAAAGGCTTCTTCAACGTTGGTGCGATCCTGGGCCATGAATATGGTGGCGTTGTTGAGGGCAACCTGTTTTCCGATCCGGTGGTGGATCACCCTCATCCCGCGCGTGAACTTGCCGGAACAAATCCGCAGAAACGCGATTCGGTCTCGGTGAGCGGGGTCCATGTTGGCCTGGATCTTGAAAACAAAGCCGGAAAAAGCCTCCTCGCAGGGCTCGACGGTGCGCGTCAGGGCATTGCGCGGCCGTGGCGGCGGGGCCAGCTCGACAAACGCCTCGAGCAACTCCTGCACACCGAAGTTGTTGAGGGCGCTGCCGAAAAACACCGGGGTTTGGCTTCCGTTGAGGAAGTGTTCCCGTTCAAACGGGTTGGCCGCCCCTTCCAGCAACTCCACCTGACCCCGCAGCTCACCCGCCTGACTGCCCAGCAACTGGTCAAGCAGCGGATCGTTTATATCGGTGATTCGGATCCCCTTCCGGTCCCGGGTCTCGAGCCCGGGGGTGAATAGATACAGCTCGCTGCGTTGAAGGTTGTAAACACCTTTGAAATTTTTACCCATGCCGACCGGCCACGAGAACGGCGTGCACTCGATCTGCAGCTTGTTCTCGATTTCATCGAGCAGCGCGATCGGATCCAGCCCTTCGCGGTCCAGCTTGTTGATGAAGGTGATGATGGGGGTATTGCGCATCCGGCAGACTTCCATCAGCTTTTCGGTCTGAAGCTCCACGCCTTTGGTGCTGTCGACAACCATCAGGGCGCTGTCCACCGCAGTCAGAACCCGGAAGGTATCTTCGGAAAAGTCCTGGTGGCCGGGAGTGTCCAGGAGGTTGATTTCCAGATCCCGGTAGTTGAACTTCATCACCGAGGTGGTGACGGATATGCCCCGTTCACGCTCGATCGCCATCCAGTCGCTGGTGGCATGCCGGGCGGCTTTGCGCGCCTTGACCATGCCGGCCATGTGGATGGCCCCGCCGAAAAGCAGCAGCTTCTCGGTTAACGTGGTCTTGCCCGCATCGGGGTGGCTGATGATGCCGAACGTGCGGCGCCGGCCGATCTCATTATGAAATACGTGGTTCATTTTAGCTCTCGTTACGAATACATCTCGCGTGGCGAGGCGGCCCCGCCGGCGGCAGCATTCAACCGCGCAAAGCGCGGCGCAAATTTATCTTCATTCCAGCGTGGTAACGTGATTCCCCAGGAATCAGGGCGGGGGGGCAGTCGGCCGACGAGAAGCCGACCTGAAAACCGCGAGAGGGGTTTACCCTCACCATCTAACCGCTGACGCATCTAACTATACCGCAGCAGCTGACTCGGGTCAAACGGAATTGTGTAACTTTTTCGGTTGCTATGCGTTAAACTAACCGTGTGAACACGTTTAAGGACTTTTATAGCCGGCAGAGGCAGAAATTTTTCAGTTATCTCGTCCGGCGCTCGGGGGACTATCACCTGGCCTGCGACATCATGCAGGAGAGTTTTACCCGGCTTTATGAAAAATACTCGACTGAAAGCTTCACGCCTCAATTGTTGTACACCATCGGCCGAAATCTGGTCCACGATGCGCTGCGCCGGCAAAAACACAACCTGTTGCTTTCAGATGAAAAAGACCAGCCGACAATCGACCCTAACCACAATCTTATGGTGCGCGAAGAGTACCGCCGAGTGATGGCCGCCATGATGCTCCTGGAGGACGACGAAAGGGATCTTCTCTCGCTGGTCGTGAGCAGCGAACAGTCTTACCGCGAGATTGCCGAAATGACCGGCATGAGCGAGGTCAACGTCAAGGTGAAAATCCACCGTGCACGCAAAAAGCTAAGAATTTTTCTCAAAAGGGGTGAAACATGAACGACCACCTCATCAGTATGTACATTGACGATGAGCTCAGCTTGGACGACAAAATCGATTTCGTTGAAACCGTCCATGAGAATAAATATTTCAAGGATGATGCCCTGGACCTCCTCCGGCAGGAAAAACTCATCCGCTCGGAAGTCGTGGAAAGCATGCCGGCTCTCAGAATCAGGGATCAGATCACTCCTTGGCATCTAAAACTGTTCAAACCGGTTGCCGCCGTGGCTGCCGGGTTGGCCGCCGCGGCAGTCTTGTTTTTTATTTTTTTATCGCCCCAGGAACCAACACTGCGACCCTACCGGTTCGTGATCTACCAGCCGGAGGCGGAGCGAGTGGAACTCACCGGGAGTTTCAGCGGCTGGAAAAAGATTCCGCTGAAGCACGCCGGAAACAGCGGCTACTGGGAGATCACCCTTGAGCTTCCTGAAGGCGAGCACCGCTTCAGCTATATCATCGAGGGTAACCGGAAGCTGACCGACCCAACCATTGCGGTCCGCGAAAGCGACGACTTCGGCGGCGAGAACTCAATTTTGACGGTCAAGCTGTAACCGTGAAACACTTGGTGATCCCGATTCTGGCGGTCGTTTTTGCAGCAGAGGGTTGCGCCGCCCACTACCACACCATTCGCAATGGCTACGTCGACGTCTACCTGAAGGCGCCCCGGGCCCAGTCGGTATCACTGGTGGTGTCCGGCGACACCTTCGAAAAAGTCCCTGCAGTTCGGACCCAGCTCGGCATGTGGAAAGTCTCGTTGAACCGGGCAAATGAATTCAAGTATTTTTATTTGGTGGACGGAAAAGTCTACCTGCCGGACTGCCCCTTGAGAGAAAGAGACGATTTTGGGGCTGACAATTGCGTCTTTTCACCCTAAGCGTATGAACGAGGTCGCAAGCGCCATGAGCCGCAAGAAATTGTTGTGGACCACCTTCGTGTTTCTGACCGGAGTTTTCTTCATCTTTGCCGCCACGGCCTCGGCAGACGAGGTGGAGCATAGCCTGTCCCAATTGCCCGCGCAGGTCCAGGAGCGCACCCGTGAGATGATTCGAGCAGGGGTCCGCACCGAGGACGCCGTTCAGTTGGCCCGGAGCATGCTAGCCAATCGTTTTCAAGTGGAACAGATGTTAAAAGCCCAGGCCATCGTTTTGGAGGCCCAGGACCAAGGCCTCCCGCCCATGCCTGTCATCAACAAGGCGCATGAGGGCATGGCCAAGCAAGTGCCTCCTGAAAAGACCTTGCAGGCCATGGAAACCGTGAGATCCCGTTACGCGTTTGCCTACAGCCAGGCCAGGTCGCTCACTCGCGAAAAAGATCATGCCGAACGCCTGGGGAACATGCTCGCCGAGAGTCTCGCCGCCGGTTTCAGCGAGCAGGACGCATCCCAGACGGTGAGACAGCTTCAGGAGCACTCCTTCAAGTGGAACCCGGAGCATTTGAACCAGATGGCAACTGCATGTCTGGCAATGGTGCGGGACATGTCGCGACTCGGCGTACCATCAAATTTATCTGCCCAGGTCATTTCCGGGGCTATTTCTAAAGGCCTCAGCACCAACGACATCGCGAGCATGCACCAGTCCCTGCTCGCTCAGTCACAGACCCAGCCCGCCCAAAGCCTGGCCCAGGGATTCGCACAAGGCATGCAGCAAGGGCAGACGCCCCATGGCGTCGGCATCTCAGGGCAAAGCGGAGCAGCCAGCTCCGGAGGAGTTGGAGGTATGGGTGGAGCCGGAGGGACTGGAGGTGGCGGTGCCGGTGGGGGCGGTGGGCCGGGAGGTGGCGCCGGAGGTGGAGGCGGCCCGGGAGGTGGCGGTGCCGGAGGCAGCCGTTAAACCATTTGTGACGAATGAAGGGATTTCGGCCGGCTGTGGTGCCGGCCGAATATTTTTTAACCGGTTGTAACTTTATGGGAGGTCGCGCGTTAAGGCAGCAAAAGGGTTTGATTCGAGAGTCAGGAAATTGCGAAGGCTGTATTAAAACCACTTCAAGAAAGGAACGCGCGTATGAAAAAATTGATGATGATTGGATGCCTGCTGGTGTCTCTGGTGATGGCAACTTCTCCCGCATATTCGAAAGGTGGCGGAGGCGGAGGCGGCGCTGGAGCTGGGGCCGGCGGCGGTACTGGTGGGGATGGCGGCGCGGGCAACGGTGGGGGTGGAGCGGGAGCCGGCTCAGGTGCGGGAGGCGGCGTTGGAGCTGGGGCCGGAAGCGGTGCCGGCGGGGTGGGGAGTGTCGGCCCTGGTCCTAACGCGTCCGTCGGCCCCGGTTCGAATGCTGCAATCGGAACCGGAAAGGGGAATGCCTTCGGATATGGGCCCGGTAATGGCACGGGAAACCAGGGGGTCGGTCCACAGGACGGCACCGGTTACGGCCCAGGGCCCGGCATGGGCAATGCGTTAGGATTCGGCCCCGGCGACGGCACCGGAAACCAGGGGGTCGGCCCGCAAGACGGCACCGGTTTTGGAGCAGGGGTACAAAAGTAGAAAAAAGCGAACCTCGAGGCAGGGGCGATAAAACCCCTGCCTCAATTTATTGAGAGTCCAGCCCTTGAGAATCTTGAGTCCATCCTCTAAAACCGCTTCATGACCTCATCCGTTAAGTCCTGGGTGCCGGCGTTTCCTCCCAAATCCCGCGTCAACACCTTGCCTTCGCCCGTCACACCCTCGATGGCGGACATGAGTGCCTTGGCGGCAGCCGCCTCGCCCAGAAAATCCAGCATCATCCCAACAGACCAGAGGGCCGCGATGGGGTTGGCCACACCCTTGCCGGCGATGTCCGGCGCCGAGCCGTGCACCGGCTCGAACATGGAGGGGAACTTTCGTTCGGGGTTGAGGTTGGCCGAAGGCGCGATGCCGATGCCGCCGGCGCAGGCCGGGCCCAGGTCCGACAGAATGTCGCCGAAGAGGTTGCTTGCCACCACCACGTCGAACCAGTCCGGGTGCTGGACGAAGTGCGCCGTGAGGATGTCGATGTGGTACTGGCCGGTCTTGATGTCGGGGAAATCGGCCGCCACGGCCCGGAAGCGTTCGTCCCAGAAGGGCATGGTGTGGATGATGCCGTTGGACTTGGTGGCCGAGGTCAGGTGTTTCCTGGCTCTCTTGCGGGCAAGCTCGAAGGCAAAACGAAGAATTCGGTCCACGCCGATGCGGGTAAACACGGATTCCTGGATGACGACCTCGCGCTCCGTGCCTTGGTAGAGGCGCCCGCCGGCCTGAGAATATTCGCCCTCCGTGTTCTCCCGGATGATAACAAAGTCGATGTCCTTGGCCGTGCGACCGGCGAGCGGGGACATAATCCCCGGCAGCAGCCGCACCGGCCGCATGTTCACATACTGATCGAAGCTGCGCCGGATGGGGATGAGAAGCCCCCACAGCGAAACGTGGTCCGGGACCTTTGGCAAACCCACGGCCCCGAGCAGGATGGCGTCGAACGGCCGCAGTTTCTCGATCCCGTCCTCCGGCATCATGACACCGTGCTCGAAGTAGTACTGACAGGAATAGGGAAACTCGGTGAATTCCATTTTGAACGAAAATCGGCTCGAAAGCTCCTTGAGGACCCGCACTCCTTCGGGCACGACCTCAAGGCCGATGCCGTCCCCGGGGATCAATGCGACACGGTAAGTCATGACTCAGCGCTCCTTTTGCAATAGAAAAAATAGTTGTCCAATCGACAGGTAACCGGTACAAGGCACCCTGCACTTTCCGCTTTCGTATACCAGCTTAACACGAAAGTTCAAATCCAAATTTGACAATGCCTCGCAAGGGGTTAAAATCGTTGGAGCAACCGCTGAAAAGGAGTGCCATGCGGGATCAAATCGTCGCGATTCTCAGGGAATTGGTCGCTGTCAATTCCATCAATGCCACGCTTTCGGGCGGGCCGGGTGAGAAGGAAATCGCCGGCTTCATCAGAGACCGCTTGGGCCGATTGGGATTTGACGCGCAGGTTAAAAAAGTTTCCGGCGAGCGTGCGAACGTCGTCGCACTCGTCCGGGGAACGTCACCCGACCTTCCCGTGTTGTTGAACGGTCACATCGACACGGTCGGGGTCGAGGGAATGCCGTCGCCGTTCACCCTCCGGCAGGAGGGCGATCGTCTTTACGGCCGGGGCACATACGACATGAAAGGCAGCGTGGCGGTCATGCTGGCGCTGGCCAGTTTCTGGGCTCAGCATCCGCCCGAACGGGATGTGTGGCTCACCTTCTCCTGCGATGAGGAGGACCGCAGCCTGGGGACGGAATTTCTGGTGAACCAGTGGCTGCCGACGCTGCCGATGGTCCCCGTCGGCGCTATTTTTCTCGAGCCGACCGAGGAGGACCTCGGGGTGGCCCATAAGGGCTTCACTTGGTTTGAAGTCGGGGTCCTTGGCAAGGCGGCTCACGGCAGCCGGCCGGAGCAGGGCGTCGACGCCATTCTGCCATTGCGCGCAGCGTTGGGAGAGCTCGAACGCATCGGATCCGAGCTGCGCTCCCGGCCGCCGGACGCGCTCCTCGGGCATGCGTCGCTGCACAGCGGGAAAATCGAAGGCGGAACCGCGCTCAGTGTCGTTCCGGCCCACGCGCGGCTGCAATGGGAACGACGCACCCTGCCGGAGGAACAACCGGAGATGGTGGACGCCGAGCTTGGACGCGTTGCCCGGGCGGTTGAGCAGCTCCCGGGGTCCCATCAGGTGGAAAGCAGAAAAATCTTCATGCGTCCGCCATACCGGACACCGGTCGGGGCCGAGATCCTGAGGCGAGTTCAGGAAGCGTCTTTGGGATCGAAATTGGTTGGCCTGTCCTTCTGGGCCGACTCGGCCCTCATGGGGCTCGCCGGGGTCCCGTCGGTACTCTACGGCCCCGTCGGCCACGGCGCCCACGCCACCGATGAATGGGTAAGCTGCAAGAGCTTGCTCAATGTCTATCACGTGTTGAAAAAAGTTTTCAGCCCCGACAAATGAGAGAATTATGAAAGCACGTCAGGATTTGCGCAATCTGGCCATCATCGCCCACGTCGACCACGGCAAGACCACATTGGTGGATGCCATGCTCTGGCAGAGCGGGGTCTTCCGCGACAACGAGCAGGTTGCCGAGCGGGTCATGGACAGCATGGACCTCGAGCGGGAGAAGGGCATCACCATCATGGCCAAGAACACGGCCATTGTCTTCAAGGGCACGAAGATCAACATCGTGGACACCCCGGGCCACGCGGATTTCGGCGGCGAGGTCGAGCGCACCCTTAACATGGTGGACGGCGTCATGCTGCTGGTCGATGCCACCGAAGGCCCGCTGCCCCAGACGCGTTTTGTACTCGGCAAAGCGCTATCCCACGGTCTGCCGCCCATCGTGGTGATCAACAAGATCGACCGGCCCGACCGCCGCATCCAGGAAGTGCTGGACGAGGTCTACGACCTCTTCATCGACCTGGACGCCACCGAGGAGCAGCTGGATTTCCCCGTGCTCTACACCAACGCCAAGGCGGGCATCGCCCTGACCGATCCGGACGGCAAGGGGCGCGACCTGGGTCCGCTATTTGAAGCGATTATCGCCTCGATCCCCGCTCCGGCCTTCGACCCCGGGGCTCCGCTCCAGTTCCTGGTCACCAACCTGCAACACAGCGACTATGTCGGCCGGATAGCGGTCGGGAAGGTCGTCAACGGTACCCTGAAAAAAGGCCCGGGAGTGGTCCTGCTCAAACCGGACGGCACCAGCCGGGAGACATCCTTGAGCGTCGTCTACACCTACGAAGGTCTCAACCGGGTCGAGCGGGAAGAGATTAACGTCGGCGATATCGCCGCGGTGGCGGGGGTCGAGGATATCTTCATCGGCGACACGCTGGGCGACCCGGCAGACCCGCGGCCGCTGCCGGCCATCACCGTGGAGGAACCCACCATCTCCATGGTGTTCTCCGTCAACACATCTCCTCTGGCGGGCAAGGAGGGGCGGTATCTCACCTCGCGGCACATCAAGGACCGCCTGGACAAGGAGCTGCTTTACAACGTGAGCCTCCGGGTCGAGCAGGCCGAAAACCGGGACTCTTTCCGGGTGAGCGCCCGCGGCGAGCTGCAGCTGGCCGTGCTGGTGGAGACCATGCGGCGGGAAGGCTTCGAGCTCTCGCTTTCGAAACCCAGAGTCATCACCCGCAAGGTGGATGGGCAGACCATGGAGCCCAAAGAGCTGGCCGTTGTCGACATCCCGGAAAAATTCATCGGGATCGTCACCGAGATGATGAGCGCGCGGCGCGGCAAGATGGTCAAGATGGTCAACAACGGGTTCGGCCGCGTGCGCCTGGAGTTTGAAATCCCCTCCCGCGGCCTGATCGGCTTCCGCAGCCAGTTTTTGACCGACACCCACGGCACCGGGATCCTGAACACGCTCGTCGTCGGCCACCTGCCGTATGCCGGCGAGATCAGCGGCCGGCCCAACGGGGTGCTGGTCTCTGACCGCGATGGCAAGGCCGTGACCTACGCCATCTTCCACCTGCAACCGCGCGGCATCATTTTCGTCAGCCCCAACGACCCGGTCTACCCGGGCATGATCGTAGGCGAGAACTCCCGGCCCCAGGACCTCTGGGTCAACATGTGCAAAGAGAAAAAGCTCACCAACATCCGCGCCTCCGGCACCGACGAAGCCCTGCGCCTGATCCCGCCGCGGCAGTTCACCCTCGAGCAGGCCATGGAATACATCAGCGACGACGAGCTGGTGGAAGTGACGCCGAAGTCCATCCGTCTGCGAAAAATGAAGACCAAATGAGAGTAGTGGGCCATCGGAGGGTCCCCGGCGGCTATTTGATGATGATCAGTACATATGGGGTCAAATTATCTGCAGTGGCTAAAATTTGATCGGGCAATTTGATGGACATTGCTCGAATTTCATCGGACAGAGGAAATTTAATGTATTGTTCGACTATCTGTATTTATTAGAAAAAATAGCGGGTTCAACCACGCTGTCATTGTTATAGATAGTAAGTCAAAATTTTTAGTGCTCTAGTAGCGGTCTGGGCCGTCAAACTTACTGTCTCACTTCCCACCCGGTTTGAGGTTCTTCTATAGCTAAGCGGTATTGACTCGCATACGTTTCTCCTGACGTATTGGCTGTGGTGGCCCTCGGATCGTCGACAATGCAACTGCCTTTCTGTTTAGGCTGTTCAAAGAGCAGACAACTACTGGCATTCATCGCAAAAAGAGTTCCTTTCTATCCCCCCACTATAGGAAATAGTCCCGGTCTTAAGCATTTTCCCTATTGAAATGAGGCCGTCGTCCTATGGACAACCATATAAAATTATTTAATAAATAGCCATATCTGTGGATCAAGCAAAGCTTTTCGAGGAATGTTTTCCCTGGACCAGAGGGCTCACAAGCAAGGCGGCAGTGCACCCATATGCGATAGTAACGTCGGCCCACGAATATAGAGGGGCGGCACCGTGGTGAAAGATTTTTGTGATCTTGCCAGACTGATCCGCAGCCTTCAGCGGTTGGAGGGGAAAGCGGAGTGTTTCGGAACCGGTCAACCTTCCTGTGAGGGCATTTGCTGTGCATGGAGAGAGTACTGCCTGAAACCGGAAGGCGGAACCGTTTCTTACACAGAAGAGAAATACGATAAAATTTAAGAGTAGCAGCGGTTTCAAGAGGGTCTGATCATGGAGAAGAGAGCCACCCGACGGTACAGGATAAGCACCTCGATTGTCTGCAGCTATTTGAACTCCGTTGATTTCGGCAAACCCGTCGACGGCCGAATGAGGAACTGCTGCGTCAACGGCCTGTATGCTGAATTGGGGACTCACTACAAGGCGGGGACTGTCCTGGTGGTCAGGACAACGGGCAGCTCATGCGGGTATTCCAATGAGGAGGGATTCCGTTCACTGGCCGTGGCGGAGGTCAAGTGGTCGCGACCGAGGTCGATTGAGGGAGGGGCATGCTACGCCACCGGCCTGAAGTACCTGATGCTTTAGGCATAGCCGAGCGGGGCCCGTAAATCGCAAACCCGATCAATGGAAAGGAGAAGACACCATGAAAGCAGGCATCTTTTTCACGGGTTCAGGGCCGATCGTCATTTTGACGTCCTACGCATCACTGACCGCCCCAAATTTTGTGGAAAAACTGGCGGCCAAGGGAATCAACAAGTTTATCGCCTACGAGGCGGAGGTGGAGGAGGTCAAAAAAAAGTACGGCAAGCATTTTGATCTTATCATGAAGGATCTGCACCAGACCGACGACTTGCGGGTTTTGGACTATGACGGGCACCGTGTGTTTCGGAATTTCGCGCTCAGCAAGCTCGGTCAACCCATGTATCACGAACCTTGATCTTCCTGGTCTCATTGTGTTGCAGCGGTCCGGGAGAAAGGAGGCAGCCATGCCCGAAACCCACAGTGATGTCATCCGCGAAAAACAGTTGCCTAGGGTCGGTGACACGGTCCGCAGCAAAAAATACAAGACGCTGTGGCGGATCATCGAGAAAAAAGAAGTCTGGCTCAACACCAGCGACGACCCGGATACGGGGGACTTCCGGGTGATCCCGGCCATTTATCTTTGCTATTGGCGGGTTCAAGAAGGCAAGCAGCCTGGAGTCGGCAAGATGCTCGGATATGCTTACTCCCTGCACGACAATACTTTTGAGACCAACTGGGAGAAGGCCACTTGATAGAGTATCTATCCACCGATCAGGTCAAAACCGCGAGGAGGTTAACATGTTCACCCACATTTTGCTCCCGACTGACGGCTCGCCATTATCCGAAGCAGCGGTGCAAAAAGGCATTCAGTTTGCAAAAACCATCAACGCCAGAGTAACGGGTTTTTGTGTTGTAACCGCACTGCCCTACGTCGGTTGTGAGGCCGAAATCGGGGAGGAATTTAAAAAGCAGGCTGAGGCTGCCGTGCAAGCGGAAGTGAACAAAAACCTTCTCGCGATCGAGAAGGCGGCCAAAGAAGCAGGCGTTCCGTGCGAAACCGCAAAGGCAAAAAGCGCTCAGCCCTATGAAGCCATCATCGATACTGCGGCAAAAAAAGGGTGTGATCTCATTATCATGGCTTCCCACGGACGGCGGGGGGTGCAGGCGCTGCTGCTCGGCAGCGAGACTCAAAAAGTGCTGACGCATACAAAGATTCCCGTATTGGTGTACCGTTGAATGGGAGGAAAAAGGAGCCGGACATGTTCAAACATATTCTACTTCCCACAGACGGATCAGACCTATCCGCAACGGCGATAAATGCCGGAATCCGATTGGCCAAACGCATTGGTGCCAAAGTGACCGGTCTCTCGGTGATGCCTTCGCAGCAGGTGTCTTTTTACGAGGAGAAAATAACCTGTGAAGCGCTTGAGGCGGAAACTCACTTGGCAAGCATTGAAAAAGAAGCCAGAGAAGCCGGAGTTGCGTACGACGTCATTCATGAGAAAAACGATTGCACCTACGACGCAATCATCTGTGTAGCTGAGAAAAAAGGCTGCGACCTTATCATGATGGCGTCTCACGGCTGGAGGGGTGTAAAAGCAATCCTGATCGGCAGCGAAACACAGAAGGTACTGACCCACTCCAGGATTCCGGTGCTGGTGTACCGTTAAGTGAGCTCAAAACCAAAAGGAGGTGCCTATGTTCAAGCACATTCTGCTGCCCACCGACGGCTCGGAATTATCCGTAGCTGCGATCGGACAGGGGGTTCGTTTTGCCAAAAGCATTAATGCCAAAGTGACCGGGCTGTGCGTGATGCCC